>Ga0299915_10002127_pt1 | contig 14475 bp, 13 predicted proteins | sample RVTome_13_FD_200263 | JGI IMG/M metagenome (GOLD analysis project Ga0299915, IMG submission 200263) | Soil microbial communities from uranium-contaminated site in the Upper Colorado River Basin, Wyoming, United States - RVT92D227 (version 2) ...
ACATACCGGAGAAAATCTACGAGCATCCGCTCCGCGCCCTTATACCAATCGAGAACGCTGTTGGCTGGAAACTGGACTTCACTATTCATCTTCTGGCTCCCAGAACTAATCTTTCCTAAATTATTTTTGAATTTTGTATTTTGTTCATTTGAATTTGTTTAGGGTTTAGAAATTAGGATTTTTTCACAAGAACGTTCTCGGGTCCGTTAATTTCCCCTCGATAGCGCTTGCGGCAGCGGTTGCAGGGCTGGCCAGATACACTTCGCTTTTGGGATGTCCCATTCTGCCGACAAAGTTTCTGTTTGTGGTGCTGACGCATCTTTCGCCTTCTGCCAGCACGCCCATAAAGCCGCCCAGGCACGCGCCGCAGGTTGGGGCAGAGATTACGCAGCCGGCATCGTAAAATATATCGAACAAGCCTTCATCTTTTGCCTGTTTCCAGATGGTAGGCGTCGCCGGCACAACAATCGTTCGGATTGCAACCTGTTTGCCCTTCAAAATCTTCGCGGCAATCCGCAAGTCCTCAATCCGACCGTTCGTACAACTGCCGATATAGGCCTGGTCCATTTTTTTGCCCGCACATTCGCTCACTGGCACAGCATTGCTGGGAAGATGCGGCAGGGCGACCATCGGCTCAATCTTCGAACAGTCAAACTGCTCTACACCGACATATTGGGCATCTTTGTCGGATTCAAAAACGGTATACCGACCTGTCATTGCGAGCCCGCCGCAGTCGGGCGTGGCAATCTCCGGCTTGCGGGTGGTTGAGATTGCTTCGGTCGCGGAGTTTACCCTGAGCTCCGCCGAAGGGCTCCCTCGCAATGACGCAGAAAGGTGCTCATCAAGATATTTTTTTGTCACGTTGTCGAATCCGATTATTCCGTTTTTGGCGCCGGCTTCAATGGCCATGTTTGTTATGGTCATTCTGGCTTCCATCGACATTTCAGCCAGTGCAGGGCCGACAAATTCCATCGCTTTATAGAGTGCACCATCTGTTCCGATCCTTGCGATGACTGTCAGAATGACGTCCTTGCTATAGACGCCGGGCCCGAGTGAGCCGTTCAGCACAAATTTCATTGACGCCGGCACCTTAAACCAGAGCCTTCCCGTCGCAATCGCTGCCGCCAGGTCGGTTGAGCCAATGCCGGTGCTAAATGCCGCAAACGCCCCGTAGGTGCAGGTGTGTGAGTCGGGCCCAACGATAACTTCGCCGGGCCGGATGTGCCCCTGTTCCGGCAGCAGTGCGTGACATACGCCGGCTCTGCCGATTTTGTAATAGTGTTTTATCTTGTGACGTCTTGCCCAGTCGTCGAGCCGTCTATGTAGTTCGGCGCTTTGAATATCTTTAGCCGGCTGAAAATGGTCCGGCGTGACCACAATTTTTTCTCGGTCAAAGACCGTATCAATGCCCTTTTGTGCCAGCATCGAAACAGCCGCCGGCCCGGTGACATCTATAAAAAGCACAACATCGAGTTTTGCATCAATCAGTTCTCCCGGCTTAACTGACTTTTGTCCCGATGCTCTGGCCAGAATTTTCTCCGTTATTGTCATACTCATTTTCTTACGCCCGTGTGTTTTGAAATTAGATTTTCTGTAATTCGGATTTCTTTCTTATGCTGCCTTTGCCAGAATCTTTTCAGTGATTGTCATACCCATCCGATTCAGCCTTTACCTATAACTCTCGCTCTGTGTTTTTTTGCTGCGTTGAAACCATCCGGTTGATTGCATCGATGTAGGCTTTTGCGCTTGCTTCTATGATGTCGGTAGAGATGCCTCTACCGATAAATGTCCTGCCGTCCTCGGTTATTCTGACGGTCGCTTCGCCAAGTGCTTCTTTTCCGCCGGTGACAGCTCTTATTGAATAGCTTTCCAGCTTTGGCGCGAGGCCGGTAGCTTCCTTTATTGCCTCGTATGCAGCGTCCACCGGGCCGTCGCCACAGGCGGCAGCCTGCTCGGTCTGGCCCTTGATGCGGATTTTGACGCTCGCAGTCGGCAATGTCCCCGTCCCGCACGCAACGTGCAGATACTCAAGCTCATAGGTATGCTCTACAACTACACGGATTTCGTCATTAATTATCGCGGCCACATCGTCGTCAAAAATTTCTTTCTTTTTATCGGCTATCTCCAAGAACCGCTGATATGCGTGGTCAATCTCATCCTTGCTCAACTTGAAGCCGAGCTGTCTGCATCTTTCTGCGAAGCCGTGCCTGCCTGTATGCCTGCCAAGCACCATCCGTGAGCCGACAAGGCCGATGGTCTCCGGGGTCATAATCTCGTATGTGGTGCGTTCTTTTAACATGCCGTCCACGTGGACGCCGGCCTCGTGCGCAAAGGCGTTGGCGCCGACAATAGCCTTATTTGGCTGAATTACAAAGCCGGTTAGACGCGAGACCAGTTGGCTGGTGCGACAAATCTCTCTGGTGTTGACATTAGTGCGAAGCGGTTTGGAACCGGCCTGCAAGAAGAAATCGGCCCTCGTATGTACGGCCATAACGATTTCCTCAAGCGCCGCATTTCCTGCCCGTTCGCCCAGCCCATTGATGGTGCACTCGACCTGTCGGGCGCCGTTTCGCACAGCCGCGAGTGAATTTGCCACCGCCAAACCGAGATCGTTGTGACAGTGTGTGCTTATAACACACTTGTCGATGCCGGGCACGTCCGATTTAAGCTGGGCGATGATTCGGCCATACTCTTCCGGGAGGATGTAGCCCACGGTGTCGGGTATGTTCAAGGTGGTTGCGCCGGCTTCGATGACCGCGGCTAAAATCTCGATAAGGAACCGCATCTCGCTTCTGCAGGCGTCTTCGGGCGAGAACTCCACGTCATCGACAAAAGTCTTTGCGTGTTTAACGGCCTCGACGGCCATTTTCAGAACCTCATCACTGCTCTTTTTCAGCTTATATTTCATGTGAATCGGCGAGGTTGCGATGAAGGTGTGGATGCGTTTTTTTCGGGCCGAAGCAATAGCCTTGCCTGCTGCTTCGATGTCATCTTTGTTTGCCCGGGCCAGAGCTGCGATAACCGGGCCCGTAACTTGCTCGGCAACCTTTTGGGTGGCCTCGAACTGAGCCGGCGAAGACACGGGAAATCCCGCTTCAATTATATCGACGCCCAAGACAGCAAGCTGGTGGGCTATTTCCAGTTTTTCGCTGACCGAAAGCGACGCGCCCGGCGACTGTTCGCCATCTCTTAAAGTGGTATCAAATATCAAAACTTTTTCTTGCGACATCTGGTTTTTCTCCAATTACCGCCGAGCTCGCAGATCCCGTAGAGATTTCTGATTTCAGTTTTTTCTCCGCGTTCTCGGCGTTCTCTGCGGTTAATCGTTAATGTTCAGCCTTGTTGGGCCAATTATGCCCAATGGGCTGTCAAATTGCCACGAATTTGCGAAAAAAACGAAAGTAGAAGATGAATTTTGGGTCGAGTTGCTATTGCGCCTTGCGGCGCAATAGTAGCGTGCCAAGGCCGAAAAGTGCCTTATAAGAGGAACTGGTTATACAGGTTGCACTCATACAAATAATTATACGAGGAAAATAGTCCTCTGCAAGGAAAATTTTCAAATATTCGATTTTTCTTCTTGACATTGGTTCGCAGTCGAACTATTCTATGAAAGAGATGTATATTTGGTCTAATCATGAATAGAGATCACGACGTAAGTACAGAAGGAATCATTGCTCAAATTTCACGGATTAGAGAGTCGGCCAATACTCTGATTGAGACAGAGTTGCGCAAACGCTCCCTTAAGGGGATTGTTCCGGCTCACGGTTCGGCGCTTCGGTTTCTATTTCAGCAGAATAAGTCGGTTCCAATTAAAGCGGTGGTGGAGAACGTCAGGCGAGTCAAATCGACGGTTACAGTCATGATGAACACACTTGAGCGTCATGGATACATTCGTAAATTGACATGTGAAGATGATAAAAGAATTATCCTGGTAGAGTTAACGCAAAAAGGACAACAAATAAGGAAGGATTTTCAGGAAATCTCGGCTGTATTGCTTAAACAGGTTTATGGTACAATGAAGGAAAGCAAACGCCGGCAGTTGGTGAAATTACTTAAGGAAGTTGAAGAAAACATAAGCCAATAATTTTTAACACTATTGTTCGTGTACGAACTATATTTGAGTTCTTATAAACAGAAAGGGGTACAAAATGTCAAAAGAAACAAATCGACGTGAGTTTCTCTGCAGTGTAGCGAAAACAGGTTGTGGATGCGTATTAGCGACAGGTATTGCCGGTTGTGCCGGCTTATCAGGAAATTCGAGCAGTCAAAAAGAATCAAAACTTGGGGCATTCTGCGGGCTCTATTGCGGGGCATGTTCATTGTACCTTACTTCAATCAAAGCAGAAGATCCTTCAAAGGTGGTATGTCTTGGATGTAAGAGTGATAAATTGGCAGAGCATTGCCTGAAATGCGCAATGAGGCCTTGTGCATTATCAAAGAAACTCAACTCCTGCGGAGAATGTAGCCAATTCCCATGTGAAAAAACGAAACCATTCCATAGTAGTGATAAAGATATGGCTAAAGTTGCAGAGAAGAACTGCTACCGTATCCGTCAAACGAGCTACTCTGCCTGGATGAAAGAACAGGCTGGCCGCTGGACGTGTAAAAATTGTGGTTCGACTTTTTCATTCAGTGACGAAACCTGTCGGAGCTGCAAAGCTGACGTATATTCGTGCAAGGAAGAAGCAACAGACTATCTGGAGAAGCGTGCATAATACTGGAAATCCTAAGCCTGTATGCCAAGGGAAGGGAAAGAACAATCCAATACCCTAAAGGAGATGTCTTTATGAACCGACGACAAGTCCTCAACACAGTCTGTGTCGCAACGGCCGGAGCCTGTCTTTCTCGCCCCGGCCGTCCTCTCGCGGAGGATGCCGGCGAAAACGTCCGTGCGGCAGAGGGCGGCATGATCTATCTGAATCCGGCAACAGGGTCTGACAGTAACTCCGGGGCCAAAGACAGCCCCTTGAGAACGCTGGCCGCCGCGATTATGTTTTTTGGCGCATTGTCGAAGTATCTTGACGGGCTTTATGATGTCGCTGGAAGGCGGTTTAGACGAATTGGAAGAGTTTCTTTCCAGTTGAGCAATTCTTTGTTTAAGCATTGTGTTTTCTTGTTCAACCTGCCTGACACGTTCAAGAAGCAGTGCAACTTGTCTTGTAAGTTTTTCGATGATTCTGTCTTTGTCCATGAAACTTTCATCGGACCAAAAACAGAGTTTTACTTCAATTACTTAAAAAGACCGTGAACGCTTACAAAAAGGAATATTTGCTCTGAGTTCTCTGTGCTCTCTGTGGCAAAAAAGACCTCGCCGGAGAAGATCAAAGAGAAAACAGCCGTCGCAAAAACACTATCAACCTTCCCGATTTCTTTCGAGGAAGGTTGTTTGCCCATTAACGGGAATTCCTAAGCGAGCCGGGCTGGTCAAAGCTGTCGCCCCCGCTCCTGGCCTGCGCCAGGAAGACGCGGCGGCACCATCTTTGAAACTGCCCTGCATATTACTGATCCAAAAGAGAATCCGGCTTCGGAGGAGGGAAAAGCATAATCAACCGGCCGCATAGAAAGCAAGCTGGCCATCCTGCCGATCTTCTTCAATCCGCGCCCATCCGCGTTAATCAGTGTCTAACAGGAAATTTTGCTTTACGCCGAGGCGATTTCTGGGTATAATATGTCCGTAAGTAATGGATTAGAGTCGAAATCGTGCAAAGAAGACAGAATACAGGAGACAGGAGACAGCAGGCAGAATACAGAAGCTTGCCCTGAGCGCAGTCGAAGGGGCAGAATGGGGAAACCAGGGAACCAGGGTAACAGGGGGCAGGGGGTCAGGATAACAGGGAGCAGATATCCGGCTGCGGTTGCGCTGCTCGTTTCGTTTATCGTCCCCAAAAAAGCTATCCTGACTTGGCACTAAATTATGCAAAACAAAGCCAATTTGCGAAAAGGCCAAATGAGCATAAGCATCTTTACCAGAAAGGATTATGAAAATAAACCTGCCTTCGGCATCCTGGAAAACAAACCCAAACAAAGCCAATTTCAAAATGCTATCTGGTTCAAAATGGGTAAGAACGAAAGATCGCCTATCCTGGGCATCGTCGACACTTGCCTCACAGGGCGGAACAAATCTCTGGCAAAATCTGCGAATGGCGACTATAAAGAGCAGCTTGGAATTCAGAATCGTTCCCACCGTGACGGTGGGCCCAGATATGTGTTTAGGTGGATTTCGATGGCTTTATCAGGCCGGCAGAAAGCGATTGTCGTTTTGTTGCTGATATACTGGCCAAGCCTTTTTATCCTGGCGCACATTCCGATACCGGGCCTGGTTCGGCAGGCCGGCGTCTCCGACAAGGGCCTTCACTTTCTGGCTTACCTGGTTCTGGCATTTCTGTTCTGGTCTGCGATTAATCCACATAAGAAGGTAAATTGGCGCAAACCCCGGGTGTGGTGGGTGCTTCTGCTGGTTAGTGGGTATGGTCTTATTGACGAATTGCTTCAAAAGTGGGTGGCGGGACGCACGTGTGATGCCACTGATTTTGTTGCCGATCTGGCAGGTATATTGGCAGGTTTAGTTGTGCTTTCGGTTTTTGATTTCTGGACCGTGTGTATCGTAGTGACCGGCAGCAGTATATTTATTCTGACAAACCTGACGCGAGTCGATCCTGCCGACCTTTTGCCGATCACAAGCACAGTATTTTATATGTCGGCCTACGCATTTTTTACCGTGCTCTGGATTCGATATACACAATTTTGGCAGAAATTCGAAACCCTCGGCAGGTGGGTGGTGACGGCGTTAGCTGGTCCAATGGGTCTGCTCTTGGCGGCAAAATTAGGTTCTATCGTTTTGAGCAGACATTTCGGCGTGCAGCACGTTATCCTTTCAGCCACAGCCGTTGCAGTTGTTGTGGGCACAATTCTCGTGGTTAGTCTCTGTAAAAATCGAATATCAAAAATCAAATCGCAAAATTAAGGAATTCCTCAATTTTGAGTCTTAATTCTTGACTTTTGAATTGTCTTGAAAGGCGTGTACAGAGGATCGCCTATCAAAACCAATTGCCAGGAATTGAATGGGTTTGTACGGTAGTAAGCCTCAACAAGACAGCTTCCGTTGTACAGCTCCAGAAAAAAGTCTCTGGGTTCAGGAAATGAACGAAGGTAAGGCTCGGCCACCGGCCCAAGAGTTGCCGTTATTCCATCCCTGAGCATTGCCGGACACCATTGGGTGCTGTTTGGGTCGCGGAGGTTCACCGCTTCAAAGCTGGAGATATGATATCCAACCGCACCATCGACAAAATCAAAGGCGTCTACGTACTTTTTCAGGCTGTACCAGCCGCAGTAAACGGCAGCCTGCGGGCACGTCCCCGGCGCAAATAGTGTTTCGGTTTGCTCCTCCTTGACCGGCAACTGTGTGCGCAATCTCGTAAGAAGTGCCAGATCCCTCAAAGACTGGTCGTAATAGCCGGGCAAATAACCTGGCTTGTTTTGAAGACCTCTTGAGTCGATATAGGCGATGCCCTTTAAGCCCGTTTGCTCTGCCATTATTGCCTTATCAACGAGTCCTTTTGCTACCGTGTAATCCGGCCCATCCAGGCGGCAGACCATAAGCGTTCGGAATTCCAGACCCGATACGTTATTCTGGAGCATGTTCGGCTGCCACCGGAAAAGCTCATAGGGCCCGAACATCACCATTGATAATTCGCTATCCACCGAGGCGCCTGTCTCTTTACCGCTGATATAGTCGATGTCGAGTTGTATTTGGGTGAGGTCCAGGCTGGCACGCTCGTGTTCGGGAGAATTAGCCAAGCCGTTCTGCTCCAACTGCTTAAGTTTGGTTCTTTCTTGGGTAGCCAGTTCTGTCAATTCCCTCAGTTTAGCCTCCAGGCCTTTCAATGTCCCTCGTCCGCCCACTTTATAAGGTACACCGTAAGTAGTGAGCAGACATCTGATTTTGCCGGCAAATTGAAGATCGAGCAGCTTGTTGCGAATAGGTTCCGCAAGCCGTTTTTCGTAGTCGTTTCTGCTGATCGTATCTTTAAGCTCTACACCCAGAGACACGGCGAGCATATTTTCGGCTGGAACCTGACGCTTCTGGCAATAGTATCGTGCAAGCTGCATAGATGCTGCGATGTCACTATTTGCTATCACCAAAATCTCGTCGGGCGAGAGCGCCGGGGCGGCGGCACTAAACGACACTGCTACGAGTAGAATCATAGCAATAATTTTAGCGGACATTTCCGAGGAGCTTTCTCGCCTATTTGCCTTGCCCGCGGGTATATTCGCTCTGCGAATATCTTTTTTCGTAGATGCTTTTCCGCCCGAAGACCTGGGCAATGGTGGCAAAGATTATCTTTATATCCAGCCAAAGGCAGGCTGTTTCTACGTACTCTACATCGAGCTGGAGTTTTTCTTCACGGGTCAGCTCTGCGCGTCCGGAGATCTGTGCAAGGCCGGTCAAGCCCGGCCTTACGAGCAGCCGTTTTCTTTGCCGGTCGTCCCACTCAGCCATTTGCGAAATATAAAGCGGCCGTGGGCCGACAATACTCATATCGCCTTTTAATACGTTAAACACCTGCGGCAGCTCATCGAGGGAATATTCACGCAGGAACTTTCCTACGCGCGTGAGTCTCGGGTCATCGCCGGATTTGGGGCTCGGCCCAAACGGGTCAACACCAACCTTCATTGTCCGGAATTTATAGAAGACAAATGGCCTGCCGTTCCGTCCTGCCCTTTCCTGCCTAAATATCGCAGGCCCTCTGCTGGTAAGCTTGATGGCTACGAATATAACGGCAAAGATCGGCAGCAAGATTACTACTGCCGGCAGGGCAATCAAAATATCAAAAGCGCGTTTACAGAGGCTTTTCACGAGGCTTTTACAATCAGGAAAATACAAGATTCAAAGTCAATTAGAGAATTAGTGAATTAGCTACCACCCCGATTAAATCGGGGCAACTAATTCACTGATCAACCAACCGGTAACATTGTTGACGCTCGTAATCGGCAACCTGGCTTTCATACTCGCGACAGGTGACTGAAAAAAAAAGTAGATATTGTTCCTCGCTTCTGAAAAAAAGGAGCGTGCCCCGCAGTGCTTCAAAGCGATACACCGGCTCAGCCTTATTTAATATGCCGATGTCACACTGCACACCAGGAGCTACTGCCTCAACGCACTGTGAAACAGTTTCGTAAAGCCCGAGCGTGGCCTTACCATCGATCAACAAAGCAAGGTCTATATCGCTGCCATATTTTACCTGACCGTCTTTTGCAGAGCCGTGCAGCAAGGCAAAATAAATCTGGGGGCACCTTTCTTTGAGCAGGTGTGCCAATTTATGTATGTCAAATCTCATGCCCGATCGAGCTCATCCCGAAATTGTCTAAAGGCATCAAGTTTGTTCTTGGCTAAGTTGAAAACGATTGCGGGGTCTATTTCTTCATATCTATGTATTATAAGATTCCTGAACCGCACCATATCCGTATAGGGCTTTGCAGATTTTATCGTCCCCAAGTCAACCAGTTTTTCTATTGCTTCTGCTGCAGTTGCTGCGGGCCCAGCACCTTTTTGTGCAATAACACGTTCGGCGATATCGATAACAACTTCTGTCATGACCTGCAAAGCACGCTCCGTCATTCGCTGCAGTGCCCAGTCATCCTTAAAGGCTTCGATATTTACATCTTTGAGCTGGTTTTGTAGCTGGGTCAAATATTTGTCCAGAAGCGCAAATTTTCGATGAACTACAGCGTTGTATTTCATAGTCTTCTCTCGCATTAGCCCCACATTCCACGCGGGGTCTTTTTCCACTGTACATATTACGCGATATGCCGTGATTGTCAAATTGTGACTGTGAAAAGCCTGTGTAAGGTGCGACGCTAAATATTTAGCCTGCGGTGTTACCGCAGGTTCACTGGACTTGGGTGAATTTGGTTATGAACTCTACGCTTCTTTTTGCCGTTTTCTCATTAACCCGCAGGTGCAAGGGCAAATTCACGACTTCACGGCACGCTTTTTCAGCTTCTGGGCACATTCCGACTTGGTAGTCGTAAGCTGCCAGGGGCGTTTCGAGCGGATGCAAGGGACATTCAAACCAACTGCCAAGCTCGACGCCCTCCTTTGCTGACCGGGCAAGTGCCTCGGCTTTCTCAACAATTCTGACCGGATAACGGACCATGACTGGCTGGACAGTTGTCCCATCGTACGTGCGTGGGAGCCAGCCTCTTTGCTGGAAAAGCTGGTCATAAAACTGCGCCATTTCAAGGCGGTGGGTAGTATTTTGCCCAATTTTCTTAAGTTGCCTCAAGCCCCCGCGAGCCTGTATGCCGCTAATGCCCTTGAAAAAATCCGGAGCCATAGTCGGCTGAAATTCAGATACACTTGATGAGCCAACAACAGCACCCTTGCTTGTGAGATATCTAAAAAGCGATTGCGCAAACGCTGTTGTCCTGGGATAAACAATCGACCTGTACACAGCCAGTTGGGTCCAAAGCATAATGGATTCTTTTGCCGAAGGCAGGCACATTTCGCTGCCACGAAGCCGCTCGATCTTGTCGGCTAAGGCACTGTCGCTGGTTACTGCCATTCCTCCAAGCCCCGTCGTGTAGGGTTTATTCCATTGAAACGAAAAGTATGCGGCTTTACCGAACGTCCCGACGGTCTTACCCTTATATTTTGAACCAAGAGAAAGACAGCAATCCTCAACGACAGGGATGCCACTTCTGCCGGCGATATCCATTATTGCGTCCATATCGCAGGGATAGCCGTATGTATGCTGAGCTATTATAACCTTCGTTTTGGGCGTAATTTTTTCCGGCAGCAAATTGACATTGATATTGTACGTGCCTGGCTCAATATCTACGTAAATCGGTTTTGCACCAAGATATTTGATCGGGTTCACGTTCATAACGCACGTGTAGCCGGGCAAAATTACCTCGTCGCCTTCACCTACGCCAAGAGCCTTCAAAATGGCGTAAAGGGCAACGCGGCCTTTCCAAAAAGAAAAAGCACGCTCTGCCCCAAGCCAACCTGCAAACGCAGATTCGTATTCAACAATAGATTTTGAGCCGGCCATTTATCCGTTTAGCCCCCAAATTTATTTGGGGGTCCTCTCCACTTCCGGCAAAGACCGACCGTCACAAACGGCGGCTAATATCTTCTCTGTGCGTTTTGCTATGACGGCTCTGTCGAACCGTTTTGACAATTTTACGCAATTGTCTCGCATTTCTTTTAAGACCGAATGGTTTTGAGCAAGATCAAGGATCGCTTTTGCCATTTCGTCGGCGTCACCGGGTTCGTAACATCTGCCCGCTTGAAACTGCGTGACTAATGGCTCTGCCTCGCAGCCTTTTGCCACGATCGGAACAGTCCCTGAGGCCAGCGCCTCGTATACTTTTGACGGCATAGTACCAGGAAAACGCGCTGACAGCGGCACCAGACTGGCATCTAAAGATGCCAGCACTGCCGGCATCTCGTTCTTCGGTCGCCAGCCAAGAAAACGTAGATTTTCACCATTTATATCCTTTGCCATCTCGATAAGTCCGTCTTTTGTAGGCCCGTCGCCGAACATCACGAACTTTATGCCAGGCTGGTTCCTGAGCCTGACTGCGGCACCAAGCACAACCTCAAGGCCCTGGGCCAATCCGTGAAGACCACAGTAGCCAACGAGGAAATCGCCCGGCTCGGCGCCAAGCTCACGACGAAGTTCATTGCTGCGAAATTTAGGAGAGAACATGCCCGTATCCACGCCGTTGGATATCACGGTAATGTTCCTGAGATTCGGAAAACGCTTGCGAATCTGGCTGCAGGCACCGGGATTGGTCAATGCAACTGCGTAGCAATGCCGGTACGAGAATTTCTCCAGCCACAGCATGGCTTTTGTAGATAGACTATTCTGCAGCGTATGGCCCATACGGATCAAAATATCCGGCCAGATATCCGAAACCATCATCACGGCTCTACCCCGAACGATTCTGCTCACCAGCAGCGCAAACGGCGTAAGAAATAACGGCGGGCTTTCAATCAATACTACATCTTGCTTGCCTATTCCCCAGACGCCGATCAGAGAGCAGGTGACGCCAAATGACAGGTAGCTTAGTAGGCGGGGCAGCGTTTTGCTTGATTTTGACGGGTACAAACAGGTACGGACGACCTTTATGCCGTCCAGGATTTCAGTAGCTCTCAGCCTGCGCTGATACCCGTCAAATATCTTGCCCGTTGGATAGTTTGGCAAAGCCGTAAGCACGGTAATTTTGTGCCCCATGCTCCGCAGACGTTTTGCCAGCTCATACAGTCGAGCCTGCGGCGCGCCCATCTCGGGCGGAAAATACTGCGTGATAATCAAAAGCTTCATATTCTAAATGTTTAGCCGTCGCCGGTACGGCGACGGTCTTCTTGCTGCTATGGCGGTCGTGTCAGCCGCAGCAGTACGTCTTCCAATTGGCTGGCCAATTTGCGCCGGTCGAACTGCCGCTCGCCTAGCGCGCGGGCATTCTTGCCCATTTCTTCACACAGTTGCGGATTGGCGGCCAGCTCCTCGAGCGCGTCAGCCAGCGCGGCTGGGCGATTTGGGTCGAGGCATCTGCCGCAATTGTTGTTTTCTATGAGGCTGCCCAGCCAGCCGGGCACATTGACGAGAGTCGGCTTACCCGCCGCCAAAGAGTCGAACATCTTGTTTGGAGACCAGGTGTGCTCCTTCGTTGCCCGGTAGATCGTCATGCACGCGTCACACGCGGCGACAATTCGGGCGACCTCGGCCTTATCCGGAACAGGGTCACTGAAGACAACGTTAGTCAATCCATAGCCGCGAGCCATCTTCTCCAGTTCAGGTCTTCTTCCGCCGCTCCCATGCAGAACAAGCACAATGTGGCTGCTGTTGCGCTCAGCGAGGATTCGGGCGGCTTCGATGACATACTCAAGGCCGTTGGCAAGACCCATTGCTCCGAAGTATGCGGCGGCGAATCTGTCGCCCAGGCCCAATCGCTCACGCCAAGCTGAGCCATCCAGGCCTGGCTGAAAAAGGTCCAAATCAGATGCGTTCGGAATGACGCTGACCTTTTCAGCGGGCACACCTGCGCGAACAATCCCTTCTTTCATGCCAGGTGATAACGCCACGATGTGCTCTGCGTGGGCGTATATTTTTTTTGCCATTCGGCTCAACCACCAGATGGCCACAGGATTCCTCAACGCCCCCACGTTTACCAGCGCCTCAGGCCACAGGTCACGGACCTCAAAGACAAAGGGCACACCAAAATGCCGGCTTAGGGCAATGCCGGCAAGGCCAACTGGCAATGGTGTGTGCGTAGCAAAAACAACGTCGGGTGCGGCGAGATTCCTGCCCACACGGGCGGCTAACCTGGCGAACTGATAAAACTTGAGCATCCGGCGCCAGCCGCTCATCGCCGTGCCCACCTGCGGATCATTATAGCCCGCAGCAATAGAGACTACCCGGATATCCTCTATTTTTGCCTCTGCGTATTGGCTACCTTTCGGCACCGGAAACTCCTGATTAGCCAGACCCGAAGTTACGACTGTAACTTGGTGACCTTTTGCCGCCAGGTATCGGCTGAATTCGTAGGAGCGCGTCCCTGTCATTCCTTTGCGTGAGGCAAAGTATTGATGTAGATAGAGTATGTTCATTGTTGATTGTTCATCGTTCATCGATGAACTATGAACCGTGAACCATGAACGCTTACCAATAGATTCCTTCGTAGCCGGAGGTTTGGGGATCTACACCCCTGATGTCAGCCAGGTCTAATACTCGAATTCCGGCAGCCAGCCAACTGTGAATTCGATCGGCATCTATTATGGCGTGATTTACAACAATCAAATCTGCCGTGCTGAGGTCATCAAGCGAGCTAACAAGCAGCTCCTCCAGGTGGCGCAGTGCCTTTTGAACCTGCTGTTTGTTGCTTCCTATAAGCCGCGCGGGCTGCACCACTGGGTCATAGATTCTCAGCTTTATCCCCTCGCCGATAAGCTCCTTGGCAACCTTTACGCAGGGACTTTCGCGCATATCGTCTGTATTAGTCTTAAAGGCCAGCCCGACCATGCCCACTTTCCCTCGCCCCTCGTCTCGCGTCCCGCGTCCCTCGTCGAGGATCGACAATATGCGGGCGACCAAATTTTTTATCTGTGCCTCGTTGCTCGTAAGCACACTTTCAAGCACCGGAAGCCTGAGCGAATTGACCGCGGCGAATCGTAGAATCGCCCGAAGGTCCTTAGGTAAGCAGGAGCCGCCAAATGCTGGGCCTGGACGTAAATAATGCGAACTTATATTGAGCCTGGTATCCGCACAGAAAACCTCAGCTATCTTGCGGGCGTCCACGCCCACCGATTTGGCTACCGTCGCGACTTCGTTTGCAAAGGTGATTTTAAGGGCGTGAAAAAGGTTGTCATAGTACTTGACCATCTCGGCCTCGGCAAGAGCAAGACGAAATATTCGCGCCGGATAATTCCTGTAGACCTCTGCAAGGACATCCCCGGCGCCGGGCCGG
>Ga0299915_10002128_pt1 | contig 14467 bp, 13 predicted proteins | sample RVTome_13_FD_200263 | JGI IMG/M metagenome (GOLD analysis project Ga0299915, IMG submission 200263) | Soil microbial communities from uranium-contaminated site in the Upper Colorado River Basin, Wyoming, United States - RVT92D227 (version 2) ...
ACCAGGGTGTCGGGATGCAGGCCCCGGGAAGGCTCAGCATCGGTGAACTGCTGGTTTCCACCGATCAAATTAGCCGTGAACAGCTTGACGAAGCGCTTGCCCGGCAGAAGATATCGAAAAAGAAGATAGGCGAGATTCTTGTTGAATCAGGCTATATCAACCATCAGCAGCTTGCTCATGGGCTAAACCTTCAAGAAAGGCTGCTGACGTCCGCGCTGGTTGCAATTTTATCCCTCGCTCCTTTCTCGAATATTCACGCAGTAGAACCCTCACTGCAGGATAGCGGTTCAAAAGACACTCCAACAAAAATAACCGAGTCGATACAGATGCATACTTCCCTGAAAATCGTTTACCAGAAATCAGAGCTGAATATTACCCGTGAGGACATTCTCCGCGGATACATTGATATCCCTCTGGGTGCTCATATCGAAATTCAGAATAATAATCTGGCCGGTTACCTTGTTGTTTTTGAAGGTCTTGGCGGTCCGGTCAAGGAAGTGATTGTCAGGGGACTCGGGAAAGATGCCCTTCTTAACTCAGACGGCGGCTGGATTGCTCAGCCGTATCATGGCAGGGACCCTCTTATGATTGAATTAAGCTACAGGTTCAGGTTGTCTGAAGAAGCGAAGCCGGGCATCTATTCATGGCCGCTAAAGATATCGGTAAGCCCCATAATCCCGGTCTGATATTTTATGTAAATTGCATACCTTTTCTCACCTGGCGGGCAAGAATGAGGGGGATGGCATTACCGATGAACTCCTTAGTAACACCTGTGTAATATTCTATTTCAAAGCAGAGATAAAATATAACAGCAGGAAAAAGAGAAACCCCTGACCATGCAGGCGATCAGAGGCTAATAAGTGACCCAACCACTGACTATCTTCCGACTATGACCGGCGCCTTCTCACTCTTGATAACAACCTCGGCCACTATCTCTTTGCCGGTATTGATAAACTTTGTTACTTTCTTGAAACTATGGTCCTGTCCGCAAAGTTTCTTTCCGATGTCTTCAGCCGTAGCCTTTGAAAATTCCTGTTCACTGATCTCCCATGAAGTCGGGCCTATGATTACTGGAGAACCCTCTGTATACCCCACAAACATGACCGTAACCGTCTTCTTTTCACTGTCCATCTGTGCAGACAGTGTTCCGACCATTGTCTTTTCCTCTTCGGCATAACTATTCAAAACTGCTGCCATTGTCACCATGAGCGACAGAATGACAATCATCAGAAGTTTACAACCTTTCCCTGTTGACATATCAGACCCCCTTTTAATATATTCAGCAAATCTTCTCTTCAAACCCCCGAATGCTTCAACAAACATGCCTGTTGGTACTTATTTATTGCCCCTCTTCTCACCTCCTTTTCCCAATATTCCTGATTTCATAAAATAAGTATATGATAATTTTTCAGATTCCATTAAACATAATTATATCAAGAAATTCACTATTAAATGATAGTAAATTGGCTGTTCAAAGTCAATTATAATTTAGCTTTTGCTAATTTATGAGACTTAAAAAAGGACGGATAATAAGGTTGAAGGTAATTGGGGGAAGGTAAGGGGTGAGAAATAATTAAGGAATGATTAATTCAAAAAGCATAAACTGCCTTCTGCAAAAATAGTCTAAAATATACTAACATATATTGTTTATATGAATGCTTACTGCATACTGAATGATAATCGAAAAGGCTTGGTCATTTTGGACACCATAACATAGCTGCAATGTTTAATATTGAGACCTGACCCCGTTCTTATCTTATCTCTTGCCTACTCGCTCCTGTGCATAGAAGATTGGCCCCCGGTCCTCAAACTTGATGGCTAAGGCAAAAAGAACCCACAAAGGAGCAGAGCCTATAAGACCGATAGACGATAAAAAGATATCAAAGAGGCGCTTGAGCATCAAGAATTAATAGAACATCAAGGCGGATTTTGGAACCTTTTAAGACAAAAGCCCAAAAATTAGACTTTGACAAACGGGGTGTCAACAGCTTCTTTGCCAATTTCGTAAAGTCGCTCAGGAGCAATATCTGCGCCGTTCGGCCAACATAAGGTATTGAGATCGATAAAGTATTTTTTAAAATATTCTTTATCCCTTAGCAAAGAAAAGACTCCTCCTCTTGTTGTGTAGGATTCCAAGTTTACTATTTTTACACTACCGTCGTTAAACCTCAGTTTGACTGTATAATCCCCGACATACTCGGCCTGAATAACGTGTGGCATGAAATCCATGGACACCTCCTACCTCAATGGTTCGACCCAATTTAAAGGCTTATTTTCTCTTGCCCTCTGCCAATTTTCATCGAGTTCTTTGCGATGAAGACCGCACCATTCCTTGATAAGATTTTGAACCCTTTCAGACAAATATCCTGTTATTAATTCCCCCTCAAAATTGCAGACCCTGCTCAAATCCCTCATAGGAAGCATGAAAATGTGGAGGATTGTGGTCGTCATAATACATATAAATTACTATACCCAAAAAAAAAGATATTCGCGGCATTTGTTTAATTATACAATATCTAAAGAAATCATTCTTCACGCGATCGAACGGAACTTCATCGCCCGAAAGATCCTTCCGCCTTTCCCTACCCTTTCCTGGGCATAAAAAATTGACCCTCTATCTTCCAGTTTTATGGCTAAAGAAAAAAGAATCCATAAAGGAGATGAACAAATAATTCCAACTGAGGATAAAAAGATATCAAAGAGTCTTTTAACCATTTAGTCTTGCGTCTTTAGTGTCTTTGTAAAATTGCTCAATTGTGGGAAGAAGATGATAACGCCTTAAAAAACTGTGGGATTTTTGAAAAGGGTTTTAAAAGAAGTGTAATCGGATACTTCAGCCCGTTTACTTTCCATAAGGGTTGACAACTTGATAACTAAATGCAATATTACAACAGGCTGTTGAAAAACTCTTTTTTCTGTCATTGGAGCGAAGCGCGGCAATCTTGCCTTTAATAAAATCAATGGGTTAGAGATTGCTTCGTCGCAGAAACTACTCCTCGCAATGACATGCGACGGGTTTTTCAACAGCCTGACAAGACCTGACCCTCTAACTTTTCTCTAACTTTTTTTTTGGACACAATAACATAACTGCAATGTTTAATATTGAGACCTGACCCCGTTTTATTACCTCATATTTTCATATTTTTCTTTGTCTTGATTCCCACTTACCTCTGAAGGTTATCCAGAAGGAAAGGATAATTAGCTTTAAATCGAGGAGGAAGGACTGGTTATTGATATAGTGGAGGTCATAATGGAACTTCTCTTTCCGGAGTGCGTCTGTCGGAAGGTAGATCTGTGCGATGCCTGTCAAGCCGGGTCTTACAGCCAGTCTTTCTTTATATCCTGGAACTTTCTCTATATCTGTTTCATCAGGGTTCCCGTGAACTTCCTTTTCATTTGGCCTTAATGACCTTGGCCCAACGAAACTCATGTCACCTTTTAAAATATTAATGAGCTGGGGAAGTTCATCCATAGCTGTAGCCCTTAATATCCTCCCAACCTTTGTAACCCTCGGGTCATTCTCTACCGCCTGAACAGGACCTGTGCCCTTCTCCGCATCTCTTATCATGGAGCGGAATTTCAAGGCCCTGAAGATACGGCCGTTCCTCCCCACCCGCTCCTGGCCGTAGAATATGGGCAAGCCGTCCTCGATGATGATCAGTAGTCCGATCATGATCCACAAAGGAGACGAGAGTATTATTCCCGTGAGTGATAAGAGAAAATCAAAAGGTCTTTTCAGAATCGGTTCTTTCATGATTTCAGATTTATACTTTCAACGTTTTTTCAGTAATACAAAAACAGGATTCAAAATATAATAAGCATAGATCTTTTTTGATCTCTCTTTCAATCCATATCGGAGTCTGATTTCCCCTGAACTGGGGAAAATTCTCCGCGCAATGATTTTTGCAAAATTGAGCGGTGTATCCAAGAGAAATGTATATAAAAACATCCTGAAATGAGGTTTCCTGACTTCATGGAATATTCCTGATAGGATTGTACCTTTAAAATACTCATATCCAGAAACCTTTCTCTTTAAAATATCCTCAGGAATTTTTGTTTCAAACAAATCATTCAGCAGTTTTAACGAAAATGTAACAAGCCTTTCCATCTTATATCTTCTGGAAAAGGAGAGAAGCTTGTACCAATCTATCTCATCCTGATATTTATTGATTAATTCAGAAATCAGAACAAAAAACTTCAATGGCCTGAATCCATGGTCGAAAAGACGAAAAACTGTATACATAATATAACGTTCTACAGATAGCGTAGTTATCTCCATGCCTGCATATTCAGTTTTCTGAACATCTTCCCACCAGAACTCCGGAGGAATCTGGAAATATCTCTTTACGAGATTCCAGTGGACTTCAACATGGTGTCTGTCTTTCTGAAAAATCAGATGGTAGTGGCTCGAAAGCAGGTCGCTTTCACTTATTCCTTCATTTTTTTTATAACCTGCCTCTGTTAGGACTTTGTCAACTCTGGGAATATCAGATGGTCTAACAAGTATATCAATATCAACCGAAGGATAGAGCCCCGGATTTCCAAATATCATCTCCGATGCAATAGCTCCCTTTAACGGGATTGCTTCTATACCTTTTTCTTTTAATATCGCCAAAATCCTCACCATTTCACTGGCATTCTGAACATTATTTTTGATTGTATAAAGATAGGAATTTTTGAGTCTATTCATAACATCATCAGGAATGAAATGCAATTCCTTTAGATTGTTGTAAAGGAGAGAGGTAACTTCGTTAATTGATGCAAGCCTTATTAGATTGTTGTAATCAAGAGACTTACTTTCATTGTTTATTAAATCCTTTACTTTTTCAATAACTTCGACGGAAGGATTCAATCTTGACAATAAAAGGACTACTTTTTTTTCGGTACTAAGATTGAGCATAAGGCTTGTTTTTATAGAAATTACTATTTAATGAAGTAATTCTTCGTACTTTTTAATTACAATCTCCCAATTGTATTTTTCTTTTAGAATCCGATCATAATATTCCAAAATTTTCTTTTTATCCACTTTTTTAAAATCATTCTCGATAAAACCTATCAAGTCATTCAACTCATCCTCATTCTTATAATAATATCCATAATCGCTCAATACCTCACGGTTGTAAGGAACATCATATGCAAAAACAACGTTCTTACTGGAAATCGCTTCGAGCAGGGAGGGATTCGTACCTCCGACACTGTGTCCATGGATATAGGCATATGCATTGGCTCTAAGCGCATATAATTTAGGCCTATCATAAATAGGACCAGTAAATATTATCCTTTCATACCGGGATTTTTCTTCCCCTTTTAAATTGCTTACAATCACCAATTTCTTAGAACTCTTTGATTTCAGGAAACCGTTTATGCTTATGTCGAAATTGTTTTCCGGTACATGTCTGCCGACAATTAAGTAATATCCTTCCGTTTCCAAGTTATATTTATTTTTCATCTCGTTCCAATCCTTTTCAGCAAACTTACATTCATCTACGCCATATGGTATAAATACATACTTCTTTTTATATTCAGAGGTAACATAATCGCCGATTGCTTCAGAGTCTGCTATTACAATATCAGACCACCTGACGGCCATGCGTTCAAGAGTTTTCAAACCAAATTTAATAACTCCACCCCATCGAGAGCGTTTCCATTCCAAACCATCAATGTTCACAATGGATTTTGCTGAAAACATTTTCGGAAGCCACATGGTTAACCCGCTTGATACTCCCAGATATATAATCTCATCGACTTTTTCCTTCAATACACTATGGGTTGTTGAATAATTGCTCATATAGACTTTTTCGAGGAAAGTAAATTTGGGGGCTTGTATGAAAACTCTTTTGATGCGGGGATGCTTGAAAGGAATCTTTTCGAATTCTCTCAGGGAGTAGACTGTAACGTCATGACCGAATTCCGACAATCCTTTTGCAAGCACTTCAGCAAACGTTTCGAATCCTCCATATCTTGCAGGGATACCCCGTGAACCGATGATTGCTATTCTCAAACTGGCTTACTGCTCCTTTTTCTCTCAATCACCTTTCGATATATATTCATGAACATCTCATAATTCTTTTCTGGTGTATATTTGTCTTCATACTCATTTCTCGCATTCTGTCCCATCCTCTTACACTCTTCAGGATTATTCCATAGCCATCTGACCTTTTCAGCCAATTCCTGAGTGTTCATTGGAGTGAATAAGAGTCCAGTAGTTTTATCCTTTACAATATCAGCCATGGCCCCTAAATGTGATGCGATCACCGGTTTGCAATGAGAAAATGCCTCTATAATTGTCAGACCAAACGTTTCATACCCGATGGAAGGCATTATAAGAAACCTTGCATCATTCATTATCTTTCTACACTCACGATATGGCTTATATCCAAGGAAGTCTATATTTTTTATATTCATATCAGCAACAAGGGACTTAAAATCCTTTGCTTCCGGACCATCACCGACGATCTTCAACGGGATATCCGGCATGTCTTTCCAAGCACCTATAAGTGTTCTGACCCCTTTTTCTTCACCAAGCCTTCCGATAAAAACAGCATAATTACCATATCGATATTTATCCTGTTCAAATGTATCATCAACAAAATTCGGCTTTAAAAAGAGCTTTTTCTCATCATAGCCAGCATTAAGATATATCTTTCTCTGAGACTCGGTAAGGCAGATATACCCGTCAATTTTTTTTTTGAAAGTCTTTAAATACCGGTGTAATTTGAGCATAAACGCTACGGGAATAGACTGGAGCTTTGAACCCTTAAAGCATCCATACTTAATACTCCTGAAAAATGCTCCGTCTTTGCATTCATCACAAATCTTTCCGCTTCTCATCAGGAAAGCCATCGGGCATAAATATCTGTAATCATGGAGTGTCTGTATGATTGGTATTCCTGCTGAATCTGCTGCGTAGAATACCGAGGGAGAGATGAAAGGAAAAAAATTATGGAGATGTATAATGTCTGGTTTTTCCTTGATGAGAACCTGTTTTATTTTTTTGTAGTAATTAAACGACCAGGGAACCTGGAGAATAGTGGAAAATTTTTTCAGAGCACTTTCTTTATCAAACTCATCATTCGAAGGATTTATTCTGGTTACTTCATGTCCATATTTTTCTAAGAGCCCTGATTCTTTATTAAATACAATATCATCACCACTGGAGGAACCTGATCGATGGGAGTTATGAATTAAGAGGATCCTCATTTTTCAATTTAATATAGGAAGATCTTCATATACTTTACGAATAAATTCACCTTTCTTATCCCAGCTAATGAGCTCCTTTACCCTTCTCTTCCCTTCCTCACTAATTCTTCTTCTTAGTTCTGAATCATTCGCTAACTTTAAAATTGCTTTTGAAAGATCATTAATAGTTTGTTCCGGATTGAACGGCTTAATCTTTATGCCACATTCTTCATCTATGATTTCAGAAGCACCTGGCACGTCAAGACAGATAACAGGCAAACTAAACGATAACGCATCAAATAAAACCGTTACACCACCTTCTTTCAAACTTGGGTTCACAAAAACTGTACTTTCCATCATATATTTAAGATATTCTTCGCTATTTACATGTCCGGCAAAGTGAACTTTGTCTGTTATATTTTTCTCCTCACAGATTTTCTGAAGTCTTTTTCTGTCTCTCCCTTCTCCGAGAATCAATAATCTAATACTTTCAAAGTCTTTTACAATTTCGGAGAATGCTTTAATAAGCAAGTCAAACCCACGCCAGGCATCCAGGGTTCCAACTGAAATAATTTGCAGATCATGATTATATTTAATGTTTAAATTTCTCGAGGTAGTTGCAACATCTGTAGCTATCTGAACTTTCGATGAATATTGCAAAGGAATTCTCCTTGCAGTATCAATTGTCTTTGCTATTATGACATTTGCCTTTTTACAGGTGTATAGAAATAATAAATTTATTTTTAAAGAAGCACCAATAATATCTCTCAGCGTTTCCCTTATTTTAGACTTTAAATCATATTCTTGCCTGAATACCTTCGGTATATGCTCGCCTCCCCCAATCGGGCCCCATACAAAAGGTATTCTAAGAAAAGGCATAAAGGTTGGAAGCCAGATATTTCCGAATGTCAGATGGTGGACAAGGTCAAAATGAATTTGCTTATGAGTTTTTCGTGCAAGCCGATATGCGCCAATTTGCCAAAAGAGATAATAGAGATGAACACCTCTTTTCCCCTTTTTCCAGAAACTTAACCATCTTGGGACATCATAATAAACGAAATGAAGACCTGTAACGGGATTCTTTTGAAGTTCGTCCTCAATTGATGCCCTATTATTTGCCCTTGTTATCACCCATGTTTCAGCAAATTTTGCTATTTGCTTTGTCCAGTTCCACCCAACACCAGGTTCTGAACCTTTCTCTGGCTCGCAGGCGTAAGCACTAATTAAAACCTTTAATTTTCGCTCTTGGCTCATTCCTGGTTGTTCATCGTAATTAGCTATTGACTAAGATCAGTTCCATCATCCCAGCCCAGATATCGATCTTGTGTCTTAATTCCCTCTCCATCCTCCCTTTTTCTCTTTCGAAATAAAGCAAACTGATATCAAGCAGATAGCACAGAAGTAATGGAGTTGTGAGGTTTTTATCAATACCGATCAAATCACAATATCTATTAATCAGCCTTCGATTCTTTTCAATTTTTTTTAATAGCCCTTTGGGATTAAGATGTCTAACCAGTATTCCATCCTGAATAATAAAATGATAAATATCAAGCAAAGGCGGATATCCATTTTCCGCATATTCCCAATCAAAAACATAAAGCATCCCATTATGGAAAAAGGTATTCCACGGTGTGAAATCTCTATGGCAAAGACCAAAAGGTATCTTTATATTCCCAATATTCCTACCGATAAAATCCGATGCTATTTCATGAGAATCTCTAAGTTTTCCGCTCTCTAATCTTGCTATCCTGTCTCTCAGATCATTTGCAAATTTGCTCTCACTGAATACTTTTAGATCTGATGTTTTATTAAATATCTCCGTTAAAAAATCTACATGAGAATCCGAAAGACTGCTGCTGAATCCAGAATTCATACTTTTAAGGGAATCGAGAATGAGGATATTCACATCATTGATATGTCCATGATAAATGGTCTTTGGAAACAAACCAGTTCTAATCTCAAGTCTCAACAAATCTTTAAGCACTTCTGCCTCGTTTTTCAGGAGTATATCGGTTTCCTCATTATCCGAAACCTTTATATAACCAAGAATCGTTCCCTCCTTATCCATTACTTGGACCGTTACTTTTCTGTGACAACCTTCAGTTCCTGTAAAGATTGCATACTGAAGATGATCTCTTTTAAATAATTCCCTTATAAAATCATCTTTTTTTTGAAAATAAATATTATCCTTTGCGATCACTTCAGAGAGGCCGCTTTTTGCTGTCAGAATGGCCATTTTTTTAATAAATTTTGCCTTCAGCAAGCTCGGTTGATAAAGGGCAAGTGATGAGATAAAGAGTCTCTTATCAAAAACTGGGACTATCCAGCGTGGATCTTGCAAAGAAGGAAGAATACAATATTTTTCATTTTCGGATTTAAAATGTTTAATATTAAAAGAACCGAGGAAACTTAACCGGTCAAGAGTTTCTTTTATTAGCTGCATTTATGAAGTAAATGACACGTAATTAGAATTTAGCTTTCTTTGCCCTTCGTGTAATTACAGTATCTACGACTTGACGTGCTGTAAGAACAGGATTATTTTCGTTATCGATTCTTATGAAATTCTTTCTTTTATCAAGTAGTTTCAAATAGCGTCTGTTCAATTCCTCGATCTTGTCCTCCGTCAATTCCCTTTTACGTTCACCTATTCTTTGAGGCGAAGAATAAATGAGTAACCCTGTGTCAGGCAATCTCACACAACCTGTTAAAAACAGTAATAGTTTGAATGGAAGTGCAATTCTGGAACGACCGGGGTCAGCAGTCAAATCATAAACATATCGATCAAAAACAACTAATTCTCTCCGAACAAGTTTTGGCCTTACTTTGACAAAATACCCAAGTGTATAGTCCAATAAATAATATAGCGTTCGTAACATTGAACCTATAAATCCTGAAGTCTGTGCACGATGAGGTCGCTCGTAATCCTCGTCCACTGTTTTTGTTAAATGAACATTTTTGGCCACATGGGCTAAACGAGGGAAAACCGATGGCCTGAAATGAAAGAGATTATCCGGGCTCATGCGAAATGCTATTTTGAGCTGTTGTAAAGCAAGTTCCAGGATTGTCGTCTTTCCTGCGCCGTCAGGCCCACTGAAAGAAACAAATTCACCCTGCGGCATTAAGTACCACTTCATTCTATAGTAAAAAAACCGTGGGATATGCAGGAGATGAAAAAATGGAGACTTTACAACACATCGAATAAGAACAGCCCTGCGTTTCAAGAGGCTTACGTTCGGCAGTCTGCCGAATCCAGATCGACAAACAGTTTCTACAACCTCCCGCGACGTCTTCTTTCCTAATATTTCTGCCAATATTTTCTCGATGGCTTCTTGTTCTTGCTTGAATATTACCGAGAATTCCTTATCATATTTGGGGGGCAGTGGAGCATTTAGCAAATAGAGATAAAGCCATTTATCAAGCATCTTATAAATATCCGAGCAAATATAAAAGTTTTTAAATACTATGCGGCTTTTTAATATTTGCTCGCCGTCGATCAATTTGACGCCATATAGTTCTGAATCAAAAAAAAAGTCTATTTTCAGTAAAAATACTTCCGTACCCGTTGTTCTCTTGTACAGAAAATATTGGTCAAACCGTTCATCATAGTAGTGGTGATAAACAGTCAAGTTAAATTTCTCAATGAGTCCTGAAAGCAACTCCTTGTTCTTGTGTTTATGTTTACGGAAAACAAGAATGTCTAGGTCCGAGGCAGTCAAATCGTCCGGCAGATTTTCGTAGTTTCGAAGTATGCAGTACTTAATCTTGTTCTTATCGTACGAATTGAATAACTCCTCCAAGAATATTTTTAGAATTAACTCCAAAGTTTTATTGTCTCGCGAACTTCTGCGTCCGTACTTTGTCCATGATATATTTAGGATTTAGAACTATTACAAGAAACAGTAATGATATGAACTTTAGATATTCTTTGTTTATATATGCAAATCCAGCTTTCCTATAATAAAATGCTGCATAATCAAGACGTAAATGATTCAACTTTTTCAAAGGTGATATCGATTTGATATATTCCTCATACGATCGTTCTGATCCTTGAGATCTTCTTCTTAAGAGACAATCTTTTATCCATCGAATCTTACTCTGCATGTAAAATATATTTTGAGTTGATAAAGACCCCATCCTCTTTCTGTAGTAAAACAGTGGTTCTGGAATAGTTATCATATATTTGCCTTCAGCACCTAAGTCAGAAAGTCTACACCATAAGTCTAAATCTTCGCAAAAATCTCGTAATCTTATAGGATAATTATCAGGGAAACCATCTACTCGATAACCGCCAACCTGTAAAGCAAGTTTCCTTGAACATAACGTTGTGATAGGCAAAAAAATTAATTTATTATTTCTATGGAAATAAAAATATTCTTCTCTAGTTTTAGGGCCAATCTTCATGAAACCGAGAATCTTGTTATCATCCTCACCTATATAATATGCATACGTCCCTACTGCAATTAAATTCGGGTCTTTTACAAGAACTTCTATTTGTTTTTCTATCATATCATGGCATGCCAAATCATCAGCATCAATAAACAATACCCAGTCATATTTCGCGTTTTCCAAACCCATCTGGCGAACATAAGCTATTCCCTTGTTTTCCGAATTTCTTATATGTCTAATTCTGCTATCCAGAACTGCTGCTTTTTCAATTATTTTTGGAGTGGAATCTGTCGATGCATCGTCTAAAATTAGTACTTCAATATTGGCATATGTTTGCTGCAGAATGCTGTTAATTGTATTTGTGATATATTTGTCTGCATTATATGCACAGATAATGACAGAGACGGGTGGGCTACTCAACATATTTTATATTGCTGATAATTTTTGGGTTCGTGTTAACTCAAAATATATACCAAACCCCATTATCATCCAGAATATTGGGTCGATAACCATAGGGGCTAATAATGAAGCGGTAATCATTCCACACATTGATAATAATACACCCTGAGCAATAAGTTTATCTTCCGGTAAAATTGGTTTGTATTTTAAACAACTGAATAAATAAAATATTAAGGCTAAAATAAAAAATATAAGTCCTATCAATCCTGACGTCAACCAAACATGTAAAAAAATATTTGAAACGCCCTGCCAACTTTCGCCCATTTCAATATAGCCGTAGCCAAATAGCAAAGTATTCATGCTAGAGTTAATCATTCTCCATGTATTTTTTACAGTTTCAATCCTAAAACTTGCTGATGGATCCTCTCTAATTTTTTCAAATGTCATTATAGACCTAAATCTTTGTGTAAGAACTCCTTCTTCTTCAAAATAATCCACGATATAAATACTTGTAATCGCAATAATTATTAATAAAGCTAAGAGAAATCCTTTTTTTACAAGAGAAGTTTTAGTCATACTGATAATAAATAATGATATCCCTGATAATAATCCAATCCAAGCAGATCTTGTCTTATTCATTAAAAGTAATAGATTAGCAATCAAAATTATATAAAGATAACTTTTCATGTTATTTCTTAATAAGTCCAAAGAAAGGGGAACAAAGAGTAAGATAATTGCCATCAAATACTTACCAAATGTATCACCTTCCCAAAATGTCGCTGTCATTCTGTGGTGCATTGAGATTTGTTCCCATTGTATTTCATTCAGATTCAATAAGTTTATCCCAAATACAAAATATCCAATATATTGCAACATGCCAAGTATCATGTTAAATATCAATACATATAGAATAATCATAGTAGCACTTTGTAATTTAATCCTTTCGCTTAGGAGAATAGCAGCACTATTTACTGAAATAAGTAGAAGTGAGATTGGAAGGATTGCCATTCTTAAAGAATCTAAAAGATCATGTGTAGTGTATAAGGTGACAAATAATGTCCAAATAATATAGGCGAGCATTAAATAAAATATTTTAGATTTTAAAACTTTAACAATGTTTTTTAACCCAACAGAAAAAAGGACAAAAAGATTTAAGATAAATGGTATCCGGAGATGACCTTCGAATATTTCTATACTGATAAAATTTGTTGTCATCAAAGATACTAAAAACAATACAGGTATAATATTTGTTCGAATAGATAAAATTAACGTTGTTGCTGTAGCAATAGCAACAAGATAAAATCCCCATCTTAAATCAATTGATAACATTAGAGAAGCTATTGACCAATAAAGAAGTATAATGAACCATGTTGCTTTATATCTTATTGAATTAATCATGGCATGAAAGAAGACCTCTTGCCCAAAGACCTCAGCATTTTACTAAGAAGCACTAAACTATAACTTGTCTTTATTAAGGCAATCTTCAAAAAATTATACCTTTTGTATTTTGAAAGAAAATATAATCGGCTTTTAATAAATTGTCTATATTTAAAAACATTTTCTTCTTTTTCCTGATGTAAATGTTTGACGAATACAGTCGGAATATATATAATCTTCCCATTATATTCCTGAACTATATACATTAATATGGGTTCTTCACAGTAAAGGAAAACATTTTCATCAAGCAATCCTATTTCTTTTAAAAAAGATATCTTTATTATTAAACAGGCCCCTGAGACTTTTTCAACCTCATATGGCTTATCTGATTTTATTGACTCAATATAATTTAACGGTTTTCCAAATAGTTTTCTTAGAAATATTGACACAAACGGATTCATGATTTCTTCAAAAAACCCGGGTTCCTTTAAGGGACTCTGTCTGTTGCCCATCGCATCGATAATATTTGGGCCAACTATATAGATTGAATCATTCGAAAACATAACATTCGCCATCTTTTGTAAACTCGAAGTGTCTTCAATCCTCACATCAGGATTTACAATCAATACCGCATCTGCATTCTTTTGAATCGCATATCGAATTCCGACATTATTCCCTGCAGAATACCCAAGATTGGCATTGTTTTTTATCAATACAATCTTTTTATCGTTAGGATATCTTTGAAGTTCTTCTTCAAGCTCTTTTATTCCTCCCTGCTCGGCAATTTCTCTCTCATATTCGACTACTCTTACCTTTCCCTCCGCCCATGATTTTATCTTTTCTACAGAACCATCTGAAGAGCCATTATCAACAACTACCGTGAGATAGTTTGGATAATCAAGCTTCTGTAAAGATTCAAGACACTCAATAGTATCCCTCCAGCCATTGTAATTCAGGATGATAATTGCTACCTTTTTAAAGCTAGCGGAGTTATTTTTTATCATGATTTCCTGGCAAATACAATTATATTCTCGCCCAATCCAAATTTATTTAATGGAATTAAAAAGATCGTTAACATTGTATTAACGGTTTTTATAATTTTATTGTTTTTAATATTTTTGCTATT
>Ga0299915_10002129_pt1 | contig 14466 bp, 13 predicted proteins | sample RVTome_13_FD_200263 | JGI IMG/M metagenome (GOLD analysis project Ga0299915, IMG submission 200263) | Soil microbial communities from uranium-contaminated site in the Upper Colorado River Basin, Wyoming, United States - RVT92D227 (version 2) ...
GCCCCGGTCGGGCTGAACATCGGGGCGGCCACTCCGGCGGAGATCGCGGTGGCGATCGTGGCGGAGATGATCAAAGAACGGCGCATGGGGACTGATCGCGCCAGGGTCGAGGCGCCCTAGACGGCAATTCGGCATTCGCAATTGGCAATTCGCAATTCGACGGAGCGGGACACGCGTCAGGTCTCTCTGCGGGCCATCGGTCAGTGGGGGGCAGTCAGCGGTAAGCAGCCAGCACCGAGGCCGGAGTCGGACCTACCCAGCATGCTTGATGACTTCGTCCTTCGGCTTGCGGCCGGCGACGCCGCGGGCGCGGCGTTCCCGGCGGTTGACCGCCTCGGCCGCATCGTCGGGATGGCCGAGGACGACGGCGTAACGACACGTGGTGCCGTCGGGGAGGCCGAGGACCTGGCGCGCGCGCTCGGTCTCATGGAGGGTCACCGGGCACGACCCGATCCCCCGCGATGCCGCCGCCAGCATCAGGTTCTGGGCGAGGCGCCCGATGTCGAAGTCGTTTCCGTCGGCGGTCTTCACCAGGCACACCACTGCCTGGGCGGCGAGCACCGGCTTGGTGAAGTGCCCTGCCGAGGCGATCCGTTTGCGGCCTTCGGGATCGTCGACGACGACCAGTTCCCATCCCTGGACGTTCTTCGACGAGCCGGTCCACCGCCCCGCATCGAGGATCTCGTCGAGGGTGGCAGGATCGATCGGCTGATCGGTGAAGGCGCGGACCACCCGCAGCGAGCGGACGGCGCGGTAGACCTCGTCTGATGGGGTGAGCATGGGAAGAAGGGTACGGAAGGGGCGTGGCTGGTGCCAGGTGCCGGCCACCAAACGTCCGCTGCCCGCTACCTGCTTCCCGCAAGACCCCGCCAGGCCGGGTTTCGTCTCTCGCTCTTTCGAAGGTCGAAGGTCGAACGGTTACTCGTCGATCCCGGCGATGTCCCGAATGATCGCCGCGGCGATCGGCGCCGCGGTCTGACCGCCCGAACCCCCGTCCTCGACGATCACGGCGATGGCCAGGTGTCCCCAGTAGCCGACGAACCAGGCATGGGTGTCGCCCTGGTCGTTGAACTCGGCCGAGCCCGTCTTTCCCCGAACTACCTCACCGAGAACCTTGGCGTTGGCGGCCGTGCCGTCGGTGACGGTGAGCAGCATCAGGTGGGCCAGGTCGGAGGCGACGCCGGCATCGAGGGGGATCCGCACTCGATCGGTACGCCCGAAGATCACCGTCGGCGGAATCCAGCCGTTGGACGCCACCGCGGCGGCGATCGCCGCCTGGTGCAGCGGAGTCACGAGGACGCGGCCCTGTCCCATTGCCGAGGCCGCTAGGTCGGCGGTGTCCACCGGGTCGGGGTACCGCGGGGTCGCCGCCGGAAGGCCGGCGTCGGGTCCGACCTCGAATCCGAACGACCGGGCGACGGCGCCGAGAATCGTCCCCGAGAGTCGCTGCGCAGCGAGAGCGGTGAATGTCGTATTGCACGATTCCGCGAAGGCCGTCGCCAGGGCGATGGTCCCGAGGTCGCGTCCACCAGCGTTGCGGAAATGCACCCCACCGACGGTGACCTCTCCCGGGCAGGCGACGTCGTCTTCGGTGGCCATGCCGTTCTCGAGGAGGGCGGCGGCGGTCACGATCTTGAAGGTCGACCCAGGCGGATACGTTCCGAGAAAGGCGCGGTCGAACCCGTCGATCGGCCGGGACACGGAGGCGAGCACCTCGGAGGTCGCCGTGTCGACGATGACCACCGCCGATGGCTTGGTGACCCCCTCCAGTGCCCGCTCGGCCACCATTTGCACCGTGACGTCGATGGTGGTGGTGACGTCCTGAGGAGGCGTCCCGTGCGCCTCGACCAGGTTCTCGATCTCGCGTCCGTACCGATTGATCCGCACGATGCGGGCCTGCGGGGTCCCGGCGAGCTCCCGCTCGTACGCCTCCTCCACTCCTGTCAGCCCGACGAGGTCGGCGGGGCCGTACGGCGCTCCCAGGGCGAGCAGGCGCTCGGCGGTGACCGGCCCCACCGTCCCAACTACGTGGGCGGCGAAGCCGGGCGAGAGGCGTACCCGTCCGGTGCTCTCTCGAAGCAGGACCGCTTCCGTCGCCCGCAGCGTGTCGACGGCCTCGGCGTCGGCGGCGGGGATCGATCCGACGGGGACGAACCAGTCGGGTTGCACGCCGGGCTTGGTGATCTCCCATCGCACGGTGTCGCCGGGGATGCCGGCGGTCTGCTCCAGCACGGCGACCAGCGCATCGAGGTCGGTGATCTGCCCGGGGACCACACCGACGGTCCAGGTCGGCGCGGTGGCTGCCAAGGGCGTTCCGTCGCGGGCCAGGATCGCCCCGCGTTCGGGCCATTGGCGTTGCACCACCAGCCGGTCCCCATCCTCGAGGGTGGGGTAGAGGAATGCGGGGCTCCACACGACACGCCATGGGTCGCCGGCGATCAGGTCGAGCGTCGTGTCGAACTGCCACGCCTGGAACCCGAAGGGCGTGAGCGTCGCCGACACCCCGACCATGGCTCCGTCGGCAGTCACCTGATCGGTGTCGATCGAATAGTGGATTTCGGCGAGGGCGAGGTCGTCGGACCAGGCGGCGAGTGTGTCTTCGAGTCCGGCTGGGGGGTCGGTCACCATGCCGGCCGCCGCCGTCCAGTCGCCCCCGCTGATGGCGTCGAGGAAAACCGAGGCGGCGTCGAGGGCGGCGCGGCGGATCGCCTCGGGGACCGCCACGGTGGTGGTGGTCGCGGCGGTCCCGGTCGTGGTCGGCGCGGCGGTGCTCGTCGCGGCGTCCGGGTCGACGCCGCTCCCGAATGAGCACGACGACGTCAGCAGGATCAGCGAGAGTATGAGGCGGCGCACGAAGCGATGGTACGGGCGGACGCGAAAATCAGTCGCCAGCTGCCAGCCTCCAGCAAGAGTCGCCCGTCCGCTGCCCGCTGCCCGCTTCCCGCAAGAGACGTGGTGACGCTCTTACTCATAGCTCATAGCTTTCGCCTTTCGCTCATCGCCTTTCGTCCCCCGTCATCGTCGGGGAGCGGGAGGCGGGAAGCGGGAAGCGGCTACTACTTCCGCCCCACGATGAACACGCGCCTCATCGGGAACAGCGTCGTGCCGTCGGGACGCGCCGGATAGGCGGCCCGGAGCCGTGTCGCGTACTCCTCCATGAACTCGTCGCCCGCGGCGCCGAGTGCCTCGAGGAACGGCCGCGCCGCCGTTCCCCGGGTCCACTGGGCCACCGGGTCCGGGCCGGTGAGGGTGTGGAGGTAGGTGGTCTCCCACACGTCGAGGCTCCTGAGGAGCGGCCGGAGGAGGTCGTGGTAGAAGGCCGGCTCGGCGACCGGTGCCCATTGCACCAGGTGGCCGACGAGCCCGGCCCAGCGGCTCGATCGCGCCGTTTCCGCCAGGAGGGTGTGGGAGGGCTCTTCGTGGTTGCGGGGCATTTGCACGGCGAGGGTGCCGCCGGGGACCAGCCGGTCGACCAGACGCGGGAACAGCCGGGCGTGATCACCGAGCCACTGGAGGGCGGCGTTGGAGAAGATCAACCCGGCCGGCTCTCCCGGCTGCCAGGTGGCGATGCTGCCGAGCACCCAGTCGACTCCGGCGATCGTCCGTGCCCGGTCGAGCATGTCCGTCGACGAGTCGAGGCCGTGCACCGTCGCCTCGGGCCATCGCTCGGCCAACAGCGCGGTGATCGCTCCCGTCCCACATCCCAGGTCCCAGATCTCTGCGGGAGAGGCGTCGATGCGGGCGATGAGGTCGATGGCGGGACGGAGGCGTTGATCCTCGTAGCGGAGGTATTGGCCCGGGTCCCACTCGCTCATCGGGCGGGAAACCTACCGGCGCCCCGCCAGAATGGCGAGATGCGTCGCGCGCTGGCCGGTGTGCTGGTGTTCGCCGCCGCCTGTGGCGGCGGCAGCGACGCCATCCCATCGACGACCGCGGCGGGAGGGACCACCGAGCCCCGCCCCGGCGTCTGTGACCGGTACGGCCCGGGCGAGGTGGCGGGTGTCCTCGGATACGACGACCTATCCGAGGCAAGCGGCATCGTCATCGACGCCTCGGGCACGTTGTGGGCTCACAACGACTCAGGCTCCGAGCCACGTCTGTTCGCCATGGACCGCACCGGAGCCACGCTCGGGGTGGTCGAGGTCGAGGCGCGCAACGTCGATTGGGAGGCGATCGCCGTGGGACCGGGACCCGACGGGACGGCCTACTTGTACGTCGCCGACATCGGGGACAACTTCGAGCGACGGCGCCACGTCACGCTTTACCGGTTTCCCGTGCCGTCGACCGCAGACGGACTGGTCGCCGAACCCGAGTCCCTGGACGTCATGTACCCCGGCGGACCGGACGACGCCGAGACCCTCGTGGTCGACCGCGCCACCGGCGACGCGTTCATCGTGACCAAGGTGCCCGGGTCGGGTGTGGTCTACGAAGTGCCGGCGACGGCGTGGGGCTCGGGGACGGTGGAGGCGGTCTCGGTGGGGGCGGTCCCGCTCCCGCTGCCGGACGCGGTCGTCACCGGAGGCGACGTCTCCGCGGACGGATCGGTGGTGGCGCTGCGCACCTACGGAGACGTCCGGCTGTTTCTCCGCGATGCCGGCGAGACGATCGGCGAGGCCATGACCCATCGGTCGTGCTCGGTGGCGACGCTGGAGGAAGCCCAGGGCGAGTCGGTCGCCTTCGACGGCGAGACCCTGCTCACGGTGGGCGAAGGCGCCGGTGCCGAGATCCACCGCTACGAGCCGAGGCCGTAGAAGCCAGCTACCAGCCACCAGCTGCCAGCTACCAGCAAGACAAGCAGCGACCGGTTTCGCTTATCGCCTTTCGCTCTTCGCGTGTCTGTCGAAGGTCGGAAGTCGAACGTCGAATTGCGCTTCTCCTACTTCCTCGCTCCCACGATCACCAGCACGCCACCGGCGATGGTCAGCAGCGGGGCGAACTTGATCAAGTCCATCACGTCGGAGAACGTCCCTCCGGCGTCGGAGACCCCCCGATAGAGCTGGAGCCCGAACAACCCGCCGGCGGCGATGGCGGCGATTCCGATCAGGACGACCAGGGGCGCCGCCCCTTTGAGGGCGACGACCAGCAGCGCGGCCACCGCCAGACCGATGACCACCCACGCGAGGTCGGGTGCGCCCGACCCGTTGAAGTCCACGAGGAACCGGGCGGAGACGTCGAAGGCGTTGACCGAATCACCGGACGCTCCCTGCACCCAGGGGAGGAACGCCGACAGGACGATCACCGCCGCCCCCAGCGTGGGGAGCATCCGGAAGTTCATGCCGGTGCCGGATGTCGGGCGCGCAGTCGTCTCGGTGGAGAGCGGCTCGAGCGCCCGGGCATCCACCCAGCCGCTCCATCCATTGGAGCCGACGACCTGAGCCCAGTCGCCGCGGCGGGCAGCGATCGAGAGGCGCACCCGGGCTTCGAGGGTGGCGATGGGGTCCTTCTCAGGGTCGGGGTCCGCCCAAGCGCGGGTGCCTCCGGCCGGGACGGCATGGGTAGGCACCCACACCGCCGGCATCTCCCGGGTCGGTTCCGGCTCGTGGATCGCCGGGCGCTCGGCGGTGGGGTGGGCCGGAGCTTCGGCGGGAGCCGGGGCGCCGATGGCGTCGACCGCCCCGATCAGGGCGCGCAGAGCTGTGCTGAACGACTGCCGGGTGAGCCCGTCGAGGTACACCCCGGTGAAGAGCGTCACCGCCCCGGTCTCGCCGACCTCGCCACGGACCGGGCTCCCTCGTCCGGGGAGGGAGGCGCCGGCGGGCAGGTGGTCGATGCGGTACGCCAGGGTCAGTCGGTCGTCATCCGCGGTGACGTCGACCGCCAGAGGCGGCTCACCGGCGGCGACGACCCGGCCGGCATCGTCCATCGTCAGGTCGGGCTCGGTGGCGGCCCATGCGGCCACCCGCTCGAGCGGCATTGGTTGGGTTGTCTTGCGGTCTGCCATGCCCGGAACGCTACTCGGCTCCTCCCGTCGGGTCCCGGTAGGGTTGCCGCCGCACGGGAGGGACATGGCCGTCGAGCGTCCGGCGTTCACGATTGGCATCGAAGAGGAGTACCTCCTCGTTGACCCGGAGACGCGCGATCTGATGCGCGACCCGGGGGAGCCGGTGATGGAGGAGTGCCGGGCGATCCTCGGATCCCAGGTGAGCCCCGAGTTCCTCAAGGCCCAGGTCGAGGTTGGCACGCGAGTGTCGAAGACGGTGGGTGAAGCGCGCGACGACCTCCGTCGGCTTCGGTCGGCCCTCTTCGAGGTAGTCGATCGCCACGGGCTTGCTCTGATCGCCGCCTCGACCCATCCCTTCGCCGATTGGGCCGACCAGCAGGTGACCGAGCGGGATCGCTACCTCATGCTCGCCAAGGACCTCCAGGTGGTCGTCCGGCGCCTCGTGATTTGCGGCATGCACGTGCACGTCGGGATCGAGGATCCCGAGGTCCGCATCGACTTGATGAACCAGGTGTCCTACTTCCTGCCGCACCTCCTGGCGTTGAGCACGTCGTCGCCGTTCTGGCATGGGATGGAGACCGGGCTCAAGTCGTATCGGATGAGCGTGTTCCGCTCGCTCCCTCGGACCGGCGTGCCCGAGCACTTCACCTCGTGGGCGGAGTACCAGCGCCACGTCGACGTGCTGGTCAAGCCGGGGCTGATCGAGGATGCCAGCAAGCTGTGGTGGGACGTGCGCCCCTCGGCCCGCTACCCGACCCTGGAGATGCGGATCTCCGACATCTGCACCCGCCTCGAAGACGGGATCACGATCGCTGCCCTGTACCAGTCGATCCTGGCGATGCTGTTCCGGCGGCGCCTGCACAACCAGCGATGGCGGACGTACGCAAACATGCTGGTCGCCGAGAACGTGTGGCGTGCCCAGCGCTATGGGGCGGAGGACAGCCTGATGGATTTCGGCCGAGGGGAGCTGGTCCCGTACCGTGAGTTGCTCGACGAGCTGATCGAGCTGGTCGCCGAGGACGCCCGGGAGCTGGGATGCCTCGACGAGGTCGAACGGGCCAGAGAGATCGTCGCCGATGGGACGAGTGCCGACCGGCAGCTGCGCACCTACCGGGAGGCGAAGGCGGCGGGCGCCGGCGATCGGACGGCACTCATCGCAGTGGTGGACGAGCTGATCGCCGACACGAGAGCGGGAGTCTGAGAGGAGATGGCAGACAGCTGATGGCAGATGGCAGACAGAGAAAGCGTTTCGGACTCTGCCTTCTGCTTTCTGCCTTCTGCCTTCTGCTCTCTGCTCTCTGCCATCCCCGTGAACGAGGAGGGTACGAGGAGTGTTCGACACCGCATCGGCCGCCGTCGAGGCGGCCCTGGCCGCCGGGGCGTCGTACGCAGACGCCAGGTACGTCGAGGGACGCGACGAGTTCATCCAGGTGATGAACGGCGGCATCGAGACGCTCAACCGGAGCGAGGGGGCGGGCGTCGGCGTCCGCGCCCTGGTCGGATCGTCCTGGGGGTTCTTCGCCACCGCCGACGACGATGCGGCGTCGCTGCGGAAGGCCGGCCGCCAGGCCGTAGAGATCGCCCGCGCCTCGGCGGCGGCTCCGGGGCGGCCGATGCCGCTGGCGGACGTCCCGATCGTCGACGCCGACTACGAGACCCCGGTGGTGGAGGCGCCGCTCGAGGTCCCGCTCGCCGAGAAGGTCGACATGCTCCTCGGGGTGAGCCGGACCATGCAGGGCGTCAAGGGTGTCCGTCTCGCTCGTGCGTCCCTCGGAGCGTGGGACACCCACAAGTGGTTCGTGTCGTCGCAGGGCTCCAAGATCCACCAGCACATCGTCGAAACCGGTGGGGGATTCGATGCCACCGCGGTGGGTGAGCACGAGACCCAGCGCCGCTCCTTCCCCCAGTCGTTCGGCCAGTTCGAGACCGGCGGCTTCGAGCGGGTTCGGGCGTGGGACTACCCGGGGAACGCCGGCCGCATCGCCGAGGAGGCGGTCGCCCTGCTCGGCGCCGGGGCGTGCCCGGAGGGTGACAAGACGCTGATCCTGGAGGCGAGCCAGCTGGCGTTGCAGATCCACGAGTCGGTGGGCCACGCCATCGAGCTCGACCGCATCCTTGGCTGGGAGGCCGCCTTCGCCGGCACCTCGCACCTCCAGCTGGAGCGGCTCGGGCAGCACCGTTACGGGTCCGAGGTGATGAACATCACCGCCGACGCCACTCTTCCGGGGGCGCTGGGAACCTTCGCCTACGACGACGAAGGCACCCCGGCGCAATGCGTTCCGATCGTCGATCACGGCCGCTGGGTGGGTGTCCTCTCCGGCAGGGACTCGGCTTTGATCGCCGGCCTGCCACCCGGCGGGATGGTGCGAGCCGACGGATACAACCGGCTCCCGATGGTCCGCATGACCAACGTCGGCCTTCTCCCCGGCGACTCATCCCTCGAGGAGATGATCGCCGCCACCGAGGACGGAATCCTGATGTCGACCAACCGGTCATGGTCGATCGACGACAAGCGGCTGAACTTCCAGTTCGGATGCGAGATCGGGTGGGAGATCAAGAAGGGCAAGCGGGGCCGCATGGTCAAGAACCCGACCTACACCGGCATCACGCCCAAGTTCTGGGCGCAGCTCGACATGCTCGGCGGGCCCGCCGGGTGGATCCACTGGGGCACGCCAAACTGCGGAAAGGGCCAGCCGGTGCAGATCGCCCACACCGGCCACAGCGCCTCGCCGGGGAGATTCACCGAGGTACGCGTGGGGGTGCGGGCATGACCGACGCACAGAAGATCGCCAACAAGGTCGTGGAGATGGTGGGCACGCGCGCCGAGGCCGAGGCAATCGCCACGGTCGGGACGGCTGCGCTCACCCGCTTTGCCAACTCGTTCATCCACCAGAACGTCGCCGAGGACACCGCCGGGGTCAGGGTGCGGGTCGCGGTCGACGGCAAAGTGGCAGCGCTCACGGGCAACCGCGTCGACGACGCCGCCCTCGCCAGGCTGGTCGAGGCCGTCATCGAGGCTGCCAAGCTCCAGCCGGTTGACGAGGACTGGCCGGGCATCGCCGCCCCCACACCGGTCCCGGCCGTCGACCACGCCGACCGCTCGACCATCGATGCCACCCCTGCGCAGCGTGCCGGCGCCGTCAAGGAGTTCATCGACGCCGGCGAGGGGCTCTCCGCCGCCGGGTACTGCGACACCGAGGCCGAGCAGGTGGCGTTCGCCAACAGCCTGGGACAGCGGGCCGCGGGGAGCGTCACCAGGGCGACCATCGACGGCATCCATCAGACCGGGGAGAGTGCCGGTTCGGCGCACCAGACCTCGGCGCGGTTCGCCGACCTCGGCGGGAAGGCGGCCGGGGAACTCGCCGCCGACCGGGCCCGGCGAGGCATGAAGGCATTCGACCTCAAGCCGGGGGAGTACGCGGTGGTACTCGCCCCCGAGTGCGTGGCGACGATGGCGATCTTCATGGGCTTCTACGGGTTCTCCGGAAAGGCGTTCGAAGAGGGAGCCTCGTTCGTCGAGATCGGGGCATCGCAGTTCGACCCGAGGATCACTATCACCGACGACCCTATGTCGCCCGACGCGTTGGGGCTTGGCTTCGACACCGAGGGGACGCCGAAGCGGGCCTTGGACCTGGTGCGCGCCGGCGTGACCAAGGGCCTGGTACACGACCGCCGGAGCGCCCGCAAGGCGGGCACCCAGTCGACCGGCCACGCCTTCGCAGACGCCTCGCTGGGGCCGGTGACGGCGAGCCTGGTGGTGGCGGGGGGCGGCGACGCCGTCACCGACATGATCGCCTCGGTCGACCGGGGGCTCTACGTGGCCACCTTCAACTACTGCCGCATCCTCGATCCGAAGAGCCAGGCGGTGACGGGGCTCACCCGCAATGGCACGTTCATGATCGAGAACGGTCGGATCACCGGTGCGGTGACCAATCTGCGGTTCACCCAGTCGTTCGTCGCCGCGCTCGCGCCGGGCCGGGTGCTCGGCGTCGGCGACGACCTCCGCTATGCCGATTCCGAGTTCGGCGCCGGGATCGTACGGGCGCCCTCAATGCACCTTGCGGGGTGGAACTTCACCGGAGGCGCCGAGGGGTAGACACGTTCTCCCCCCTGAGGGGGGAGTCCCCGAGCGAAGCGAGGGGGAGGGGGGTCTCGCCGGCACGCTGCGCCCGTGCGCATCCGGAGCTGTGAGCTCTGAGCTTTGAGCTCTGAGCTATGAGCTGTGAGGCCTGGCTTTCGAGCTAGAACGGGTGACGGGCGTCGGGTAACGGGCAACGGGGTGACGGGTGGCTCTTCTTGCTGGAAGCTGGTAGCTGGCAGCTGGACGCCGGAGGCGTCCCCTCTCACCCCGTCCGGCACTCCGTGGCGATCTCCAGGATCGGTGACGCGTCCGTCGGCGTCGTCGCCCCGAAGTAGAAGCACAGCTCGCCCCCGGAGTCGCTGTACCGGTAGTAGTGCTCTTCGCTGTTGCTGCCCGACCTGACCCCGGTCCCGTAGGCCGCCATCAGATCGGTGAGAGTGTCCCCGACGGTGATGCCCTTGGCGGTCGTGGCGTAGTTGTCCGGCCGCGGGTTTCCTGCGGCGTCGTCCGAGGGACCCTCGAAGCGGATCCGGGCGAGGGTCTTCGGGCGATCCAGGTTGTTGGGATCGGGCCCGTAGAAGAGGAAGGCGAACCCCTCGATGAAGATCCCCCGTAATCCCATGTCCTGCGGATCGGTGATCGCGTACCAGCCGGTATCGAACTCGTTGTAGTTGCCGCGCACCCCGTGGTCGAGAAAGTCGAAGATCTTGGTGATCACGGTGTCGGCGTCGGCTCCCAGTGAGAGTTCGGTGCCCTTGTAGGTGATCCCGTCGGTCGCCAGTACCCAGTCGCCGGTCTCGGCGGCCCCCACTCCTACCGCGATCGTGAAGGTGACCGGTGCCGCCTCCGCTCCAACCTCGATCCGGTAGTCGCCGGCTGTGGCGGCTTCCCAGGTCCCATCCGCCACCGGCGTGACAACCGCGCCGTCGGGATCGAAGACGGTCACCAGGATGCCGGTGCCCTGTGTGAGAGCGACGGAGACGGTGCTTCGCGAGAGGAGCGCGATCGTGAACACCTCGGGGTCGGTGGGTGCGGCATTCCCGACGACTGCGACCGGATCGGCGTCGGGCGTGAGCTCTCGGGCCTGTGCGCACCCGCGTGACAGGTCGGCCATCGTGTCCTCGTCCACGGCTCCGGTGGTGGCCCGCCCCAGAGCGGCCTGGGCTGCCTCGACCGCCGCCTTGGTCGCCGGGCCGAACGACCCGTCGATCTCGAGGTCGGCATAGCCGTCGCAGCCGAGCAGGAACTGGATGGCCTCGACCGTCACGTTGCGGTCACCCTCCTCGGCGATGGGGGGGCTCGCGAGGAGCGTCGTCGTCGTAGTCGTCTCGACCACGGTGGTGGTCGTCGTCGACGTCGTCTCGGCGATCGTTGTCGTGGTGGTGGTCGTCGTCTCTGCGTCGCCGCTGGTGCATGCGGCGGCGATCACGGTGAGGACGACCAGGAGAGCGATTCGCTTCATGCGCACCTGCCGTGCCGTTCTGGCCGCGGACCTGTGAGAACGCTACTCCGAGTAGCGATGGATTCGAGACCATTGAGGGCGGGTGGGTGGTCAGGGTACCGCAAGCACCTTCGAACGGTCCTTCTACTCCTCCTGATCCGGGCCTTTGCGCAACCGTTTGACCTCGGCCCGATGCCGTTTCCGCTCGATCCGTCGTCGCCGGGCAGCCGCCGACGGCATGGTGGCGATCCGGCGGCGGCGGGTCTTGGCGGCCCCGACCAGGACCTCGGCGAGGCGCCGCCGCGCCAGCGCCCGATTGCGCCACTGCGAGCGGGTGTCGTCGACCGTCACCGACACCACCCCTCCCGCCGCCCCGGTCCGCAGTCGCGCCAGCATCCGCTCTCGCAGGTCGTCGGGCACGGACGGGCTGGTCGCCAGGTCGAACGACACCTCGGCCCTGGTGGCGGAACGATTGGCGTGCTGACCGCCCGGGCCGCCCGAGGTGTCGAATCGCCAGTGCAACTCGTCCGCCGGGATGGTGAACAGGTGCCCGACCGGCAACGGCCCGTCGTTTGTCATCGGACCGGTCGAGAACGCGTCGACTCCACGGCGGGGTCAATCCCCATAACGCCGTGTGCAAGGTCGAGCCGGGCCATGACCGAAGCGTAGGGCGGCGACCGGCGCCGCCTCGATGTGTCAGTCGTCCGGGGCGACGGTCACTGGATCGGCTCGCCGAGCGGCGACACGACGTACCACCTGCTCCCGACGTTCTGTCCGCGGGTGTCGCCGGGCTCGCCGTCGCCGACGTACCGGTACAGCGGCCACCCGTTGTAGGTGACCTGGACCGTCCCGTCCGACCTGGCGATGGTGTCGAGCAGGCTGGCGTCGACCCCCGCCCCGACGCCCACCTCGGCCAGCAGTGGCGGCCAGTTGGATGGGCATCCGCCGGTGCAGGTGCTCGCGCCCTGGGCGTCGTCGAGGAGCAGGTAGATGGTCATTCCGTCGGGGTCGGTGAGGATCTGCCCGAGGGCGTTGTCGGCGACGCTGATCACCGGGCCGGCGGGGGTGGTGGTCGTGGGCGCCGTGGTAGTCGCGGCAAGCGTGGTGGTAGCGGCAAGGGTGGTGGTACCGGCAACGGTGGTGGTCGTGGACGCCGACGTCGTCGTTGCCGCACTGTCGTCACCACAAGCCGCCAGCACGAGCATCAGGCCGAGCACGGCGACCATCCAACGCCGCCGCTCAGATTGCTCGTGGTGGTGACGGGCAGGGGACTGCAGGTGGCTGGCCATTCAAACCTCCGGAGTTGGTGCGGGGATTCTGGCCGGATCCGTGTGCTGAGCACGCGGAGCGGCCGTGACCCTGCCCCGGTAGCCTGCCGGTCGTGCCGATCACGGACCCCTTGTGGCCGCGCGCCGACGCCTGGCTGGCCTCGGGAGCCTCCGATCCGGATCTGGTCGTGATCGGTGTGCCGTCGTCATCGGCCTCGGTGAGCCCGTCCGAGGCGTGGCGCTGTCCCGCCGTGGTGCGGTCGGCGCTGGAACGCTTCGCGGTGTTCGACGGCGAGCACGGCAACGACCTGCGGTTGGTGGTGGTCTCCGATCTCGGGGACTGGCCGGTCGACGGCCTCGACCTGCACGCCATGCCCGTGGAGGTGGAGCGGCTGGCGTCTCGTCTCCCCGGGAGACCGGTAAAGGCGTTCCTCGGCGGTGATAACGCCATCACCTGGCCACTGGTCAAGGCACTGGCCGGCGGCGACCTCGCCCGGGTCGGGGTGCTCACCATCGATGCCCACCACGACGTGCGGTCCACCGATGGCGGTCCCACCAACGGCAGCCCGGTCCGCGGCCTCATCGACGACGGCCTCCCCGGCGGTCAGGTGATCCAGGTGGGCATCCACTCGTTCGCCAATTCGGCGGAGTACCGGGCCTACTGCGACGATCACGGCATCGAAATCGTCACCATGTCCACCGTCGACGAGGTCGGCGCCGAATGGGCAGTCGCCTCGGCGCTCAACGACCTCGCCCGGCGGTGCGATTGGATCTACGTCGATGTGGACCTCGATGCGCTCGACTCGGCATTCGCCCCCGGGTGCCCCGGCGCTCGCCCCGGTGGGATGACGCCGCGCCAGCTGGCGGCGGCATGCCACGCCGCAGGAGCGCACAAGAAGGTCCGGGCCGTCGACTTCGTCGAGGTCGACCCGACCCGTGATCGGGACGGGATCACCGTGATGAACACGGCGAACGCCTTCCTGTCCTTCGTCTCCGGAATGACCGAGCGAGGTCGATGACGGACGTCATCTCATCGGCGACGCTGGTCGTCGACGGTGCGCTCTCTGGTCGATAGCACACCGGGCTCTGGTGCCTCGGCCGGGTAGCCTCGGATCGCCAGCCCTCTCGAAGGGGAACCGCCATGCCGGAAGCACTGCAGCCGGGGGCCATGGTCACGCTCCGCAACGGATCCCGGACAGGTCAGGCCGCCGTCGTCAGCAAGGTGATCTCAGAGGGCAGGCCCGGCACCGTTCTAATACTCGACGAGGGGTCCCTGGTGGGACTTGACGTCTCACTCGAGGATGTGGACCTTGCAGCCGAGGAAAGTCACGGCTTCGCGCAACTTGCGTACCAACTCATCAAGCTGGGAAGCCACGTGATCGAACATCGGCTCATCGTGCATCGCCGCTGATCTCAGATGACGTTCCCCCACGTTGGTGGAGGGGCCGTCACGTCTCCCGCTACATCACCTTGTACTTCGGTCCCTCGCCGCCTTCGGGAACGTGCCACCGGATCACCTGCTCCGGGCATTTGGCCCGGCAGGTCTGGCAGTGCAGGCAGTTCGAGGGGGCGATGACGAGTTCACCGTCGACGACGCTGTACACCTCGCCCGGGCAGAAGTACACGCACGGTTGAACGCCGTAGATCTCGCCGCAGTCGACGCACTTGCCGGGGTCGGCGATGGTGATGTGCGGCGGCTCTTCCTCACGGTGGATGGTTCCTGACATCGCCACAC
>Ga0299915_10002130_pt1 | contig 14464 bp, 9 predicted proteins | sample RVTome_13_FD_200263 | JGI IMG/M metagenome (GOLD analysis project Ga0299915, IMG submission 200263) | Soil microbial communities from uranium-contaminated site in the Upper Colorado River Basin, Wyoming, United States - RVT92D227 (version 2) ...
CACCAACTATCTTCGGGATCGGAACAGGCTTGCTCTAATTGTGCATCTGATTGACCTGCGGCATGAGCCCATGAAAAATGACAAGAATGCTTCAGAATGGCTGATGGGGCTCAATATCCCGTATGTCGTTGTCGGAACGAAGGCGGATAAAATCAGCCGCGGCAAGCGTCCGGCCCATATTGCTGCGATTCGCAAAGGATTAATGCTTCCTGCTCATGTTCCGTCGCTCATCTATTCCAGTGAGACCGGAGAAGGCAGGGACGAATTGTGGCATTATGTCAGAAGCGTTTTGGCCGGACAGGAATGAAACAAAAAGGGGCAAGTCTATCGGAGTATTCTTAATGCCTAAAAGATCAAGCCCGGGCAATAAGCACTTGCCAAAAGATATCAGCATACTTTACGAAGACAGTGACATCCTGGTTGTAGTCAAGCCGTTTGGCCTTCTGACAATGGGCACGGACAGGGACAAATCGCGGACACTCTACGCTATACTGACCGATTATGTACGGAAGGGTTACCCCAAGTCCGCAAAGCGCATCTTCATAGTTCATCGGCTGGATCGTGATACATCCGGGATACTTATTTTCGCAAAGAGCATGGGGGCCAAACTGCGGCTGCAGGACCAATGGGAAGAAACAGAGAAGAGATATATTGCGGTTGTTCACGGCAGGTGTGAAAAAAGGGAGGGGACAATCACGTCTTACCTGGCTGAGAATAAGGCTCACCTCGTATATTCCACCACCGATGCCGCAAAAGGAAAACTGTCGCATACTGCTTACAGGGTGCTGAATGATACGAAAGAGTTTTCTTTACTGGAGGTTACTCTTTTAACAGGCAGAAAGCATCAGATACGCGTGCATCTCGCTGAAATCGGACACCCGGTTGTGGGGGACGAGAAGTACGGAAAGGGGAAAGAGAGATACAAACGTTTAGCCCTTCACGCCAAATCGATTTCCTTCATACATCCTATCAGCGGTAAGCGGCTTACGTTCGAAACCGGATTTCCGGAATATTTCAATAGTTTTATGAAAAAAAGGGGAAAATATGAAACCACAGAGAGCACAGCGGGGAGGGAACAAACTCTCTTATAATATATTGATAGTTAACCCAAAAAATGCAATTAACCACAGAGTGCACGGAGGAATGTAATTATTAAACAAGAGAAAAAACAGATTTGGGCTCTTTCTCTGTGCACTTTTTCATGCAGAAAATGATTTAGAAGGAAGTTCTAAAATTATTATATTTATTTCTGTGATCTCTGTGGTTGAGTTTTGACAATACGTATTTTTTTAGCGTTGGCACTATGAAAAAGAGAGGATAAGGTATTGGATAAGTTACCTGACAAGCAACCAACCGGATTTCAGGAAGGCCAGAGTGTGGAATTGGTGATTGGCGACCGGACCGACCTTGGTTATAAGGCTATGATCAACAACTCGCAATGGGGCATGCTTTATCATAATGAGGTGTTTCAGCCATTAAGAAAAGGACAACATATAAAAGGATTTATAAAGAAATTGAGAGACGACGGAAAGATAGATCTCTGCCTTCAAAAACCCGGACATGAAAAGGTTGATGAGGTATCTGAAAAAATTATCGATAAACTAAGAGCAGCAGGCGGATTTATTTCCGTAACCGATAAAAGTCCGCCTGAAATTATCTACGGCTTGTTCGGGGTGAGCAAGAAAACATACAAAAAAGCGATAGGCGCTCTGTACAAGAAACGGCTTATTATCATCGAAAACGAAGGTATAAAACTCATGTAAAAAGTTATATATGGTCAGGTACAGGCTACTTAGAGTCTGTCCATAAACTGTCATTTCCATAAAAAGTCGTCATTCTCGCGAAAGCGGGAATCCAGTCTTTTCAATACCTTCTGGATCCCCCGGTCATCCGTCTTACGTATTGACGGACGGAGGATGACAAATACTGACTTTATGGACAGACACTACTTATTCTCATCCTGCTCTGCTTCGGGGTGTAATCATAATAAATCTTTCATTGTTCTGTTTTCATCTTATGTCTACGCTCAATTATGCGTGAAATGCCAAAAGTCACACCCAATATCGTTACTGACTGGGAACAGAGCAAGCACAGCAAGCAAAATATAGATTGTGCGGCATGCCACGGAGACCAGCACATTTCAGCCCAGGATGCGGATGACATGCGGGAAAAGGCTCAGGCGAAGAAAAAATAAAATGATAAATCCACCTGTTCGGTTCTTATTAAAGGGGTGAACGGGTGGATTATTCGATCAGCATGGCCAATGCAGTTTTTCGTTAAACGCTATTGATCAGATGACAAAAACATCCCTTCAAATCTGATATAATAATAATCTGTGGAGAATACGCTTTCTGTAATACCCCTCGGTGGTGTTGAGGAGATCGGCCTCAACATGACAGTCTTTGAATACAATGATGACATTATTGTTGTTGATGCCGGGCTTATGTTCCCGGAAGAAGATACCCTCGGTGTCGATTTCATCATCCCCGATTTTTCCTACTTGCTGAATAACAGAGAAAAGGTAAAGGCGGTGATCCTTACTCACGGCCATGAAGACCACACGGGTGCACTTCCGTTTTTACTGAAAGCGATAAATATCCCGGTTTACGGTACTCCCCTGACGCTCGGTCTTGTAAAAGAAAAACTGCGTGAACATAATCTTGAAGATACCGACCTTATCCCGGTAATGCCCCGGGATATCATAACGGTCGGTGTTTTTTCCATAGAATTTGTGAGGGTTACTCACAGCATCGTGGATGGGGTAGGTCTCGGCATAACGACACCGGTAGGTCTTGTCGTTCATACCGGTGATTTCAAGCTAGATCCGACACCTGTTGACGGTCAGCTTATGGATTTCCGCAGGTTTTCCGAATACGGGGAAAGAGGCACGCTCCTTCTTCTGTCTGACAGCACAAATGCTGAAAAAGGCGGGTTCACATATTCTGAGAAGGAAGTCAGGCGAGCCTTTGAAGATATATTTTCGAACACAAAGGGCAGAATTATTATTGCAACGTTTGCATCGAATATCCACAGAATCCAGCAGGCAATTGATGTCGCAGTCAAGTATGAGAGAAAGATTATCCTCTCCGGGAAGAGTATCGTATCGAATGCACAGATAGCGCTTAATCTGGGGTACCTGAGAATACCCGATAATACCTGGCTCAAGCTGGAAGACCTCAGGAACCTTCAGGATCATGAAGTTGTAATTATCACAACGGGAAGCCAGGGAGAGCCGATGAGTGTGCTCTCAAGAATCGCAATCGATGAGCATAAGCAGATCAAGATCAAAGACGGAGATACTGTCATACTCTCGGCAAAGATGATACCCGGAAATGAACGGTCGATAGGCAAGATTATAAACCATCTTTTCAGGCGAGGAGCGAATGTTATTTATGAAAAGGTGTCAGAGGTTCATGTCTCCGGGCATGCCTCCAAGGAAGAACTGAAACTCATGCTCAACCTTATCAAGCCAAAATACTTTATGCCTGTGCACGGAGAATACAGACATCTTGTTTATCATTCAATGCTCGCAAAGAAAATGGACATTCCTAAGGAAAATATATTCATACTGAATAATGGTGATATCCTTGAGATAACTGATGAAGGAGCAAGAAAGAATGGAAGGGTGAATCCAGGGCGCATTTTCATAGATGGAAAAGGCATGGGTGATGTTGAAGAGATGGTCCTCCGTGACAGGTTGAGGCTTGCCCACGACGGCATAGTCCTTATACTCCTGGCAATAGAAAAACTCACAGGGAATATTGTCTCAGGCCCTGAAATCATATCGAGGGGCTTTGTCTTTGAGGATGCATCCCAGGAGATTATCAACAATGTGAAGGAACTCCTCACGAATACGATTAAAGGACTCGAACGGGAACTGATTGCAGATTCATCGCTGCTTAAGGCAAAGTTGCGAAGTACCCTCAAAAAATACCTCAGGGACACCATGGATAGAAGACCGATGATCATGCCGATAATCATCGAGGTGTAGACTCCATGCTCGAAGCGATCATTCTCGGTGTTGTCCAGGGAACAACCGAATTCCTCCCTGTCAGCAGCACAGCGCACTTGATCTTGTTCCCCTGGTTTTTCAACTGGAGCGGAGAAGTTGATACGCTGACCTTTGATGTCGCCCTTCATGCGGGCACTCTGTTTGCACTTCTCCTGTGCTTCTGGAGGGACTGGATGGAGCTCGTTTCAAAAAAACAAAGGATGCTTGGATTGATTATCCTGGCATCGATTCCTGCAGGAGTTACAGGGTTTCTCTTCAACGACTTGATAGAGAACTCTCTCAGGAGCCCGTTCATCATCAGTATGATGCTTATAGCTGTCGGCGTTGTCATGCTTGTGGCTGAAAAATCATACAAATACAAGGGGATAGAAAGCACAGGACTGAAGGATGCACTTGTGATAGGTATTGCACAGGCCGTCGCTATAGTGCCAGGCGTTTCCCGTTCAGGCATAACAATTTCAGCAGGGCTCTTCAGGGGATTTGAGAGGGAAGCATCTGCGCGGTTTTCGTTCCTGCTTTCAACGCCGATTATCGGCGGTGCTACGCTGTTGCATTTCAAGAAAGCCCTCGGCAGTCAGGGAAACCACGACCTCCAGCTCTTCTTAGTCGGCCTCATCTCTTCCTTTGTAACCGGCGTCATCGCCATAAAATTTCTGCTGCATTTCCTGAAAAAATACCCTCTGAATCTCTTTGTTTATTACCGGTTTGTACTTTCTGCTGTTATAATAGCTGGGATATGGCTGAAAGAATAAAGAGGATAAAAGAAGAGGTTGTCGGGGTAGTTTCTGTAATGGGAAGCATCTATCTCCTTTTGAGCCTGTTTACGCATTATCTGCAGGATCCGGTTCTCTTTTTCAGAACAACATATCCCCCCGAACCTTTGCGTAATCTCGGCGGAATAATCGGGGCGTATGTCTCGGGCTGGCTCATTATTATATTCGGATTTTCTGCCTATATCATACCGATCCTGTTCATCGTCTTCGGTATTAGGCGCCTGTTAGGCAAAGAGGGACACAAGATCTATCTTCTTGGAGGACTTCTGTTTGTTGTCTCTTCCTCGATACTGTTGTCATTAATATCAAATACCTTCCATATCTCGATAGATAAATATCCCGACGGCGTCGGCGGTCTCACAGGCAGGGGCGTAGCGTATGTTGCCAAACAGTTATTATCTGTTCCAGGAGCTTATATCTTTTCACTTTCCCTGTTTTTCTCATCAGTTATATTAATGAGCCCTGTATCAGTTACTTCCATTGCTTTTGGTAAAAGGCAAAAGAAGGTGGAAAGAAAAGAGATTATAGAAGAGCCGATTCCTGAAGAACAGGAGATTCTTATCATAGAGCCTGAACCTTTGCCTGAAACGCAATCCATGCCACAGCCTGAAACCGTAATGCCAACAAAAATAGGAGGGTATGAACTTCCGTCACTGGAATTGCTGAGTTTATCTGATTCAGCGTCAATCAGACCATCCAAGGACGAACTCTTTGCAGATTCGTCAGTTATCGAAAGAAAGCTCGAAGATTTCGGTGTCGTTGGCAAGGTTGCATCGGTCTATCCGGGTCCGATTGTTACTATGTATGAATTCGAGCCTGCACCTGGTGTGAAAATAAACAGGATTGTATCCCTTTCCGATGATCTGGCACTGGCACTCAAGGCACAGAGTGTGCGGGTCTCCCCGATTCCCGGAAGGGCTGTGATCGGAATAGAAGTTCCCAACAAGCAGAGGGAAACAGTAACATTGAAGGAGGTGCTCTCCTCAGAGGGTTTTAAAAAGAGCAAGTCAAAGCTTACCCTCGGCCTTGGCAAGGACATATTCGGAGCACCGATTATTGCGGATCTGTCAAAAATGCCCCATCTCCTTGTTGCGGGTGCAACTGGTTCCGGCAAAAGTGTATCCATAAATTCAATGGTCATGAGCATCTTATACAAGGCAACCCCGGCAGAGGTGAAGATGCTGATGGTAGACCCGAAGCTTCTTGAACTTTCTGCATACGAGGAGATCCCTCATCTGATCTCTCCGGTAATAACAAACCCTAAAGAGGCTGCAGAGTCACTCAAAAAGATGGTCTTCGAAATGGAACGGAGGTACAGGTTTCTTGCAGAGAGGACATCAAGGAATATCGAAAGTTTTAACCTTCAGGCAAAGGAAGAAGAGAAACTTCCTTATATTATTATTATAATCGATGAACTTGCCGACCTCATGTTTACAGCCCCAACCGATGTTGAGGACTCGATTGCAAGGCTTGCACAGATGGGGAGAGCATCAGGCATACACCTCATCCTTGCAACACAGAGACCGTCTGTTGATGTTATTACAGGAATAATAAAGGCAAACTTCCCTGCAAGGATATCGTTTCAGGTTTCTTCAAAGGTCGATTCAAGAACTGTTCTTGACGGACATGGTGCAGAACAGCTTCTCGGCAAAGGTGACATGCTCCTGATGCTGCCGGGTGCGAGGATCATACGCGTTCACGGAGCTTATATAACAGAGGATGAAATAAGGGCTGTTACCGAATTCGTGAAGTCTCAAGGCAGGCCCGATTACACAATGATGGAAAACATTCATACCGTGGACCAGACCGGTGAGGATGAAAGAGCTGGAGAGAGAGACGAGATGTATCTCAAAGCGATCGAGATTGGAGAATCCATGGGAGAGGTCTCCATATCTTCTATTCAGAGGCGGCTCAAAATAGGATACAACAGGGCTGCGAGGATCATGGAGTTGATGGAAGAGGACGGTCTTGTGGGCCCCCAAAAAGGTGCGGGAAAACCAAGGGACTTTTTAAGGAGAAGGAGATAAAAGCAGAATTACATTGATAAGTATTCTACAGCTCAAGCAGAACCTTTACCGAATCTTCGTCCGAAGAGTGCCGTTTGAATCCCATTTTTTCAGCCCTGTGTAACATCCTTGCATTCATCTGAAGGATCTCCATCCACATTTTCTTTATCCCCAGTTCTTTTGCTATCTTTATGCAGTGAAGTAAGAGCGCTTTCCCTATCCCCTGCCCCTGCCACTGGTCTCCGACTACAACAGCCATCTCGGCATTTTCGAGATCAGGCAGCCTGCTTATCCTTGCCTCGCCGATTATTGTATCACGGTTGCCATTCCTGATGACTGCTACAAAGGACAGTTCCCTGTCATAGTCAACCTGACAGTATCTCATCAATTGTTCATGTGACATGTCAGAGATTTTGCGGAAGAATCTCATCATAAGGGTCTGTTCCGACGAGTTTCTCAATAGTTCTTCCATCAGAGGTTCGTCTTCAGGCCGGATGGGCCTGATAATAACCCCCGGGCCGTCTTTCAATTTAAAGATATCAACATACTGATCAGGATAAGGACAGATAGAAAGGTGGGGAGGGCAGAAGTCTCCTTTTATCGGCACAAAACCTTCAAGGACCTCTGCTTCAAGCAGGATGCTGGCATCCAGTATAAAACCCTCATCTTCTGTAATATAGAACGGATTTATGTCAATCTCCTTGATATGGGGGAAATGAATGATCAAGTGAGAAAACCTGACGAGGATTTCTTCGAGATATCTGAGTATATTTTCGAAAGCTTTGTATTTGATGAGATGCTTGTAAATCTTTGTCTCACTCATCATGCGTCTTGCCAACGACTGATTGAGGGGAGGGAGTCCTATGGAATAATCCTCTACTGCATCGAAGAGTACTCCACCAGTACCAAAAAGTATGACCGATCCGAATGTTGGATCTTTTTTCGCACCTATAGCAAGCTCATAGCCTTTTCTTAAAACCATAGGCTGAATGATGACCTGAGCAGTTGGATCTTTTAAAAAGACAGATAGTTCTTTTAGCTGTTTGAATGCGTCTCTTACTGCATTCTGGTCTTTCAGGTTTAAGAAAACCCCACCTGTTTCTGATTTGCGCAAGATCTTCTGTGAATCAATCTTTAAGACAACCGGATATCCTATAAAATCAGCAATCTCTACAGCTTCATCGTCGGTCTGAATAACTTTTGTAGGGATGACCGGTATCCCATAGTGGAGAAGCAGGTCTTTTACTTCATTGAAATTCAGAAAGAGCCTTTTATCTTCCGATACTTTTCTTATTATCTCCTCTGCCCTGTATTCATCGGGTTCGAAATCCTTGAGAATTACCTCAGGCGTCTCGAGGAGGAGCCTCAGGTTGTTATCATATCGATACATGTAGATAAAACTCCGTACTGCCTGTTCGGTTGATTCAAAAGTTGGTATGCCGTGATCATTGAGTAAGTCTCTGGCTGAAATTACCTGTCCTTCCCCCATCCAGACGGTAAAAACCGGCTTATAGGAATATGCCTTGGCTGCAGAGATAACTGTTTCAGCTATTTCCCTAGGCCTTGATGCATAGGAAGGGGTATGAATGACCAGTACCCCATCGACTGCCTTATCTTTTAAGCAGCTTTTGATCGCTGCCTCATAATCCTGCGGAGGTGCCTCTATAAAGAGATCTACAGGGTTTTGAATGAGTTTCATGGAACAGAAATGCGTCTGGAGAGTTTCAATAGTTTCTTTACTTAATGTTGCTAAGTCTCCCTCCAGCTTCAGAAGTGTGTCAATAGCAATGATTGCGGGTCCGCCGGAATTTGTGATAATTGCCAGCCGGTTACCTTTGGGACGACGCTGCTTTGAGAGTGACTCAGCCAGATAAAAGAGGTCGAGTGTTTCATCTACTCTGATGGCGCCTGCTCTTTCGATAGCTGCATCATAGACCTTATCCTCTCCTGCCATATATCCTGAGTGTGTAAGTGCCACATGTGCTGAGATATCAAATTTCCCGGATTTAATGATCATGATCGGTTTGCTGGATGAGAAGCTTCTTACAGAGGTCATGAATTTGCGGCCATTTTTTATGGATTCTACATACAGCACAATAGCTCTTGTCTCGGGATCAACACCCAGAAAGTCTATGAGGTCAGAAAACTTAATATCGATTTTTGTGCCGACAGATATGAAATAACTGAAACCGATATTCTTGCTTGCTGCCCAATCAAGGAGAGCGACGGAAAGAGTAGTGCTCTGAACGATAAGTGCAATGTTACCCTTCTGGGGTAATTGGGGGAAAAGACTTGCATTAAGGTTAATGCCTGGCTTTATGAAGCCCAGGGAATCAGGCCCCAAGACCCTGAACCCATACTTCTGAGAAGCCTGTCTGATTGTTGTTTCTAATGCCTGTGAGTTTTCAACCCTCTTCTTAAAATCGAAACAGAATACGATTACACCCTTGACTCCCTTGATCCCGCATTCCTCTAATACTTCCGGTATCTCCTGGGGAGGTACAGCTAAAATCGCCAAATCTATTTCACGGGTTATATCTGTTATTTTGGGATATGCTTCAACCCCCTGGACTGCTTCTACCCTGGGGTTTACAGGGTATACAGAGCCTTTGAACCCTTTTCCCAGAAGATTCCTGAATATGTTATACCCTATGGAAGATTTGTCTTCACACGCACCGATGATCGCAATTCTCCGGGGATTGAAGAAATATTCAAGGTTTTTTACCGACACAATCGGACTCCTTTATACAAATTATCATATGTATTTTATATGCTCACCTGTAAATACTTCTATGTTTTTCTGTCATTCTGGCTTGTCCAGAATCCTTCTTTTCTTCAGAAAGATTCCCGACAAGCGGGAATGACACATTATTAAAGTATAATCTATAGCAAAAGACAATTATGCTTTTTTCATGGCTTAAGGGTACGAGGGATACCGAATAGTAAATAAAAAAAATAAAAAGGGTAGGCAATCACCTACCCTTTTGCTAGTGCATGAAAATGCCTTTTTTATAATTTCCCTTTGACAATTTCATTTACGACAGAAGGATCAGCAAGTGTTGAGGTATCGCCGAGGTCTTCCGTATCACCTCTTGCTATCTTCCTGAGGATTCTCCTCATGATCTTACCGCTCCTGGTTTTAGGCAGGCCAGGAGTGAACTGTATTCTGTCAGGGGTTGCGATCGGTCCGATTACATGCCTGACATGTCCTACGAGTATTTTGGATAATTCTGGTGTCGGCTCATAGCCTTCCTTGAGGGTCACATACACATAGATGCCTTCACCCTTGATATCGTGAGGATACCCGACTGTTGCAGCCTCTGCTACTGCCTCATGGCTGGCTAATGCCGATTCTATTTCAGCCGTACCAATTCTGTGTCCTGAGACATTGATAACATCGTCAATCCTTCCCATGAGCCAGTAATCGTTGTCCTCGTCCAGCCTTGCACCATCACCGGTGAAATATTTACCAGGGAATCTTGTGAAATAGACTTCCTTGATTCTCTTGTTTTCCGGGTCTCCGTATGTCCCCCGCAACATTCCAGGCCATGGTTTTGCAATACAAAGGTATCCGCCCTCATTAAATCCTGCTTGAGAACCATCCTCTTTTAAAATTATTGGAACAACACCGGGGAATGGTTTACTGGCTGAACCCGGTTTTGTAGTCATCGCACCCGGCAACGGTGTTATTAATATCCCGCCTGTCTCTGTCTGCCACCATGTGTCGACAATCGGCAGTTTGGTTTTTCCGACATGTTCGTGATACCACATCCACGCCTCTGGATTTATCGGTTCCCCGACTGTGCCGAGCAGACGTAGAGAAGAGAGGTCTTGTTTGTTAACCCAGTCGGGTCCTTCCCTCATAAGCGCCCTTATTACAGTAGGAGCTGTGTAAAAAATGCTCACCTTGAATTTATCGACGATTTTCCAGAACCTGCTGGGATCAGGATACGTAGGGATACCCTCAAACATAAGGCTTGTAGCCCCGGTGCTCAATGGTCCATAAACAATATAGCTGTGTCCTGTTACCCACCCTATGTCTGCAGTGCAGAAGTGGATATCTTCATCATGATAATCGAAAATCCATTTAAAGGTGAGATTCGTAAAGAGCAGATACCCTCCTGTGGTATGGAGAACACCTTTCGGTTTCCCAGTAGACCCGGAAGTGTAGAGGATGAAAAGGGGATCTTCGGCATCCATCTGCTCAGGTTCACAGTAATCTTTTACTTCAGGGTCGTTCATTTCATCATGCCACCAGAAATCCCTTTGTGGCTCCATATCAACACTGCCAACCCTCTTGACTACGATTACCTTTTCTATCGTTGGGCATTCCTGTACTGCTTCATCAGCATTTGCTTTCAGGGGAACATATCTGCTGCCCCTGACACCTTTGTCTGCAGTAATGAGAAGTGTTGACTTGCAGCCCTGGATTCTGTCCTTCAAAGCCTGTGCACTGAACCCGCCAAAAACGACGCTGTGGATTGCCCCTATCCGTACACAGGCAAGCATAGCTATCGGCAGTTCGGGTATCATGGGCAGATAGATTGTCACCCTGTCACCTTTGCTGATACCGTGTTTTTTCAGGACATTTGCAAACCTGTTTACTTCATAGTAAAGCTGCTGGTATGTGTATGTCTTATATGTACCGGCGTCAGCTTCCCAGATGATCGCTGCCTTGTTCCTAATTGGTGTATTCATAAATCTATCCAGGCAGTTATAAGAAGCATTGAGCTTTCCGCCAATAAACCATTTGATATAAGGTTTATTAAAGTCCCAATCGGATACCTTATCCCATTTCTTATACCAGATCAGTTGCTTTTCTGCCATTTCTGCCCAGAAGCCATCAGGGTCTTCAACTGACCTTTTATAGAGCTTTTCATACTCTTTAATACTTTTGATATGCGCCTTATCGCTGAATTCTTTAGAAGGTGGAAATGTCCTTTTTTCAGTTGACAATACATCAATACTTTCTTTCGACATTCTCTGTAGTTACTCCTTTCCAGTAAATGTGGTTATTTTATAATATGCTGATTTTATTTACATACTTTTGTTTGCTTTATCAAACACAAGATATGATCTTTCCCTGTTCACCTGATTCCTATCCACTGATATTCATCCACAAAAGACAATAGGTGGCGGGGCGTGGGGGGCGGAGGCCCCTTTTAAAGCCACCGACAAGGTCGGCGGTAGTTTACATATCTTCAAGATTCCAATATTGCCTGAACAGAAGGTGCTTATAGGCAGGTAAGAATTTCCTATCTTAAAATGAAAAATACATTATAATTATAAACTAAAGTTATCGATTACTAAGCTTAATAAGGAGGTGCTGCAATGCCTGACATTAAGAGGATCGGCGTTATCACCAGCGGTGGAGACTGCGGAGGACTCAATGCCGTCATAAAAGGAGTCGCCAGGGAAGCATATTCATTAGGTATTGAATCAGTCGTTATCCCGCACGGGTACGCGGGTCTCTATAATCTGATAAAGCTCGATGAGGTGGTTTTTCTCAATGCTGAAAGGGTGAGTAAAATTGAAGCATCTCTTGCCGGGTCTGAGGCGGGTCATTCGAGGGTAAAGATAAGCAAGATAGACGATCCTGAGAAATATGAGCGGATAAAAAACGGCTTAAAGAAATTCAAGATAGATGCCCTTGTTATAAGCGGAGGAGATGATACAGGAAGTGTAGTTGTAGACTTGACCTCTCAAGGGATACCGTGCGTACACGTCCCGAAAACAATGGACCTCGACTTGCAGTCTTACAGTGTCGGCGGCGATTCTGCTATAAACCGGATTGCAGTATTTACGAGGGATTTGAAGACAACGGGAATGAGTCACAACCGCGTTCTTGTCATAGAAGTTTTCGGAAGATATGTAGGACATACCGCATTGCGCGGTGGTATCGGCGCGGAGGCTGACGCTATCCTGATACCAGAAATACCGGTTGATTTTGATGAGCTCTATGAACATATGAAGACTACCTATTTCGCCAGGATAGAAAGGAGCGATGTAAAGTCCGGGACATATATTATTGTTGTTTCAGAGGGAATCAAGAACGTAAATGGTGAAATGCTTTATGATGAATCGATACCGCCTGATGCCTTCGGCCACAAAAAACTTGCCGGTGCAGGAAAATATGTAAGACAGCAGCTTGAGAAAAGGCTCAAGGTTGACCCGGCAGTGAAGGATTTCATGCAGAGGACCGGTATGTTTGCACCGGGGGTGTATGAAATACCCGAGGTGAGAGAAGTAACCCTCGGCCATCTTGTGCGTTCCGGACATTCTTCCGCGCGTGATGTCAATTTCGGGTATAAGGCAGGAGCGGCAGCTGTCTTTCTCCTGTTAGAGGGAAGAACTGGGAACACTGTTGTGAATGTTGATGGCAACAGGATTTATTACCAGTCAACTGCTGAAGTGATAAAACGGAGAGAAGTGAATATCAGGGAGATTGCCATATTCGAGAGCCTGGGTACCTGTTTCGGAAGGAAACCTCAGAAGTATGAATATGAGATTGTTGAGGTGAAGGGTCATATAGAGAGGCATCTGTAAGCATAAAAGAATAACCCTATGGCAAGGTCATTAAGTTATTCTTCGCACTTTATAGCATAACGTATCAGGTGGATCGTTGCTTTCTTCATAAAAGATGTACGGCAAACAATTTTCGTGGGGTGCGACTGTCACTTACAACTTCTCAAAACAGACGGAGTCTGAGGATTGAGGATTATTGTTTGAAATATTTATACAAGAAATCTTAATAGTAAGCTTTTGAAATTCTGCAAATTACTCCTTATAACATTCTCCGATTTAAGCAATTATGAACAGAGAGAACAGAGACTTTCATTTCTTCAAGCAAGTAATTTTTAACATCTATTGTATAATCTGAGTCCTCGCTAACCAATTTCTTACTTATTGTTTTTGAACAAACAGCAACAAATGGCCAATCACTTGAATCAAAATTTAACTTTATAAATTTTGTTTTATGCCTTTGTTGCAACTTCCCGCTGCATTTTTTAGCAAGTTTGGCAACGACATGCTTGAACCATTTTTGCACCAGTTCGCAACTACCTTTTCTCTCATTTTGAATTTTTCTCAGGCAATTATTATATTCCTGAACAATTCTTCCTTCAAAATCAAAAGCAACTCCATCTCCTTTTTCAATGATGTTTAGAAGGAAAAAACATGCATCGGTGTCTGTGTTAGCGGCTTTAAGTCTAATGGGGTCTGCCCTTGATCATTGACATTATTGATTTTGATTCTCTTTCCCATTCCTTCACGAATCTCCTGTCTTCCCTAAGTCGTTTCAATATCCTTTTATATTGATGAGTCACACCCGATGGACTGATTCCTCCTGTCATCTCTGCTATCTCTCTATTGAATGCAGATGTCTCCTTCTTTGATAAGAATATGAACATCAGCCTACCACGTCGTTCTTCAGTTATATCTATATTTCTAATCTCCTTTACTCTGTAATATCTGCATATGGTGTCTCTTATCTCTTCAGGGTCTATCCTGCCTTCGTATCTCCTCTTTGCCGTTATCTCGTCAGTTTTCCTGCCGCTCTTTATCCTTTTAATGACCTTCTTGGTGAATTCCTTGCTCCCTAAGATCGCCTGCCCTATGATATCCTCTTTCGGATATTCTGATGGCTTCTCTACACCCGCCTCCACAAATTCTCT
>Ga0299915_10002132_pt1 | contig 14454 bp, 12 predicted proteins | sample RVTome_13_FD_200263 | JGI IMG/M metagenome (GOLD analysis project Ga0299915, IMG submission 200263) | Soil microbial communities from uranium-contaminated site in the Upper Colorado River Basin, Wyoming, United States - RVT92D227 (version 2) ...
GGAACCGAAAAAGGAATTATTGATACTTTCAAACAAGTAACTCACCGGATATCCTTACCGCCCGCCACGGTATACCGGACACTTGCAGGACTGAACAACGGTACTTCCAGCTCAACATACGGATCAAAGTGGCATTCAATGGCAAAAAAAGCCAATGCACTTGCTGAGGAAAGAGCGAGTCAGGTGCCATTTTCCGACCTGGCTGTTTTCAATCACGTGCTTCGTCAGATACCTGAAGGTACTGTGATTGTTTTAGGTAATAGCAGCATAATCCGTTATGCACAGATCTTCCCTGCCAGCGACAAGCTGAGTTATTACGCTAACCGTGGTGTTTCCGGAATCGACGGGTGCCTCTCCACAGCTGCCGGAATTGCTGCTGCTTCTAAAAAGCTTACCCTGGTCATTACGGGTGATCTTGGTTTTGTTTATGATTCCAATGCTTTGTGGAATCGTGAATTACCGGCCAATTTAAGAATTCTGGTAATTAACAACGGCGGCGGAGCTATTTTTCATATTATTAAAGGACCTGTTGAACAGCCAGGTTTTAAAAAATTTATTGAAGCCCATCATCCGGTAATTATTCATAAATTAGCAGCCGCATTCGGACTTGACCATTACCTGGCCACTGATGATAGTGATCTGAAAAAGCAATGGAATGAATTTATGCAGGAAAGAACCCGTGCGGCCCTTTTTGAAGTGATTACCGATGCCGCCATCAGTGCCTCGGGATTTCGCCAAATGATGAGCAGTCTGGGATAAATTAGTTAATTGTGACACAGATATCAGCCATGCGAGACTGGAAGTCTATAAAAACATATGAAGAAATAAAGTTTGATTTTTTTGAGGGGATCGCCCGGATTACAATTAACCGGCCCCGTTACCGGAATGCCTTTACACCCGATACAACGAGGGAGATGTGCGATGCCATGTCACATTGCCGTGAGAATCCCGACATCTCCGTGGTGATTCTCACTGGCGCAGGAGATAAGGCCTTTTGCAGCGGCGGTGACCAGAATGTAAAAAGTTTTGCAGGGTATATCGGCAAGGATGGAGTGCCCAGGCTTAATATCCTTGATCTTCAGAAACAAATCCGCTCAATTCCCAAACCGGTAATTGCCATGGTCAATGGTTATGCTATTGGCGGCGGCCATGTTCTCCATGTGGTTTGTGATCTTACCATCGCCTCTGAAAATGCCGTCTTCGGACAAACCGGACCCAGAGTCGGCAGTTTTGATGCCGGATTCGGTTCATCCTACCTGGCCAGGATTGTTGGACAGAAAAAGGCCCGGGAAATATGGTTCCTATGCAATCAATACTCTGCCCGTGAGGCGCTGGAAATGGGACTGGCAAACAAAGTTGTCCCTTTTGCCGATCTGGAGAATGAAACGGTCAGCTGGTGCAAAAAGATCATGCAGCACAGTCCGATTGCCCTGCGTATGATCAAGTCCGGATTGAATGCTGAACTCGATGGTCAGGCCGGTATTCAGGAGCTTGCCGGGAATGCCACGATGTTGTATTATATGACCGATGAAGCACAGGAAGGGAAGAAAGCCTTTCTGGAAAAACGGGACCCTGATTTTAAGAAGTATCCGCGATTGCCATGATCAATATAGCCATCTGGATTAAGGCCTTTCGACTGAGAACTTTACCCCTGGCATTTTCCAGTGCCATACTGGGGAGTTTTCTTGCCTATGCCCATAACGGCTTCCGCTGGTATATCTTTATACTGGCCACATGCACTACACTTACCCTTCAGATTTTATCAAATCTGGCAAATGATTATGGCGATGCCTTGCACGGAACCGATAATGAAAAACGAATTGGTCCGCGGAGAATCACCCAGAGCGGACTGGTTACTAAAAAACAAATGCGCCTGATGATCCTGTTGTTTGTAATACTTGCACTTATTTCCGGTTCCCTGCTTATTTCCACGGGCCTGCAGCATATCGGCTGGAAGACCACTCTGATATTTTTCATATTAGGACTTTCTGCCATATATGCGGCTATTAAATATACCATCGGTAAGAATCCATACGGTTATATCGGGTTAGGTGACTTATTTGTTTTCATCTATTTCGGAATCGTAGGTGTGGTTGGCACCTATTACCTTCATGTAAACACATTTGATCCGTGGATTTTACTGCCGGCATCAGCCATCGGGCTGTTAAGTTCCGGTGTGCTGAACCTGAATAACATGCGCGATATTGAAAACGATGCCCGGTCAGGTAAACGAACCCTGGTTGTGTATTTGGGGAGTAAGACGGCCAAAATCTACCATCTGATTCTGATTACCCTGTCAGTCATATTCAGCCTGATCTATACCATCGTTCAGTTCAATTCATTTTACCAGTTACTTTTTATACTTACCTGCCCTCTCTTCGCCCTCAATATTATCATGGTTATGAAAAACACCGATCCCCGCGAATTGAACCGGGAACTTAAAAAGCTTGCATTGAGTACCTTTGCATTTTCAGTTACATTTGGTATCGGACTTGTAATACAATGATCAGAGCAAAAACCATAACAAGGGAATTTCATTTCCTGCGCCCGGCAACAACCTCACGGGGAACTATTATGCATAAAAAGGTACATTTTGTTCTTTTATACCATACCGATGATCCTGCGGCTGCCGGTATAGGTGAATGCTCCCTGTTCCCGGGCCTGAGTTTTGATCATGTAAAAGGATTTCAGGAAAAGCTTGATCAGACTGTCAATCGGATTAACCAGGGGGATTACCTTTCCGATCCGGGACTGATCGATTGGCCTTCCATTAGCTTTGCTCTTGAAACGGCCTGGAAGGATCTTCGGACCATGGGATCCAAAATACTGTATCCATCTGATTTTACTGAAGGGAAGGATGCCATCGACATCAATGGATTAATCTGGATGGAGAACAAAGATGAGATGATCCGGCAGATCCGGCAAAAGCTTAATGAAGGTTTCACCTGCCTGAAAATGAAAGTGGGTGCCCTTGACCTTGATGAGGAGTTTGAAATATTCCGGTATATAAGGTCCCGTTACAGTGCAGATGATGTGGAACTGCGAATTGATGCAAACGGGGCTTTCAAGCCGGCTCATGCCCTGGAAATTATTCAAATGCTGTCGGAATTTGATTTACACAGTATTGAACAGCCCATCCCTTCAGGTCATCCCGAATCAATGGCCAAATTGTGTGAATTGTCTCCTGTTCCCATAGCCCTTGACGAAGAACTGATCGGCAAACACACGATGGCTGCCAAGAGGAAAATTCTCGACACGATAAAACCACAGTACCTGGTTTTAAAACCGGGATTACTTGGGGGCATCAGCACCAGCAAAGACTGGATCAGCCTGGCCGAAGAAAAGGGCATTGGATGGTGGATCACCTCGGCACTTGAAACCAATATCGGTTTAAATGCCATTGCCCAGTGGACCTATACACTCAATAGCTCAGGATACCATGGTCTGAGTACCGGTGCACTTTATCATGACAATATTCCCTCACCCCTTTACCTAAGTGGCGAAAGATTATATTATGATCCGGATATCAAATGGAACCTTTCTATCCTGGATGATCCGGTAACCTCATGAACACAAATACCCTGATATTTAATCATCAGCATTATACCGGCAGGGAACTGCGTCAGTTTTCCGAAAATAAAATTCAGGATCAGCTCACATCTGCCTGGGAAAAAGACATTTTCCGGTTCATGATTACCTGGTTGGATGATTCGGACTCGATAATTCAATTTTCTTCCGGTACCACCGGTAAATCCAGAAGATTAAATTTATTGAAGAAATCCATGATCCGCTCGGCTGAGAATACCTGCAGATTCTTTAACCTGACCAGCGGAATGACGGCGGTGCTGTGCTTACCCATTCATTATATAGCCGGCAAAATGATGATTGTCAGGAGCATGGTGGCCGGCATGAACCTGCATCTCGTGGAACCGAAAAGCACACCGGATCTTTCCGCGGTGGAATCAGCTGAGTTTTCCGCCATGGTGCCCTTACAGGTGTTTAATATATTAAAAGATAGAAGCTTTTCAATCCCTGTCAGGAAACTGCTCATCGGTGGGACTGAAATAACTCCCGGATTTATAAATCTGGTGCAGTCTGTCCCAGCCGAGGTTTTTGCCAGTTATGGCATGGCCGAAACCTGCTCACACGTGGCACTCAGACGACTCAATGGTCCTGACACCCAGGATGCTTACCATGCCTTGCCCGAGGTTTCATTAACCAGTGACAAACGTGGTTGTCTGGTTATCAGTGCAGCCTATCTGCCTGACCAGATCATAACAAACGACCTGGTTAAATTCACCGGTGCCGGATCATTTGTCTGGCTGGGAAGGTACGACAACCTGATCAATTCAGCGGGGATAAAGATTGTACCTGAAGAGGTCGAAGCGGCTGTAATGGCGAAAGCAGGCCTGGAATGCACCGTTGTGGGCTTGCCCGATGAACGGTTCGGACAGAAAGCTGTAATGGTATTTGAATCAAACAAATCACCGGATGATATTTCCGGAATTAAAAACAGGCTTGAAAGCCTTTTACCCGCTCACTGGTTGCCAAAAAAAATATTCCGGGTGGAAAAATTCCCCCGGAATGATTCCTTCAAGATCGATAGGAAACGGTTAACGGAATTAATTACACATATTTCTCAATGAAACCTCCATCCGCCATTTCGTATTCCCGAATAATTGCTTAATATATTGCCCGACACCTAATTTTGTTTACCTTTATACTGCTCAAACAGATGTAAATCCTTAATCCTAAATAAAAAAGCTATGTTTCTAATAATCCTTGGTGTTATTGTTTTAATTATTGGCTTTAGGGTAGCCAGAGTAAATTACCCCATTCGTAAATATACCGCCCTGTTAAAAGGTTCAGGTATCGGTTTAATCATCATTGGCCTGCTCACTACTTCGCTCATTCAGATCGAACCGGGAGAAGTGGGTGTCCAGAAACTCTTCGGCAAAGTAAATGACAATATTTTTGAAAGCGGGCTGAACTTCAAAAATCCGCTTGTAGAGGTAGTACGTTTCGACAAAAGAACCCAGAATTATACCATGTCGGGGGTTCCCTCCGAAGGCGAAATAACAGGGGATGATGCTATACGGGTACTATCCGCTGACGGACTTGAAGTAATTATTGATCTGACCGTACTTTATAAAGTTGTACCTGCTGAGGCCCCCAGCATCCTGAAAGAGATCGGAATCGATTATAAAAATATAATAGTCCGGCCAATTTGTCGTACCAAGATCAGGGACAACGCAGTGTATTATGATGCAGTGGCTTTGTACTCCTCTAAAAGAGATGAGTTTCAGGATCGTATTTATAAAAGTATTGAATCCGACTTTAAAACCCGGGGATTGCTGCTGGAGCAGCTATTGGTAAGAAACATTACCCTTCCGGCCTCAGTTAAAACCACTATTGAATCGAAAATCAATGCAGAGCAGGAAGCCCAGAAAATGACTTTTGTGCTGCAGAAGGAAAAACAGGAAGCTGAACGGAAAAGGGTGGAAGCCCAGGGAATCGCCGATTATCAGAGAATAATCAGTTTGTCGCTTACCGACAAGCAGTTGCAATACGAGATGATCAAGGCCATTACCAATTCCCCCAATGCCAAACTCATCATCATGGGTGATGGCAAGAACACCCCGATTATACTGAACGGGAATTAATGAGTTTTTTGTAGAGACCCCGCCAGCAGGCGGGGTCTCTACCTGTCATCCTACTCCCACCATATCCTCCCCTTCAGATCATCGGGCTTAAGGGTGATCAGGTGGCCGACCGGGGAACCGTTTCTGAAGGTTTTTACACGAAGTGTCACGGGACCTTCAGGCAATTCAAAAGGTTTTGTATACTTTGTGGCATATTGGTTTGGCATTCCTCCGTCGAAGGTATAGTAAATATCCAGTCCGGGAATTTCCGACTCCATCTCCACCCACATTTTATCATTTTTCACGCGGGTTTTCACAATGGCATCATACATCGCCGTGGAATAATTGACCTCAGCCACATCAGCCCTGGTAAACTGGTTTTCCACCCGCTGCACGAAGTTTTCCCAGTTCTTATTTCCGACGGGGGTCCAGAAATCCTCGGCCAGCGCCCATCCGCGCGGCCAGGTCATGTATTCGGCATGGCGCAGGGTGACAATCTGCTCTGTCCATAAATTGCCCTGTCCGCCAAGAATGTATTTGGCTTCCACCCCTTTGGGCTCAGGATTAAAATCATAGCATTTTTTCAGCCGCAGATTAGCATAAATGGGCGGATCAACCTTAGGATCACCCTGCGTATAATCGAGATAAGCAAACGTATTGGGTGTCATCACTACGTTATGACCCTGATGGGCGGCCTCGATACCTCCTCTTATTCCCCTCCAGCTCATTACTGTGGCACCGGACGATAAGCCGCCTTCCAGAATTTCATCCCAGCCCAGCAGTTTTTTCCCTTTGGCATTCAGGATTTTTTCAAGCCGGTTCATGAAGTAGCCATGCAGTTTTACCGATTCAGTAGTATTCAGATGCTTCATCAGCGCCTGACAACCCGGGTCCTTTTCCCAGTAGCCGCGGTAACATTCGTCCCCGCCAACGTGTATATATGGATTCGGAAATAATGCGGCCAGCTCGGTGAATACCTTGTCAAGGAATTCATATACCTTCTCGTCTGACGGATTGAGTGTATTATCGATCAGCATCTTAAAGGTGCCGTCGTCATACCACTCCGAAAAGTTGGATCCCGGATTTACCCTGGTTTCCGGATCTTTGGTGCAGCTGAGCTCCGGATAGGCAGCAATGGCAGCCATACTGTGACCTGGAACATCAATCTCCGGCACGATGGTTACAAATCGTTCCTGTGCATACTGAAGGATCTCACGTACATCATCCTGCGTATAAAAACCGCCAACCGTGGCAGCTTCACCAGGCTGAGGGGCTTTCCGCTCTCCAAACTGTCCGTCACGGGGAACACGCCAGGCACCCACTTCCGTTAACCGGGGCAATGATTTGATCTCTATCCGCCATCCGTTATCATCCGTCAGGTGCCAGTGAAAGGTATTGAACTTGAACCTGGTCATCTCATCGATATACCGTTTTACTTCCTCCTTGGTAAAGAAATTACGGCTCACATCGAGCATGAGCCCCCTCCAGGCAAAACGCGGATAATCGGTTATTTTAACCGCCGGTACTGTCATGCTGGTTTTTATTGTTACCTTATTTTCAATTTCCCTTGGTAAAAGCTGGAGCAGCGTCTGTACACCATAGAACAGTCCTGCAGGCTGATTGGCCGAGATAATTACTCCTTTGGAGGAAGATGCCAGGGTATAGCCTTCATTGCCGGTTTGCTGATCCAGGGCAACATTCAGATTTAACTGTATGGCACCCGCCTGCCCCTGCCTGGCAATCAATTTTAACCCTGTAGGCTGGTTGATCTTTTGCACCAGCATTTCAGCCACATGTTGCCCTTCGGGCCTGTTAAACATAACAGTTGTACCGGCTGTTATTACGTATTCCCCGGTAAGAACCTGCACCTCAACAGGCTGCGGTATGATCTGCACTGTGCTTTTCTGTCCCATTACCATTGCACCTGCCATTAACATAACCATGAATAATATATTCTTCATATTGATAAGATGTTTAAAATTTTTCCTCTGTCCACATTGGTACGGACAGGTCGCGACCTGTCCCTACACCCGTTCCCCGAATCTCACTTGTCCCTCGTCCCTTGTCCCTTGTCCCTCAATTCTGAATTGGAAACAAACGCAATCCTCTTACTATCCGGTGACCATGAAGGCACGTTGATCGTTCCTTGTCCACCGTACAGGTAAGCGATCACCTTGGGTGCCCCGCCATTAACCGGCATCAGCCGCAGCATCACCCGCTTGCACGGGGGGTGGGAATCCGGATCAATGTCTACCGGGAAGGAAATGAAAACCATCCACTTCCCGTCGGGCGAGATATGCGGGAACCAATCGTTATAATCATCAAAAGTAAGCTGCTCCTTACCCGATCCGTCGGGTTTCATCCGCCATATCTGCATGGTGCCGCTCTGGCTGCCGTTATAATAAATGTATTTCCCGCCGGGTGAAGCTTCAGGTCCGTCCACATGCGCCGTTTTAAAAAAGGTCAGCTGTACTTCGGGCCCCCCGTTAACGGGACTCTTGTAAATATTATATATGGGTGTATCCCTTTGTGCCACGTACAATACGGCTTTGTTGTCGGCTGTCCAGCCATGCCAGTAAGAGGGAGCCTTGTCGGTAATTAACTTCGGTGTTCCGCCCGTAAGTGGCAGTGTATAAATTTTGGATCCGCTGCCCTGCGGACTATGACTGATGGCCAGTGTTTTACCATCGAAGGAAATGCCGTGGTCATTGTTGAGCCGGTTGGCATCGCCGGTATTTAGTTTTTCGATGGTACCGCCTTCAACCGGAATGGTATATAAAGAACCGCCTTCATTGAACAGCAGCTTTTTTCCGTCGGGCATCCAGTTGGGCGCTTCGAACTGGCCGTTTGACTCATGGATCACCTTGCGCATACCGTCGGAAACATTCAGGATCTCCAGCCGGCTGCCGGGCCAGCCCTGCTGATAGGGATTGTAATGAGCGGGGACGGGCTTGTCAATGCGTACGTTCCATACGCGGGCCTCTTCCATTACATCGGGATTATGCGAGGTAATAAACAAACCTGCCAGCACTTCATCGGGCATATCTTTCATCCGTTGTATGCCGATTACCTGCAGGGGTTCCCCTACTTGTGCGGCACGGAAGATGATATTCTTTCCCTCCCGCTCCAGCTGAATGATTTGATAACCGGGTTTGGGCGCAAATATCTCATCCTGCGGATCACGCATAAAGGCACCTTTGAGCATACGCCACTGCAGAACTGTCAGACCGTCGCCATGTGCCACGGCACTGATATGGGAGGCATCTTCGTCCAGCGATTCGCGGATCATCCATCCGATTTTGCGGTGCGGGTCAACACCTTTGCCCACAAAAGCAAAATTGGCGGTGAGGATAAAGTCCCCTTTGATCTTTCTGTAGGCGTAATGGAACTCATCCCGCCCGAACCAGATATTGTAACCGGCACCTTTCAGTGTATATACTTGAGTGCTTTCGTCATACACAACCGATCCGGCAAGTTTCGGACTACCCACATCAGCGTGATCATCAAAGATCCCGGCCGGAGAATTTCCGGTAACTGTACTGGTCAGCAGAGCGGATACCATCATAAGCGTTGAGATTTTCATAGGATTATAATAAGATTAAGATTACATATTCCGGGAGCAAGCGCTTAAAAAAAGAAAGTCAAGGTAGCCCATTTTTTGGCGAAAGACAAACTGCAGTCTGAAAAATACTGACGATGAAGATACCGGAATAACTGACCAGTGAACCATTGGCCATGGATTTTTCAGTCTGAGATCCATTTATAGCTGCACCCCTGGTTAAAATGAACAAATTCCATATCCGGGAAAGTCTTTGCCAGGTGCCGGTTGAGCAATACCATGCCGTTTTCCTCGCTGGTACCATGATTTATGACAATAAGCGGCTGACCGGTATCTTCGGCAAAAGTTGTCTGTACCCAGGTGTGAATGGTGTCGTCGATGGCTATGTAACAGTCGGCCTTCATTTCCATATAATCCAGGGGATTGCAGATACAGCCAGTGCCCAGGCCCACGCTTTCAATCATCCGGTTCTCTTCCCCATAAAAGGCCACTCCGGGCTGTCCGATCGGTTTAAGCTGTTGTGCCACCTTTAAAGCAAATGCTTTAGCGGGTAAAGGTTTGATCCGGTAAACATTATAATATGTTTTGGAGGCAATGATATCGGAATCGGGCAGGCCAAGCTGCTGTCCGAATGAGTAAGGGATGCCGAATTCAGGAATTTTATCCAGCACATCATGACACCGGATAATCGATAATTCATGCTTGGTGATCAGTTCCCGTTTCGCATCGCGGGCCTCATAATAAATGGTACGTGCAGGTTCCGGGGCGCTGTGGTAATCATAGTCTGATTTCTGCAGATCGAGGTGGGTGTAAAAGGTTGGCTCATGCACCACCAGCAGGTTGACACCTCTGTCAATGGCTTCCTTTATTGTTTTCAGATAAGGCATCCAGGCCGTGCCCGCCTTCTTAATAATGGCATCAGGATTCCCAATGATGATTTGATCCACCGAAGGTTCCAGCACATCGGTCAACGATCTCAGGTACTGCTGAAAATCCTTAACGGTTTTGGGAGTTGGAACTAAGCCTTTGGCGTTAGCCGATATGGCCATACCGGACAGCGACAATGCACCGGCTGTCAGCGCTGTCTTGTTGATAAATTCCCTTCTTTTCATATCAGGTATTAATAGTTAAAGTTTGCACTGTATGGCATTTATTCTTCCCACATGGAAATAAAGTTAATGCAGACAACAAGGTAAGCAAATAATTTAATTATCTTTAAAAACAGAACGCACTTCTATTGGAAAGTTAAAGACTTAAATATCAGTTGGTTGTAATTTATTCCAGTAAGAATTAAATCATGTTTTCTTGATAAAGCGTTTTTGTCCTTTGTTTCCAACAATATCATACCCCATGAAAAAATTCAGTATCACAATAATAGGTGCTTTACTTGTTTGGCAAAGCTATTCACAGGATCCCGAAGTCAAATCCGATACCCTGCGAAGTGATGCATTGAATGTGTATTTTGAGACCAGTGATTATATCAGGAAAGAGATCCCTTTTGTTAATTATGTCAGGGATATTCATGATGCCGAAGTTTATATTCTAGCAACCTCGCAGTTGACAGGTTCAGGCGGAAACGAATATACCTATTTCCTGGTTGGGCAACATAAATATTCAGGCATGAGTGATACGGTCTCTTTTGTCACTGCACCTGATGAGACAACCGAAGGAAGAAGGGAAAAAGAAGTGAATACATTGAAAATGGGTCTGATGAGATATGTGGTCAAGACTCCCCTCTCCAAATACATCAGGATCAGCTTCAGCGAGCCCTTATCGGAAACAGTGTCAACCGACAAATGGAACAGCTGGGTATTCCGGACTTCGCTGAACGGATTTCTCGATGGGCAAAATACCTACAAATCGCGGTATTTATCCGGCAATTTTACTGCCAACCGAATCACTGAAGAGTGGAAAATCAATATCAGTCTTCGTTACAGTTATAGTGATGATAAATTTGAAATTGGTGATGACATAATTTCGAGTGATAATGATGCCAAGTCGCTCAATACTTTGGTGGTGAAAAGTCTGACCGATCACTGGTCATATGGAGGATCGGTGAATATAGGATCATCCAGTTATAACAATCAAAAAATTATATTGAGGGTAATGCCGGCGCTTGAATATGATCTTTTCCCCTATTCCGAATCCACCCGAAGACAATTCCGAATCCTGTACAAAGCTGGCTATAGTTATGTAACCTATATTGATTCTACCATTTATGGCAAAATAAAAGAGGGTTTATGGCTCCATACATTGACGGCAGCCTACGGAGTAATTCAGAAATGGGGGTCCATTGATGTAAGCATGGATTACAGCAATTACCTGTCCGACTGGTCAAAAAACAATCTTTCATTCAATGGTTACATAAATATTAGAGTTGCCAAAGGCTTATCTGTTAACCTGGGCGGAGGTGTATCCCTTGTCCATGACCAGCTTGGACTTGTCAAAGGAGGAGCAACAACCGAGGAAGTCTTGTTGAGAAGGAAGGAGCAGGCAACGCAGTATCGGTATTTCACCAGTTTTGGATTTACCTTTACGTTTGGCTCCATTTACAACAATGTGGTCAATCCCCGGTTTGGCAATAGCGGTGAAGGTGGTATGATATTTTTTATGAATTAGGGGAATGTTTTCTTCTATTGCTGCGGGCTCAACAAAAACCCTGCTTAACATGGAAGGACCAGGTATAATTAACCGCATCTGGATTACAATAAATGATCGTTCACCTAATATGCTCAGGAGCCTGGTTATTAATATGTACTGGGACAATGAAAAAAAACCGGCTGTATCTGTTCCTTTGGGTGATTTTTTTGGAACCGGACTGGGTAAGACAGCAGTATATGAAAATGCACTATTTGCAAATCCCGAAGGTCGTTCCTTTAACAGCTTCATTCAGATGCCATTTAAAAAAGCCGCCAGAATTGAATTGGTAAATGAATCAGATGCTGACCTTACAATGGTTTTCTATGATATTAACCTGCAGCTGCTGAAAAAATGGGATGAACACTACCTTTATTTTCACAGCTACTGGCACAGGGACACTTCAACCATTCTGGCAAAGGACTTTGAGATCCTGCCGGAAATAAAGGGGAAAGGGTGACTGAACTGCAGAATCAGCATGTCAGCTTAATTCCGGTTACCGTTCATGATGCGCCTGTGATGTACAGGATTTACAGGAAAGACAGTGTTGTGAATCTTGCCACCAGTAACCTGCCGGAGGCATGGACCAATTTTTACAGGTCGGACGACCTGGCTTCCACGGCCTATTTTTACATGGCAAGTCCTAAAAATGATCTGCCTGAAATACAGCTCCGGGACACGCGGATCTGGAACCTGAAGGAAAATTAACAACTGATTGTTAATTTATAACTTAGTATCTTATCTGCCAGCCATCCAGGCAGGATTGAAAAAAGGCAAAACCTATAAAAAATTTCCGGTTTGAACAGAACTCACAACCGTAAATCAAAACTCTAATTGATTTTAGGCTGATTTGTAATAAAGAGGATAAGATAATTTCTACCATAATATCGCTCCTACGGAGCTATGTATAAATGCAGCATAACAAGTATTCCTTGTGGGCAATAATATAATTGCATGGAAGTTCATATACAAACACTAAAACTCCCTCCCTGTTCTCTCTTTCAGTTTGAAAACTTCAATGGCATTTTCCCGGAATATTCTGTCAACAATTTCAAGGGCTACAGCTTCAGTCAATAATCCCCTTTTAATCCTTTTTACCAGAACTTCCGACACTACATCTTTTGCATACTCCAGCGATCCCACCGATTCTTCAATCAAACCGCAATCACCTCCCCAGAAAAATTTATTATACGGGACGCAATCGAACATCACATCAAGGGCATTCACTGCTTCTTCACGCGATATCTGCGGCAGCCAGACTATATCGAGATACACGTTCGGGAACATTTTTCCCAATGCGGCATATTCGTCCGTCCATGGGAAACCTCCATGAAAAAGAACAAATTTTGCTTCCGGGTACTTTAAAAACAGGTTATTCAGTTTGATCGGCTGGCCATTGTCCAGTACATTCCCATTGCCGGCCAGGTACCCCGTATGGATCTGGATGGGCAGATCGTATTCAATTGCTTTCTGAATGATCCAGTGAAAAATGTAATCTTCAATCTTTTTTGTTTCTGCCGGCGTCAGCCTGGAAGAAGGTTTGTCAAACAGATTACGGGCTACTTCATAGGGTACATCTTCATAATAAAGTGTCCGGGAATATGCCTGGGAATTCTTCAAACAGACAGCTCTGTTCGCAATGTTCTTTTTAAAGAGGTTATCACAGAATGCCAGATAGTCATCTAAACTGTTGATGTCATATCCTTCACTTACTGCTTCTTTATAAAAGGGTTCCGGTTCGGCGCCTTTTTCCGGTCTCTGGCCTGATGCCGTCACCAGTGGATTAATGTGGAAAACAAGTGCAAAATACCTGCCATCCAGCTCAGTATTAAACGGATTCCAGTACTGATCGAGAAACATAAGTTCATATCCTGCCTTTTGGAATACTTTATCAAACCATTGTCTGTAGTTTTTGTAATTTTCTTCAATACTTTTGGAAAGTTCTGCGATGTTTTCCCTGGTGAAATAGAGATCATTGAAGCCGTATAATTTCTTAAATCCTTTCACAAACTGGCTATAATAGCTTGTGTTCCTCGTGTAATTCAGGGCATTACCGTATTTGTCCCATAACTCACCGGGATTCAGTGAATCTATCTGGTCCAGGTCATAGCCATCCGCACCTGCAGAGCTTAAATCTGAAGCCAGGTAACTTGCTGCTATAAGCTGATAAAAACTGAAATTATAGTCACCATAATCTTCAGGCCAGTGCTGATGTTCATGTGTGTTGATTATTTTAACCTGATCGGTGTAATCCCTTATTTTCCGGTAAACCGAACTTTCATTCATGCTGCACTGATTCGTGATAAGAAAGGAACATATCACAAATGACCACACGGATAAGGATGAAATTATTGCTTTCTTCATGGTTCAATAGGTTTAATTTTCTGTATGTAATTTAAGAAAAATTGGATTAATTTATATGAGATTGTTCTACCATAATGTCGCCCCTGCCTTGCCGGCAGGCAGGCTGAATGGGGCTCCTCTAATCCATATTATAAGTGAAAGCACCAGAGGTGCGATATTATGGTAGAAAAGGAATGATGTAAAATAATTCAAAAGCACCGTAGGTGCGACATTATGGTTATGTTATTCTTTGCTAATAGTCATTTTAATTTC
>Ga0299915_10002134_pt1 | contig 14452 bp, 12 predicted proteins | sample RVTome_13_FD_200263 | JGI IMG/M metagenome (GOLD analysis project Ga0299915, IMG submission 200263) | Soil microbial communities from uranium-contaminated site in the Upper Colorado River Basin, Wyoming, United States - RVT92D227 (version 2) ...
GGCCAGCCCTTGTTTGCACGGGCTCTAGACGGCTCTTTGACCTTTTTCGGGAGGAAGTCTCCTGCAGGCAGAAGGCTATCCCTTCTGTCGCCAACCTGAGCGCCTCCTCCTCCGTGTCGGCATCCACGACGACGGGAAGGCCTGGCACGGTTGCAGTGTATGACTTCGTCTCAGGATCGTATTCAAGGACAACCTGGTGGTTCACGTCCATCAATAGCCCCAGAGGATATTTAGCCTTGACTTCAACCAGCCAATGAATCAACGAGGGATGCTTTCGGTCCTCTTCTCTCCACGAAGAGATCATCAAGATACAGCACAAGATGAAGAGCACACGAGAAAAGTGGCGGGGGACGAAGTACGACTTCTACCTCTTGGGGCACGAGCACCTCTACGTGTTCAGGAAGCCCGCCAAAGACGAGAAGATGTCGGAGTTCAGGAACAGTGTGAAGTGGCGGAGCGGCTAGATATGGCGGGTGCAAACACATAAGTACGTGAGACCACATAGTATCAATCGTGCCGAATCTAACGCTCAGCATATCCGCCGAACTCTATGAGGCTATGAAGAAGCATCCCGAAATCCGCTGGAGCGAGGTGGCGAGGAAGGCGATCGCGACGCGCCTTGGGGATCTAGAAACATTAGACGCCATACTCTCCAAGAGCATACTCACCGAAAAGGACGTCAGGGAGCTCGCGGAGAGGGTCAACAAGGGAGTCTGGGAGAAGGAAGCGCATCTGGCGCAGAAGCAACGTTCAGCGCGAAGGACCAAGAGCCGCGCGTGACCTCACGAAGCAAGGCATCGTGACTCCAGGCACCAGCTGGGCGGTCGCGCCAGAAGACAAGACGGCCTATGAGACTCCTCCTCGTGATTGACGCCAATGTCATCATCGCAGCCATGCTACGCGATTCGACCACCCGCAGAATACTCATTGGCGGTGGGATAATGCCGGTCGCTCCGAGAATGGTCGTTGTCGAGATCGAGAAGCATATTGAGGAGATCTCGGCGAGGAACTCTCTATCCGTCGAAACCAACCGCAGGGTGTTGAGGCTTCTCGCAAGCCGCATCCGGCTCATGCCCCCGAGAAGCTACAGGAGATTTCTGCGAACGGCCTATGAGCTGATAGGTAGGCGCGACCCGACCGATGTCCCGTATCTGGCGGTAGCTCTGGCGGTTCAGGCCGACGGCATCTGGTCACATGACGCCGACTTTGCTTCTCAGGATCTGTTCAAGGTCTATGACACGAGGACGCTCAAGGAGATGTTTCACAACCATAGTCTTGAATCCCGAGAATGAAACGTGATGATAAGCGCGAGAGTGTTGATCCAGTTCCCTGACGCCGGCTTCATCCTGAGAGAGGACATCATCAAGATCCAGCACAAGATGAAGTCGACGAGGGAGAAATGGCGGGGGGGCGAAGTACGACTTCTACCTCTTGAGGCATGACCACCTGTATGTGTTCAGGAAGCCCGCCAACGGTGAGAAGATGTCCGAGTTCAAGAACAGCGTGAAGTGGCGGTAGCAGCCGGTAGCCTACTTCCCGACGAAGGATTTAAGAGGTCTTGGCTATATCGTTAGCCATATGGCTAAGAAGTTAGCCAGCATCCGGACCTGATACCATGCTCGGCAACTGGCTCTCGGAAGCGCTGTCCTCGAGGACGAAGACGAAGGTCGTCAGGCTGCTCTCATCCTTTCCGACGAAGGAGTTCACGGGCCGCGAGATTGCCGGCATCATCGGAGTCGGCCACAGGGCAGTCGACATCGCCCTCGGTGATCTCGTCTCGCTGGACATCGTGACGGTCCGACGTATCGGGAGAGCGAACGTCTACACGGCGAATGGCGACTCTCAGCGCTTCCAGGCGCTCACGAACCTCTTCAGGGAGGAGGCGAAGACCCGGGACGCTCTCTTGGATGAGATCAGGAGGTCTATCCCAGACGTCCTTTCATGTGTCCTCTTCGGAAGTGTCGCGAGGGGGCAGGAGAGTCTCGACAGCGACGTCGACCTGATTGTGATCACGGACAATCCGAGAGGCCTGCGTGAAGCCCTGGAGGACCTCCGTTCGAACGTGGCGAAGAGGTTCTCGCTGCACCTGGCCCCGATCGTCCTCACGCCAAGGCAGCTCAGAGAGAAGTGGAATGCGCCCTTTGTGATGTCGGCGACGAAGGATGGCAGGTTGATCGCGGGTGAGAGCCTGGAGGGAATCCATGCCAGGAACCGTTAGGACTCGGACGGTCGAAAAGAGCCTCTATCGCAATTTCCTCAGGAAGTCCGAGGAGTTCTTGGACAGCGCGAGTCACGCACAACGCCAAGGGAACTACGATGCGTGCGTTTCAGCCGCAGTCCATTCCGCAATCTGCGCGGTTGATGCTCTGACCACGTTCTACCTCCAGGTACGGCACGCTGGAGACAGTCACGGCGAGGCCTTGATGCTCTTGAGGCGCGTCAAGCTGCCGACCGACGAGATTGAGCGGATTGAGCGCCACTTCTCCGCGATGCTGCAGACGAAGCGCGTCGCGGAGTACGAAGACCGTTTCATAAGCGCGGCTGAAGGCGAATCGGTGATGAAGCATCTTCAAAGGCTGAGGCCGATCATCCTGGCTTCCCTGCAAGCTCGGTGAAACTCCCTTGAGGGCGGGTTTCATCAAAGCGATCCCTAGACACGACGACTCTCTCGGGAGGACATCATCAAGATACAGCACAAGATGAAGAGCACGAGGGAGAAATGGCGGGGAGCCAAGTACGACTTCTACCTCCTGGCGCATGAACACCTCTATGTGTTTAGAAAGCCCGTCACTGGAGAAAAGATGTCGGAGTTCAAGAACAGCGTGAAGTGGCGATAAGTCTGGACAGAGGATTTAAGTATCTGTCGTGCAATTATATCACGACATGGCGACATTCGAGCGTCACATGGCCCAGTACAAGGCGTTGAAGGACATGGCGAATCTGCCTGCAGGGACGCCGCAGGGTCGTGTGGAATTGCTTTTCCTTGCCGCCTACCACCTAATCGATGCCTGCGCCGCGAAGAAGGGGCAGCACATCAACAAGCATCAGAATGTTCGACGGGAACTTGAGGCCAAACCGATCATCCTTGGTGAACGGACTGAACGCGTCTGGCGGGCTTTCAATGACCTCCAAGGCGATTTCCGCGCGAAGTTCGTCTACGGAGGCGATTGGAAAGAGAAGGAATTGGAGGAGGCTGTCCAGAGGTTCGAGACGGTCGAGAGACTGTGCCTGGAGGTGCTTGGGTGAACCCGCCGAGGATCGACAGGGCAGTTGCAGCCTTGAAGGAAATCCTGCACGGCAGATCAGAGGTGGAATCCGCAATCCTCTACGGTTCCTGCGCCAAGGGCACGGCACGCGAAGACAGCGACATAGACGTGCTGGTGCTGGCCTCGGAGGAAAGTGCGGCCCGCCTCCGTGAGGAGATTCACGACATTGAAAGCGAGTTCGATGTGAATGTCTCGTCCATGGTTCTGCGTCCCCAAGAGATCGATCAGCTCGACCGCCAGTTTCTTGATTCCGTTCTCAGGGAGGGGATTCCTCTGGCTGGACAGCTGCCAGAGGTCTCCATCCAAGACCTGCAGTTGCGCCCTCTGCGTCTGGTCAGTTTCGACCTGTCCCACCTGGCTCCTCCCCAGAAGATGCGCCTCTACAGGCTCCTCGATGGCTATGTCACGGTGAAGCGCCGTGGTCGGAAGCGCTACGAGCACAGGGTGGACGGTTTCCTCAAGGAAGTGGGAGGCTGGCGGATTGGACGGGGGGCCATCGTGGTACCTGAGGCCGCCGCTCCCCGGCTCGAGGAGATACTCTCGAATGCCAACGCCAAGAGATGGACGATCGCAGCATGGGCCCAGCCATTCTGAACGCCTCGCGCGTGCCTCACCCTCCGTGAGGACATCGTCGAGATACAGCACAAGATGAAGAGCACGAGGGAGAAGTGGCGGGGGACGAAGTATGACTTCTACCTCTTGGCACACGAGCACCTTTACGTGTTCAGAAAGCCCGCCACTGGAGAGAAGATGTCCGAGTTCAAGAACAGCGTGAAGTGGCGGTAGGCGAAAACTCATCGTCCACGGTCAGAGTTCATCCAGACTCAGAAACCGCAGAAGCACAACTGTTCGGTCGAGATCGCTGACCTCATAGATTGCTGCCCAATTGCCGACCCCCGCCACCCAATTGCACCGTATCAGGCCACCGGCATGGTAGCCATGGTGCTTTGGATTCTCACCGAGCTTGGCGACCCTCCTCTCGACTCGTTCCTGAAAGACAGAGTCTGCGCTAGTTGCTCTTGCGACATCCTGTGTGAATGACTTCCTCTGGACTACTCTGTAGGCTGGCATCCAAGCATCCCTCGTTCCCTCGTGCTTCGACTATTCCGCCTTCGCTTCAGCGATCAATGCGGCGACTTTCTGCGATGTCGCAAGCTTAGAGTGTTTCCTCCTGAGCGTCTCGAGATAGCCGTCAAGATCGATCAGCTGACGTGCTTTCGAGGCAACATAGGGAGGAGTCGCTTTTGCGACTTTCGTCAGCGACTCGCCATCGAGGAACTTGATTTGAGCGGTGACTATATCGAGAAACTCAGATTCTTCATTGCTCATCGCAGGAACTTCTTCAGGTACTGCCACCTTCAGGAATTCAGCCTCTGAGCGACGCCTTGCCGGTTGCACTTCCCGCCAAACAATCTGTTCCGATTCCAGAGCCTCGGTCGCCTCTCGAACGTGGAGAGACCATGGACCATGAGTCCAGGACGCGAAGTCGACGCCACTCAGCCTCTTCAATCGCTCTTCGATTGACCACACCTCGGAAAGGAAGTAAGCCTTTTGAAGGCGCCAGTCCGTCACGAAATCGAGTCTGGCGATGAGGTTTGCCGAGACCGCCTGAGCTCGTCGAGCGTCGCTCCCGTCTAGAGGGCGCCAGAGCGGTGCGCCGATCCCGGTTTGACCAGATTTCGCCATGGTGTGCCTCTTATCACATCCTCTCCTTATTAACAATTACCGATGGGGGTAGCTAGTTCGGCGAGTGGGGCGGCAAGTTCTGAAATCCTCAGAGAGGACATCATCAAGATACAGCACAGGATGAAGTCGACAAGGGAGAAATGGCGGGGGAGAGGTACGACTTCCACTAGCTGCGGCGCGAGCAACCGCGTGTCTTCAGGGAACCTCTTTCTTTGGCGGTTCGTCTGGCGATTGTTCTGCCTTCTCTTTTCTTCGACGCCAATAGGCCAAGAGGATGACAAGCAGGAGTGCGACCACAACGACGACCAGGGGAATCAGGAACACGTTGACGGCCGGCTCGCTCTTCTCAGGCGCTCTCACCCAGCTCGCCCGGATCGTCTTGGGACCGTCGACAAGCACGGCAGAGGTGTTCTGTGTCGAGATGAAATCGCCGCTCCAGTTTGCGAAGTTCCAGGTGTCGTTCGCATCGACCACACTCGGCGGGGCGGTGATGTTCGCGACCGATCCTGCTGCATACCAGCCCGTCCCGTTCACCATGCCGTGGTCAGACAACACCTCGACATAGTACTCGGTAGTCCATGTGGCGGTGACGGTTGTGGGCCCCGCCATCATGGCATCGGCTGAGGCTTGGCTGCTCGTGATTCCTCCAGTCCATCCTGAGAAGACGTATCTGGTCCCGGCTCCGCCACCAACGATGGTCTCGACGTAGATGTGCGCGACTGAATTGTCGGCATGCCACCCGCCTCCCTGAGGATCGCCATGTGCGGAGACTATCGTGAGCAGGTATTCCAACCGCCATGAGGCGGCAGCAGCTTTCGGAGAATCGACGAGAAGAGGATCCGAAGTGAGTGAAGTCCCACTCGCATTCCCCGACCACCGGAGGAACGTTGCCCTCTCTCCAGCGCTGATTTGAACAAACCCGATGTCAAGGTTCACCGTCGTGATGTTGCCGTCATCAAACCACCCGCCTCCAGAGGCAGTCCCGTAGGGCGAGGAGGCGTTCACGAGGTACTGCGCCTTCCAGATGGCCGTGGCGTTCTTGGGGGAATTCATGAAAATGACATCTGAACAACTTCCATAACCCGTCACGTCTCCTCCCCAGCCTATGAGCCGATAGCGGGTATCAGGAGATATCTGCACCAAAGTCGGAATGACACAGACCACAGTCACGTCTCCCGACGCGTACCAGCCGCCGAGGCTGGCGGTGCCGTAGGCGCTCGAGACGTTCAACAGATATTCCCTCAGGAATCTGGCGGTGTACGTGGCCGAGCCGTTGGGTGTTATGACCTGATGGACTATCGGCAGACCATCGCTCCAGTCAATGAAAGCGAACCTGATTCCATAAGAGAGACTCTGGGTCGCGAGGGTCCCGATCTCGTGCGTCTCCCCGGGGTTCCAGTCCCTGATCTGAGGTGCCCTGTAAGGCATGCCGTCGATCGTCACCTCCAGATTTGGCGGGTTCGTCGTGATGAGTTGTGCAGAGGACATGTCATGCATCGCGGCGAAGTAGATGTCAAAGTCAGCGCCGCGACCGTCGGTCCAAACAATGTAGACGTTGTTGTCCACGGGATTCGTGCGGATGGTGATGTAGTCCCCCGGCCTTTGGTACATCCTGTCGGTCGTGGCGGTGCTCACCCTCAGGTTCGGAGACCAAGTCTGCCCGCCATCGGAGGAACTCGAGTAGTACACATCATAGCCGCCATTGCGGTGATCGTACCAGACAGCGTGCAGCACAGCATTGGAGTCCACCGTGATGTCCGCCATCCTCTGCGCCGCCGGGCCATTGTAGTCGCTGACCTTCACTGCGGCATCCCATGTCGCACCATGGTTTCCTGATCGAGAGACGTAGATGTCTCCGAAAGAGTTCGGGTTTCTATAGTCGGTCCAGATGACGTGGAGGTTGTCTGACTTGTCAACGGCGATGGCTGGCATGCTCATGTTCCAATTGGTTGGTAGTGGATCGTTGATTGTCCCCGGCACATCATTGACCCTGATGTCGGTTCCCCAGGTCGCCCCGCCATCCGCCGATGAATCGATCATTATGTTTCCCGTGTTGTAGTTTGCCCATGCCACGAAGATTCGGCCGGCAATGTCCACGACCACATAGGCGCCAATCACGCCTCCAATCGAGTCCGGCACTCTGACCCTGCTCGTCCAAGTCGCCCCGCCGTCGAACGATTTCCTGAAGAACATGTCGTTGTTGATCGAGTCGCTGTTGTAGGCCATGTACAGCACGCCACCGGCATCGGCGAACACAGTCTCCTTGTCGGCGAAGTTGGGGAGATCGCTGAGGTAGTTGGCACCGCCCCAGCTCGTGCCATCGGTCGTGTTCGAGGTCGTGATGCCGGATATGGACCCCGCCGAATCGTACTCGAGGCGGGTGAAGTGAACCCTTCCAGATCCGTCCCTAACAAGCCATGGGTCGGAAGCCCGAGTGCCTGAATTTGCGGTCGCCATCAGGACGTTGGCAGACCAGGTGGCGCCGCCATCTGATGAGTGAGAGTAGGCGACTCGCTGCCCGCCTCCAGCATCCGAGTTCGCCTCCTTCCAGCCAACGTGAATCTCTCCGCTCTCGGCAACGACCATCGTCGGCTCGACCTGCCACGAGTACGGCGTCCCGCCACTGTTGACCCGAACGTTGTTCGAGAAAAAGGCTGTTGGTCTCGGTCCAGCAGCTTCGGCCTTGGCGCCACCCGATAGCAGAGGAGTGGCCATGGCGACAAGAAGAACTGCTCCTAGCAAAGCTGAACAAAGGGTTGAACTGCCCACGTCGTCCGCCCCGAGGTCAAGATGGCGGGTTGGCTATCTAACTATTGGAGGACGGGAAGGCACTCAGTCTGTCGGAGGCGGGGGCAGTTTCATCGAAGTCTCCGCGCTTGGCGGGGGCGGCAGTTTTCTCTTTGGCTGTGCCTGAGCGGCGGACAGAACCTGCCTCCTCTCGTCCGGTCTCTTCCTTCGAGTTGCTGCTGCGTAGACGAGCAGCAGGATGGCTGCGGCCAAGACAGCCAGCAAGGCGTAGATATACACGGGCAGTCCAGACGAGGGTGTTGAGGCCGTCTGTGAGCCGCCGGTCCTGCTGGACACGTTGAAGGCCAATTGGAGCTCGCGCACGTTGCCCGCGACGTCCACGGCCCTCATGATGACGACGTGGTCACCGTTGGACAGCTCGACGTCGAAGCTGGTCGCCTTCCCCATTGGCTGGAACGCGGTCCCGTCGATGCCGATCTCGTAATGGTCAAGGCCGGAGACCAGGTCCCGGCCATCCCAGGATACGTTTACGTTGGACTGCTTGACATCGCCCGCCGGAGAGACTATCTCGAGCATCGGGGCTGCGCAGTCGATCTTGAACGAGACGCTGCTCACCGCTTCCTGGTGTCCAGCGACATCCTGCGAGAAGAACTCCACCGAATGTGAACCATCCACAGAGATGGTGAACGGGGCACGATACTCTATCCAGCTCCCGCCATCGATCCTGTACTTCGTCCAGCCGACGCCGCTCATCCCGTCGAAGGCGGAAAGCGAGACCTTCGTGGATGTGACGTACCAGTTGTTCTGTCCCGCCATCGCCTCCAGCGTCGCGGCGGTCGCGGGATCGGCGGTGTCCACCTCAACCGGAATGCTGCCTGTCGTCTCAACGTTGCCTGCATTGTCGGTCGAGTAGAACTCGACAACATGTCGCCCGTCTCCAGTCACGGGGAATTGGCCCGTGTACAGTTGCCAGGACCCGCCATCCACGCGGTAGTTTGTGCTCTTCAGGCCGGTAGTCGCATCGATGGCGGTAAGCGTGACCATGGCCGTGGACACATACCAGCTGCCTAGCCCGCTCGTCCCGGTCACCGCGGATATCGTGACGGGCGGGAGGGAGTCCACGATGAAGTCCACCGATTTCTCCGTCACGAGCCCCGCCTTGTCGACGGACCTGACCGTCAGCTGGTGCGAACCCTCCGACAATGCGCTCATGACGGTCGAAACAGTCAGTGTGCCGTGGACGACAAAGGCCCCGCCATCCAGGCTCGTCTCCACCCTGTCGACCCCGCTCGTCGCATCGAGGCTTGACCACGTCATCGTCACCGAGGTCATCGTGAATATCGTCCCGTCAGCCTGGTTCAGAATCAGGACTGGCGGTACCTGGTCGATCTTGACCTCGACGCCGAACGTTGCTTCTCTGTTCCCTGAAAGGTCCTGAGAGTAATACTCGAGAGAATGCACTCCATCGCTCGTTATCATGAAGAAACCGCTGTAGACCTGCCATACCCCCGCATCGACCCTGTAAGCTGTCCAGTCGATCCCGCTCGTGTTGTCGAAGCCGGACAGCGTGATGTCCACGTTCGACGTGTACCAGTCATTGGTTCCCAGCGTTCCTGTCAGGCTCATGCCGGTCGAGGGGCCCACCTGGTCTATCTTGACTCCGAGGGTCTTTACGGCCTCGTTGTTTCCAGCGAGGTCCTCGCTCTGGTATTCCAGAAGATGCTGACCGTCGTCCGCGAGCAGGAAGTTGCCGACGTACTGCCAGCCCCCGCCATCGACCCTGTACCTGGTCCAGTTGACGCCGCTGCTCTCGTCCGTGGCGGAGACAGTCACCGTCACGGGGGAGACGTACCATAAGCCGGTGCCGAGAGTCCCGGACACGCTCATGGCGGTCTCAGGGCAGACGGTGTCTATCTTGGCATTCACCGTCTTGGCCGACTCTACGTTGCCCACATTGTCTGTGGAGTAATATTCAATCGAGTGAATGCCCTCCACGGGAACGACGAAGGCGGAAGTGTAGACCTGCCAAGCGCCGCCGTCTATCCTGTAGTAGGTCCTGTCAACGCCGCTGCCGTTCTCGTCCAGCGCGGTCAGGACCACAGTGACAGAACTCAGGTACCACCCATCGCCCCCCACGGTGCCCGAGAGGAAAGCGCTTGTGACCGGCGGCGCGTTATCGACTACAATGTTGTCGATCCAACCGCCATCTTCTTTCTCGCTCTTCACGTCGTCCTTCGTGTACTCCCACTTCAGAGTGTGAATGCCGGGCGCAATGCTATAGTGCATCTGCCGCCAGTCCATGTCGCCGCTGATCGCAGCCTGCTTCACATTATCAATGCTGAACGAGAGGAAGTCCGCCCCAGTCTCGGAGGAGACCTTCCAGTCGAACCAAACGTCCTTCGGTCCTGTCAATACCGTCTGGACGTCCGTGCTCTTCGCGTCAGCGACGTCACCGCTCTGCATGGCGCTGCCACCGCGATCATAGTGGTGGTTCACGCCAGTCCACCTGACGTAGCTGGACGAGGTGAAGATCCAACCTGCCATGTCAACCGCCTGGTCTGGCTGGATCGGGACGTAATACTGGAGGGAGGCGGCGACCACTCCCGGCGTGGATTTCGGGACACTCGGAGACTGGCCTGACACCTGCGTCGGCGCGCCGGGCGTGAATCCGCCCTCGTACATCTCGATCCTGAAGGAGGACATCACGCCGTTTGTCGCCGTCGACCCCATGCTCAGGAAGAGGTCTCTGTTTCCACTGTCATAGTCGGCCTTGAACTCGGATATGTCCAGCGCCATGAACGTCGGGAACTTGTTGGCTGTCTCGCGCTCGAAGTATGGGCTTTTTGACTGGATTGGCGACGAGAACGGCCCGATCCCCACAGTGATTACGGACGATCTTGTTGGGGCCGCGTTGAAGTGCCAGACGGCCAGCAAAGTCGGCACGTAGCTGGGTTCATCATCCAGGTAGGTGAGATTCAGCACTCCGATGGATCCGAATTCTTTGAAAGCAGCGTACGTGAGCCAGTAGAATCCATTGTCGCCCCATCCGGCACTCCACGAGTTCACGACCCTGAACGCGCCTAGTTCACCATCATCGGTTATCGCGTCGTCGTACCCGACGATCGTCTGCGCGTGATTCAGACCGAACGAGTTGTACTCCGCGGACGACATTATGAAGTTCCCGTCAGCGAACGCCGGATCGTACTGGCTCGCATCGAAGGCGAACGTGATCGGTGAGCCCTTGGAAACCAATGTCTTGACGGCGTCCACGGTCGTTTGGCCCATGTAGTTGATGCCGCGCACCTGTGTCGCTCTGTGCAGCGGGGCCTCCCTGAAAGCCTCCATCGATCCCCACCCCACGGGGTCTCTGTCGTTGTAGGGCATCGTCGCCATCGTGGCGGTTCCCCAGTCCCTGCTGATCATCATGTTCGTGCTCATCCAGGAGCCGCCATCGCCCCCGCCATTCACCTTGTTGTAGGTCCAGGCGGCGGACATCAGATGGTCCGGAGCTCCAGTCCTGGCATCGATCCAGCCGTTGTCAGCCGCCTCCAGATACCCATAGGTGTAGTACGTCGCGGCCCACGCCGCGCACGAACCCTGCCCCCCCTGGTTCCCGACCCTAGGGAAGGATCCAGATGTTGAGAGGTCGACTGAACTGGCCATGGGCTCGCTGGACGTCACCGAGTCGACCATGAAGACATCGCCGACCATCGCCTGCCATTCCTCTTCCGTTGGCGGGGCGAGTCCGGTCCCGTGGCCATCAACAATGACATTGTAGTTCCTGTTCGGGTCTCTGACGCCGACTGCATCCCTGAGCTTCTGCATTTCCTGATACGTCATCGGGTGGGAGCGGACGGTCTCCCCCAAATCGTTCACGTTCGCGAGTTCGCCGGGAATCTGGACAGCGACCGCCTTTCTCGGCAGCAGGATCACCACTGAGAAGAAACATGAGACAAGAATTCCGGTGATAAATAGCACTGATGTCGCTCGTAGGCCAGCCATTGCGTAACCCCGAATAATAGACGATGATTGGCTGGCTAGTAAATAAGCCTTCTTCATGCACGATTCTTTGTTTCATGACGCAGCCAGCTCTTTTGGCGGGAGCGCCTTTTCTGACCGTGGCCGCAGTAGCGTCCCTGACATTTGCCCTCGCCTTTGCTCTCCTCAGGCTCGGACGGATGCTCCGGGCTACGTTTAGGGCGGGTTCGAAATAGCACGTCAAAACGACACAAAGAAAAATCGCAAGGTCTATACCCTTTCCTTGTATCGCAACTGCAAATCCAGAGAAGAGGTCTAGGCGATGATTTTTGCCCGGATTGCCGACTTCGTCGTCAAGCACCACAAGATGATAGTCGTCTTCTGGGTCGTGCTATTCGCCGCCACCATAGTCGCCAACCAGATATGGAGACTGGAGGACATCACCTCCTACGCCATCGAGGGGTTCATCCCTAAGGACACCGAGTCTGCAGAAGCGGACAGAATCATAGCCGACCAGTTCCCTTCTGGTACAGCGCGGAGTTCCGTGGTCGTCGTGATCGTCGCGCAGGACGCGACAGGCAGGGATGTGCAGAGTTTTGCGCTCGACCTGGACGAGATGATTCTCGTCTCTCAGTACGTCGGCGCCCCCTACCCGGTCATCCCCTGGAACCTGTCTAACGGTCACACTGTGTACCTGACTCACCCGATCAGGTACATGATGGATCCGACCCAGACTAACATCTACGGCATCTACCGCGGGATGGCTTTCTCGCTGGCTCAGAACATGTCCGGGCCTCTGCGGGAGAACGTCACGGCGACACAGGGTATGCTGGCCATCTATTATGGCGCGCCGGCGGCTTACGTGAACACGTGGAATTCGACTGGAGACAATGCGACGGCGTACAATGCCGCGGTCGCATTCGTTTACTCCCTGTCGTTGCCCCCATCACAGCAGCCCCTGGCGCTGAGCTACCTTCAGGTCTTTAACGGGACCTGGAACGGCTCGTTCTCGGATCCGAGGTACGCCGGGAGCGGCCCGACGCAGCGCGGAGACGGCGTCATTCGCGATGCCCTTCCCGCCTTCCTCAATCCACTCCCGCCACAGGTCATGCCGCCCGAAGTCAAAGCGATGCAGCTCAACTTTACCCAGACGTTCAACTTGACCAACTTCGCATCGCTCCCCCTTGTTGAGAACTACACGTTTGCCGCCGTCGCATCGTTCGTCCCTACTGTCAGCGCTACCTTCCTCCAGGAGGTGTACTCCTCCCTCCCCGCCAATGCCGGATTCACCGAGACTTTCCAGTTCGCCAGCTCGTTCGTCCGAGCACGAAATCTGACACAACTGAAGAACGTGCTCCACCTTCCTTACGATCCGTTGCCGTACTTTTTCAGCCCCGACCGGGCGATAATGCTGATGAACTATGGCTTCTCGAAGGATGACTCCTTCAAGGAGAAGGACGGCACCCACCCAGTCGAGGAAGATGTCAGGTCGATTCGGACAATGATAAGCCAGCTTAAAGCGGAGACAGGTGTGACATTCCAGGTATATGTGACCGGCTCGGCGGCCTCGTCCGTCGATGAAGGTCTGGTTTTCTCCGGCGGCGAGGAGTTCATCGTGACCATGGTCTTGGTCATTCTGCTCATCGGCCTCTATTTCAGGTCTGTTATCTCGCCGGCGTTCCCCTTGATGACGATTGGAGTGGCCATATTCATCAGCAACCTGTTCATCTTTTTCATTGGCACGCATTTCTTCACGATCAGTTTCGTCACGCCGTCGGTGCTCCAGACGATCCTCCTGGCGGCCGGTACTGACTACTCGATCTTCCTGATCTCCCGATACAGGGACGAAAGGCTTGACGGAAAGAGCCGCGAGGAGGCGGTGAGGCAGTCGGTCACCTGGGCGGGAGAAAGCATAGCGACCAGCGGCAGCGCAGTCCTGGTGAGTTTTGCCGCGCTGGGACTTGCGAGCTTCCCGATAGTGAAGACAATGGGCATTGCGATCGGCTTTGCCATCACCTTGGCGATAATCCTCTCGATCACCCTCATACCATCCATCCTCCTCCTCGTTGGTAACAAGGTCTTCTGGCCCCACAACCGCAAGATGAAGAGACTCAGGCTGGAGAACAAGAAGATCAAGAGCTTGTCGAGGAGGTACTTCGCAGCCTCCGCGAGATTCTCGATGAGAAACGCGGAGATCATCGTCCTTCTCGCCATCCTCGTCTCAATACCGGCGACTTTCTTGGTGGTGACTCAGGAGGCCTCATACGATTTCCAGAAGGGTGTGCCGCCAACCGAGAGCTCCGAAGGGCTCAACGCGATGGCAAATGCGTTCGGGGCGAGTTACTTCTACAAGGCGTACGTCGTCGTCAGATTCCCTGACGCGGTGATCCTCCCCGACGGCAACCTCTCGATTCCGAAAATGTACGCTCTGGAGAACTTGACCCTGAATGTAGGGGCTGTCGACGGCATCAAGTCGACACAGGGGCCGGTGAATCCGGAGGGCTCAATCCTCCCATACAGGGACTGGGCATCGCTCTCACAGGCGCAGAGGCAACAGATTGTCGCGGCGGTGCGGCCGTACGTCGGCTCGGACAACAGGACGGCGAGGATATTCATCATCTTGAGCGCAACGGTCTTCTCGAGCGACGCGGTCGGTGCAATCGACCAAGTCGGCCATGAAATCGACACGGTAAGGAACGCCGATCCAGTTCTGAAGTCCAGTTCCATCTATGTTGGCGGTGCCACCGCCATAATACGAGACGTGGCCGAGAGCA
>Ga0299915_10002135_pt1 | contig 14446 bp, 10 predicted proteins | sample RVTome_13_FD_200263 | JGI IMG/M metagenome (GOLD analysis project Ga0299915, IMG submission 200263) | Soil microbial communities from uranium-contaminated site in the Upper Colorado River Basin, Wyoming, United States - RVT92D227 (version 2) ...
TCTGACCCGGCGTCCCTTGCGGCACCGCGGTCGACGTTCTGCTTGGGGACGAAGTCGCAGTCGCCCCGCTGGTCGGGGTCCGGGTTCGAGTCGAGGTGCGCACCGGGGTGGGCCCAGTGGATGTCGCACTCGGAGGCGCCGAAGTCAGCGTCGCGGTTCGCGTGGGGGTTCTGGTCCGAGTGGGAGTCCTGGTCCGGGTGCTGGTCAGCGTAGGCGGAGCCGCCGTCGTGCCGGGGGGCGCCTCCGTGTAGGCCGGCGCGACCACGGTGAAGAAGCCGTCGGAAAGGGAGAGGTCGACCGGGTCGGCATCCGGATCTCCGGCGGCAGCATTGCTCAGGGTCAGCGATGACGTCCCAGGGTCAGCCCCCGCCAGAACATTGAACCGGACGACGGCGACAGAGCCATCCGAGATCACATTCTGATTGTCGAAAGCGAAGAGGATCACCCGGATGCGGCCGGAGGCGGGCTGCGACCATCCGAGAGACTTGCCCGCCGCTGAGGCGGCCGAGCCGACCGTGACACTGCTCACGACAAGTTGAGAATCGTTGTACGAAAGGTCGAAGTTCAAGCCGGCAATCTGCGCCCCGTCTTGGGAATCGAGGCTGACCGTCACGGCAACGTTTGTGTCTCCAGCGATGCCAGACCCGTCTCCGACAGAGAGGAGCCCAGACGGCGATTGGGCGGACGTGCCGTAAGGGCATGCCAGCATCAGGGAAGCCAGAGCCAGGGCCAAGCCGCTTTTCGTATTCATGGAAGAGAGCCCTCGCATCTCCCGGACGATCGGTTGGGAAGTGGAACCGCCGCTCCAGCGATTCCACCCGGCCGCTCGCTCGCCGGCCTGAGTCTCACCCCGGGCATCTTAGCCCGCCAGGAAGACATTGACAACTCCCTGGACGTCCAGGATATCCAGCCTGCCATCCCCGTTCGTATCGGCACGGTCGACAACCGCCGGCTCGCTTTCGGTACCCAGGAAGACGTTGACACACAGCTGGACATCCAGGATGTCCACGCGGCCGTCGAGATTGATATCCGCCTGCGGGGGACCGACGGAGGTAGGAATCGGCCCGGGGGTGGGGGGTGGTGCCTCGGTCGGCCAGGACGTGGGAGTCGCGGTTGGTGTCTCGGTTGCAGTGGTGGTCGCCGTCAATGTGGGAGTTGTGGTCGGTGTCGCAGTGGCGGTCGCCGTCGCGGTGGCAGTGGCGGTGGCAGTGGCGGTCGATGTGGCGGTGGTGGTTTCGGTCGGCGTAGCCGTGCCGCCCGACAGCAACTGCGCCAGCGCGGCGTCTACCCGGATGCGCGGCCGTGTGACCGAAGCGCGGCTCAGGGGAACACCGGTGTCCGTCAGCGCCCCCAGGATTTCATCGAGCGTGGCCGCCGGATCCGCCGCTTTGAGGACTGCCCAGGCGCCCGCCACATGCGGAGCGGCCATCGAGGTCCCTTCCTTGGTTCCGAAGGAATCTCCGGGCAGTGAGGAAACGATCTGCGCGCCTGGTGCTAGCAGGCTCAAGAAAGAAGCGATATTCGAGGGCCCGAAGACCGCATCCGCGTCGGTGCTCGCCCCTACGCTGACGGCAGATGACACGCAAGCCGGGGCGGCAATCTGTCCTGTCAGGCCGCTGTTACCGGCCGCGATCACAGTAGCAATGCCCACCGAACGCAGGTTGTCGATCGCCAGTTTGCGCGAGTCATCGTCGCAGGCCTCGGCGTAGCTCCCGCCTCCCAGGCTCATGTTGGCGGCCGCCAGGTTGTAGCTGGCGCGCTGCGTGTAGAGCCAGTCGAGGGCGGCCAATTGGTCGGAAGACCATGAGAGCACGCATGGGGCGGTCAATCCCCAGACTCCGCACTGGGAGTCGAAGAGGGAGAAGACCTGGATGGAGATGAGCGATGCTTCGCGCGCAACCCCCGAGAAGCTTTCTCCCTTGCCCGCCGCGATTCCCGCCACATGCGTCCCATGATCGCAGTTGGCGATGGCGTCATCGCAGTTGACTCCGGCGCCCGTCCCGACCTGGTCTCCATTGGCGTCGGGCTGCGGGCAGAGTGAGATCGAGCCGGAGCCGGTCGTGGAGAAGCAGGCCTCGGCGATCACCTTGTCGGTGAGGAAGGTGTGGTCCTTATCGATCCCGGTGTCCAGGATGGCAATGGCCTGCCCGGCGCCCTCATAGCCGGCCGCCCAGGCATCGTCGGCCCCGATCAACGGGATGCTCTCTGCCAGGAGGGGCGGCACAGCCAGGTCGAGCTGCACATCGGCCACGTCGGGCGAGGCGCGCAGCTCTTCGAGAGTGGCGCGATCGACCTCCATCACCACAAAGGGCAGCGTCTGGAAGGACTGCACCGCCGAAGACTTCGGGAGAGTCAAGCCCTCCAGAATCACCTGGCCGGCTTCGGCGATCTGACGCCGCTGCGCTTCTCGAGCGCGCTTGCCGGACAGGGCGCCTTCCGGCGTGAACGGCGTCTCCAGCCGGACGATGACGCGGACCTGGCCTTCTGCCTCTGCCTGGGCAAGGATCTTGGCATAGTCTCGAAATGGATCGAGGACCGTTGGGGAGGTCCCGCGGGCCGTGACCGGCTGTCCCTGCCCCAAGCCGGTCACCAACAGCGCCAGGCCTAGAATGGCGACCCGCAACTCCGCGCGGGCAGGCTTCAGGCGCGCCCAGCCGGCCCGGAGGGAACAGGCAGCAGCAACAAAGGCCAACCTTGGGAACATGTGCCTGGAGTTTACCTTGCGCCCTTTCCCTGTCCCCTAGCCCAATCGACCCATACCGGAGTCAGAGGCAAGTAGGTTCATGCAAGGTACGTGCCGGAGAGGGATCGTCACAGGCGCGTCAGCCTACCCAAGAGGCGCGGGCTCGACCTGCCTGAAGTGGTCCACCGTACGGCGCAGCCCTTCCTCCAGCGCCACCGCCGGAACCCAGCCGAGCTCACGGCGGGCCTTCTCGGTGCGCAGAAAGATTCTGCGGGTCTCCCCGACCTTGGGCTCCAGATGGTGTGGCAGCCCAGAGTGACCGGTCAGGCGCTGGAGGGCGGAGAAGATTCCATTCACCGAGGTGGCGACACCCGAGCCGATGTTGTACGTGCCGTCGGGGCTGTCACTGGTCAATGCCAGGACGTTCGCCTGGGCGCAGTCGCCGACATAGACGAAATCGCGCTCTTGTCCGCCGTCGCCGAAGATGTCGACGGGCTCCCCGCGCAGCATCTTGCCTGCGAAGATCGCCACCACACCGGCCTCGCCGTTCGGATCCTGGCGCGGGCCGTAGACGTTGGCATAGCGCAAGATGGTATAGCGCTGGCCGTACAGGGCATAGTACATTTCCAGATAGTGCTCAACGGTATGCTTGCTGGCGCCGTAGGGACAAATGGGCCGAATGGGATGCGCCTCGTCGCACGGTAGGTAAGCCGGCTCACCGTACACCGCTCCGCCGCTCGAAATGTAGACCACGCGCCGGACACCGGCTGCCCGACAGCACTCCAGCAAGTTCAGCGAGCCGAGGATATTGATCGAGGCGTCATGCACCGGATCGACCACAGAATGCCGCACGTCGATCTGCGCCGCATGGTGATTGACGACCTCCGGACGCTCACGGTCAAACACCTCGGCCAGCTTCGGATCACGGATGTCCAGCTGATAGAAGGCGGCTGAGGGATTCAGATTGTTCCGCCGCCCGGTGGAGAGATCATCGACGACGGCCACGGCATGCCCCGCCGCCAGATAGGCGTCCACGATATGCGAGCCGATGAACCCGGCCCCCCCGGTGACAAGGATCTTCATGCCACGCTCCTCCTCCGTTCGTCCCCGCGCGGTCGCAGTTCGGCCGCCGACCGCGCTTCGGGGAGGCAGGGGCAGCCTCGGGCTGGGGCTTCGCGCGTCGGGCTTCGCGCCCGGCAAGCCCTACCCCACCATGCCCTTGCGCATGGCCAGGATGACCGCCTGGGTGCGGTCAGTGACGCCCAGTTTGGCGAAGATATTGTGGACGTGGGTCTTGACGGTGTTGCGGCTGACGGAGAGCGCCTCGGCGACCTCGGAGTTGCTCATGCCTTCCGCCATCAGCTTCAGGATCCGCACCTCTTGTTCGGTGAGCTCCCCCGAGGAAGTGCGCCGGAATTCTGCCGGCCGTGCGGCCGGGCTGGAGGCCATCTGCAGCGCCGCCCGCAGCAGTTCAAGATCGACGATCGCCTCCCCCGCCGCCACGGCGCGCACGGCTTGCGGAATGGCTTCCGGATCGGTTTCCTTCGAGAGGAAACCGGCAGCTCCCAAGGCGATGGCCTTAGCCATGTACTCCGGCGTGTCGAACGACGTCAACATGATGACACTGGTCTTCATGCCTTTGGCCTTGATCGCTTCCAGCGCCGTCAACCCATCCATGTCGGGCATCCGGATGTCCAGCAGCAGGACATCCGGCTTCAGCGACTCCGTCATTTCGACAGCCTGACGGCCATTCGAGACCGCTCCGACGACATCGAGCCCCCCGCGCCCCAGCACCATGCGCAGTCCCTCGACGATCAACCCATGATCATCAGCGATCAAGACGCGGATTCGATCATCGCTTTCCACAGGCACCCCTGTCTGCTGCTTCACCGGACTGCCGATGATACCGCGTTCTTCGCTTGGCTGCCCGATTGCTCAGGTGCACCGTGCTCAGGCCCGCCCGTTGGCGAGCGAGGCTGCCGAGCCCGCCTCGCTCCCGGGAGCCCGAGCGCCGGCCAGCGCCAGCATGCGCGGCAGCCCGCGCTCGAGCAGCACGGTCAGGTCGTTCGCCAGATCCAGGTAGCCCTCCAGCGGTCCTCCGACCGGATCGGGAATGTCGCGGCTCTCCCCGGCCATCTCCGTCAGCAGGAACACGCGGGAGGCCGCCTCCGGAAAGAGCGCCCGCAGGCTGTGGCACTGCTCGTCGGTCATCGCCAGGATGACGGCAGCCGATGCGAGCAGCTCGGAGGTGACTGGTTGAGAGACATGCCCACCCAGGTCGAGGCTGCGCGCCTGCAGGGCCTGCTGTGCAAACTGCGTGGCTGGCCTGCCCGCTTCTGCCCACACCCCGGCCGAGGCGACGCGCAGCACCACGTCCAGTCCCCGCCGGCGCAGCAGGTCGCGCAGCAGCACTTCGGCCATCGGAGACCGGCACTGGTTGGCCGTGCAAACCATCAAGATCGTGGGCATGCCGGTCCTCGAATCTGGCACGGCGGGCGGGTGGGCCGCCCGGCCGTCCTCGGTTCTCAGGCCTTGTCGATCAGGTGCGACTCCACTTCCAGGGGGACGTAGCGGTCATTCAACATGCGCAGCAGGACGCGCACGCGTTCGGTCCCGGGGAGGCGGGCGTCGAAGATCGCTTCGTAGCCCTCGAACATCCCCTCGCGGATCACAACGCGATCGCCCGGTTTGAGGCCCTCGAATTGCAGGCCCCCGGCTTCCCAGATCTCGGCGATGCGCGTCGAGAGGGCCCGCACCACCAGATCCGGCACGGGGGCTGCCTCCCCTCCCACCTGGACCACGCCCGAGGAGAAGGGCATCCAGGTGACCGGAGAGAGGCCGAGGTTGGCTAGGTCGGCACGCAGGAACATATAGCCGGGAAAGTAAGCCCGTATGCGCCGGGCACGCGGATTCACAGGTTGGTAGGGAATCGTCGGATAGAAGATGTTGAAGCCATGCTGCCGAGCGTAGCGGGCCAGCGCGGCTTCCTTGTGCGGCTTACTGCGCAGCACGTACCAGTGTTCCTGCGCTGCATCGTCGACCATGCCACTCACTCCGGGCCTGCTAGGCCGTCACTGCTCCGAGCCTGCCGTGCCGATAAGGGTTATACCACGGCCAGGCGGGCTCCCCTGCTCCGGAAGGCGACCCCGCCTCGCGCACCATCCGGCGCCATATCCGCGGGCATGGCCTGCCCTATCCCTGTTTGCGGCGGGCCTGGCCATTCGAAGCCCGATGGATGGCAGGCCGCCGGGACAGGCTGCAAGCCAAGCTCCACGGAGCCCCAAGGGCTCTGGCGGCGGATGCGCCGCGCAGGGCCTTTTCCTGGCCCAATTGGGTCCCATTCCGTCGGTGCCCAGCCAGCCCGGTTGGCGCCTCACACCTGCGAAGGCCTGCGGCGGGAAAGGCCGCGCACGGGCCAAGGGGCAGCCGCAGCGGGCGGGGTTCCCCGGCCTCGCCGCAGGCGGTCGTCAGGGCCGCGTCAGGCGCGCGTCGAAAGGCGGCCGGCAGCGTAGTGTAGAATGCATGACGGCCCGCCCAGATCCGCCACGGAGTTCCTCCGATTCTTGCCGCCCATCGACGTTACAGGCCGAGTTCTTCCCGGTAGGAGCATCTCATGCTGGATTCCCTCTTCCACCGTACACCCTCCCCCGAAGCGCAGCCGGCCGTGATCTCCATGGAGCCGGGCAGGCCGGTCATCCGCCTGAATCAGGTGGTGAAGATCTTCGAGAACGCCGCCGGCAAGTTCACCGTGCTGCACGGCATCGATGCCGCTTTCCAGCAAGGCGAGTTCGTCGGGGTGATCGGCAAGTCGGGCAGCGGCAAGTCGACCCTGATCAACATGATGACCGGCATCGATCGGCCGACCTCGGGGGAGATCTTCATCGGCGAGGTGGGCGTGCATCTCTTGACCGAGAACGAGATGGCCATCTGGCGCGGCCGCAACATGGGCATCGTCTTCCAATTCTTCCAGTTGCTCCCGATGCTCTCGCTGGCCGAGAACATCATGCTCCCGATGGATTTCTGCGAGCTGTACACACCGCGCCACCGCCGTGAGCGAGCTCTCGAATTGCTGCGCCTGGTGGAAATGCAGGATCACGCCGACAAGCTCCCGACCGCCATCTCCGGCGGCCAGCAGCAGCGCGTGGCCATCGCCCGCGCCCTGGCCAACGATCCGCCGATCGTCGTGGCCGACGAACCGACGGGCAACCTGGACTCACGCACAGCCGAGTCGGTCTACCAGCTGTTCGAGGCCCTGGTCAAGCAAGGCAAGACGATCGTCATGGTGACGCACGACAGCGCCATGGCCAAGCGCGTCGACCGCACGCTCCTCCTGGCCGACGGTGAAGTAGTCAACAACTGGGTCGCCCGCGCCCTGCCGATGCTGACCCACCAGCAGATGCTGCACGCCACGAAAGAGATCAAGCCCTTGCGCTTCGCCGCCGGGCAGCGCATCCTCAAGGAAACCGAACCAAGCGACCGCTTCTACATCATCACCTCCGGCAAGGTGGAGATCGCCCTGCAGCGGCCTGGCGGAGCCGATGTCGCCGTGACCCAGATGGGGGCGGGGGAGTATTTCGGCGAGATCGAGCTCCTGCGCGGCGGCGGCAACCTGGCTACGATCCGCGCCAAGGACGGTCCGGTGGACATCATTGCCCTCGACGGCGCAGATTTCATCGACCTGCTTTCGCAGTCGGAGTCGACCCGCCAGGCAATGGAACACATGGCTCAGATGCGCCAGGCGGAGAACCTGTCCGCCCGAGGCAAGAACGCATGATTGCCCCGCGCTGGCGCAAGGTCCTGGCGGATCTGACTTCCAGCCGTACGCGCACGATCCTGGCATCGTTGTCGATCGCCGTCGGAGTCTTCGCCGTGGGCATGGTCTCGGGGGCCTACGTGATCATCCAGCACGACCTGGATGCCGACTACGCCTCCGTCAATCCGCACGGCGCCGTCCTGTATGCCATGCCCTTCGACGACGAACTCGTGCGCGCGGCTGGTCGCGAGGACGGCGTCGAATTCGCCGAAGGCCGGTCGTCGATCATAGGCCGGGCGCATAAGCCGGACGGCACTTGGTACCCGATCGCCTTCACGTCCGTGCCTGACCTGGAAGACATGCACCTCGACCGGCTGCGCGCCGATGAGACCCTTCACACCGCCCTGCGAGAGGATGAGGTCTTCATCGAACGCTCCAGCCGCGCCATCCTGGGGGTGCAGCTCGGCGACCGCCTGACGGTCGAACTGCAGGATAAGCGCACTCGCCAGCTGACTGTCACGGGCTTCGTCCACGATGTCACGGCTTTCCCGGCCTTTGCCACCGGACAGGCCGGCGCGTATGTCAGCCCGCTGACCTTGGAGAATCTGGGCGGATCCGACCAGTACGACCAGATGCTGCTGACCGTCGCCGAGGGCAAGAACGACGAGGCCCATGTCAAGGAGGTCGCCCATCGTGTGGCGGACCGGATTGAGAAGACGGGCCGCATCGTCTATGTCACCCTGGTCTACAAGCCGGGAGAGCATCCCTTCCGCAGCATTGTCCAGGCGCTGCTGGCTTTGCTCCTTGGCCTGGGCGTGCTCTCGGTCCTGCTGAGCGCCTTCCTGGTGACCAATACCATCACCGCCCTGCTGGCGCAGCAAACCCGGCAGATCGGCGTGATGAAATCCATCGGCGCGCGCCGGCGGCAGATCTTCGGTATGTATCTCACGCTGGTCCTCCTGCTGGGACTGTTTGCGCTGGCCTTCGCCATGCCCCTGGCTGCACTGACTTCCTACGGCCTGGCGAAGTTCCTCGCGGGATTCCTGAACTTCAATCTCGCGGGGTTCCGAATCCCACTGGCCTCGGCGGTCCTGCAGGTGGCCGTGGCCCTGCTCGTCCCGCTGCTGGCGGCTGTGATTCCCGTTCGGAACGGAGTGCGCATCACCGTCCGGGAGGCGATCACCTCCTATGGCTTGAGCGGAGGCATCTTCGGTCAGGGCTGGATCGACCAGGCCCTGGAGAAGATCCGCGGCCTGTCACGGCCCATGCTCATCTCCCTGCGCAACACCTTCCGCCGCAAGGCGCGCCTGCTCCTGACCCTCTCGACCCTGACGCTGGGCGGCGCGATCTTCATCGCCGTCTTCAATGTGCGCACCGCCATCAACCAGACGGTCTCCGAGACCTTGGGCTACTTCCTCTCCGATATCAACGTTTCTTTCCCGGCCTACAACCGCATCGCCGAGGTCAAGAAGATCGCCGGGGAAGTCCCACAGATCGAAGGCATCGAAGGCTGGGGAGTCGCCTCCGGCCAGGTCCTCTCCCCGGACAAGGCGACCGGCACCGACATCGTCATCTGGGGACCGCCGAATGACTCCCATCTGATCCAGCCGGTCTTGACCTCCGGGCGCTGGCTGGTGCCCGCGGACGAGAACGCCATTGTCATCAGCAATCACCTGATCGCCAAGCGACCGGACCTGGTGGTCGGCTCCCGGATCACCACCCGCATCGGCCAACAGGAGACGGTCTGGACCGTCGTCGGCATCGCCAAGATGGCCGGCAACTTCGCCATTCCCTTCGCCTACGCCAACTACGATTACATGACCCGCCTGATTCATACCGTCGGGCGGACGACGGAGTACCGCGCCTTTCTGCACGAGCGCACGCCGGAGGCGGAGGCGGCCGCCGCCCAGGAACTGGAGGCACTCTACAAGGCGGCCGGGATGCCGGTCGCCAGCATCCAGACCGGGACCGAGATCCGCCGGCAGCAGTCGGTGGCCACCGACGTCTTGGTTGCCTTCCTGCTCATCATGGCTGCCTTGATTGCCCTCGTCGGCGGCCTCGGCCTGATGGGCACCATGAGCATGAATGTCCTCGAACGCACGCGGGAAATCGGGGTGCTGCGCGCCATCGGCGCCTCCGACCGCTCGGTGATTCGGCTGGTCCTGGTGGAAGGGATGTTGATCGGTATCCTGAGCTGGATCCTGGCCGTGATCGTGGCCATCCCCATCAGCGTCGTCTTGAGCGCGGTGGTCGGTGTCGCCTTCCTGACGGTGCCTATGGATGTTTCGTTTTCCTTGGATGGTTTCCTGATCTGGCTGGTGCTCGTCCTGGTACTCTCCGCCCTGGCCAGCGTTCTGCCCGCCCGGCGCGCCTCCCGCCTGACTGTGCGCGAAGTGCTGGCCTACGAGTAAGCCGACCCTGGAGAATCGCCGCGCCAACGCTCAAGGCGCGGTATCATAGGGCGGTTGTCAGGCTTTCAGTGGAAGGAGTTGGACCGTATGGTTTCCCGAACCACTCGCATCGCCCTCGCCCTTTCCGTGCTGTTGTTGGCCGCCTGTTCCCGGTCACAAGCCACACCCACCCTGGCGGCCGGCACGGAGATCCCTCCGGTCCTCTCGGACACGGGAGTCATCGCCGAAGGGCGGCTGGTCCCTGCCAACTACGTCGACCTGGCCTTCAGCAGCGGCGGCAAAGTGAGCCAGATTCTGAAGCAGGAGGGCGAGGCCGTGAAATCCGGCGAGGTCATCGCCCAGCTGGAGGGCCTGGCCCTGCTGCAAGCCGGCGTGGCCGCCGCCCATCAAGAGCAGATCCTCGCCAAGCAGGCGCTGGAAGACGTCCAGGAGCAGTCAGCCCTCGTCACGGCCCAGAAGCAGCTCGCGCTGGCCAATGCCCGCGACGCACTGCATGACGCCGAGTACAAGTGGCGAGTCCAGCAGGAAGGCTACCGCGGCAGCAAGAACACGATGGACGCCGCCCGCGCCCGAGTCGTGATGGCCGAAGACGGGGTGGAAGAGGCGGAGAGCGCCTATCACCACGCCTCCGGCAACGACAGCGATCCATCAAAGGCCGCCGCCCTAGCCAATCTGGCTGCCGCCCGCAAGGCCCTCGATGACGTGAAACGCCAATGGAACTGGCTGACTGGCAAACCATCTCCGATCGACCAGGCGATCCTCGACGGCGAGCTGGCCTCGGCACAGGCTAGCCTGGCGGAGGCTCAGCGCGCTTTCGACAAGGTTCAAGGGGGCACGGACCCCGACGTCCTGGCTGCCGTGCAGGCGCGCTTTGATAACGCGCAGGCCTCCCTGGCGGCCGCCGAGGAGGCCCTGGCCAGCGTGCAGATCGTCGCTCCCTTCTCCGGAACCCTCGCACGCCTGGATCTCAAGGTCGGTGAGATGATCAGCCCGGCGGTGGTCGTCGCCACCGTGACCGACACCTCCTCCTGGATCGTCGAGACCGATGATCTGACGGAGATCGAAGTCGTGCGCGTGCAGCCCGGCCAGAACGCCACACTTGTCGCCGACGCCTTGCCGGATCTGGAGATGACCGGAACCGTCGAATCGATCGCCGAGGTCTTCGAGGAGAAGCGCGGCGACGTGACCTACACCGCCAAGCTACGCGTCGACAACGTCGACCCGCGCCTGCGCTGGGGCATGACCGTCGTCGCAAGCTTCGAGGACTGATTGGTTTGTCCCGCGAACGAAAGAGCGGCGCCTCGACGGCGCCGCTCTTTCGTTCGCGGAAACCTCGCCTGGCTCAGCCCTTCATCCCCAAGATGTGCAGATGGCGTACGAGCTCCGGCCCGGAGACGAGGGCTAGTTTTCCCTGCGACTCATCCGCCAGTTTCCTGCAGGCCGGCGTGAAGTCGGTGGTAGCCACCAGGTAGCCTCCCAGCAGATCATCCTGCTTGCCCAGCGCACGCAGCATGGCCTTCGCTTCTCCGACGCCGATATTCTTCTCGGCTCGGACGAAGCGCACCAGGATTTGTTCCTTTCCCGTTGCCAGCGTGCGCGCCGCCCGCACCTCGCCTCCCGATTCGGAAGACGCTTCCACCACCTCGGCTTCGGGAAATCCTAGGGCCCTCAACCAAACCAGGATGCCGGCCTGCAGGGCCTCGGGACTCATGCTGCTGAGCTGTGATCGCAGCAGGTCGGTCCCGGGGAGCATCCCGCTGCCGGGCGGCCGCGGCGCCGGCTCTCGCCGCACGGACGCCCCCCGGTCCGTCTCGAAGACTTCGCCGAGCCACTCATCGTCACTCAGGCTTTGCGCCACTTCCTGGGTCTGCATCAACCGCAGCCGATCGGGGTCGAGCAATCCGCGTCGCGAAAGGGCCGCATGCAGTTTCTCATCGATCGTGTCGGCCACCCACAGCTCGCACACCAGCGGCGGGGCGGCCCCAGACTGACCGAGGCGCAGGCGCGCCTCCGCCCGTCGGCGCGCCACGGGATTCCAGTCGTGGTCGAAATGCAGCAGGAGCGAGGCTTCGGTCAACGGGCGACCATCCGTGCGCGCCTGGAGGTCGGCCAGAAGGAGTGCGCGGTGCGGCTCCTGGCGGAAGAGGCGCAATGCCAGTATTCGGTCGTCCTCGCTCGTCTCGGGAGCGAAGAGCAATGGAGCGTGGCGGTCGAGCACACCCGCCAGGCGGTGCAGGGTCTCCTGTGCGTAGGGGCTGAAGACGACCACCTTGCCCCCGCCGGCAATCACGTCATCGACCATCGTCAGCAACATGCGCAGTTTGGTCGAATCAGTCCCGGGGGGAGCCTCGGCACTGGCTTGCTGCAGCGTGTCAAACGATCGGCCGATCTCCTCAAAGGTCAAGGCCTCCCCGAGCCCGGTCAGGCGGTGCCGTTCCTCGGCCAGAGCCTCGCGGTAGGCAGCCAGGTGGGCCGGCTCGAGGTCCAGCCAGATCTCCTGGATTTCGCCCGAGGGAAGCTGTGAGGCGACCTCAGCCCGCGTGCGCCGCAGAATATGGGCGGAGAAGCGTCGCCGGACGTCCATGCCGCCGATCCCGCCTCCGACGTTGGCCAGGACGGGAGTCAGGAAGCGGAAGACCGCCAGCCACGCTTCTGGTTCGTCGGGAAGCGAGCCGGAGAGACCCCAGCGCCGGCGGGCGGTGTATGCGCCGACCGCCTGGGCGGGCTCGATGCCGATTCGCCGCACTGCCAGCGGGGCATCGAGTACGATCAGATCGTAGGCCAGAGATCGGCCGGAGGCGGCCCCCCGCTCGGCATCGAGCGCAGCCGTGAAGTAGTCGGTCACGAAGACCTGCGCTGGCGAGGCCCAGTCCTGGGTGCGTTGGCTCCGCTCACCCCGAACGACGGTCACTCCCAAGCCAGGCGACCAGGTGGCGAGGTGCCTGGCCCAGTGACGCTGCCAACCGGGTGGACAGACGATGAGCGCCCGCCGCATTTGTGAACGCTGGAAGAGCGCCATCAGAGCCACGCATGCCACGACGGTCTTGCCCATGCCGGATTCGTCGGCCAGAAGCAGGACGTCCTGCGCCAGCAGGGCCTGGAAGGCTTCCAGTTGATAGGGCCGCAGCGAACGCAGAACCTCGCCACCCGCCCCTTCACTGGGCAGAATGGCCGGATAGAGCTGGGGCCGAAGGACCTCCAGATCGCTGCCAGTTCGCTCACCGCTCCCCGCGGTGCGCGGGAGCGGAGGAGGCCCGCTGGCCGGGAGGTCTGGGAGGCGATCCACCAGGAAACCCTGCGGCGGCGCCGGGGCGCTGACCCGGGCTGCTAGTGCCTCTACCGGAATGGACTCCAGGCCGTGAACCGGCAAGTCGACCACCAGGGGCGCCGACAGGCGGACGTTCCGGCTCCAGCCGGACTCGTCGGACGAGAGGAAGAGCTCTGCCGACAGGGCGATGGGGATGATCTCAGGGGCTAGAAGCGTGAGGTCGCGCACCCCTGACACGGATGGCGGTCGCAAGGGTGTGACCGCGCGGCCGGTGGACTGGCGAAGGGGCGGCATGTCAGCTCTTCCGCGGTTCGCCAACCTTCAAGGTGTGGGCTTCTTCGAGGGCGCTCTTGATGCGCAGGAATGGTTCCATGATGTTCCGTCCGCGCAACCGGCGCGGCAGCGCATCGCGGCCGGCTTCCGCCTCATGTTCGAAACCCGGCAGGGCCTGCAGGACGAACTGTCCATCCACCGTCCCGCGTACCCACAGGACGGCAATCTCAACGCGCGGGCGCAGCTTGAGGAACTCGGCATCGCGGACGAGGATCAGGTCGGGCTTCGATTCGAGAGCCTTCAGGATCGGCAGGCCGACCAGGTCGGTGCAGATGTATTCGTGGAGAGTGTCGCCGTAGAGCACACGCTGCAGGCTGGTCGGCCGGATGGCGCCGGTGACGCGGAATTCCAGGGGACGCGTCTGGCTGTCGGTGACCAGGCAGCCGCCGCGCACAGCCGCGCCTTCCTCATAGCTCGCCAGGTCTACGAAGGCCAGAATACGGTCGGCGCTGGACGTGTCTGGGGCATCGCTCATGTGTAACCCTCACGGCCGCTGCGCCGCGCGCGAAGCGGAAGCGTGCCGATACTCTAGCCCAAAGGGGACAATCCCGCAACGGTCTGTCCGGGGGAGACACGCGTGACGCCCGCAGACCGCCTGGCAACCGCCCTGCAGGACCTCCGAGACGATACCTGCCCGCCGCAAGAACCGCGGGGCTCCTGCATGCCCATGCGGCTCAAGGGGTCAGGCCTTGCAGCCAGCGCAGAAACTCGCTGACGACCTGGGGTTGGATTCCAGCCGGGCTGAGCGTGTGCAGGCCGACGGCCAAGCCTCCCAGGGCGTAGTAGCCCATCGCCAGTCCGCCCATCGCAAGGCCCCCAATCGCCAGGCCCCCGACAGCCACGAAGCCGGCGGCCAATCCGCCGAAGGCCAGCCCCCCACCCAGCGCCGCGCCTCCGAAGGCCGTCAGCACGCCGATGGACAGCGGGCCAAAGGCAAAGACGCCCAAGGAGATGTTCCCGATGGCCAACACCCCGCGCGCCATAAATCCAACGGCCAC
>Ga0299915_10002136_pt1 | contig 14441 bp, 13 predicted proteins | sample RVTome_13_FD_200263 | JGI IMG/M metagenome (GOLD analysis project Ga0299915, IMG submission 200263) | Soil microbial communities from uranium-contaminated site in the Upper Colorado River Basin, Wyoming, United States - RVT92D227 (version 2) ...
ATCCACCACCCGTTCATTCTACACGCCTCGTACATGAGTCTTTTGAGCCGGATGGCTATTTTGCCTTGGATCACGCGTCTTCGATATTTTGGAATCCATACCAGATGATATTGAAGTCTGTGCTTTGTATGAGATCCTTTGGCATATCTGGCCATAGCCAGATTATGCCGGATTTTCCTGCACTCCGCCAGCCAGAGCTGGCTTCGTTCCGGGTGCCATTCATCCCCAGGCTAAAGCCTGGGGTTTACTGGCTTTTTCTATTAAAACTCCCAGCTCGGGAACTCCAAAATCGGGCTTGTAGGACTTAGCTCCAAACCTAGGGAGAGTATCATCTCTATCCACTCGGTCAAAATGGGACCGGAGCATTATCCAGATAATATCTTGGACATCGCGCTCTGCCTTGGGCGGTTCTCGGACGAATTGGCAGCATTCGCGGAATCGGCGCAGCGCGCGTATCAGACTATTGATAGATGCCTCGTCCCGTAAAATAGAAGGATCCGCGGCTAGCTTGCGCACCTTGCCGATGATCTTGAGGAGCTGGCGGTAGCCCTGTCCAGCATGGATAGAGAATCCAGAGAGGAATCCCGCCTCAATGAAGTTCGGGTAGGTTTCTGCCTTCAATCCGCCTCTTTGAGTTGGTACCTCGACCTCTCGGTGACCTTCTACACGCTCGATTATGTCTTCGACTTCTCCATACGCATCGCAGATCTGTCGAGAGAGCTGCTTCGCTTCAGGCGTTGAGTCATGCATAATCGGCATGTACTGCTCAATCAATCCGAGTAGCCGCTCTAGCTTTATCAGTGCTTCTTTATAACTCATGGATGCTTCTCCCCTTTCTAACGATAAGTCATATGGGAAATTCGGTCCTAATTTGCAAGATTATCGTAGTATCATCAGTATGGGATTGCAAGCGATGCATTTAGGGGGATCAACCCGAATTATTCGGCTATGAGCAATTAAAGGATATAATGCAGAGGAAATATCCCTCTCGTATGAAAGCAATAGGCTGCCATGGCTAGCTTTCTATAGGTTGGAACTCGTACTTCTGGTTGGCCTTCCTGACCTTGCCAAAATAATGGATCGGGTCGTGGACGAAAGCCAGGATCCAGTCCTCGGCGACGGCCTGCCCGTAGAGCTTCCTCTTGCTCTCCAGGTTTTCGAGCGGATGGAGGTCGTAGCTCATTCCGTAAGCGAGCGCGATGTGGGCCGAGGTCGGGACCAGGTCGCCCAGATAGGCGAGCGTCTGGCCGCCGCTTTTCACCTTGACGCACTGGTGGCGCGCCGTGTGACCGGGAGCGAGCATGACTTCAACTCCGTCTGTAACCGGTGAGTCGCCGTCGACGAGCTGGAGGAGACCGAAATTGGCCAGCGGCCGGAAATTCTCGGCCTGGTAACTGCCCTTTTCTCTTTCGTGGGGGTTTATCGCCCACTCCCATTCGCCTTTCTGGATGATGTAGCGGGCCCGGGGGAACGCCGGCACGACCTCGCCCTTCTCGTTCCGGAGCGTGTTTCCACCGCAGTGGTCGAAATGGAGATGGGTGTTGATGACGAAGTCGATCTCCTCCGGCGCGAACCCGAGTCGGGCGAGAGAGCCGAGAAGTCCGGGGTCCTGCTCAACGCAGTAGATGCCGTTGAGCTTCCGGTCGAACTTCGGGCCGATCCCGGTCTCTACCAAGACGAGCGCAGCCGGCGTCTTGATCAGGAGCGAGTTAAGGGCCAGCCTGATCCTGTTCTGGACATCGGCCGGACATTTCTTCTCCCAGAGGGTTTTGGGAACGACGCCGAACATCGCCCCGCCGTCCAAGTAGAAAAACCCGTCCCGCAGTCCATAGACATCGAAATCCCCCAGCCGGAGTTGGTCGGATGTCATTTCAGGAGCTTATCAAGATCGTAGACCAGGTCCCGCCGCCGGTATTCAGCCATCTCGATCTTCCCCGTATCCATACGAATGGCATCCTCCGGGCAGGCCTCGACGCAGAACCCGCAGAAGCAGCAGCGGCTCAGATCGATGATGAACTCGGCCGGAACCTTCTGGATCTCAGAATCGGGGTCCTCGGCGGCCTCGACGGAGATGCATTCGGAGGGGCAGACCGTCACGCAGAGCAGGCAGGCGACGCAGCGCGGCTTTCCGTCCTCCCTCCGCATCAAGCGGTGGAGGCTGCGGTGGCGAGCGGCGAGCTCCTTCTTCTCCTCGGGATACTGGATGGTCACCGCTCCTTTACGCTTGGTCTTGATCCCGAGGACCTTGAGCGTATGGAACCACATGTTGGTGACGAAATGGCGGACGGTGATCAGGCCGCCCTTGATGATCTCGAGGAAATAGCCGAGCGCTTTGATCATTTCAGAAACCCCATCACGATCCCGGTCCCGACGATGTTGAGCAGACTCAAGGGAATGAGGACTTTCCAGCCCAAATCCATGACCTGGTCGTAGCGGAAGCGGGGGTAGGTCCAGCGGATGAGAATCTGGAGCCAGCAGAAAAAGACGATCTTGACGTTGAAGGCCAGAAGCTGGAGCAGGACCACGATGCCATGCGGCAGCGCCCACCCTCCGCCCCAGGGCCAGTGGAATCCATCGGCCGCAAGCCAGGGCACCTGCCAGCCGCCGAAAAAGAGGGTTGTCAGGAGCGCGGAGACGATGATAATCTCCATGAAATCGGTCATCATGAACAGGCCCCATTTGAGCCCGCCGTATTCGGTGAAGAACCCGATGATCTCGGACTCCCCCTCCGGCATGTCGAAGGGGACGCGCTTGGTCTCCGCCAGAGCGGCAAAGAAGAAGACGACAAACCCGAGCGGCTGGAGCAGGACACCCCACTTGGGGATGAAGCCGAGGAGGTTTTCGCCCTGGAATCGGACGATGCTCTGGAGGCTGAGCGAGGGAAAGACCATGATGATGCCGATGAGCGAGAGGCCCAGGGCGACCTCGTAGGAAATCAGCTGAGCGGCGCCCCTGATCCCGCCGAGGAGGGTAAACCGGTTGCGCGAGGCCCAGCCGCTGAGGATGATCCCGTAGATGCCCAGGGAGAGCATGGCCAGCATGAAAAGAAGCCCGGCGTTGAGGTCGAGGACCTGGAGGTTGATCGCCCGGCCGCCGAGGCGAAGCGTGTCGCCGAACGGCACGGCGCAGATGGTAATGGCGACAAAGAAGAAGGAGAGGAAGGGCGCCAGCGTGTGCAGGAACTTGTTAGCGAAGGCCGGGACGAAATCCTCCTTGAAGATCATCTTGATGGCATCGGCAAATGGCTGGAACAGGCCGAGAAACCGGAACTTCCAGATATTGGCCCGGTTGGCTCCAATCCGATCCTGAATGACGGCGCTCTCTTTCCGCTCCAGCCAGGTGAGGTACAACGTGAGGACGAGGAACCAGACCAGGGCCAGGATGATTTTGATGACGGCGATACCAATATCCATCGTTCTCTATTTAAAAAAAGGAATCTCTTTTTGAAGCGCCCGATAAACGGCCTCCTGAGAGGACAGCGGCGAGAAATACTTGTGATCGACCTTCAGCTCTTTGGCCAAGTCCAGGAGCGCCCTCCATTCGGGGAGTCCGTCGCCGTCAAAATCCAGGCCGGCGACGAAAGGCTGGACCCGGCCGTCGATATTCGTCAGGGTGCCGCTCTTCTCGGCGATGACGGGGACCGGGATGATAAAATCAACGAGGCTGTCCAGGCCGCTCTTGTGGGAGGCAAAGAGCGCCTTGGTCTCGACTTTGTCCAGAGCGTTTTTCATATCGGCCGGGCTGGTTGCAGCGGCCAAGTAATGGCCGAAGATGAGAAGAAGGTCAAACCCGGACAGGGCCTTAAGGTCGGCCCCTTGGACGGGCAAGCCGACCTCCTGCAGGCCGCGGCGGTTGGCGGTCCGGTCGGCGGTGAGCAAGAATTCATCCCCTTTTCCTGGCGGCGGGTCGGCCAGGAAGAATCTCTCAACACCCAAGCCCTTCCGAAAAAGCCGGTCGGCCAGGAAGAGCTCCTCGTTCGTCAGGTTGGTGTGGAGGACGATACCGATCCGCGAGTTCTTCCTGAGGTGGACCAAGGATCGAATCTTCTCTGTCAGGATCTGGGCGGCCTCATCCCAGCTCAGCCTCGTCTCTCGGTCACCCCTCTTCCAAACCAGTTTGTTCTCTCTGTCCTCATCCAAATAGGCATAGCCATAGCGGCCGTAATCGCAGATCCAGTGGAAGTTGACGTCGGGATTCTGGCGGGCGCGGACGCGATAAACCCGCCGGGTGCGGACGGTGCGCGGGTGGCCGGGATGGGAATCGATGGTGATGTTGCAGCCGCGGCTGCAGAGCGGGCAGACGGATTCTTTGGATTCCAGGAACCAAACCCGGGTTTTGAACCGGAAATCCGAATCAGTGATGGCGCCGACCGGGCAGATCTGGGCCAGGTTGCCGGAATAGTTGTTGTCGATGAACTCGGACTCGTAGATGCCGACCTCGGAATGGATGCCGCGGTTGAGGATACCGGCATCCTCGGTCTTGGTGACCTCGTTCAGGAACCGGACGCAGCGCGTGCAGAGAATGCAGCGCTCCCGGTCCAATATCAGGTTCCGGCTGAGCTTGAACTTCTTCTCCCGCTTTTCCTTGGCCTCCTTGAACTGGCTTCGGAAAAGCCCGTATTCCTCGAAATAGTCCTGGAGCTTGCACTCCCCCGCCTTGTCACAGATCGGGCAGTCGAGGGGGTGCTCGGCCAGCAGGAACTCGAGGACGCCTTTTCTGGCCTCGACGACCTTGGGGCTCATGGTCCGGACCCTGAGGCCTTCCTTGACTATAGTGGAGCAGGCCAGTTCCAGCTTGGGCAGGCCCTCGATCTCGACCAAGCACATCCGGCAGCTCCCCTCGGGTGCGAAGGCGGGATGGTAACAGAAATGGGGGATGGGAATGCCGGCGCTCTCAGCCGCACGCAATAGGGTCAGCCTTTCGGCCACCTCGACCATCCGGTCATCGACGAAAATCTTAGGCATGGGGGAGATAGCCCTCCAGCTCCCGGCGGAATTTCTGACAGATCGACAGAATGGGCAGGGCGGCAGCATCCCCGAGCGGGCAGAGCGTCTTGCCCTTGATATTGGAGGCCAGGCGGATGATCGAGTCGATGTCGTCCTGTTCGCCCTCTCCCCTGGCCAGGCGTTTGACAATCTTGTTGATCCAGGCCGTCCCGATCCGGCAGGGCGTGCACTGGCCGCACGATTCGTGGGAATAGAACTTGACCACAGCCTTGAGGACGTCCAGGATCGACGTCTCCCGGTCGATGACGATGACGGCCGCCGAGCCGAGCATCGAACCGGCAGCCGCCAGAGAATCGAAATCCATCGGCAGGTCGATCTCATCCGCTGTGAGGATGGGGGCCGACATCCCGCCGGGGATGACCGCCTTGAGCTGTTTGCCGTCCTTCATGCCCCCGGCGTGGTCGAAGATGATCGTCCGCAGCTGAGTCCCGAGCGGGAGTTCATAGATACCCGGCTTTTTGACCATGCCGCTGACGCCGAAGATCCTCGTCCCTCCGTCCTTGGGCAGGCCTTTCTTGATGAACCAGTCCGCGCCGTTCTGGACGATGAAGGGGATGTTGGACAGTGTCTCCACGTTGTTGATCACAGTCGGGCACTGGAACAGGCCGACCGAGGCGGGGAAAGGCGGCTTCAGCCGGGGGTGCCCGCGCTTCCCTTCGAGAGATTCGAGGAGGGCCGTTTCCTCGCCGCAGATATAGGCACCGGCGCCGCGGTGGACGGCTACATCCAGATCAAACCCAGTACCGAGGATGTTTTTTCCGAGATATCCGTTCTCAAGAGCCTCGGCGACGGCCCCCTCAAGCCTTAGGGTGACGGCTTCATACTCGCCCCGGACATAGATAAAAGCCGCATGGATGCCGACGGCGAAGGAGGCGATGATAATCCCCTCCAGCAGGAGATGGGGGTTATGGTTCATAATATAGCGGTCTTTAAATGTGCCTGGCTCGCCTTCGTCCGCGTTGACGCAGAGGTACCTAGGCTTGGGGATGTTCTGGGGGACGAATCCCCACTTCACTCCGGCTGGGAATCCGGCTCCCCCCCGGCCGCGCAGGCTGGCCCTCTTCACTTCGTCCAGGACAGCAGCGGGGGTCATCTGTTTTAAAGCCTTTTCAACGGCCGCGTATCCGCCCTGTCCTCGGTAGACATCGATCCGGAACACGCCTTCCACGCCGAAGTGCCGAGTCAAAACCTTTTCGTCCACGGTTCTATTCCAAGCTTGCCAGGATCCGGTCGATCTTCTCTCTATCCAATTGGCCGTGATAATCAAAATTGACCATCAGGCATGGGGACTGCTCGCAGGCTCCGAGGCACTCTGCGGTGGAGAGGGTGAACCGGCCGTCGGCCGTTGTCTCCCCGATTCCGATCCCCAGCTTCTGCTGGAGATAATCCAGGAGCGGTCCCGCCCCGAGCAGCGAGCAGCTCAGGTTGGAGCAGACCTGGAGGTGGTATTTCCCGACCCGCCGACGGAGGAACATCGTATAGAAGGTTACGACTTCTCTGACCTTCATCGGTCTCAGCTCGAGGGCCTGGGCCACGAACCGCTCTTCCTCGGGGGCGATGCAGCCGACTTCCCGCTGGACAAGATGAAGGACGGGCAGGAGCGCCGCAGCTTTCTTGGGATAGCGAGCTACGACCTCATCGATCTTGCGGCGCAGCGAAGCGGAATATTCGGGGCTCACCGGTCCAGCTCTCCTCCGATCATGTTCATCGACCCGAAGGTCGGGATGACGTCGGCCACATAGCGCCCGCGGATGAGCTGCTCCAGGGCCGAGACGATATGGAAACAGGGGCCCCTCAGATGGAGACGGTAGGGCCGGTCGGTTCCGTCGGAAACGATGTAGAATCCGAGCTCCCCGTTTCCACCCTCGACGGCGAAGTACACATCGCCTTTGGGCGGCCGTAGACCGTGCCCGCGCATGAAGAACTTAAAATGATTGATCAGCCCCTCGATCGTCGTGTAGGTCTCTTCCTTGGGCGGGACGACAAAACCTTTGTCCGAGGCGAGGATATCCGGATAACGGGCCTCCTCTGAACCTTCGAGGTTAGGAGAAAGGGCGATGTCCTTCCGGACCCGCTGGCGGCGAGATTCCTGGATGGCCCGGGCGGGCGCCATCCCCTCGGCGATAAAGGCGCGGGAAGACTTGGGGATGCGAACGGCGGCCTGCTCGATGATGCGCAGGCTCTGCTCCATCTCCTTCATCCGGACCATGTAGCGGTCGAAGTTGTCTCCCCTTTCTCCGAGCGGGACCTCCCAGTTCAGCCGGTCATAGACGAGATAGGGCTGGGCCTTGCGGACATCATAAGAGACTCCCGTGGAGCGCAGGCAGGGCCCGGTCCAGCCAAAGGAGACCGCCTCCTCTTGCGACATGACGGCGACATCACGAGTCCGGTTAAGGAAGATTATATTTTTGTCGAGAAGTCCGTGAACATCTTTGAGGACCAGCCGTGTCTCCTCGACGGCTTTTTTCAGGGCGGTGTCGAAACCGGGATGGAGGTCCGCCCGGACGCCGCCGATACGGATGTAAGAAGTCGTCATCCGGGCGCCGGTGGTCTGTTCGATGACGTCCCAGAGAAACTCACGGGCCTTCATCTTATACAGAAACGCCGTGAAGGCCCCGCATTCCATAGCCATGGCGGCAAGGCAGGTGAGGTGGTCGGAAATCCGCGAGAGCTCGCTCATCAGGACGCGGATATACTGGGCGCGCTCCGGGACCTCGACGCCGAGCATCTTCTCGACGGTCATGACGTAGCCGAGGTTATTGATCAGCGGCGAAACATAATTCAGCCGGTCCGTGTAAGGCAGCAGGCTAAAGTAAGTCCGGTGTTCGCAGGTCTTCTCGAACCCGCGATGGAGATACCCCACCTCCACTTCGGAGTTGAGGATGCGCTCGCCGTCGAGCTCCAGCATGATGCGGATCGTCCCGTGCATGGCCGGGTGAGAAGGCCCCATATTCAGGAGCATCGTATCCTGCCGGGCCTGTTTCTGGAGCCGTGTCAGCATGTCACTCCTTCAATCGAATGAGGGGCTGACGCCGGCGCAGGGGATAATCCTTGCGCAGCGGATGACCCTCGAATCCGTCATACATAAAGAGACGCCGGAGGTCAGGGTGTCCCTCGAAACACACTCCGAAAAGGTCGTAGACCTCGCGCTCCAGCCAGTTGGCGTTCTTCCAGAGAGAGGTCAGCGAAGCGATCCGGAGATCGCTCTCGCCGAGTCTCGTCTTGATCCTCAGGCGCCGGTTCCGGGAGACTGAAAAGAGATGATAGACCATCTCGAAGCGCGGCTCCTCGCCCGGATAATCGACACAGGTCAGGTCCAGGAGCATAGTGAACTCGCCGGGCCGGTCCCTGAGGAAGGCTGCGACCGGGAGGAGCGCCTCTCTGTCGATGACAACGACCTCATCGCCCAGTGAAGTCGAAGTCTCTTTGACTCCGGCCGGGAATTGGTTTCGGATCCGCTCTAATATCGTCTTTTCTTCCATCGCCAATCTTGGTCCTGATGCTGGATTTTTTCCTGCAGTTTCAGCAGACCGTCGAGGACGGTCTCGGGCCGCGGAGGGCAGCCCGGGATGTAAACGTCTACCGGGATGATCTGGTCGATCCCTTGGACGACGGCGTAGTTATCGTAGATTCCGCCACTCACGGCGCAGGTCCCGAAGGCGATGACCCACTTGGGCTCGGTCATCTGGTCATAGACCGTCCGGAGGACCGGGGCTTCCTTGTGGGTGATGGTGCCCACGACGAGAAGCATATCCGATTGCCGCGGCGAGAAACGCGTCCAGCCGGCTCCGAAACGGTCGATGTCAAAATGAGCGCAGGCGGCCGACATGTACTCCATCCCGCAGCAGGCCGTGACGAAGGGATAATGGAAGAGCGAGAACTTGCGGGCCCAGCCGAGTAGCGAGTTGAACTGGGTGGTTATAAACTGCCCCGCCGGCGGGCGTTTCTTCTTCTCCTCGATCATTGTTCCCGTTCCATCAATCCCATTCGAAGGCGCCCTTTTTCCAGGCATAGACGAACCCGACGACGAGCACCGCGATGTAGGCCATCATGATGATGAAGGCCGTTCCCGGCATCTCCTTGAAAACGAGCGCCCAGGGAAAAAAGAAGACCACCTCGACGTCGAACAGCAGGAAGATGAAGGCGACCAGATAGAACTTGATCGGGAATGGATTAATCCCTTTCTGGAGATAAGGGCTGCCGCATTCGAAGGGCTGTTCCTTGGCCGGGTTGGTGCGGGAAGGCCCCAGCAGCTTGTTCATAAAAATCAGGATCAAGCCGAGAAGCCCGAAGATGAGAAAGGCTAAAAAAATCTCGACCACGTTTCTTCTTCCTCCGAAGTGAGCCATTTTATTAAAACGTCCCCGAAATAGCAACCTCTTTTGACAATAAAACCGCGATCCCACATAATATGGACTCTCAAAATCCAAGATGACCCGACCGCTCGTTTCCGTCAAGATCGGCCAGTGGGCCCTGCCTCTAGCCGGTCTGGCCGTCCTTCTCGGCTTTCTGTCCTGCCGGACAGGAGCGCGGCCGGAGAATGTCATCTTGATAACCCTCGACACCCAGCGCGCCGATTATATCAGCGCCTACGAGCCGGCCAACGCCGCCACCCCCAACATCGACCTCCTCGCCCGGGAGGGGACCCTGTATCGGAACGCCTACAGCGTCATCCCCATCACCCTCCCCTCCCACGCCTCGCTCTTTTTTTCCGAGCCGCCCCACCAGATCAGGAACTACAACAACGGCCAGAAGATCAGTGCCAAGCGGGCCCGGCCGTCCTTCGTCAACCTCTTCCGGAAAAAGGGGTTCGCCACGGCCGCCTTTGTTTCCCTGGGTGTCCTCAAAGCCTCCTTCGGCCTCGATCAGGGTTTCGAGGAATATCGGGACGAGTTTCCTCCGGAGCGCTGGTACCTCTCAGCGGGCGAGGTCAACCAGCGAGTGTTCTCCTGGCTGGAGAAAAACAGGGACCGACCGTTTTTCCTCTGGGTCCACTATTCCGACCCTCATGATCCCTACGCTCCTCCTAATTCTCCGCTGGATTTCAGGCTCTTCCTGAATGATCGGCAGGTCGCCGAAACGAGCCTCCAGAAATACACTTTCAACGAAGCTAAGCTCGACCTGAGGCCGGGAAAGAACCAGCTCCGGATTGAGTTCCTGAACGAATTCGACGACCGGCCCGACCATTTTCTCGGCCGGCTGGACAGGCTGGAGTTCGACCCTGCACCAAACCAGCAAAATTACCAGGTCGATTTCGTTCGCGGCTGGTACATCCGCCGGGCCGACCAGATATTCTTTTTCAAAAACAACAGCCTCATCGACATCCAGAACAATGCCGGCCTCAAGCAAGTCACAATCACTTTCCGAGGGAAACCCAACTTGACCGGGGAGACCGTCCCTACCTGCTACCGGAGAGAGGTCGAGTACATGGATGAAGAGATCGGGAGGCTCTGGGATAAACTGCGGGAGCTCCAACTCTTCGCCAAAACAGCCATCCTTCTGGTCGGTGATCATGGGGAGGGGCTGGGTGAATATCACAACGACTTCGGCGATCCGCACTTGGGTCATATTCACTATCTCTACGACATTTATCTTCACGTTCCGCTCATCATCTGTGATCCCTCTCAGGACCAGAAGGGGATTGTCCGGACCGAACACGTCACGCTACTTGACGTCGCCCCGACCATCGCGGCCATGGTGGGACTCAAGCCCCTTTCCCATTTCCAGGGCAGAAACCTCTTGCGCCTCAAAAAGAAAGACCACCCGATCATCTTCGAAGAAACCTATCGTCCGGAAGCGTTCAAGGACCGCTTCGGACTGCTTTCCCCCCCTTGGCATCTTATCCTTACCGCCCAGAACAATAGATATGAACTCTATAACCTGGAGAGCGATCCTGGGGAAAAAGCCAACCTCTACGACGGCCGGAATTGGCCCTCAGAGCTGCTGCCCCTCAGGCAGAAGCTTGAGGACTTCGCCCGGGATATCCTCAGCGGGAAGCAGGACATCCAGATCGACGACCAGACCAAAGAGATGCTCCGCGCCCTCGGGTATATCAGATAGGATGGTCTTAGGAAGTCAAGAGTTTTGGGCATTTATGGTTTCATTTTTCCCCGGGCGAGGGCCAGTTGGCGACAAACCCGTTTGAGGGCATAGCGGGCAGGGATCTCCTCCGGAGGAGGAGAGAGCGAAGCCCGAAAGCGAGCTGCTTTTGGCTCGCCGGGACAAAAGCAGCGTGGTTTGGAGCCAATTGACCCGAGCCTATTGGTTCAGGGCGTGGAGGGCCATCCCCTTGGCCTTTAGGGCCGCCTCCATCATTGCTTCGGAAACCGTAGGATGAACATGGATGGTCTGGGACACGTCCTGGACCGTCAATCCCAGGCGCACGGCCAGCGTCATCTCCGGAATCATCTCGCTGGCGAAAGGGGCGAGGATATGAGCCCCGATTACCCGGTCGTCCCGGCCGGCGATAATCTTGACCATTCCCTCCGGATGCTCCAAGGTCAGCGCTCGGCTGTTCGCCTGGAGCGAGAACAGCCCGACCTGGACTTGAAGGCCGGCGGCTATGGCTTCGTCCTCCGTCAGCCCCACCGAGGCCAACTCCGGTTCGGTGAAAACCGCCATGGGCAAGGCCCCATACGGCATCTCTCCTAAGGCGCCGGCCGCATTCTCGGCCGCCATGATACCCTCGTGGGAGGCCTTATGGGCCAGCAACTTGCCTCCGATGAGGTCACCGATGGCGTAGATCCCGGGCGCGGCCGTCTCCAATCGGGCATTCACCTGGACGAACCCGCCGCGGTCCAGAATCCCGCCAAAGCCCTCCCGGAGGAACTCAGAATTGGGCCGGCGGCCCGCGGCCAGGAGCACTTTCTCAGCGCCGAATTCAAAGGGTTGGCCAGTCTTAAGGCAGGTCCCCTTGAGGCTTATCCTCCCGGCCTCGCGGACGCTTTCCTCGATGCGCATCTCGGTGAATATCTTCAGCCCCTGTCTCTTGAGTGACCTTTCCAAGCGGGCGGCCATCTGCCGGTCCGTCCCCGGCAGGATCGTCGGCAGGATCTCGAGAACCGTCACCTCGGTCCCGACCCGGGAATAGATCGTCCCGATTTCCAGCCCGATGGCGCCGGCGCCGACGACCACAAGCGATCGGGGGACATCCTCAGAGTCCAGCGCCTCCACATGAGTGATGACTGTATTTCCCTCGGGCTTCAAGAACGGAAGGCCGGCCGAGGCGCTGCCCGTGGCCAGGATTATTTTTTCCGCCTCCAGCGCTTTCTCTCCGGTGTGTCCCCGAAAAAGGACGTTTCGCTCACTCCTCAGCTCACCCCTCCCCTTCAAGACTTCGACTCCGTTCCGTTCCAGCAGGAACTCGGTGCCGCGGACCAGTCGGTCAACAACCGCCCTCTTTTCCTTTTGGACACTCGGCCAGTTCAGGCGGGCATTCTCTCCCCATCCTTCGATCCTCGGGTTGTGCTTGAGCTCGCTCCAGGTCTTGGTTTGGCTGAGCAGGAACTTGGTCGGGATGCAGCCGTAGTTCATACATGTCCCGCCGATCCGGTCTTCTTCGATCACCGTCACGTTTTTCCGGAGCTGGGCCGCACGCAGGGCCGCCACATAGCCCCCGGGGCCGCCGCCGATGATAATGAGGTCGCGTTTCTCGGACATGACGCCTCCTCAGTCGGGAGATTTCCGGCCGCCCGGCCGAATCGTCATTATAGTTTCTTTGGCCGGGGTTTTCAAAACGGCTCGGGTATGGATTCGTCAGCCCGCTCGTTTCCCCAGCGAGGAAACTCGCTTCGCATCCTCCTTCGCTCTTCTCTCCTCTCAGTCGAGAAACCATGCCCGCTCAGTCGTCCACGGACTTCCTCATCCATACCCTTCGCCGACCTTCGCCAAACTGCTTTCCTTATTCAAGCCCCTCGTAATTCCATAAGAGGGTTTGGGGAGATTAATATGATACGAATAGAGTCTTGAGGGCGGTTTGGCCCCTGGGCATAATTCCGCTCCGCTGCGGAGGGCTTTCGTCAGGGATTCTCCCTCGCCTTGATCATAAGGAAATGGCGGTGGGCGAAGCGAGTCCTTGACAGCGGTATCAGAAATTGGGAATTATAGGGAGGTTTGCGCAGGAGATGAAGAGCTGAAAAAACAATGCGGCCACTTTGTGGATGTCGCTGCGCCCAGCCGGCTTCTCACTATCATTATTCTTATAATTCCCATGATAGGCCCGCCCGCCTTGGCCCAAAATCCAGGAGTCCTGATCGGCCGCATCCTCGATCTGGGCGGCAGGCCCGTGGCCGACTGCCGGATTGGACTGATATCGGACGACGGCCTGCTCCACTTGGAGGCCCGTTCAATCGCCGACGGCTCCTTCGCCCTCAGCGGAATCCCGCCCGGAAAGTACGGCCTCCACATCGATCGCGCGGGTTTTGCATCGTTGTCGCAACGGAACATCACCTTCCAACCCTCGTCCCTGCTTTGCGTCCGAATCAGCCTGGCTCCGGAGTCAGAGTCGCCGGCAACCAGCGAGTCCTTGGTCTGGACGGATCTGTCTGATGTCTCTTCCCGTACGGTCATCGATGATTTCCAGGTTCAGTCGATGCCATCGGCTAACAATATCTGGTCGCTCATTGAAAACCAAGATTTCTCGGCTACAACTAACAGGATCGACGTCGGGGGAGTCTGGGCGAGCCTGCCGGCGCTTTGGAGCTCGCGCGGCAGCGTCTCCTGGACGCAGACCTCCTATCTTATCAACGGGCTGGAGGCGACCGATCCCTATGTCACGGGAACTCCTCTCTACTATCCCGACCTCGAGGCGCTCCAGTTCGTCACTCACAGCAACGCCCGGCACCCTATCGCCTATCTTTCTCCGGGAGGGGCTTTCGACTTGGTCCCTAAACAGGGCACGGCCGATTATCACGGCGCCCTCACCGCCTTTTTCACCACCCCGGGGATGACATCCGGCTCCGTCCCCTCGAGGCTGCAGGACGAAGGCCTTTTGGAACGAACCCGGCTGAATTCCTTCGAGAACTACAGCGCCCAGTTTTCCGGCCCTATCTTCACGGAAAAGCTCCTCGTATTCGCTTCCCTGTCACACCTGAACCTCAGTCGGGACGTAGCCGAGTTCAGCCCGGACGACAAGGGGACGGTTTCTTCGGCCCTGGTCAACCTCACCTATCGGCTCAGCGGGAGCTCTCTTCATGTCCTCTGGACCGGCCAGACGGTTCATCATCCTACTGCCGGAGCGGCCCGCGATGTGCCGTTTTCGGCAACGCTCGACCGGAAAAATCTCTACAACGTATTCCAGGTCATCTGGCGCGCCCGCTTCCGGCCGGACCACTATTTCGAGGTGGGCGCGGCGTTCAACAAGGGAAACATCCATTCCCAGTTCCAGGACGGCGTCATCGAGCCTCATGGCCAGGAAGTATTCCAGAAGATCCCCTC
>Ga0299915_10002137_pt1 | contig 14439 bp, 11 predicted proteins | sample RVTome_13_FD_200263 | JGI IMG/M metagenome (GOLD analysis project Ga0299915, IMG submission 200263) | Soil microbial communities from uranium-contaminated site in the Upper Colorado River Basin, Wyoming, United States - RVT92D227 (version 2) ...
TAGTCGCTCTTCTCCTCCTTGATCTGTTTCCGGAGCTGGTCGATGCGGCCTTGGATGACCTCCCTGTCTCCCGCCCCCTCTACGATGGTCGTCGTCTCGCGCGCGACGACCACGCGGCGTGCGCTGCCGAGGTGGGCGGGCGTGAGGTGCTCGAGCTTCAGGCCCAGCTCCTCCGACGCCACCTCGCCGCCGGTCAGCACGGCGATGTCCTCGAGCATCGCCTTGCGGCGGTCGCCGTAGCCAGGCGCCTTCACCGCCGCGCACTGGAGCGCGGCGCGCAGCTTGTTCACCACCAGCGTGGCGAGCGCGTCGCCCTCCACGTCCTCGGCGACGATGAGGAGCGGGCGCCCGACCTTCACGATTTCCTCCAGGATCGGGAGGAAATCCTTCATCACCGCGATCTTCCGATCGGTCAGGAGAATGAGGGGCCGCTCCAGCACGCACTCCATGCGATCGGCGTCGGTCACGAAGTACGGGGAGAGGTAGCCGCGGTCGAACTGCATCCCCTCCACCACCTCGAGCCGGGTCTCGGTCCCCTTCGCCTCCTCGACGGAGATGACGCCCTCCCCCCCGACGCGCTCCACGGCATCGGCGACCAGCTCCCCCATGGCCGCGTCGTTATGGGCGGAGATGGTGGCCACCTGCGCCTTCTCCAGGCGCGTCTTCACCGGACGCGAGAGCCCCCGCAGCACCGCCACCGCGGCGCGCACGCCGCGGTCGATGCCGCGCTTGAGATCGATGGCGCTCGCCCCTGCCGAGACGTTGCGCACTCCCTCGGCGAAGATGGCGTGCGCGAGCAGCGTGGCGGTGGTGGTGCCGTCGCCGACCTCCTGGGCCATGCGCTCCGCCGCCTCGCGAATCATCCGGGCGCCCAGGTTCTCCGTGGGATCCTTGAGCTCCAGCTCCTTCGCGATGGTCACGCCGTCGTTGCAGACGATGGGCTCTCCGAAGCCCTTGTCAATGAGGACGCACTTCCCGGGATCGAGGATCAGCCATGCAGACGCCACTCCCACCGGACCGGTCGGCGCGCTCGACGTTCCGGCGCCAGGCCCGGCCAGACGGCGCGGGCGGCCGCCTCCGCCGCCCCGACATCGGTCCTCGTGGCGGTCCACGATCACCTACACCGGCCGCTCGCCGTCGTCTACGACGGCTCGCTCGCTGCCGACCGCGCCCTGGACGTCGTTAGACACCTCGGCCTGGAGGGGGGCGCGCCGGTGACCCTGCTCGTGTCAGCTGACACGGAGCAGCGTGCCAATTCTCTCGCCGAGGAGGCGCGCCGGCGGCTGGCGCCCGGTCCCGCCAGGGTCCATTGGGCGGGCGGAGACCGGGTCGAGGACCTCATCCGCGTCGCCCAGGACTCGCGCGCGCTCCTCGTCATCGGTGCCGACAGCCCACTGTTCCATGGCGGGGGCCTCGAGCGGCTCCTCGACGCGATCGACGCGCCCATGCTCGTCATTCGCTGACGCTCAGAGCGGCGCCCAGTTCATGTGATCTTGCAGCGCCACGGCCGCCGCTGTGAGCTGATGTCCGGCGGCTTGCGGCGCCTCGAGCGGGGGGAGAGACTATCGGGCTGCGGCGCACACGCGCCCCAGCCCTCCTCTCCCCCGGTCCGGCCGACAATCGTCGGCCGGACCTTGCGCCCCCCATCTCGAGCGTCACTTCAAGTGGGTTGCGCCATCAGATACGTACCGAGGCGCCGCATGGACGCTGACCTGCGCTCGTCTGGCGGAGGGACTTCATCCTCCGGGCGCGTCACTTGCTTGCCCTCATGAAACGCATACGCGAGGTCACGCCATGCTCGCCAACCCTCATCCCTCCGAGTTGTTGGCCCTCCTCGAACCAGGTCGAAGCGTCGAGAAGAATCGCAGCATCTTCTGTGAGCACTACGACCTTTGTCTCACCGAAGCCGTGAACAGGAGGTGGACCAGCTGGACATGCGCATGCTGCCCGATATTCTGCTGCAGGCGTGGTGAGAGCGAGCTTCCAAGGGCACCCGCGCAGCTCCGAGGGACGAGCACCCCCACAAAGCTAGACCTGCCGCGCACCTCCTGCGCGTCCGGAGAATGGTCTGCGCAAGACCTGCACCGTGCCGCTCTCGAAGGCCTGACCAAAGGAGGAGCGCCATGCTGGCGAAGGATGCCATGACCCGCCGCGCGGAGACCACCGGCCCAGACGATACGCTGCAGGAGGCCGCTCGCAAGATGAAGGCGCTCAGCATCGGTGCCTTGCCCGTCTGCGACAACGACCGGCTCATCGGTATGCTGACGGACCGAGACATCGTCATCCGAAGTACGGCCGAGGGGCGCGACCCCTCCCAAGGCCGGGTGCGCGGCGCGATGACCACGCAGGTCGTCTATTGCTTCGAGGATGAACCGCTGGAAAGTGCGGCCCACCTGATGGAGGAGCGCTCGATCCGCCGCCTCATGGTCCTCGACGCGGGGAAGAGGCTCGTCGGGATCCTGAGCGTCGACGACCTTGCCCTTGTCGCGAGAGGTCTTGCCGCCAATGTCATCGAGAGCAGCCGGGATCCCGAGCGCAGCATTCAGGGGAGGCCCTGGTCGCCGGGCGATTGATGCTCGGCAACGCCGGGCGGCACGGCGGCTCGCTGCGTTGCGCGCGTATCACGAGGCAGGGCCCGGGCGCTGCCCCCTCTCTGCCAGGCTGACACGCGTCCTCAATCCACGGGCCTGTGCTGGGCGGCTCGCCGGAGGATGGGCCTCACGACCCGTCCTTTCGGCTCTCCGCGCTCCCGAGAGGGATACGCGCCTCCACGAGCGTGCCGCCGCGCGGGACGGCCCGCGCGACGAGCTCCCCGCCCAGGCGCTCGGCGCGCTCACGCATTCCCAGCATCCCCAGGCCGGTGGATTCCGGTCCGGGCGAGAGGCCGCGCCCGTCGTCCTCGACCCGGAGCGTGGCCGTCCCCGCCCTCGTCTCCAGGGTCACCACCGCGCGCGAGGCGCGGGCGTGCCGTACGACGTTCGTGAGCGCCTCCTGCGCGATGCGGAAGAGCGCCGTGTCCACCTCCGACCCGAGGCTCGAGAGGTCCTCGGCCGCGCCCAGCTCGCAGGAGATGCCCGCCCTGTCCTTGAGCCTCCGGCACTCCTGCCGCAGCGCAGCGACGAGCCCGAGGCGGTCGAGCGCGACCGGGCGCAACGAGGCGAGGATCTCGTGCATCGAGTCGATCGCCTTCGTGACCAGCTCCGAGGCGACGACGGAACGCTCCAGGAGATCCCGGGCTCCGCCCTGCACGCCCAGGTCGCCGAGCCCCTCCTCCAGCGCCTCGAGCTCGATCCTGAGCCCGGTGAGGATCTGACCCATCTCGTCGTGCAGCTCGCGGGAGAGCCGCGTCTTCTCCTCCTCCCGGACGGAGTTGAGCCGCGCCACCAGCGCCCGCAGCTGCTCGCGGGAGGCGAGGAGCTTCTGCTCGGCCTGCTTCCTCTCGGTGATGTCGCGGGTGATGGAGAGGACGCTCTCGACCGCGCCGTCACGGTCGCGTTCCGGGACGAGGCGCGACTCGTAGTGGCGGCCGTCAGCGCCGTCGAGGCCGAACTCGAGGCGATCGGGCGCGCCGGTCCGGAAGACCTTGAGGAGGTACTGATCCCAGAACGCGACGTGCTCCGCCGGCATGCCCAGCCCGCCCTTCGTCCTCCCGATGAGCCGGTCGAGCGGGGCGCCGATGGCGCGGGCCGCCGCCGCGTTGGCGAAGGCGTACCGAAGATCCCGGTCGAAGCGGACGATGGCGTCGGGCACGCTGTCCGCCATGGTGCGCAGGTGCCCCTCGCTCCTGCGGAGCGCCTGGCTGCGCTCGGTGATGTCGAAGAGCGAGACGACGACGCCCGCCATCCTGTCCTGCGAGAGCCGCACCGGCTCGGCGTTGACCGAGAGCCACACGAGGGTGCCGTCGGGTCGCCTGATCCCCAGCTCGACGTCGCGCTGCGGGAGGCCCGTCCGCAGCGCCACGTTGATGGGATACTCCTCGGCGGGGAACCCGCCGCCGTCCGACCGGACCACGCCCCAGCCCGCCGGGAGGGGAGCGCGTCCCCTGAGCTCCTCCATCGAGAGCCGCAGGAGCGCCAGCGCCGCCTCGTTGGCGCTCGACGCCGCGCCGTCCGGGCCGTGGAAGACCACCCCCTCAGCGAGGGAAGCCAGGATGGCGCGCCCGCGCGCCTCGGCTTCGCGCAGCGCCTCCTCGGCCTCGCGCTGCTCGGTCACGTCGGTGTTGGTCCCGAACCAGCGCACCACCTTGCCCGCCTCGCCGCGGAGCGGCACCGCCCGGCAAAGGAACCAGCGGTACCGGCCCTCCTTGCCGCGCAGCGGGAAGGTCTCCTCGAGCGTCTCGCCGGTCTGGAGGCAGCGCCTCACCTGCTGCGCCACGCGCCAGCGGTGGTCGGGGTGGATGATCCGCAGGTAGCCGCTGCCCATGCCCTCGTCGCCGGCGAAGTCGAGGGTGCGACGGTTGAGCCAGAAGATCTCGCCCCTCGCGTCAGCCATGAAGGCGTGCTGCGGGATGTTGTCGGCCAGCGCGCGAAAACGCTCCTCGCTCTCGTGGACCGCTTCCTCCTCGAGCTTGCGATCCGTGACGTCCAGGAAGACGGCGGCGAGCCTGAGCGCCCGGCGCGCGCCGTCCGCATCGGCGAACTGCGCCTTGGCCTTTCCGGACAACCATCGCGTGCTCCCGTCGGGCCGCACGAGCCGGAACTCCACGTCCATGCGCCCGTCGCCGGAGGGGTCCAGCGCTCGATCGTGAGCGGCCTTGACCTCCTCGCGGTGGTCGGGGTGGATGAGCCGGGAGAACGCGTCGAAGTCGACCACGAAGTCGTCGGGGACCCCGAGCATCTGGCGGCACCGCGCCGACAGCTTCGCCGGGCCGTAGGGCACGGTCTGCACGGTGCCCGCGCCCGTCGCCTCGATCGTGAGCTCGAGCCACTCCTGCGATTCCCGCAGCGCCTCCTCCGCGCGCTTGCGCTCCGTGATGTCGAGGACGAACACGGCCGCACCGAGCAAGCGCCCGTCGTCGCTCTTGATGGGGTAGGCGCGATGGAAGATCGTCCTGCCCTGCGGCCTGGAGAGCTCGGCGCTCTGCGGCTCCCCTGTCGCGACGGAGAGCAGCAGCGGGCAGCCCGGGCAGGGCCCGCTGCGCCCGTGGAACGCCTCCCAGCAGGTTCGCCCCTTCAGCTCCTCCACGCCCGTCCCGGCGACGGCAGCGGCCCGGTGGTTGCCCCACTGGATCCTCATCTCGGGATCCATGAACGCGACGAGGTCCGCCGTGCTGTTGAGGATGATGGACTTCTCCGCCTCGGCGACCCGGAGCTGCTCGTTGGCGCGGCTGAGCGCGGCGGTCCGCTCCTCGACCCTCTGCTCCAGCTCCGCGTGCGCCTGCCGAAGCTCCTCCTCGCGCGCCTGCAGCGCCGCGGTCCGCGCGTGCACCTGGCGCTTGAGGGACCGGGACCACAGGAGGCTCGCCGCGAAGAGCCCGGTGAGGAGCGCGAGCGCGACCGCGAACATCCTGCCGTACTTCCACAGGTCACGGCGCTCGTACACGCCAAACCACCGCTCGTAGATCTGCTGGTACTTCCCGGAGACCTTGAGGACGTTCAGCCCCTCGTCGAGCCGGTACAGGAGCTCGCGATCCCCCTTGCGGACCGCGAAGCAGTAGCTTAGCTGTGGCAGGTCCACGTCGACGACCCTGAGCCCGGTGAGGTTCAGGCGCCTGACGTAGTACTCGCCCTGGAGCCTGGAGGCCATGAGGGCGCCGTCGCTCCGTCCTGAAGCTAGCAGCCTCAGCTGATCGTCGGGATCGCTCACTGCCACGATGCGAGAGGCGAGGCCCGTCCGCTTGAACAGGTCGTGCAGGACGTCTCGATCCTGCACGATGACCTCCTTGCCGCGCAGGTCCGCGAGGGAGCGGATGGGCGAGTCCTTCCGCACGAAGAGAGCGGAACGGACCATCGTGTGCGGCACGGAGAAGTCGATGAGCTCGCTCCGCTCCTCGGAGTGGTACATGCCGGAGAGCGCATCGACGCTCCCCTGCTCCAGAGCGCGCCTCGCCTCGCTCCAGGGGCCGAGCCGGACCTCCACGTCGAGACCGGCGATGTCCGCCGCCGCGCGCATGAGGTCGATGTTGAAGCCAGTCGGCTTGCCTCCCTCGAGGTACTCGTACGGACGGTTCTCGTGATCGCCGCCAACTACCAGGGTCGGACGGGTGGATGCGGAAGCGGGGCCGGCCGATATCACGGCGACGCAGGTCGCGAGCGCCGCGGTCCTCGCACAGGCCCGCCGCATGGAGCGAATCGCGCATCGCCTTCTCATAGTCGGGCCTCACGTGGCTCGTGCCGTGTCAGTTCATGCAACACGATTAGTGACGCGCCATGCTGCCAGAGGCGAAGGTGACGGGGCAAGGACAGATTGCCCGCCAGTGCATAGGAATCCTCCGCACATCAGCGCCTGGAGCTCCGCTCAGCCCCGGAGGACTTCTCCACGAGATACGCCACGCAGCCATCGAGCGTGCGGATGCGGGGGTAATCCGCCTCGGGCACGCTCAAGCCGAGCCGCTCATGGACCTGGACCACGAAGCGCAGGAAGTCCACCGAGTCTATGTCCAGCTCCTCTCGCAGGTCCGCGCCCGGCCGGACTCCGGAGAGGTCGACTTCGGGGGCGATGCCGCCCAGGATCGAGAGGACGACGCGCCTGATCTCGTCGGGCGTCATAGCGCCTCCGGGGCCTGGAGATGCCGGTCGATCGCTGCGAGGAAGGCCGCCCCGCGGACGCCGTCGCTCACGCGGTGGTCCGCCGACAGGGTGGCGCTGATCACGGGACGCGCCTCGAGCCGGCCCCCCGTCGCCCAGGGCCTCTCCATCACGCGCCCCAAGCCCACGAGCACCACCCGGGGCGGATAGATGACGCCGTAGACCGTCGTGACCCCGATGGCGGGCCCGAAGAACCCCTGCTCGCGCATCTCTATGGCAGGAGGAGCGATGCTCCCCGCTTCTCAGGACTTGCCGCCGGCGCCGCCATGGAGGGCGGTGGCGCGAATCTGAACCCGGCGGCGTCGAGCGAGGCGGGGGCGAGCGACAGGGACGCGGGGGCAGTCGCCGAGGGGCAGTCGCCCGAAATGGCGAGTCGGATGCGCGCTCATCGCGCTGAGCGCCCGCCCCCCGAGCTCACGGGTCGCATCGTCATCCTGATCGACGATGGTGTCGCGACCGGCGCGACCGCGCGCGCGGCAGCTCGCGCCGCGCGGAAGCGCGGTGCGGCCAAGGTGATCCTCGCGGCCCCTGTGATCGCGCGGCCGGCCGAGCGTGCGCTGCGGTCGGAGTTCGACGCGATCGTGGCCATGGAGCTACCGTTCGATCTCGCGCCGATCAGCGAATGGTACGAGCGCTTCGAGGAGATCCCCGAAGCGGAGGTCTTCGTGCTCCTGCGCCGCGCACCTGCAGCGCGGACCCCCGCCGCGGAAGGAAGCGACCTCTGGGACGGTGAATGGATAGGTGGTGAGTACCACGACCCTCCGCCGCGCGGGGACGAGGTGCCGTCATCCCCGTCGTCGAGCTCGCAGACGGCGAGCGCCCGCCACTCGTTCGAGGACCACACCGGGGAGCTGGCGCTCCGCATCGAGGCGCCGACGCTCCCGATGCTCTTCGAGGAAGCAGGGAGGGCGCTCTCCGAGGCCATGGGGCAGGGAGACACCGGCGGCTCCGCCGGCCGGCCACGAGGAAGAGATGACGGTCGCAGCGCCCGACCGGCGGGACATGCCCTGCTGCGCGAGCGTGTAGTCGAGCAGGAAGCGGACGCCCAGGAACTTGGTCTTGCCCCTGAAGATCGGGTTGGCGTCGAAGGCGCGCCCCGTCCCGTCGTGGAGGCTCATGTAGGCGTTGTCCTGTGGGGCGAAGACGTCGACGATGCCGTCGCCGTTCACGTCACCGAGCGCCAGGGTCTGGTCGAAGCCGGCGTGCACGTAGCACGCGTCGTCGCAGCCCGAGTGGCCGGTGGTGTTCGGGGGGAAGCCGGGCACGACCCGGCCGTCGTTCTTCCACGCGACGACGATGTCGGTCTGCCCGTTCGCGTCGAGGTCCCTGGTGGTGACGGCCACCAGCTCCAGCTGCCCGTCGCCGTCGATGTCGCCCGCCGCCAGGGCGCGGAGCTCGTCGCGCCAGGTGACCGGGAAGCCGGGCGCCTCGCTGCCGCCGGCGGTGTAGAGGTGCACCACGCCGCGTCGAGGTCCGCCACCGCCGGCGAGGCGAGCCACCCCTCGTGCCACGAGTCGGACAGCTCCACTTGTAGTGTAGGTACCGCCACCGACGCGCTGCCGCTCTGCGCGGCGGAGCACGAGGGTGCCGGCGGCGAGACCGGGGCTCACTCCTTGAACGCCGCCTGACGCCTCTTGCTCACCGCCGGCGCCAGCACCGCCGCCATCGCGAGGACGGCGACCGCGAGCATGGCGGCACTGATCGGGCGCTTGACGAAGACGGTGGGATCTCCCCTCGAGATGAGGAGGGCGCGCCGCAGGTACTCCTCGGTGAGAGGCCCGAGGATGTAGCCGAGGAGCAGGGGCGCCGGCTCGCAGCCGAGCTTCGCGAAGACGTATCCGAGGAGCCCGAAGAGAGCCATCAGGTAGATGTCGAAGCTGCTGTTGTTGAGGCTGAAGACGCCGATCGCACAGAACACCAGGATGGCTGGATAGAGCAGGTGGTACGGCACCCTGACCATGCGCACCCAGAACCCGATGAGCGGGAGGTTCAGGATGACCAGGAACAGGTTCCCGAACCACATCGAGACGATGATCCCCCAGAAGAGCTTCGGCTGCTCCGTCATCACCGAGGGCCCCGGGATGATGCCCTGGATGATCATGGCGCCCATCATGAGCGCCATGACGGGGTTGGACGGGATGCCGAGCGTGAGCATCGGGATGAACGAGGTCTGCGCGCCGGCGTTGTTCGCCGACTCGGGCGCGGCGACGCCCTCGATGGCTCCCTTGCCGAACTGCGCCGAGTTCTTCGAGATCTTCTTCTCGATGGAGTAGGCCGCGAAGGACCCCATGATCGAGCCGCTGCCGGGGAGGATGCCCATGAACGAGCCGATCGCGGTGCCGCGGAGGATGGGACCGATGATGCGCTTCCAGTCCTCCTTGCTCGGCCAGAGGCCCGTGATCTTCTCCACCAGGACGGCGCGGGTGCCCTCGTCCTCGAGGTTGCGGATGATCTCGCCCAGCCCGAACATCCCCATGGCGACGACGACGAAGCTGATGCCGTCGGCGAGCTGGGGCAGGTCGAAGGTGTAGCGCGGCACCCCCGAGTTGACGTCGGTCCCGACGAGCCCGAGCAGCAACCCGAGGACGACCATGCCGATGGCGTGCAGGAGGGACCCGCGCGCGAGCACCACCGAGGCGACGAGCCCCATCACCATGAGCGAAAAGTACTCCGCCGCGCCGAACTTGAGCGCGACGTCGGCGAGCGGCGGCGCGAAGAACGCCAGGAGGAGCGTCGCCAGCGTGCCCGCGATGAACGACCCGATGGCTGCCGTCGCGAGCGCCTTGCCCGCTCGTCCCTGCCGGGCCATCTCGTAGCCGTCGATGGCGGTCACGACCGACGCGGCCTCGCCCGGCAGGTTCACGAGGATCGCGGTCGTCGAGCCGCCGTACTGTGACCCATAGTAGATGCCGGCGAGCATGATGAGCGCGGACACCGGCGGCGCTGTGAACGTGATGGGCAGCAGCATCGCGATGGTCGCCGTCGGTCCGAGGCCGGGCAGCACGCCGATGAGCGTCCCCAGGAAGACGCCGATGAGGCAGTAGAGCAGGCTGCTCCAGGTGCACGCGGCCGCGAGGCCGATGCCGAGGTTCTGGAGGAGCTCCATGGCTCTCCCCTACCCGCCCAGCCACGGGCCGAGGATGGGCAGCGGGATGCCCAGCCCCTTGATGAACACCATCGCGCAGAAGAGGGTGATGCCGACGGCGAGGCCGAGGGCCGGCCCCCACCGGAACTTCGCGCTCGCGTAAGCGCTCGCCAGGACGAGCACCGGCAGCGCCACGGCGATGCCGGCGCCGCGGACGAGGAACCCTGTCGCCATCGTCGCGCCCAGGACGAGGAAGAGGCCCTTGAGCCCGAACGCTCCGATGGGTTCCCCCTTCCGCACGAACGACCGAACGATGCAGACGACGCCGATGAACGCGAGCAGCCCGCCGAGGAGCGTCGGGAAGTAGCCGGGGCCCATGCGCAGCGCGCTGCCTCGGCCGTAGCCGCGGCCGAGGAGAACGGCGCCGAGCCCGATCGCGGCGTAGAGGATGCCGGTCCAGAAGTCCCTGGGGCTGCGCACCGATGAGGTCACGGAGGGCTCCTCGTCAGTCGGCGTACACACCCGCCTGCTTGATGATCGGGCCCCACTTTTCGATCTCGGCCTTGAGGTGAGCGCGGTGGGCCTCCGGCGTCGCGAGGTTGTCGGCCACCGGCTCCGTCCCGAGCTCGGCGAAACGCTGCTTCACGTTGGGATCATGCAGCGCCGACTTCAGCGCCTTGTTGATCCTCTCGATGACGGCCGGCGGCGTGCCCTTGGGCGCGTAGAGGGCGTGCCAGACGCCGATCTGGAAGCCCGGGAGACCGCCCTCCGAGGCGGTGGGCACATCGGGGATGGAGGGCACGCGCTTCGCGGTCGTCGCCGCGTACACCTTGATCTTGCCGCCCTTGATCTGGCTCATCGTGCTCGTGAGCTGGTCGCACATGAAGTCCACCTGCCCGCCCAGGAGGTCGTTCATCGCCGGGCCCGTGCCCTTGAACGGCACCGTCGTGAGATTGGTCCCGATGGCGCTCATGAAGAGCATGCCGCACAGGTGGGAGGCCGCGCCGATCCCCGCGTTCGCCATCGTCACCTTGTCCTTGTTCTGCTTCACGTAGGCGACGAGATCCTTGAAGTCCTTCGGCGGGAAGTCCTTGCGCGCGACGAACGTCATCGGGGCGTCGGTCACGAGGCCGACGGTCTCGAAGTCCTTCATGGCGTCGTAGGCGAGCTTGCGGTAGAGGGCCGGCGCCGTGGAGTGGCCGATGTGGTGCAGGAAGATCGTGTAACCGTCGGGGGCCGAGCGAGCCACCCGGCCCGCGCCCACCGTGCCTCCGGCGCCGCCGACGTTCTCCACGATGACCTGCTGCTTGAGGTCCACGGTCATCCCCTGCGCGACGAGGCGCGCGATCGTGTCCGTCGGGCCGCCGGCGGCGAAGGGAACGATCATCGTGATGGGCTTCGTGGGGTACGTCTGAGCTCCGGCGAGCGGGCTAGCCAGCAAGCCGGCCGCGCCAAGGAACATTCCAATCAGCCGACGGTGCATGCTCGTGTCCTCCTCTTTCGCGTGTTCGGCAAGACCAGCGATACTTCGAGAAGGTCGACGGAACCGCATCCGAGCGGGGCCCACCGGCCGCCTCTGGAGTGCGGAGCGTGCCAGAGGCCACAGGGCCCGGCAAGGACCCCGCGAAAGCGGGGGCTCATCGCAACCGTCAGGGCACCGCGATCGTCTGCAGGGTGTCGTCGAAGAGCCGCTGTGCCTCGCGCCGGCCTTCCGGTGTCCCCGCGCTTTCCATCCGTTCGAGCGCGAGCTCGAGGATGTCGTGGCCGTCGCGCGTCAGCCGCCGGACGAAACGGATGAGCTGACCGCCCGGATCGGATCGCGCGAGCTCGAGGATGGCCTCGGCCGACGCCATCGCGTTCGCGGGGTCGAGGTCCCTGGTCTTCACGAACGTGTGGTGAAGGCCCTCGATGGCCTCCATGGGCGGACTCTTGGAGAGCTCATCCATACTCGCGAGCCAGCGTCGGTCCTTGGCGCTCATGCACCTTCCACGGTGCGCCGCCTCGAGGGTGACGAAGGGCGCGATCGAGAGATCGCCGACACTATATTTCCGAATAGTGAATACGCCATCCCAGGTCCGGGTGACGTCGCGAGAGCGGTGGCTCGAAATCGAGCCCCTGCTGTTCGAAAACGAGACGGCCCCCGAGAGGGATCTCGACGGCCGCAGGGCGCCGGCTGCTTCGCGCCGCTCACGGCTACCGGACCGCGAGAGTCCAGTTTGCGAGACGGCGCCTGGGATCAACGACGGCAGGAGGGGAGCGTCAGCGGCCCTTGCCACCCTTGCGCGGAGGCTTGGCCGTCAGCTTTCTCGCTGGCCTCGCGGCCGACTTCCCGGCCGACTTCCGCGCCGGGGCCGCCTTTCGACCGGGCTTGGCGGCGGACTTGCCCACCGACTTCCTAGCGGCCTTGCGGGCAGGCTTGCGCGCTGCACCTGCTACAGGGGCGGCCTGTTCCGGCAGGGCGCCCGGCGCGAGGTGGCAGACAGCCTCTATGTTGTGGCCGTCGAGGTCGATCACGAACCCGCCGTAATAGTTCGGGTGATAGTGTTCCCGCAGGCCAGGCGCGCCGTTGTCGGTCGCGCCCGCCGCCAGGGCCGCGGCGTGGAAGGCGTCGACCGCGGGTCGATCCCTCGCCATGAAGGCGAGGTGCATGGGCGGCGTCGGCAGCTCGCCTGGCTTCAGCCAGAAGCACGGCTTCTGCTCCGGGCCGAAGGCGCAGGTTTGCTCGAACTCCATCTGCACCGCATAGCCTAGCGGCGCGAGCGCCTTGGCGTAGAAGTCCCTGCTCCTTGCTATGTCACGCACGGTGAGCATCAGGTGATCGAGCACGTGTCCCCTCCTCCGACGGTGAGCATGCGAAAGGGTCCGGCCACATCCCGGGCCTTCGCAGCAAGATACAGCATCCGAAGCGCCACCCGAGGCCAAATGGCCCAAGGGCGCTGCTCCTCGCACGTGGCCGCCGAGGGTCGTCGAGTGCTATTCTTGCCGCTTCATTCTCGAGGAAGGGCAGACGCGGTGGCCTTCATCTTCATCAACGTCAATCATGATGTGGGTTTCGAGTCTTCCGAAAGCATCCCCATTTCCTTGGGCTACGTTCTCGCCAGCCTGAAGTCACGAGGCGGCGACGGTGTCATCCTGGATGATCTCCAGGACAGGCCTCTGGCCCTCACCGCGCTGGAAGAGTGGATCCACCGCCTCGATCCGAGCGCCATCGGCTTCACTGCCTACCAGAGCACCATGCACCGGATCCGCTACCTGTGCCGGTACATCAAGTCCAGACACAGGGAGATCCATATAGTCCTGGGCGGACCTCAGGCCGCGCCGATGCCTGCGCACGCTCTCGACGACCTGGTGGATGTGGACATACTGGTGCGAGGGAGCGGCGAGATGGTGATACCCCATCTCGCGAGGGCCATCGAAAGCGGGAGGTCACTGGACACGGTCGAAGGGATCGCGTGCAGGCGCGACGGCCGGCCCGTGGAGACGGAGAGAGGAGCGGAACCGTCCGAGGACCTGGACGTATTCCCCTCTCCTTACCTCACCGGGGCGCTCAACCTGGAAGGAAAGAACACGGCGATACTCCTTTCTTCCAGGGGCTGCGAGCACGCGTGTCGATTCTGCATCACGCCCGGCCTGTGCAGAGGACGGATCCGCCACCACTCCGTAGAGCGAGTCCTCGCCGAGATGGAGCTCCTGGCGCACAAGGGAATCGAACGGTTCTGGTTCGCTGATCCCAATTTCACCGCGGATCGTGCACGGACCGAACGACTCCTCGAAGAGAAGATGAAGAGAGGCATCAAGACGCCGTTCTGGTGCCAGACGCGCTCGGATCTCATCGACCCCGATCTCCTGAAGCGGCTCCAGGAAGCCGGCGCGGATACCATCGCCTTCGGCCTGGAATCGGGGAGCCCGGAGGTGCTGGACAACACCACGAAGGGTATCGAGCTGCAGCAGCTGCGCGACAACATCGCGGCGGCCCAATCGCTGGAGATGAACACGGAGCTGTTTTCCATCTTCGGCCTGCCAGGGGAGACCACGGACGATGCTCGCGAGACCCTGGAGTTCGTTCGTTCCCTGGGCATAGCGATCGAGTCCAATTCGGGCTCGCAGCAAATGCAGCTGTACTTCGGGTCCGTCTATGAGAAGACGCCCGAGCGCTTCGGCATCAAGCCCATGTCCCGCTACCGGCCCGCCTATCTATCGGCCGGAGAGCAGTACGAGACCTCCGCCATGTCCAGACGGGACCTCCGCAAGGTCAGGAACATGTGGGCACTGGCCAACAAGCAGCTGGAACGAGACGTCTACACCAAGCAGCGGGTCTTCGAGGTCCTGGAGTTCCTGCTGACCAACCGTGAAGATCTGGAGAGAGAGCCGGTATTCCACGTGTACGGCGCCCTCGCCGCCGCGGCCATCGAGGAGTCCTCTCTCTTGCAGGAGTTCCTGGAAGGTCTTTCACGATCGCAGACGGGAGCCGGCACCTCCGTGGAAGGACTCCTCCGCTCTCTCCGCTTCTTCGTGGAGACCGATGAACCTGCCGGTCCCACGGATCGCGTCATCTTCGACTCCCGAGGCTGGATCGGAGGCGTCCCGTTCACGGGGATCCAGGGAAGG
>Ga0299915_10002138_pt1 | contig 14436 bp, 16 predicted proteins | sample RVTome_13_FD_200263 | JGI IMG/M metagenome (GOLD analysis project Ga0299915, IMG submission 200263) | Soil microbial communities from uranium-contaminated site in the Upper Colorado River Basin, Wyoming, United States - RVT92D227 (version 2) ...
TCTGACGACAGCGACGGAATATTCTGTGTGCATTATTGCTTCCTAACCGCCCGACCAACTCGCCCCTGCTTGGGAACAACCGCCGGAAAGTGCGGCTTTTTCAGTTAACTCTTGTCTTTTTTCAGACACGGATTTACACCGATTCACACTGTTTTGTAATGGCTCAGCCATCCCTGATCGCGACTGCTAATTTTTTTACCGTGTTAATCAGTGTCTAATTTGCCACAATTGCAGGCAAACCACCAAACTTATTCCGGCGTACACGCCCGCAACTATATCATCGACAAGAATACCCCATCCTTGCGGCAGTTTTTCAAGTCTGCGGGCAGGGCACGGCTTGATTACATCAAAGAGCCTGAACAAGAAGAAACCGCCCACAGCCAACGTGTATACGGATATACACGTATACGGGTATACGCGTATGAATGGACCTGCCAAGACAAATGTAATTGCCTGGCCGGCAATCTCGTCAGCGACAACCTCATTCGGGTCGGTATCCCCCGTCGCCGCTATCGAGGCAGGGGCACATTTGACGCAGATGACCGAACCAGCCAGTGCCAAAACGCCCATGACGATGGTTATCATCGTAGAGGACACATTGAAGCAGGACATCAGAGCGAAGATAATCGCTGGTGGCAGCGAGCCCCAACTACCCGGAGCAAGGGGCAGCCACCCCAGACCAAAACCCGATGCCGCCAATCGTTTCATAGCTGAGGAAGGTTACCTGAACCCGATGGTTAAGTCAAAGACTATTAGCCCAATTCGAGATTGGCAATTCTACATTCTCCCCGCCCTCAGCCACTGCCGGATTGCGGGAAATTCAGGCACGCGAACTCGCCGTGATACTTCCTGGCCGCCCGGTCGTAGGCCTTCGCCGCGTCGATTTCGCTGCGGAAGTAGCCCAGATATATCTTCTTCCTCTGGAACGTTATCAGGGCCTGCCATTTGCGATTCTTCTTTCTCCAATAAACTCCTTTGTATTTCGATTGCGTTGCTCCCGAACGTTTTCCTCTGTGGCATAAATTCTGCGAATGTGTCGCCGGTCGTAAGTTTGCCCTTCTATTGTCCATCCCATCGTGATTGATATGGTCGACCACCATCCCCTCAGGCACTTTGATAATTTCCTGATGAAGGTAAACAAGGGTTCCGTTTTTGCCTTTGCCACCAGCCGCATGTCTTCGTGCGTAGAAGCTGTTTTTCCCTTTTCTTGCAAACCATTCGTATCCTCGCAGGCGCTTGTAATCGCCTGGGTCCACCTTTGCATATCTTGGCTGTGCCATGCGAATCAGGCGGAACGTATACCCGTAGCGCACCCGCCGATACAAGAGCACCGGCCAGATCAGTACGCTTTCCAGCCAATCGAAGATGTGAAGGCTTGCTTTGACTTGCCGCCTCCGCCGGGATTAGTGAATTAGTGAATTGGAGAATTGGCAAATTAGTTTTGTAGGATGGACTTTAGCCCATGCAGTCCCCGTTTTGGACATTTTGTCATTTGAATCCCTCGGCTTTGCTCAGGACAGGTTTCGATACTGTTTAGGATTTAGATATTAGCATTTCGAGTTTGGCCGCGTCTCGGCCTCACGGCTGGTTTTGAGCATGTCGGACTTAGGATTTTGAATTTGTTTAGTATTTAGAGTTTAGGGTTTAGTATTTTGGCTACTTTTTGCCTAAGGCCAAAAAGGAGGGCCTCTATAATTGGTTCGACCTGCGCGTTTGAAGCGAAAAATCGCCCATTTTTTACATTGCTGATTTGGCTAAGCCCTTAGCTGCAAAGCAGTAAAAAAATTTTCAAAATTTCCGATTTCTCGTCCCAGCTATCATCACTTTTGGTCGAAAAACTGCCAAAATCTTGCCTATCTTGACACAGGTTTACACTGTTTATTAACCACGGATTACACGGATTACACGGATTTATCTTTTCCTTCTTTATCTTGCTTAATCTGTGTGAATCTGTGTGAATCAGTGTCCTATTTTCATTTTGCCACGGAGGGGACCGAGGACACCGAGAAGATCATTAGACACGGATTTACACTGTTTATTAACCACGGATTGCACAGATTTCACGGATTTATCTTTTCCTTCTTTATCTTGCTTAATCTGTGTGAATCAGTGTCCTATTTTCATTTTGCCACGGGGAACGCACAGAAATGATCGATTCTCGCTGTCATTTCGACCGAAGGGCGGCCAAAGGCAGCCCGCAGCGGAGAAACCTGGTCTCGAACGCAAGACGATTATCGTCCGCAGCCAGATGTCGGGCAAGCCCCGAGGGGCCGCGGAAATCCCTGTATGCGACATACGATATACCACATACGAAACTTGTGGTGAGCTTGTCGAATCCATACGAGATTTTTCTTTACCATTCCGCTTCAATAGTGTAGATTCCTCATTAGCAAGCAACGACGCGAGACACCTTGGATTTATGCTTCACAAGAATGGCTTTGGGACAGAGCACAGAAAACGTTGGTCGTCTCCAGTATTTATAATGAAAAGAGATTGGGAATTAATAAGAGAAGTTCTTATACGTCTTGACGAAAAAGGCGCGCAGACTCATGCCCTCAAATCTGAAGATTTTGGCGAGGAAAATCGCGGAGAAATTGTCTATCAAGTCGAATTGCTTAAAGAAGCAGGTCTAGTCGATGCAAGTATAATAAAGACAATGTCTGAGCCACCAGATTTTGTAGCGTTTAGGCTTACTTGGAATGGTCATGAGCTTCTTGATGCAATACAAGATGAAACAGTATGGAATAGAACGAAAGATTCTTTTATTTCAAAGGGCCTCTCAATGACCTTTGATCTTGTCAAGTCTGTTGCTATCAGCATTGCGACAGAGATATTAAAATCAAAGATCGGGGGCTAACATTTGGCTGCTTGAGAATAATTGGGGACGTTTACTATTTTAGGTTTCGTTCATAACCAGCAGGCCGTCCGACGAAGAAAAAGGAGGCCGAAGCTGAAAATAAAAGTAGAAGGACTGAATAAGGAAAAATAAATATATCAATGTGCCTATTTTGCCCCCAAGACTCGAATTAACGAAAGGAATAATATGAAAGCAGTTCTGGAAGTTGCAATCACAAAATCGCAAGGTGGTATACGATTCGCGACGAAAGACGTTGATTTGCCTTTCGCACCGTATAAGGGGATGATGGTTTGGTGTATGGCGTGGAAGGATGGCCGAGAGGTAAAAGGCGTCGCCTTGCAGTTTGAACCGGATTATGGAGAACCATCTTTAATCATCAGTCTAGAGCCAGAACGTGCTGCCGACGCAGAGGAACAAGATAGGCTCGTTGAACAGTACAAGGGACACGGCTGGACTGTGTGAGCTTGCAGCAGGTTCTCCGCCAGTACCATCTGAAAATAAAATAACTCGGGAGGTTTACCATTTTAGGCTTCGTTCATGACCAGCAGCACGTGCGAAGAAGAAAAAGTAGGCCGAAGGTGAAAATGAACAAAAGTAGAAGAACTGAATAAGGTAACATAAATACGTAAACGTCCCTATCACATGTGCTCTTAATCAGGAAGGTTGACAGGTATGACCACTGAAAATGCTCAAAAAGAGGAAATCATCGAGTCACTCAAAGGGTCACTCATCTCCGACCTTGACAATCTGCCACGCCTCGAGACGATACCTGATGTAATCAAGACCGCTGGTTCGATTGAGAACTACCTGCGTGACTCGTTGCGCCAAGCCATTGGGATATACTCTCCCGCTATCATCCGGGGTTCCAAATATGATGCACGCACCGGGGAAATCGAAATCCTCGGTTGTGCTTATGAGGCTAGAGTTGGCGAACACATACGGGATTCAACCGTGGTTGAAGTTGCACTTGTGCAACTAGGCCCAAGTCAGCCCAAATGGCGACGAACGGCTTTCAACTTGCCAGGCCACGGTCGTTATCGCAAGGCCGTAATGTATTTACCGGCGCATATTGAGGTGGATCGTGACTGGTTCACGGCGATGACCAATGCTATTTTCACAACGGGGTATTTCTGGCTCGAGGAACGATTTCGTTCTGTTCTCTCACATCCCGAAATCTCGATAGGCGTTGAGTTGTATTCATATCTTCGACCTGTTCTTGCGAACGATGATCTCATGAACAGCCTGTGGTTTGGTTGTGGCATTAGAGGGCACGGAGTATATTTGTTGGACCCAACCGTGGCGATGGCCGCTCTCGAAATGGTCTCTCCCAGTGCCGCTAAAGCAGGACGGAGCGGTCTGCATGTTCTGGCGGAGTTCCTAGGGTGCGATATCCCAACCGAAAAGACATTTGGAACGATCGCTGTCAAGCAAGATAAGTGCCTGGACTTTAAGCTCGTTGATGCGCAATATAGGGAAGACCTTCCTATGCTAGTAAAGGTACAGATCCAAGTCTACGGCGCGCAGAAGATTTCGGTCTTTCCAATAGTAAGCGGGAAGAAAGGCTATCTCTCTGCGTCATTTCCAGCCAGCAAGAAAGCTGACCTCTTGCCTGTACTAAACCACCATAGAGATAATCTTGCAAAACTGTATAGGAAATCGGAGCGTCGGCTTTCACATCTGATCAACCTTGTTCGCGATCGAAGGACGACTATAGACATCGCAGCAATATGTGGTCGTTTTGCGGGCGGCTTTGCTAGGGGGTACGGAGAATAGCTAGAGACGTTTACGATTTTAGTCTTCGTTCATGACCAGTAGGACATCCTAAGAAGAAAAAGGAGGCCGTGCATGGGTTCGTGACCGGTGGGTCGTGACCCGTGCCCGGTGAACCGAGCGACGAGCCACGAAATCTTGCTCCTGCAAGATTTGTGCTTGCAGAACCCGACTGAATAGTGTAACTTTATCATTAACGAACACTTTTCAAAGAAAGTGAGGGAATACGCCATGAAAGCATCATATCTTAAAGCAAGTTGTATTCTATTGTCTCTCATTCTGGTACTCGGATTTGTCCTGCCCGGCTGTAAGAAAGAAACTCCACCACCGGAAGAGCCAAGCGCACCACCGACATCGACACAAGATCAGCCTGCAAAGGAGAAGGAACTCGTTTCTCAAGATCGGGCCGCAAAGGAGAAGGAATTCCTATCGGATCCGGATGTGATGACCTGCGAGCTTGAAAAAACCACGATCTCCCAGCTTGATTTTCCGAAAAACCGCTTGCCGTCATTTGTCCGCAGGATGGAGCAGCAAAAAAAGGAAGATGTCAAACAAGGCCAGATCACCCTTGGCAATCGCCCATTCAAGATCCTTTTGGGAGAAACGCCCGAACGTGAATTCTTCCTGTTTGACGTCGAGAAGGGATTCGGTCCCTACTGGTGGGGTTCATGGAGTTTGCATTCGTATCACAAGATCGACGATAAGTTTTTCGAATTCATGCTTATTGAGGAAGGCACCAAAATCGCTGCCCGGCCATACAAAGGACAGTTCGGCATAATCAAGGTCGGTAAAGGCGGCCGCGAGTTCGAAAAACTCGAGTTCACAGGCTCAGTACATCAGCGTGGAAACGTCTCGGCACCCATCGGGACGATCGAGGAAGACCGGACCGGTCCGGTGGCTGAATGCAGGATTCCTGTTGGTGATTATACAGCTTATTTTATGAATGTGACTTACGATAACTTGTCCATCCAGATCTCCAACAACTACCACACGAATGCACAGGGCCAGTCCAGTGGCAATGGCAAGGAAATTGTCTATGGGTTGCAGGTTCGCAAGGACAAGCCGTACGTGTTGGATTTCTCGAACGAACCGATGGTTGTGTTTGACCAACCGCCCAAGAGTAAGAGCTCTTTTTCGCGCGGAGAAGAGATCAAGTTCGCCGCTGTACTGATCGATCCCAAGCTGGATATCATGATACGCGGGCTGAATGATACGTCGGCACAGGTCGAAAAAGAAACCTCCAGCGGCGATAAATACAAGCGGCCCAAGTCGCTCGATCCGAACGTAGTCATTACGCGGGCCGATGGCCAGATCGTGGCCGAGGGCGTCATGCCGTTTGGCTGAGCAGGCACCTGTGGGTACACGTGGCGTGTACCGGACGATCTGGAAATAAAAGGCGACGAAGAACTGACCGTAACAGTGACCTATGAAACACAGAAGCTTTACGGCAAAGTAACTTCACAACGAAAAATCAAAATCCGAAAGTAATCCAATCAAGCAATTTACGGCTCAAGCGGAAATAGCTCGGGACGTTTACCATTTTAGGCTTCGTTCATGACCAGTAGGACGTGCGTTGAAGAAAAACGAGGCCGAAGCTGCAAATAAAAGAAGGACTGAATAAGGGAACGTAAACACGTAAACGGCCCTATTTTACCCTCTAGAATTGAAACGAGAACTGAAAACAATGAAACTATTAGCATACTGCCCCCACTGCAACAAAATTTTCCCGTCAAGATTTAGTGGCAATATGTCTCCAGGTACAACTGTGAAAGAATGCAAGGAAAAGTGCCCTGGATGCGGTAAGATGGCACAAACTAGCAATTACATAAGCAACACGATGTATATTGCAGGCCAGGCGTTTCACACCACCAGTGACGCCGAGACGCTTAAAAATCTCCTGCAAATTTTGCAGGATGGCCAGAAACAAAATCAAGACCCGGACCGAATTGCCGACAAAATACAAGCCCTTAGCCATAAGTTTGACCATAAGTTTGACGATTTGGTTGAATTTATCAGACAGGGCAAAAAGGAAAATAAGGTTGAAATGGTATGGGCATTTATTAAGAACCTAATTCTATTATTGCCTTCAATAATCAACAATTTAAAAAAATAGGGTCAGTTGGGTAGGGCGTGCAAAATGAATTTTGAACACGCGGGAAAAATAATTTGTCTCTATGTCACATTACAGGCGAGCGCAATTTTGTGATGGTTATTATTTCTTCGCGGTGGTGACATATAAGGCAAGTGGTGCGAAATATTGTACCATACATTGCTATTGATTATTTCTCTGCGATATCTGTGTTCTTCTTCGACTGCACTCAGAGCCTGCCCTGAGCTTGTCGAAGGGACGGCGTCTGTGTAAATCCGTGTGAATCCGTGTCAAAAAGGACAGTGTCAATCCGCGTCAAATGGTTCCGGCTGGATTCCGTCGAGCATTTTTAGGCAGAATCTATCGGTCATCCCCGCGATGTAATCGCATACCACTCGCTGCAAGCCGCGCTGCGCTATGAAGCCTTGAAAATAGCCCGGCATAAGCTGCGGCTTCCGGCAGAGATTTGTGAAGAGCTGCCCAAGCCAATCTTTGACTTTGCCCGACGTTTGTATCAATGATGCGTGCTGATAGAAGTTCTCCAGCAGAAACTTCTCCAGTTCAAGGAGTTTTAAGTTGCTTTGGTCTGAAAGCACGATCAAACTCTCGCTTCTGCTACAGACATCACTCACTGCTGCAATATTAGCTTCGGCAATACTGTGCTTACTCGTTTCTATGCAGTCGCTGACCAGGGCGTCGATGATTGCTTTTGCCGTTCTGGTTCGGCGAATGGTTTGGTCCTTAATTGCGTCGGCTTTGGCTCGCCTTTGCGCTTCTACGAATATTTCTATATTTTTTAGTCCCTCGGCGATGATAAGACCTGCCCGCAGACCGTCTTCGAGGTCGTGGGAGTTTACTGCGATACGGTCGGCAATATCGGCTATCTGTCCCTCAAGGGAGCAATTTAGCTCCGGGAAGGTCTGGTCCTGCGGATTATCATAAGGGCCTTTGTGCTTGGCCAGGCCCAGCCGGGTTTCATACATAAGATTCAGGCCGAAAAAATCGGGATATGGATGCTCAAGTAAATCCACAATGCGCAGCGTCTGCCGATTGTGCTCGAACCCGCCCCCTGCCTGCGCAGGGGCAAGCTTGCCCCCGCAAAAGCGGGGGTGGCTCATCAAATCGTCCAGGGCTTTTTCACCGGCATGGCCAAAAGGCGGATGCCCCAGGTCGTGCGCAAGACATATCGCTTCGGTCAGGCTTTCATTTAGGCGCAGAGCCTTTGCGATGGTTCTGCCTATCTGGGCGACTTCTATACTGTGGGTAAGCCGCGTGCGGTAATAATCGTCCAATCCGGGCGTGAAGACCTGCGTTTTGCCTTCGAGCCTGCGAAATGCCGAGCAGTGAATTATGCGGTCGCGGTCGCGCTCGAAATCGCAGCGGTATGGGTGGGGCTTCTCTGCGAAACGTCGGCCCCGGCTGACCTTTTCAGCGACAGCGTAATCGGCAAGCTCACCTGACATATTCATAAACTGGGAAGGTTGTGGTCTTTGCTTATCTGTTTTAGCAGGTCAAGAAGTTCCGCCAGACTCTGGCTGATAACCTTGGTATCACTGCAAACGCTCATGAAGTTTGTGTCGGCGGCCCACCTGGGCACAACGTGGATGTGCAGGTGATCGGGCAGTCCGGCGCCGGCACATCGGCCGAAATTCATCCCGACATTAAAGCCGTGCGGTTTTATCGCCAACGATAGCACCTTTTGGGATTCCTTGACCAGCTTGATCATTTCAATTAGCTCCTGGTCGTTTGCCTGGTCGAGGTCGGCGATGTGTCGCGCAGGCGCTATCAACAGGTGGCCATTATTATAGGGGAAGCGATTCAGTATCACGATACTTTTATCGGTTCGCCACAACACGAGGTTTGTGTCGTCATCCTGAGGGTTCTGCAGATTTCGGCAGATAAAACAGCCCGTCTGCGGCGAGCCTTCGCCCAGGCCCTGAATATATTTGATCCGCCACGGCGCCCATAGATTCTCGTGTGCCAATGCTCAATCACTCCAGAAGTTGCATGCTCAGTTTCTGTTTGATGGTAATCCTGGGACTTGGGCCGATAGGAAGCGGCAAAGAAGCTGCCAGCTGCATTTGATACTGCTGATCGGATTGCTCAATTCGGCCCCGCTCGATATTGAATAGCTCCTCGCCCTGACCTTTCAAGTCCAGCATCCGATATCCGGTAAGGAAGCCGAACGTCCCGGTCACTTGGAACGTGCCGGCGTAGGGTATTGGCCAACTGCTGGGAACCGAGTCTGCCGGTGAATACGAGCTTTGTATGACCGCAAGTCCGCCCTTTCCATCCCCTCGACTTCGCTCGGGACCGGTCTGGCGGATTTCACTGAGCCGGTAGGTAACATCTCTTGCCTTTCGCATCACCATCGGGGTTGGTACTGACAGCTTGGACTTCCAGGTTTGTCCCACCGACACTCCCTCGGTCGGATTTTCTATGCTGGAAATTGAATCCCACAAGAACCATTGACTGGCGACAAAATCGCCTATCATATCGGGTTCTTTTGTTCTGCCGAGTTTGCTGTCTTCTCGGAACGGTTCTTTGCCAATTTCCTGGATCAGTTTATTCAGTTCCGAATAATCCTCGATTCTGCCGGTCGGCCCCACAGCCAGGGTGTAGGTTTTGCCGGCGAAACTTTCGACGGCGTCTTTAATTGGCGGCCTTCCGCCCGTGCCCTTGCTCCGCGTTGCTATAACCTTTTTGCAGGTAGCCTTGATGGTCGTAAGTCCGTATGGATTCACTTCGACAGGTGTGTAGGCAACGACCATTTCCACCGACTCGGAAAATTTGTTGACGGTACTCTTTGCCGAGCCAGACGCGGTTTTCGCTGGGTCCCAGTCCAGCTCAATCTCTCTGCTAGACACGAATTTGTATTGTAAAGTCTGCCCTTGTTGAAAGTCCACCGTTAGCAACACTTTTGCCTGGCCTCCAGTCGGGAGTTTCGGATTTCGAATTGCGAATCTCGAATCTTGCGGCGGGGGCTCGCATCCGGCAAGGGCGCTAAGAGCAACAACCACCAATAATGCCAACCCTGACTTCACGTTCACTCCTTTCGATTTAGTCCCCTGCCCGGCAGGGGGTCACAAGGTCAGTCGATTTTCTCGATGCTGTAAAAGCGAGTCGCAGTCATCCTCAAAGCAGCCGGTTCTTTATCGCCTTTTGCCTGGGGGTCAACAATAACCCATTCCACATGCAGTTTTTCAAGACACTTTTCAATTTTACCTGCGGTCAAGTCCAATCTTAACTGCCCGGTATATGTTTCGGTCGTATCGAACATTTTCTCAAGAGGGTTTGTTGTTTGCTCCTGGCGGGGTTCCTGAGCCACTTCCGATGATGGCACTGCGTTCATGTCGACGATAGCAAATTGCCGATTATCTGCCTGCTTGATTTCTTTGAGCGTATAAGTTTTTTGGTACGATTTTGAGCCCATCATATCGAAAGAAAAGGTCACTATGCTGCTCCAATTATCGCCCTGGCTTAATCGGTTTTTTTCGGCAGGCGGCAAGGCTGGAATTGTGTGCCGCTGCTTGATCGCTGCCGGCAAAAGTAGTGCCGAAGCCGTTTTATGAGCGGTAGAACTGCCCTCGACGGCGGCCCGCACCTGGTTTGCATCGACAACCTGCAAGACTTGTCCTCCCGCTGAGGTTTGTATGGTGTAACTTTGTCCGATTAGTTTTGCCAGCAGATTGTCTTTGTCCTTCTCTCGCGAGCTATCGAAGTCCAGAACAACATCGTCCCTGACTTTAGCCAGGTATTTCAGTGCCCCGATTTTAATCTCGACAATTGCGTTGCCCTTATCATCGACGCTTTGTACTCGCTGGGCGAAGGTCATTTCAATTCTGTTGCCGGTGTGGCCGCCCTTGAAGGCGGTGGGTTTTTCCGGCAAAGGCCCCTCCCACGCGACGCTCCTGTCGGCCTCTACTACCACTGTGTAGGTTGTCGAGTCCTGCGGAGTAAATTTCAGCGCCAACAGAACACTGGGCCCTTTTTCTTTGGGCTTGACCTCTGCTGGAATACTTTCTACGGCGGCAGGTGCCTCACCGACAGCCATCTTTTCTTGCGGTTCAACCTTGCTGCGAGTAGCCTCTTGCGCAGAATCACTGCAGCCCAATGTTACAACAAGCATACAAATCAGACTGCGGCTAGCGCAACTGAGAATAGCACGTGGCATCATTGTTTGGTTTCCTTGTAACTTTCACTTTTCTGCGAAATCCAGGTTGTCATTATACATTTTGCGCATCCTAAGACAACCGTTTTTTCTTTATTGACACTTAATAGACCCCCCAATAAATTGGGGGGCTAAATATCTCTCGACTTGGACCGAGACAGGTTTAGCCCCGCAATTGATCGCGGGGTTGTTTTCACATGGAGAAAGCAGATTATGATAAGCGACACAGTAAAGAAGGGCTTCCAGCACGCGCCGCACAGGAGTTTGCTTCGCGCCTGCGGCCTAAGTGAGGCCGACATTGACAAACCGTTTATCGGCATCGCCAACAGCTTCTGTGAGATTGTGCCGGGCCACGCTCATCTCAATCAGGTCGGGCGGGCCGTTAAGCAGGCCATCCGCGAGGCGGGCGGCGTTGCTTTTGAGTTTAATACCATAGCGGTCTGCGACGGCGTCGCTATGGGGCATACGGGCATGAAATATTCTCTGCCCTCCCGCGAGATTGTGGCCGACTCGGTCGAGACTATGGCCCGGGCACACTGTTTTGACGGCTTAGTCTGTATCCCAAATTGCGACAAAATCACGCCGGGGATGCTAATGGCGGCGGTCAGGCTGAATATCCCCACGATTTTTGTATCCGGCGGACCTATGGCAGCCGGCAAGGCAAAAGATGGAAAGGCGGTAGACCTTATCAGCATATTTGAAGGCGTCGCTCAGTTCAATGCCGGCAAAATTAGCGAGTCGCAGCTAAAAGAGCTGGAGCTGACAGGATGCCCGACGTGCGGAAGCTGTTCGGGAATGTTCACCGCCAATTCGATGAACTGCCTTTGTGAGGCTGTCGGAATGGCGCTGCCCGGCAATGGAACTATCCTGGCAGTTGACCCGAAACGGCAGGAGCTTTACAGGGCAGCCGGCAAGCAGATTATGTATCTGGTGGCAAGAGACATTAAGCCTCTGGATATAATCAATGAAAAATCGCTGGATAATGCCCTTGCTTTGGATATGGCGATGGGCGGCTCAACAAATACCGTCCTGCACTCATTAGCCATAGCCAGTGAAGCGGGCATTAAGTATGACCTGGAGCACATCAACGCTGTCTCAGCCAAGTGCCCCAACATCTGCAAGGTCTCGCCGTCCAGCGGATTCCACATTGAGGATGTGGACGCAGCCGGGGGTGTAAGCGCAATACTAAAAGAAATCAGCAAGATTCCGAATCTACTGAATACTGATTGTCTGACGGTGACCGGCAAAACGCTCGGCGAAAATATTGCTGACGCCCGAATAAAAAATCAGCAGGTAATCCATCCGCTCGATAATCCATACTCGAGAACCGGCGGCCTGGGGATTCTTCGAGGCAACCTTGCTCCCGATGGTGCCGTGGTTAAGACTGCCGGTGTGCCAGAATCGATGTTGACCTTTACAGGCTGCGCTATTGTTTTCGACAGCGAAGAAGAAGCCTATGCAGCTATGCTTCGTGGCGCCGTTCGGAAGGGTCACGTTATTGTGATCCGCTACGAAGGTCCAAGAGGCGGGCCGGGCATGCGTGAGATGTTGAGCGCTACGGCTTACATAAGGGGTGCAGGACTCGGAGAATCGGTTGCGCTTATTACTGACGGCAGGTTCAGCGGCGGCAGCGCGGGACTGGCCATCGGCCATATAAGCCCGGAGGCAGCCGCCGGAGGCCCAATAGGATTATTGAAAGATGGTGACATAATAAAAATTGACATTCCGAAGAACAAAATAGATGTTGAGCTTTCCGACAAAGAACTTGCCGGACGCAAAAAGGCATGGAAGCCGGCCAAACCGCGAATAATCAAAGGCTACCTGGCAAAGTACGCCTCGATGGCCACCAGCGCCGACACCGGCGCAGTGCTGAAATGTTAGACGGTGTATGTCATTCCTGCGAAAGCAGGAATCCAAAATCTTCGAGACAAAGTGGACTCCCGTCCTTCGGCGGGCTCAGGGCAGGTTCTGTGGTTGAAAAGAAAACTCCGTGGTACGTCAGTGGCTTACATTCTGAGTGCTTGCAGTGCCGTAGTTGTCATACTGTACCAATTTTTGTATAATAAATCTAGTGTTTCAAAGACTATGGGTATGCGAGTGTTATGCAAGTAGAGCAGATAATCAGAGCATTCAAAGAAAAGGCCGAAAAGTTATACGGTAAAAGGCTAAAGAATATCCTCCTTTATGGCTCATTCGCAAGAGGTCAAGCCACAGAGGATTCAGACATAGACCTGGCTGTTATACTGGAAGGCGAGGTTGACCCATGCCGAGAGATTGATGCAATGATAGACCTAATAACTGACATCAATCTTGATTTTGAAACCCTGTTATCAGTTTATCCTCTTTCGATTACTGATTTCAAGCAGTTGAACAGCCCTTTGCTGCTCAACCTGCGCAAGGAGGGAAAGCCCGTATGAACGAGACAGCCAGTCTGATTGAAAAGGCCAGGCGGTATCTGAAGAGTGCCAAAACGCTTATAACAGACGATGATTATGAATCATCAGTATCGCGCGCTTATTATGCTATGTTCTATGCAGCAGAGGCTGCACTTTTGAAGAAAGGACTTTCATTTTCATCACACAAAGGTGTTATATCCGGCTTTGGTAAGCATTTTGTAAAGGCAGGTATCTTTAGCAAACAAATGGGCCGAGAGCTGAACAGGGCCTTCGAAAAACGACAGATTGGCGACTATGGTCATGCCTTTGCCATCTCCAGCCAGACAGCAGAACAACTGTTAGAAACTGCAAAAGAGTTCGTCGATGCGATCGCGGATTGGGTACAAGCTCAATCCTAAGCATTTTAGATTAGCAGCCTCATAAAGATGAAATCATATTGGTACGCTAACGGTCTGCATTTTGAGTGTCTCGGCTGCGGCAGATGCTGCTCCGGGCCGGCTCAAGGCTACATTTGGGTGACCAGGTCGGAGATTCAAATAATCGCAGACTTTCTGAAAATAACAGCATCACAGTTGCGGCGAGATTATCTTAGGCGAGTCGGCCTGCGAACAACGATTGTCGAACAGCCCAGCACCAAAGATTGTATATTTCTGAACCACGGATTACGCGGATTACACGGAGAAAAACCAAGATGTATAATTTACCCTGTTCGACCAGGCCAGTGCAGGACGTGGCCTTTCTGGCCGATCAATTTAGCCAGCCCAGACGCCTGGAATAAAGCAGGTCAAAAGTGTCCCGGAATAAATCGCGGAAAATGTTACAGTTACGAGCAGATAAGGGGAATCCAGAGCAACAAGAAATGGTGGCAGAATTCAAAGCAGACGCCCGGCTCTTGACGAAAGTAGCTGAAATTTACAATTGGCTCGACGCACAAATTTGCCAGAACCCTGATTTGGCCGGCGTCTGTAATGCCTGTGGCCGGTGCTGCGACTTCGCCGCTTTTGACCATCGTCTATTTGTTACTATGCCGGAGCTATTGTATTTGGCGGCAAATCTGGGTGCAGAAAAGGTAAAGCCGATGCCAACCGCACGATGCCCGTATAACATAGTGGGCAAATGCAGCATTTATGAGTATAGATTTGCCGGCTGTAGG
>Ga0299915_10002140_pt1 | contig 14430 bp, 13 predicted proteins | sample RVTome_13_FD_200263 | JGI IMG/M metagenome (GOLD analysis project Ga0299915, IMG submission 200263) | Soil microbial communities from uranium-contaminated site in the Upper Colorado River Basin, Wyoming, United States - RVT92D227 (version 2) ...
TTAGGTACCCCCAAAAATCCATTACGAATCTAAACAGCCGCTCAATCAAACCCAAGTGAAGCTTTTTTAAGTGCTTACCACCACCGATGCGGAATCGCTGGGCCTGCCCGATGCGGCTTGACACCCGCGGGCCGCAGGCGTAACGTTAGCGCTCGTCTGAAAGGAGGTGTTTTGCTTGGCGCAAGTGGTTATTAATGATGGAGAATCGTTGGAAAGCGCCTTGAGGCGTTTCAAGCGTAAAGTCCAGCAGGAAGACATCATCAAGGACGTCAAAAAGCATTCCTTTTTCCTGAAGCCTGGAGAGAAAAAGCGGATCAAGCAGGCGCTGGCCCGCAAGCGAGTGCGCAAAAAAATGCGCAGCATGCGCGGTTAGGCGATACGGCCTCTCTCCGGCCACATCCGGGATAAGCCGCTACGGAAGCTACCAGCACCGCACCGCCGGGACGGAGCCCCCTGAGGCCGAGAGATTGGAGAAGCGAAGGCCACGAAGTTCACAAATTACACGGAGCGGCATGGCCGCAACCAAAGAAAAAGCAAACCGCAGAGGCGCACAGAGATTTGGGACACGGAAAAACGCGGGTGGATTGCACGAGCTTTTGTTGCCTCCGAAGGGCGCCCCGCTGCGCGGGGCGGTTTTTGCCTGAGCCTCCCCGGGCAAGCGCGCCTGGTTGCGGCCTATCCATCCGATGCGACGGGTTCAGCAGGCACGTTTGCCCGGGGAGGCTCAGGCAAAGACAGCAGCAAAAGCTCGTGCAATCCACTCAGCGACCATGCGGCGCTGGCAGAATCCGCGTTCGTCCGCGTCCCGATTTCCTCGGTGCACTCCTTAAACTGCGTCTTGGCGGTTAAAAAATCCTTTCCCGGCGGGCAAGGATTTGCTTGTTAGATACTTACGGCACGTTTTTTGTGCCGTAAGTATCTAACATTTTACTAGTACGAAATGTTCGGGGGCGCCTTTCCGAATGCGTGTAATTCGTGACGGCAGTTTTTCTATTTACGATATCAGCTTCTGCACGATCCCCCTCGCTGCGTGGTATTTCGTCTGAGAGGATGTCTATGCGCACCCTCGATCTCTTGAAGAAAAAGCGGGATGGGGAAGAGCTCTCGCCGGCCGAGATCGGCTTCCTGATCCGGGGCATTTGCGCCGGTGAAATTCCGGACTACCAGATCGCCGCTTTCCTGATGGCCGTCTTCTTCCGTGGGATGAGCGCAGCGGAACTGGCGGCGCTGACCGAGGAGATGCGGCGGTCGGGAAGCGTGCTGGATCTTTCAGACATCCCCGGGCGCAAGGTGGATAAGCATTCGACGGGCGGCGTCGGCGATAAAACATCGCTGGTCCTGGCCCCGGCGGTGGCGGCCGCAGGCCTGACAGTGCCGATGATTTCCGGGCGCGGCCTGGCCCACACCGGCGGGACGCTGGATAAGCTGGAATCCATCCCGGGGTTTCAGGTCCGGCTTGCGCCCGAACAGCTCAAAGCCGCGCTGCGCCGGGTCCGGGCGGTGCTCGTCGGTCAGGATGATAATCTCGTGCCGGCGGACCGGAAGCTGTATGCCCTGAGAGATGTGACCGCCACCGTGGACAGCCGCCCGCTGATGGCCGCCAGCATCATGAGCAAGAAACTCGCCGAGGACATCGACGGGTTAGTGCTGGATGTGAAGACCGGGAGCGGAGCTTTCGCCAGGAGCGAGGAAGATGCGGAGGCGCTGGCGCGGGACATGGTCGGCATCGGCAAAGCGTTCGGCAAGAAGGTGGTCGCCGTGATCAGCGACATGAGCCAGCCGCTCGGGGAATATGCCGGCAACGCGCTCGAGGTCATCGAATGCCTCGAAGTGCTCAAGGGGCGGGGCCCCGAGGACCTGATCCATCTGTGCGAGAGCCTCGCGGCTTACTGCTTTCTGCTGGGAGACGCCGTGGAATATCTGCAGGACGGCAGGGAACTCTTCCACCGGACCATCGCATCGGGTGCGGCCCTGAACAGCGTGCGCGAAATCATTAGGATTCAGGGCGGAAATACGGCGGTCGTCGAAGATTATGCGCTCCTGCCTCAGGCGCGCCGCCGTACCGAGATCGCGGCCGCGGCCGACGGTTTTGTGGATGCCATCGACGTAGAAAAGATGGGGTGGGCGATCAACATCCTGGGAGCAGGCCGGGAAACCGTGGAATCCGGCATCGACCACTCCGTGGGATTACAGGTGCACAAGAAAATCGCCGACCAGGTTCAATCCGGCGAGGCTCTCTGCACTCTGTATTATAACGATCAGGATCGATGTGCGCGCGCGCGGCAGATGATAGTGGAGTCTTACAGCTTCTCCCGAACCCGGCCGCCGCGACCCGCACTTATCAGAAAAATAGTGACATGATGCCGGCGGGAGGATCATGATGATCTCACAGCTGGATGATACGGTAGCAGCGATACTTAAACGCGGCGCCGAGCGCCCGGAAATCGGCCTGATTCTTGGTTCCGGGCTGGGGGCCTTTGCAGAGAGATTCGAGGACCGGACCATCTTTCCCTATGACGAACTTCCGCATTTCCCGCGTCCTTCCGTGACGGGACACGCAGGCAGGTTGATAATCGGAAAATCCGAAGGCGTCGCAGCAGCCGCCTTGCAGGGGCGCGTCCATTTTTATGAGGGTTTTTCCATGGCGGAGGTGATCTACCCCGTCCGGGTGCTGGGCCGGCTGGGGATCAAGCAGCTGATCGTCACCAACGCCGCCGGCGGCATCAACACTTCGTTCCGGCCGGGAGACCTCATGCTGATCCGCGACCACATCAACCTCATGGGCTCGAACCCGCTGATCGGGAAAAACGCGGACGAGCTCGGCGAGCGCTTCCCCGACATGAGCGAGGCTTACGACGACCGTCTGCGTGAACCCGCCCTGCGCATGGCAGCCCAGAGGGGAATACTGCTGCGCCAGGGGGTCTATGTCGGCCTGTCCGGACCGAGCTATGAAACCCCCGCAGAGATCCGAATGTGCCGGGCGCTGGGAGCGGACGCGGTCGGGATGTCGACGGTGCCGGAAGTCATCGCGGCCAATCACATGGGCGTCCAGGTGCTCGGCATTTCCTGCATTACCAACATGGCGGCCGGGATACTGCCGCAACGGCTCTCACACCGGGAAGTCATCGATACAACGCGACGGGTCGGGGAGCAATTCAGCGAACTGCTGCAGGCCATAATCCCCCAGCTGCCGGCACTCGCCAGGCAGCAGGACGGAGCACAACCATGAGACTCCATGAGCTGATCGATACTGCCCTGCAGTACCGTTCCAGGGCGCGCGCTCCCTACTCACAGTTTCCGGTCGGGGCCGCCCTGGAGACCAGAAAGGGCAAGGCTTTTGGCGGCTGTAATGTCGAGAACTCCTCCTTCGGCCTGACCATGTGCGCGGAGCGCGTGGCCATCTGGAAAGCGCTGTCTGAGGGAGAAACCGAGTTCCGCCGCCTGGTGGTAGTCACCGACACCGCCAGCCTGACGCCTCCCTGCGGCGCCTGCCGTCAGATCATCTGGGAGAACTGCGGCGATATCCAAATCATCCTGTGTAACCTGCGCGGCGCCCGCACGAAGCACCGCATGAGCGAGTTGCTGCCGCTGCCGTTCGACGGCAGCTTTCTTGTCGGTGCGTGAAGTGTTGCTCCGGACGTTCCGCCCCCTTGTTGTTCTGTTGCTGCTGGCGGGCCTTGCTGCCTGCAGCCCCACCGCCGGCCGCGAACAAGCCGACATCCTGGTCTCCGGCGGCATGGTGGTCACGATGGACGGATCGCGCCGCGTCCTGGAGCGCGGCGCCGTTGCGATTCGCGGTGAGCATATCCTGGATGTCGGCCCCGACGGCGAGCTGCGCCAACGGTATGCGGCCGCCCGGACGTTGAATGCCGAAGGGACCTTCGTGCTGCCGGGCCTGGTGAACACCCACACGCACGCGCCTATGGTGCTCTTCCGCGGCATCGCCAACGATGTAGCGCTCATGGACTGGCTCCAGAAGTACATATTTCCCGCCGAGGCCGCAAGCGTCACCCCGGATTTTGTGGAAGCGGGCACTGCCCTGGCGTGCCTGGAGATGATACGGTCGGGGACGACGACCTATGCGGACATGTATTACTTCGAAGAGCAGGTGGCCGCCGTAACCGAAAAGGCCGGGATGAGAGCCGTGCTGGGCGAGACCATCATTGGATCGCCGTCGCCCGACAGCCGGACACCCGAGCAGGCGCTGGCGTACACGGAGCGCTTCATCCGCCGGTGGAAAGGCAACACGCTCATCACGCCGGCGGTTTCTCCACACGCTCCCTATACAAACTCCGCCGCGACGCTGAAGGCATGCAAGATCCTCGCAGACAGGTACGGCGTGCCGCTGACCATCCATGTTTCGGAAACCCGCGACGAAGTGCGGCAGGTGCAGCAGACATACGGCCGGACCTCGACACAGTGGCTGGACAGCCTCGGCATGCTCGGCCCGCTTGTGCTCTTCTGTCACGTCGTATGGCCGACGGAGGAAGACCTCGCGCTCATCCAGGCCCGCGGCGTGGGAGTTTCGCACAATCCCGAGAGCAACATGATGCTGGCCTCAGGAGCCGCACCCGTGGTGCGCATGCTGGCCCTCGGCATCCCCGTCGGCCTCGGGACGGACGGCGCCGTCAGCAACAACAACCTGGACATGTTCGAAGCAATGGACTTCGCCGGCAAGCTGCACAAACTGGTGAACATGGACCCGGCGGCCATCACGGCGGAGCGTATCCTGGAAATGGCGACGCTCGGCGGCGCGCGCGTCCTGGGCCTCGAGCGGGAAATCGGCTCGCTGGAAGCGGGCAAAAAAGCCGACCTCATACTGGTGAACGGAGAGACAGAGAAAGCGATCCCTCTTTACGATCCGTACCGTCAGCTCGTCTATTCCCTGAAGGGGAACGACGTGCAGGCCAGCATCATTAACGGAAAGGTGATCATGCTGGAGGGCAGAGCCCTGACGCTGGATGAAAAGCTCGTGCGGCAGAAGGCGCGGGATTTCGGGGAGCGCATCCGGAATTCCGCCAGCATACAATGAAGCGGTTTCGGAGAGTTATTCTCGTCGTTATCGACAGCCTGGGCATCGGCGAAATGCCGGACGCCGCCCGCTGGGGTGATGCCGGCAGCGACACCCTGGGCCACGTGCTGGCAAGGGAAAGGCCCAGCCTCCCCAACCTCCAGCGGCTCGGGCTCGGGAATATCCGGGAATTTGCGCACATGCCTGCGGTTCCCCGTGCCGAGGGGAGTTACGGCAGGGCTGCCATCCGCTCGAACGGCAAAGACACTACGGTCGGTCATTGGGAAATGGCCGGACTGATTACGCAGACGCCCTTTCCCGTCTATCCGAGCGGATTCCCCGATCATCTGGTCGCCGCCTTCGAACGGGCCGTCGGCCGTAAAGTCCTGGGCAATAAGCCTGCCTCAGGGACCGAGATAATCAAGGAACTTGGCGCGGAGCACATGCGCACGGGAAATCCGATCATCTACACCTCGGCCGACTCGGTGTTTCAGGTCGCGGCCCATGAGGAAATCATCCCCCTGCCCGAGCTTTACCGGATCTGCCGGATCGCCCGGGAACTGCTCGACGGCCCCGACCGGGTGGCGCGCGTGATCGCCCGGCCCTTCATCGGCGCCCCGGGGAGCTTTCAGCGTACCGGAAACCGCAAGGACTTTGCCGTCGGGCCGCCCGAGGCCACACTTCTCGACCGGTTGTCGGCCCAGGGCTTGAATGTGATCGGGATCGGCAAAATAGCTTCGATCTTCGCTTTTCGCGGCATCACCCGGTCGCTGGATGCGCACAACAACGACGAGGTGATGGACCAGACCGTCCGGGCGCTCACGGCCGCTCCCGCCGGCCTGGTGTTCGCCAATTTCGTGGACTTCGATATGTTGTGGGGTCACCGCAACGACAGCAAGGGATATGCGGCCGGCCTGGAAAGGCTCGACCGGCGCCTGCCGGAATTGCTGGCGGCTTTGCAGGAGGACGACTGCCTGATAATCACGGCGGATCACGGCTGCGATCCGACTACGGCCAGCACCGACCACTCGCGCGAATACGTCCCGATCATCGTTTACAGCAAGGGACTCCAGGGAGGCGTCAACCTTGGCACCCGGTCCGCCCTTGCCGACATCGCCCAGACAATCGCCGACAACTTCAGCCTGTGCCTGCCCTGCGGTACGTCTTTCCTCGCCGACGTGCGTTAGCCCCCCAAAAAACAGCCACGAATTCTCTGGAGCGGCATAGCCGCAACCAAACAAAACCTCACCGCGGAGACGCGGAGCACGCAGAGACTGAAAACGCAGAAACCACTGATTTCACGGATGGGCTCCAGTGGACACGGGCTTTTGCTTCCGGGATTCCAGCCCAGATGACAGCAAAAGCCCGTGCCCACGCCGGCAGTCTTATTTTCTCTGCGACCTCTGCGTCTCTGCGGTTTGCTTTTGATTGGGTTGCGGCCGTTAGGCCGCGCTAGGTTTGCGTGGTTGGCAAAAATCCTTCACGGCAGGGCAAGGATTTGACCGTTAGTAGTACGAATAACGCGGCCGAATTCGTGCAATTTGTGGAATTCGTGGCCGGTATTTTGAGCTGAGCCCAGGGCTTCGCACACCGCGACGGAATGAGGCGTCAGGGATGCTCGGGATCGAGCGCCAGGACGCAGATGTCCGGCAGGTTGCGGTAGCGCTGGTCGTAGTCGAGACCGTAACCGACCACAAAGGCATCGGGGATCTCGAAGCCGATGTAATCGACCGGCACCGCGATCGAGCGGCGCGAAGGCTTGTTGAGCAGTGCGACTACTTTCAGCGATTGTGGATTGCGTGCTTGAAGGTTCTGCACCAGGTAATGAAGCGTCAGCCCGGTGTCCACGATGTCTTCCACGAGCAGAACGTCTTTCCCCTCCAGACTCTCATCCAAATCCTTCAGGATGCGGACCTCGCCGCTGCTCATGGTCGAAGCGCCATAGCTCCCGACCGCGATGAAATCGAATGACAGTCCCAGATCGATGGCGCGCACCAGGTCGGCGTGAAAAATGCAGGCGCCTCGGAGTATGCCGATGAGATGAGGCGTCTTTCCCGTATAGTCCTCGGTGATCTGCGCCCCAAGCTCGCGGACTCGTTTTTCAATCCTCTTCGAATCGATCAATATCCGGCCAATCCTCGCATTGAGGTGACAAAACCAGCTAGCGTCCAAGGAACCTCCTTTCGACATGGGGATATTCAACTAGAAGTGACGCCATAAATCAAACAAACACGGTCCTTGATGCCGCATTCTCTAATGGCTAAAGTACAGTGCGATGAATCCGCGGCGGAGATCGGTACCGGTGAATGTCGGCGGCGTGCCGGTGGGTGGGATTGCGCCCATCGTGGTGCAGTCCATGACCAACACCGATACGGAAGATGTGCAGGCGACCGCCGGGCAGATCGCCGCGCTCGCGCAGGCCGGCGCCGAGCTGGTGCGCGTGACCGTCAATACCCGCACAGCCGCCGAGAGCGTCCCCAGCATAGTCCGGCGCCTGCGCGACGAGGGCATCGCCGTGCCGGTCATCGGCGACTTCCACTACAACGGCCACATCCTGCTCATGGAATATGCCGATTGCGCGCGTTCTCTGGCCAAATACCGCATCAACCCGGGCAATGTCGGCGCCGGCAGGCGCCACGACGAGAACTTTCGTCGCATGATCGCGGTGGCCGTCGAACACGACAAGCCGGTGAGAATCGGCGTCAACTGGGGGTCCCTGGACCAGGCCCTGCTGGCGCGCCTGATGGATGAAAACACGAGGCGGGCGGAGCCCCGGGATGCGAGAGGGGTCATGATCGAGACCATGATTGCGAGCGCCCTCGAGTCGGCGGAGATGGCGGAACACTATGGCCTGCCTCACGACCATATCATGCTGAGCGCCAAGACATCCGGAGCACAGGATCTCATCGAAATCAACCGCGCTCTGGCCTCACGGTGCGACTACCCGCTCCACCTGGGGCTGACCGAGGCGGGCATGGGAGCCAGAGGGATCGTCGCCTCGACGGCTGCGCTGGCGGTGCTGCTTCAGGAGGGAATCGGCGACACCATCCGAGTTTCGCTGACACCGTCTCCCCGCGGCGACCGAGCCGAAGAAGTGCGCGTCGCACAGCAGATACTGCAGTCGCTGGAGATCCGCAGTTTTGCCCCTCAGGTCTCCGCGTGTCCGGGCTGCGGGCGAACCACATCCACGCTTTTCCAGGAAATGGCGGATCGGATCGACCGGTACCTGCAGGAACAGATGCCCTCCTGGAAAAAGCGTTATCGCGGGGTGGAGGAACTCCGAGTGGCGGTTATGGGGTGCGTGGTCAATGGGCCGGGCGAGTCGAAACACGCCGACATCGGCATTTCGCTCCCCGGCGCCGGAGAGGAGCCCAAAGCCCCGGTCTACGTCGGCGGCCGCCTGCTTACCACCCTGCGCGGCGAAAATATCGTCGCCGACTTCATTGCCATCTTGAATAATTACATCGATTCCCATTACTCTCCGTCTCCGTGAGAGTGTTTCTTGCTACTTAACCAGGAAAGCGACCGAGATGCTGAAAACTCATGATTGCGGCGATTTACGTTTGTCTAACGCCGGCCGGACGGTAAGCGTTGCCGGCTGGGTGCACCGGAGGAGAGATCACGGCGGTCTGATCTTCATTGATGTACGGGATCGATCGGGTATCGTTCAGGTGACCGTCGACCCGGGCAACGAGAGAGCCTACCGCGCCGCCGAGAAGGTGCGCGTCGAGTTCGTCGTCCGGATCGTCGGCGAAGTGCGGCCGCGGCCGGCAGGTCTGGCCAATCCCAACCTTGCCACCGGCGAGCTCGAGATCTCGGCGCACGAGTTTATCATCCTGAACCCGTCCAAGCCGCTGCCGATCGCCGTTGATGATGACGGGTACAAGACCGAGGAAAGCCTGCGGTTGAAGTACCGCTATCTCGATCTCCGGCGCGTGCGCATGCAGAAGAACCTGATCCTCCGCCACAAGGTGGTCAAATTTATCCGGGACTACCTGGACCGGCAGGGCTTCCTGGAAATCGAGACCCCGCTCCTTATCAAGTCCACTCCCGAGGGCGCGCGTGATTACGTCGTGCCGAGCCGGAATTTCCCCGGCAAGTTCTTCGCACTGCCGCAAAGCCCGCAGCAGCTCAAGCAGCTCCTCATGGTGGCGGGCTACGAGCGCTACTTCCAGATCGCGCGCTGCCTGCGCGATGAAGATATGCGCGGCGACCGCCAGCCGGAATTCACGCAGCTCGACCTGGAGATGTCCTTCGTCGAACGGGATGATGTCCTGGCGGTGGTCGAAGGATTGGTCACCGGGCTGGTGCCGGCCGTCGCTCCGCACAAGCGCATCATTTCGCCTTTTCCCCGGTTTTCGTTTGCGGAGGCCGTGGCGCGCTATGGCACGGACAAGCCGGACCTGCGGTTCGGCATGGAGCTGACCGATCTCACCGGCGCCTTGACGGACTCCGGGTTCAGGGTTTTCTCCGAGACTGTGCGGGCCGGGGGCGTGATCCAGGCCATACGGGCTCCGGGATGCGCGGCTTTCTCCCGCAAGGAGCTGGATTCGCTGACGGAGCTGGTGAAGACATGCGGCGCGAAAGGACTGGCCACTCTGGGTTGGACCGGCGCGGGCCTGAGGGGAAGCCTGGCGAAGGCTCTGGGCCAGGAGGAGAGCGCTGCCATTCAGGGCGCGATGCAGGCCGGGGAAGGCGACCTGGTCTGCATTGTGGCCGACCAACCGCCCGTCGTGCGCAAGGCGCTCGGGGGCCTGCGCCTGGAATTCCGCGACCGGCTCAAGCTCGCCCCCCCGGACCTGCTCGCATTCGCCTGGATCATCGACTTCCCCATGTTCGAGTGGGATGATGAGGCGCAGCGATGGAGCTTCACGCACCACCCTTTCACCATGCCGAAGGAGGAGCACCTGGACCGGCTGGAAAGCGACCCGGGTTCCGTGCTCAGCAATGCCTACGACCTGGTATGCAACGGCTACGAGCTGTCGAGCGGCAGCATCCGTATCCACCGGCGCGACGTGCAGTCGCGGATTTTCAAGCGCCTGGGCTACAGCGAAGAAGAAGCATACCGCCGCTTCGGCCACATGCTGGAAGCGTTCGAATACGGGGCGCCGCCGCACGGCGGGATGGCGCCGGGCATCGATCGGCTGGTCATGCTCCTGGCGGATGAGCCCAACATCCGCGAAGTCATCGCATTTCCCAAGACGGCCAGCGCGAGCGACCTCATGTTCGATGCTCCCTCAGCCGTGGATGCAGGCCACCTTAAAGAGCTGCACCTGGCGATCATCGGCGCCAATCCATGAAATTCTCGCCATTGACAAGGAAATCCTTTGCCACTAATTCGTACTACTAACGCGCAAATTTTTGCCCGCTGTGAAAGGATTTTCGTCGCCGCCAAGACGCAGTTTCACGGAGCGCACCGAGGAAATCAGGACGCGGAAGAACGTCGAACGCGGATTCTGCTGTAGCCGCAACGTCGGCGAGTGGATTGCACGAGCTTTCGCTGCTGCCTTTGCCTGAGCCTTCCCGGGAAAACGCGCCTGTTAAACCCGTCGCATCGGATGGATAGGCCGCAACCAGGCGCGCTTGCCCGGGGAGGCTCAGGCAAAGACCGCCCCGCGTAGCGGGGCACCCTTCGGGGGCAGCAAAAGCTCGTGCAATCCACCCGCGTTGTTCCGTGTCCCAAATCTCTGCGTTTTCTCAGTGCGCTTTGCGCCTCTGCGGTTTGCTTTTTCTTGGGTTGCGGCTATGCCGCTCCAGGTAATTCGTGGCAGGTTTTAGAATTTTTCGATTGCAGACAGATGAATATCGCCGGCCGCCGTGTGCAGGCGGATCGAGGCGCCGCCCGCGCCGACGCTGGCGGTCAGGCTGCGCGCACTGTCCTTGACCACTATGTGAAGCGGGATTTTCTCGCCCTCGATGACCTGTTCCGGATAGTCGATCGTGATGTTGCCGCTGCGGGTCTCCACCTGCAGAGCGGCCGAATAGTCCGCGGGCAGCCGGAGATGTACCGCGCCGCGCTGCGTCGCCGCTGAAAAGCCCTGGCCGTCCCATCGCTTCCCCGCCATTTCGGCGATGATATCGCCGGCCTTCGTCGTCGCGGAAAAGTAGCCCTGAAGCGCCGCAGCCCGGATGTTGCCGCGCGCAAGGTCGGCCTCGATCCAGCCGTTGATCTGTCCGGCCGAGAGATCTCCCTCCAGCACCCTGATCTTGAGATCGGTCTTGCTCTTCGGAACCCTGATCTTGAGGTTGACCTCCATGGCGGCAGTGGCTTTCGGAGGCGTTTGAGTTGCGATGCTGGCGGAGGTCTGCCCATACTTGATCCGGAGCGGATACTGCTCGGCGAGCGCCTTGGCCTCGACCGGAGGCAGGTAGTAAACGATCTGCTCAGCCTCGATGCTCACGGTCGCGCGGTCCCAGCCGGTGACCTCTATGTTCCCCGGCGCGCCCGCAGCTATCTCGATCTTGCCGCCGGGATAGAAGCTGAATTGTCTCTCGATCCGCTCGACATAGGGTGCGCTGGTCTGCGGTCTTTCCTGCCTCCCAGACAGGCCTTCGGCCAAAGAGAAGCCCAGCAGCAAAGCCGCGTTCAGCAAGTGAATGATCATGGAGCAACCCCCCCCATGCTCTGTCCGCCGAAACGCAGGACAGAGTTCCGGTCGATAGCGAAAAACATGGCGATACAACAGGCGCCGAGGGCCAGCCAGAAGCACAGCGCAGCCGGTTTCGACGTCAGGCGGCGCCGGACCGACTGCAGCAGATGATACAGGACCCAGCACTCGAGCGCGAAGGGCGGAAAGCCGAGGAATCCGAGGAGCGGCATTTCGAATATCTTCAGGTGGCCGAAAAACGGCACCGTATAAACCCAGCGGGCGCCGGCCCAGAAATTCCAGAACTCCCACATGATGCCGCACGCCAGACCGCCCAGCAGCAGGCACCAGATGCGCCGCCGCTCGGCCGATGCCGCATGGAGCGACAGGCTCCGGAGCCCCAGCCTTTCCAGCAGCGGGTCCAGAAGGAATATCGGCCCCAACCAGACGGCGGAGAAGAAATATTGCGGCCAGGCAAGCGGCGCGGCGCACAAGGCGGCGCCGAGCGCCATGAACCACGGCGCCGGGGCGCCGGAGGGCGGGGCATGCAGGGGTTCGGCCTCCGAGGCGAACCGCTTCTCTCGCCGGCGAAAAAACAGCGCCTCGCACAGGTCCGCCGTGATGAAAACGCCCGGCAGAACGGTCGCGAAAGCCAGCGCGTATCCCGGCCAGCGCAGCCACAGCTGAGCGGGGAGGCCATCGTAAATCCAGTTGTTGATTACGAGGTTGTACGCTTCGAAGAGAAGCCAGATGAGAACCGAGAGCGGCAACATGCCCGGCAACTCGCCCCGCCGGCTGGTCAGGAGAGACCGCCCGCGAAGGGCCAGCAGCAGGTTGTCGGCCAGCAGGATGTACGACCACCAGGCAAAGGAATAGAACCAGGAATAGAAAGGCTCGACCTTCCGGAAAAGGAAGTACTGCGAGATCGGCAAAAGGAGCAGACCCAGCAGCCCGTAGAAGCGCATCTGAATTTAGCTTTCAGCGATCAGCTGTCAGCAGTCAGCCGCCAGATCTTCGATGGATGGGCGCCGCGTTGCCTCGATCAGGGCAAGCTGAATGCTGATGGCTGATAGCTCTGGTCAGGATGACCGGCGTCTCGAGGTTGCCCAGCTCATCCACCTGCGTGCTGCCGGCCAGTTTGCCGAAACCGTTGCCTACGAAGATCGCGGCCGGCGCCTTCTCCTGGAAGAGGTTGCCGGAGTGAGGAACGATGGCGGTGACGCCGGTGCGGATGGAGTCTCCATCGATGAGCGTGATGTAGCCCACGGCGACGCCCGCCAGAAGGCTGTTGCTTAGTAGCGATGAATGCGATCCGATCATGGTTCACTTCCATTCTGGCGATTCACGGGATCGCCGTTCCTGAAACCCTGTGTCCCGCATCGGCGCGCCAGCGATCGCGGACCGCGCGCCCCGCCTGCCAGCTTCATCATCCTCATCGGCATTGTAGCCCTTGGGGCTGGCAGTCATCCAGCAATACCTGCATGCCTGAGGGAGGCGTGGTTCGCATTCGTGCGCCGCGGCGGTTCCTGAACGGGAATACCCCCTCCCCGGTTTGTCCGCCTGGAGATCCCCCTCGGAATTTCCTGCTCAATTCCACCTATGGGCAGTTAGATATGTTGCGGCCTGCAGGCCGCAGGAGGTCCAGCGAGCGTAATGCTCTACCCATATCGGGCGCTCTATATTTCGGAGGAGCTTCCAAACGAGGGCGGCGATTTCCTGCACCCCGGGTCGGGCCTCGCCGTATGCGAAACCGCATCCTCGTACTGCCCGCGAAATCCCGAAAAAACCGTCCTGTATGGCGTAGTCGCCGAACAGCTCGAGACTTTTCTGCAACGGCAGCACCGCCGGGAGCGCCACGTGCCCCGGTTCGTGGAACGCGAACTGCGGTCATATCTGGATTGTGGAGTTCTGGCCCGCGGCTTTCTGCGCGTGCACTGCGATGCCTGCGGGAAGGACCGGCTCGTGCCGTTTTCCTGTAAAGGCCGTGGCTTTTGTGCGTCCTGTTGCGGCCGCCGCATGGCGGACACCGCCGCCCATCTGGTGGATCGCGTTTTTCCTGCAGTGCCGGTCCGGCAGTGGGTGCTCTCCCTTCCCTTCGCCCTGCGCTACCGCCTTGCGTACGACGCGCCCCTGGTCAGCGATGTCCTGCGCATTTTTGTGCAGGTTGTCTTCGGCTCTTTTCGGCGCCGGGCAGGCTTTCCAGCCGCAGGCCGGACGATACGGTGCGGCGCCGTGACCTTCGTGCAGCGCTTCGGAGACGCGCTGAATTAATGGCAAGCTTGCCATTAGTTCAGTAATCGCAAGGACCGTATAATGCGAAGGAGGTGAAGCAGATGCAAGACTGACCGCATTTCTGGCGTGAATTACTTGCCATTATCTGCTCCAGACGTGCAATCCTCCAAACTCACCAAGGAGGTGCACAATGCAGTTACAATCACCGAACGAACAGATTCTCTTCCGGTTGGAAGAGCACTTGAATCAGGAAGAATATTGTCGAAAGACTTTCCAACGTTGGACCGAAGTAGCAGGACGATTCCTTAGATATTTGGACAAACGTCATATTGCGGTCGAAGTCGCGGAACCATCACACATCAGTTCCTACTTGACGAGTGAACTCCGGCTGTTTCGCCAGCGGTATCACCGCAGCCCGTATCCGATCAGGTTGTGGCGCAACTCGCATGCCGGTGGGATCCACATGCTCCTGCGTTTGGCTCGGGGGGAGTGGCCGCCGGCTGCGGTTCCCTCGACTTCACTTGAGTCGTTTCATCGGCAGATTTGTGAAGAGTACGCCCGCTGGCTGCGCGATTTTCGCGGTCTAGCGCCGGAGAGCAG
>Ga0299915_10002141_pt1 | contig 14422 bp, 11 predicted proteins | sample RVTome_13_FD_200263 | JGI IMG/M metagenome (GOLD analysis project Ga0299915, IMG submission 200263) | Soil microbial communities from uranium-contaminated site in the Upper Colorado River Basin, Wyoming, United States - RVT92D227 (version 2) ...
CTCGGTTTTGTGACAAAAACTACGCCGGCAGGTGCCTGGGAGCCGTTAAGACCTTTAGCCTTAGCCGTCGCCTGTGATTGCAGCTTCGTGGCGCGAGGCTTTTCTGCAGACATCGAGCATCTGGCGACTGTAATTCAGTTGGGAATACGGAACAAAGGTTTTTCTCTCATAGAGGTGCTGCAACCGTGTGTATCATTTAACCGTCAGAATACTTATGACTGGTATCGTAAAAGGGTGTACAAACTGGAGCAGGAATATGATCCCACCGACAGAATCGGCGCTTTTGCTAAAGCTCTAGAATGGGGTGAGCGCATACCTACAGGTGTAATATATCAAAATAGCCGGCCGGTTTATGAAGAGCAACTGTCAGCAATTAAGAAAGCACCGCTGGTAAAGCAGCCGCTTGACCCACTGCAGTTTGAAGCACTGCTGAACGAGTTCATGTGAAGATTGATGAACGGAGGTTAATGTTGCAAAATGTAGCACAAATTAAGTCCGAGAAAAGAGAGCATACGGAGCAAGTCTCAGACATGGCGTCACTTCGACCCCTTTTGTCGCCACAAACAGTGGCTGTAATAGGGGCTTCACGACATCCCGGTACCATCGGCTATCTTCTCCTGCAATGTATGGTGCAGGCCGGATTTACCGGAACTGTGTACCCTGTTAATCCCAATGTGGATTCGGTAATGTCAATCAAAGCTTACCCTTCAGTGCTTGATGTGCCCGGTAACGTTGAACTGGCGGTTATCGCGGTGCCGGCCAAACTTGTATCGAAGGTCGCCGACGAGTGCGGAAAGAAGGGAGTAAGCGCTCTGATAGTGATTTCCGATGGATTCAAGGAGGTGGGGCTTGAGGGGGCATTACGTGAAGAGGAACTTCGCGATATCATCCGACGATACGGCATGAGGGTAGTCGGGCCAAATTGTATGGGAATTATCAATACAGATGATTCGATAAAGATGAACGCCACTTTTTCGCCGGTTTTTCCGCCTGCAGGAAACGTGGCATTTATGTCCCAGAGCGGTGCCATGGGATTGACCATTCTAGAACATGCCAATAACCTGAATATGGGTATCTCTACTTTCGTCAGCGCCGGCAATAGGATAGATGTTGAATCAAATGAGTTACTGGAATATTGGGAGAATGACCCGGCGACTAAAGTAATATTGCTTTATCTTGAATCGTTCGGTGATCCGCGAAGGTTTGCTCGAATTGCCCGGAGAATCTCAAATAAGAAGCCCATTGTGGTGGTCAAGAGCGGCAGCACGCAGGCTGGTTCTAGAGCTGCGGCATCGCATACCGGAGCTATAGCTACGTCTGACGTCACTATTGATGCCTTGTTTCACCATGCGGGCATTATACGGGTAAACATGATGGAAGAATTGTTTGATGTAGCTACACTTCTGTCCAATCAGCCGTTGCCGACTGGCAGGAGGCTGGCTATTATAACTAACGGCGGGGGTCCCGGAATAATAGCTGCCGATGCTTCGGCACGCAGCGGTCTCGAACTGCCGCAATTTTCTCCGGAAACGGAAAACAAACTCAAATCTGTCGCTTTACGCGATATCAGCATCAATAATCCTCTTGATACGACTGCAGGCTCTACACCGGAGGAATTTTGCCATATGCTGGAAATACTGGCTAACGATGAGGGCAATGACGCCGTGCTGGCTATATTCGTACCCCCGGTGGCTACAGAACTGACTACTATGGAAACTGCTATCAGAAACGTAGCGCCCATATACTGGCGGCGACGAAAGCCCCTATTAGCTTGCTTTTTGGGTGAAAGAGGGTTTAAAGCGAAATTAGGTTCTAAAGGCAGGTTTGTGCCGTCCTATCCGTTTCCGGAAGAGGCAATCTCCGCGCTGGTCAGGGCAATCGAATATGCAGAAATGCGCACAAAACCCAAGGGGAAGATTCCCAAATTCCCTGGGCTAAAGAAGGAACGGGCGCGCAAGACGATCGAGTTAGCCCTTGATAGAAATGGAGGCAAGCCGGTATGGCTTACAGCAGCCGAAGCATATGATGTGCTTGGCTGCTATGGAATCCGCTTTGCGAATACCGAAGCGGCAAGGACAGCAGAAGAAGCAGCGGATGTAGCCTCCAAGCTCCATTTCCCGGTAGCTGTCAAGCTGGACTCAACAAGCCTTGTCCATAAAACAGATGTCGGCGGCGTTGTGCTGGGACTTAACTCCGAGAGCGAGGTAAGGCAGGCTTTCAATGAAATCAGAACCAGACTGGCAGGCCTTGGTCGTAATAATGAGATGAAAGGGGTAATAGTACAGGAGATGGTGAAGGGTGGAATAGAGACCATAGCTGGAGTAACACAAGACCCCTCCTTTGGACCTCTTATCATGTTCGGCTCGGGTGGAGTGTATGCCGAATTAGTCAAAGACGTAGTTCTGAGGTTGCACCCGCTCACTGATTTGGATGCCAAAGAGATGGTCGTTTCGATAAAGATGGCAAAGGTGTTTGAAGGATTCAGAGGTTCGCCGCCTAGCGATATTAAAGCGGTCGAGGATTTGTTGCTGAGGCTTTCGGCTATGGTTGAAGATTTGCCGCAAATTGGCGAGCTCGATTTCAACCCGGTAACTGTAATGCCTGCCGGCGAAGGTTATTGGGTTATCGACGCCAAGATTATGGTCAGGTGAATTCAATATACGTCTTACCAGTCAATAGTCGTAAACATCACTTCTTATCTTTGAGCTTCTTTTGCAGTTCCTCGGCGGCTATAAGAATCGGGTCATAAACGGGTGCGAAAGGCGGCGCATATCCCAAGTCGAGGTTTCCAACTTCACGAACGCTCATCCTGGCTGTAATTGCCGTGGCGAAAACATCAACCCTTTTGGAAATTCCCTCTCGGCCGGCCATCTGGGCTCCCAGGAGCAGGCCTGTTTTCCTATCCGCGACCAATTTAACTTTAATGTTGCTACTTCCCGGATAATAAAACGCCCTGGATGTGTGCTGAATCACATTGGAGATGTAATCGATACCCTCTGCCTTCGCTTCTTTTTCGGTAATGCCTGTCCTGCCTACCTCCAGGTTGAAGGTTTTAAAAACAGCCGTGCCGACGATACCGGCAAAAGACACATTCCCACCGGCGGCATTTTCGCCGGCAACTCTTCCTTGCTTATTGGCAGTGGTACCCAGAGGTATATATACATTTCTGCCCAGGACGAGGTGATACGCTTCAGCGCAGTCACCCGCAGCGTAAATATCGGGAATATTGGTTTCCATTCGCTCATTTACGTTAATAGCTCCGGTTCGTCCCAATGCGATGCCTGCTTCCCTGGCGATTTCCGAATTTGGCCTGATTCCGACGCCGATAAGTACTATCTCAGTATCTATAGACATCCCCGTGTCCGTAATGGCTTGGGTCACGGAAGAGGTGTCACCTTGAAATTCAACCACGGCATTCGACTTGATAATTGTGACGTTGTTGCTTTTCAATTCCTCTTCAACAACCTCGGTAATCTCGTCATCCATCGTCCCGATAATATTAGGCATCTTCTCTACCATGGTCACCTGCATACCCGTTGCCGCGAAGGCTTCGGCTGTTTCCATGCCAATGTAACCGGCACCTATAATAAGCCCTTTTTTGGGTGAGTTTTGCCTGATATACTTTTTTATAGCAACGCCTTCTTGTAGCTGGCGTAATGAAAAAATACCCTTGTGGTCGATACCTTTTATTGGTGGAACTACCGACCGCGCTCCCGTGGCAATCAGTAGTCTGTCATATGGATATTCTTTTTCCTCGCCTGTTTCAATATTTTTAGTTAAAATGGCTTTTCGCTCTGGAAATATTTGTTTGACGTCATGATGAAGAAATACTTCGATATTCCTCTGTTCCTTGAAGAATTTCGCATCGTAGACCACCAGGTTATTGGCTGACTTCACTTTATCTGAAATTAGATACGGCATACCGCAGGCAGCCCAGGATACGTCCCCGGTTCTCTCGAATACAACTATTTCCATGTCCGGTTTTAACCGCCGGGCTCTGCTGGCAGCACTCATACCTGCTGCTACACCACCGATAACGATAAAACGTTCTTTTGGCACGTCTGACCTCCTACCTGCCTGCCTATTTAACTGACGAATTTACTATGCTTTCTTCAATTAAGACGGCTATAGTAAATCTACTGAATAAACGATAAATAGTCAATAGATTCGCCGGCAGTCATCGTTTGAAGCCGGATTATAGTACAATAAATTGGTATGCGAGTCCTGCTGATTGCCATGCCCGATACCGTCAGTGCTCTGGACCCGGTTATGCGGGTGCCGAACCTGGGGCTGTGCTCTATCGCCGGCAATCTGGAAGGATGCGACGTTAGGGTAGTCGACCTGGTATTTCACAATCATGATATCAGCCGATTCCTCAAACGCTTGATGGAAGAATTTAAGCCGGATGTTGTGGGACTAAGCGCAATGAGCTTCCAGTTTGACAGTGCCTGTCGGGTGTCCCGTATATGCCGAGCTGTGAAACCTGATGTGGCAGTTGTCCTGGGTGGATACCACGCTTCGCTGATGTACCAGGAGATAGCTTCAGGGGCCGAAGCGGAGCTTTTCGATTTCCTGATTCGCAGCGAAGGGGAGGTCACCTTTCGGAGTTTAGCACAAGAGCTGATTTCGGGAGGAAGGGACTTCCGCGATATTCCGGGATTATCCTTTCGTGAGAACGACAAGTTTCATCACAATCCTTCGGCTTCGCTGATAGACCTGGCAACATTAAAGCCACCAAACCGGGACTGCAGGATTTTGGAAGGCGCCCGTTTCCTGGGACATCGTTTTGATTGCGTTGAAACGTCTCGTGGCTGCACCATGCGCTGTCGTTTTTGCAGCATTACCCGGATGTACGGCCGTTCCGTTCGTAAGTTCGCCTTGGAGCGAGTAATTGCTGAGTTGAAACAACTTAAACTCAAGGGAGTAGAGGGAGTCTTTTTTGTAGATGATAACATTACTTTGGATGTCCCCCGCCTCAAGCAGCTATGCAATCTTATCGTCGAAGAAAAGCTCAACACGATGTCATATGCCATTCAAGCCAGCGTTCCGGGTATCGCCTCGGACCCCGAGCTGGCGGATTTATTGGGCAGAGCCGGTTTTCGCTGGGTGTTTCTTGGCATCGAGAGTGGTATTTCCAGGAATTTAAAATCCATGGGTAAGGCAGGCGTTCTGAACAATACCAAGCGCGCTGTCTCTTTACTTCAGAAACAAGGGATATGCGTCTTTGGTGGCTTCATACTCGGGCATCCCGATGATACGCGGCAGGACATAATATCTACCTTTCAGTTTGCCCTGGATCTGGGTGTTGACCATCCTATAATGCAGTGTTTAACTCCCTATCCAAAGACGGAGACACGAGAACAGCTGCTAAAACGGGGCTTGATAACTAACCTCGAAGATTTCAGCCGTTACAACGGATTCATCTGCAACGTGCGCACTGAACATCTCAGTAACATGGAACTAAACCGCGCTATACTTCGGGGTGGCCTTAGCCTTTATTTTCATCCCCGCTACTTAAGCCGGAGCCGTTTCTGGAGATACCGACCATCTCTCTGGCCGTCTCTAATAGCCAATAATTTTCGCTACCTTGTCGGCGCTGCCCGGGGCACAATCTTTACCTCCCGGCACAGGTGGTAGCCCGGCTCACAGCACTTTTCCCCACAGATATTTTTTACAATGTCCTCAATAAAAACTCTTGTCCATGGTATATGCGCATGCTATACTGGCATTATATTAGCAGGGGCAATAAGTGGAGAAATTAGTTCGGTGTAAGTCCTGCGGTTACATCATGCCGGAGGCCGGCTTAAAGGATAAATGTCCTGCCTGCGGTGTCCCGCGGGATATGTTCGAGACGTATACAGACCCGATGTCCGAATCACGACGTAGAATTCTGGACTTACATCTTCATCCCATTGCGGTACATTTCCCTACCGCGTTTGCGGTGGCTGTTTTAGTATTTTCCATAGCTATTTTCTTCTTCTCGGGACAGATAGAAGAGCTTTTAATATGTACCATCAAGGTCATGGTATTATTTCTGCCTCTGGTGGTTCTCATAGCCTTCCTGGTGGGACTGGTTGACGGTAAAATTCGCTTTCGCCGGTTAGGTCGTTCTCATATTTTAAGGACTAAGATACTTTTCGGCAGCCTTTTCTTTGCCTTCGCCGTGAGTTTGGCAGTGGTTGTCTGGTTGGGAGGCTTCGGCAGCGTTATTTTAACTTCCATAGCCGTCATTCTCTCTGCCGCAGCTGTAGCCTGCAGCGTGGTTCTGGCGTTGCTTGGTATGCGAATTCTGAACGCCGCTTTTCCGGGATAATAAAGCATGGAGTACGCTGCAGTCGATGTAGCCCGTGCCCAATTCGCGGTTACCACCATCTTCCACATGTTATGGCCTCTTCTCAGTATTGGCTTGAGTTTATTGATGGTGGTAATGGAGATTCTGTGGTTACGAACCAACGACGAGATATATTACCGGCAGGTGCGCTTTTGGTCGGTACTCTTCATTCTTACGTTTGGAATCGGAGTGGCCAGCGGTGTACCGCTCGAGTTTCAGTTTGGCACTAACTGGTCACGGTTTTCTGCAGCCACCGGCAATATAGTCGGTAATCTTCTGGCTTTTGAAGCCACAATGTCCTTCGCGCTGGAAGCCGCTTTTCTGGCGGTGTTCATATTCGGCTGGAACCGCGTATCTAAACGAATGCACCTGTTCTCAAATATAATGGTAGCCTTCGGCGCTTCCCTGTCGGCATTCTGGATAATGGCTGCCAATTCCTGGATGCAGACTCCTGCCGGGACCAGCGTGGAAGGCGGGAAGATAGTCATCACCAATTACTTGCAAGCCACCTTTAATCCTGACCTGCCGATAGCATTCACGCATATCTGGGTAGCCAGCATCGAGACCACACTGTTCTTTGTAGGTGGCATCTGTGCCTGGTATATTCTGCGGAATCGCAACGTCGACTTTTTCCTGAAAACGTTCAAAATTATGGTTATTATCGGGATAGTAGTGGCTCCGCTTCAGATTTTCCTGGGAGACGCGTCGGGGCTGACCGTAATCAAGCACCAGCCGGCCAAAGCAGCGGCGATGGAAGGTCACTGGGTAACCAATCCTCCAGATACCGGTGCCTCCTGGGTACTGGTGGGTCATCCGGACCAGAAGGAACAGGATAATAGCTGGGAGGTTAGGATTCCCTATATGCTGAGCATTCTCAGCAACCATTCAGTGAAAGGGCAGGTAATAGGGCTAAAGGATTTTCCAGTTAACGACCAGCCGCCGGTTACATTGCCTTTTTACACCTTTAGAATCATGGTCTTGCTAGGCTTTGTTATGCTCTTTCTGGTCCTGTGGGCTGTATGGCAGTGGTACAGGAAGCGACTGCGTATCGAATTCGCTCCTAAGCACAGGTTGTTCTGGAACTTCTGGCTTTATGCCATACCGGTAGGTTTCCTTGCTACTGAGTGCGGCTGGATTGTGCGAGAAGTAGGGCGCCAACCCTGGCTTGTCTACGGTATCATGCGAACCAATGAAGGAGTATCTCCAGTCGGTATTACCGCTACCGCTGGCAGCCTGGCACTATTTGTTGTTATCTATCTGCTCTTACTTGGAATATTTATTTATTTTAGCAGCCGCATTTTAAAGAAGGGGCCCGATATGACCAGTCCTCTGCCCACCAATATAAAGCCCGATTCCACCCGAGGTTATTAAGTGGCAAGGGGTGATAAAAATACATGGTAGCCTTTCTGCCGATGCTCTGGTATTTCCTGTTAGCTGGCACCATAACCCTGTTTATCATTTTGGATGGGGCTGACCTCGGAATAGGCGTGCTATCGCTGGGTACGGGTGAATCGAGACGTTCCACCATGCTATCGGCAATCGGACCGCTGTGGTATGCCAATGAAACCTGGCTTGTGGTTGGCGGGGCTATACTGTTCGGCGCCTTTCCGCTAGCTTATGGCGTTATCCTTAGTTCATTATACATCCCGGCGATGATGCTTCTTTTCGGTTTAATGTTCAGGGCTGTATCTGTTGAGTTCCGGGCACATTCGGAGCACAAACGATTATGGGGCTTTGCTTTCGGGGTGGGTTGTCTGCTGGCTATCGCAGGGCAGGGATTCATCTTTGGCGGCTTGTTAAGTAACCTGAAGGTAGAAGGCGGTTCCTTTGCCGGCGGAATGTGGGACTGGCTGAACGCGGACTCGGTCATTATCGCTCTGGGAGTGCTGGCTGCGTACTCCATGCTGGGTGCGGCACATCTGGTGCACAAGACGGAAGGGGACGTTCAGTTTCAGAACCGGCGCCTTTTGTTGGGTAGTGCTTCGGCTGCTCTGGCAATGTTTTTGATGATTATTGTCATGATGCTGCTGGGATACGCTCCGGTTTCGCTGATGTGGGCTGGGCTACCACAGGTCTATTTCGTGCCGCTATTCTTAGTTGTCGTGCTGCTTGGTTTTGTGATGTTGCTGCTTAGCTGTAGAAGAGCAAAAAGCGATAAAGCTGCATGTATTTGGGCTATTGTCATATTCGTGAGCACCGGAATCGCCACCATCGGTGGCATCTTTCCCTATTTTATTCCATTTTCACTCTCCATTACGCAGGCGGCGTCGCCGCAGGCTAGTCTGGTGTTTATGCTTTTTGGTGCCGGAATAATTCTACCCATAATTGTCCTCTATAATCTGTATATTTACCGAGTATTTTCCGGAAAGGTATACGGTGAAGGGGCAGAGGACCAATACTAATCCGACGCCATCTGTCGAATTAATAGGTATTCCGGTTTCCAGCTTACAATTTGTTGAAAAGGAGTCTTAACAATGAAAATTAACGATAACACGATACTCATAACCGGTGGGGCTACCGGCATTGGCTTTTCGCTGGCAGAAGCACTGGTAAAGATTGGCAATACAGTTATTATCTGCGGCAGGCGACAGAGCAGGCTGGAAGAAGCCAAGCGCAAATTACCTCGGATACATGTCCGCACTTGCGATATCTCAAAAGAAGCGGAACGTAAAGAACTTTTCAATTGGGTTAAGGATAATTTCAAAGATTGCAACATGCTGGTAAATAATGCCGGTATTCAGCGAATGGTTGACCTTAAAAAAGGAATCCGTGATTTAGCCGATGGAGAAAACGAAATAGAAACTAACCTGGTGGCACCTATATATTTGTCATCCTATTTTATTCCGTTGCTGATGAAGCAGAAAGAGGCGGCTATTGTTAACGTTTCATCCGGGCTGGCTTTTATGCCAATAGCTGCCATGCCTGTTTATTGTGCCACTAAGGCCGCCGTACACTCGTTCACTATGTCCCTGAGGCATCAGCTAAAAGATACTTCGGTTAAAGTGTTTGAGATAGTACCGCCGATGGTAGATACGGAGCTGGGTAAAGGGTCTGTTGAGGAAGAAGAGGAAGAGGAAGAGTGGAATAGGGGCATACCACCTGTCGAAGTTGCTAAAGCTACCATAAACTCACTGGGAAAAGATGAGTATGAGATCGTTGTCGGCGAGGCCCAAGGATTGGTTACGGGCTCCAGGACGAACCCGGAAGAGGAATTTAAAAGGCTGAATGCGTGGTAGGCTAGCGAGAGAGGCTGTGCCGCTTGAGAAAGCGTAATAAAGTATCGTTTACTGTATCGGCTGCCTCGATATTGAACCCGTGTCCCATCTTCTCCAATATCACCAGTTCGGCGTTGGGTATCCTGGAGGCGATGAGCCTTGAATTTTCTACCGGCACCAGCTTGTCGGCATCCCCGGCGATTACCAGAGTAGGTACGTTAAGCTCCGGTAAACGTTCATAGGTATCGTGACCTATTACGGCTTCCACCTGTCTCGTATAGCCGTGCAAGGGAGAAATGTGCCCAACCATTTTATCCAGAAGTTGGTCAATAAGGTCCTGATTGTTATGGAGGAACTCATGGCTAAAAACGAAGGGAAGCGTCTGTTTTGCCCTCTCTTCCGGGGTCAGCTTTTGCATAAGTTCCATATCGAAAAGGACTTTGATTGCCTCCAAGTCCGGCATTATCCTATGGGTGCCGCCGCAGGTTGTAGCGCCTAGAATCAGCGACTTCACTTTTTCGGGGTAAAGTAGGGCAAAATGCTGGGCTATCATACCACCCATGGAAATCCCGAAAATATGTGCCTTCCTGACGCCTATGGCTTCCAGCAAGCCGGCAAGGTCCCCAGCCATCATCTCCATAGTGTAAGGAATATCGGGCGCATCGCTCATACCCGTACCTCTGTTGTCGAAGGCAAGTACTTGATATTGTGGTGAGAGTCCCTGAACCTGCCGGAACACCCAGGGAAGCCCGCCCCCTAGACCCATGACCATGGCTAGAGTCTCGCCGTTACCCTGTACCTCATAGTAGATATTTATATCGCCGACTTTTGCTTTGGGCACTAAAACCCTCCCTTAAGGATTGCAATAGTCTAATTCATCGTATTGTACAGCATTTTCGACGGATATTTCATGATACAAGATGCAGAAATAGATATCCACGAGGTTAATTTCACCTTAGCTTTACGAATTTAATGATTTTGCAACTTTTCAAAGCGAAATTTTATGACTTATTTATAGACTACGAGATAGACTGATAGAAGCGAATGAGAATGGCTATACAAGCATTCCTCGATAAAAAATGGGGAGGTAACTATAAAATGAAAGGCACGACGTTTCTTAAAAGAATTGGGCGTAAAAGCGTTACCGCTTTTACCCTGGTCTCAGTACTGCTGGTTTTAGGAGCCTGTGTCTACGCACCGGCATCTCCCGCGACAACAGCCGCACCCGCCGTGTCAATTGTCTTACCCAGCGACGGAACCAGCTTGCCAGCGGGTGACCTTAATGTCACAGTTTCAGTCAATAACTTCAGAGTGGTAGACAAACAGGGTCAGGCAAATGTCCCGGGTGAAGGGCATATCCACTATTTTCTGGACGTGGCTGCTCCGACTACAGCGGGTGTGCCGGCTGTTCCCGCTAGCGGTACCTGGGTACACGTTGCTACTCTCACCAACACTTTCAGCAACGTAGGACCGGGCACGCACAGTATCTCTGTCGAGCTGGTGAACAACGACCATACCCCATTAATTCCGCCAGTAGTAGCTAATATCACTATTGACGTGGCACCCGCGCCGGCGGCGGTAGCACCCACCATATCGATTACCTCGCCGACTAATGGAGCCAGCCTGCCAGCGGGGAATATTGCCGTTACCATTGCGGTCAGCAACTTTAGTGTGGTGGACAAGCAGGGCCAGGCCAATGTACTAGGTGAAGGGCACATCCACTACTTTCTAGATGTTGCTGCTCCAACCATAGCTGGTGTGCCGGCTGTTCCCGCCAGCGGTACCTGGGCACATGTGGCGACTACCACTCATACCTTCAACAACGTAGGCAAGGGCAGCCACAAAATCGCCGTGGAACTAGTAAACAACGACCACACGCCGTTAGTTCCTCCGGTAGTGGCTAATATCACTACTAACGTGATCTCTACCGGTAACGGAGGTGGCTACGGAGGCAATATACAGTATTAAGCCATAACTGTTTAAGGAGACGGGAGTAGGGGGTAGTAATTTGATATGCGCTGGATGAAAGTTTGGTCCCTGGTAATAATACTTTTTATGGCGGTGGGCTGTGCCGGGACTGTGAATTCACCACCCGCACAGCCATCGGTGCCATCCACAGCGACTTCCCCAAATATACAGGTGGAAGATTTCATAACCGGTCTGGATGTTCCCTGGGAGATGGCTTTTGCACCTGACGGGCGTATATTCGTTACGGAAAGGCAAGGGAAGATACTGGTCATTGAAGACGGCAAGCTGCAAGACGAGCCCTGGATGAACCTGGATGTAGCGGAGGTCGGCGAAGGAGGGCTCCTAGGCCTGGCATTGGACCCTGAATTCGGTGAAAATCACAATGTTTACGTCGCGTATACCTATTCTACTGGCGTAAATAAGCTGCAAAACCGACTGGTCAAGCTGCGAGAGGACACTGCAACCGGGAAGGGTGTTATGGATAAAGTCCTTTTGGATGGTGCCGCTGGCAATGTTTTCCACGACGGAGGTCGAGTTAAATTCGGTCCGGACGGCAAGCTGTACTGGACACTGGGAGAGACAGGAAATCCGCAGCTGGCACAGGACCTCACATCGTTAAATGGCAAAATTTTACGCATAAATCCGGATGGTACTATACCCGACGATAATCCGTTTCCCGGCTCTTTTGTTTTTTCTTACGGTCACCGGAATCCACAGGGGCTAGCCTGGCAGCCGGGAACCAATCGACTTTATTCTACTGAGCACGGACCCAGCGGAGGTTTTTATGGGCAGGGGCAGGATGAGGTAAATTACATCGAGCCCGGCAAGAATTATGGCTGGCCCGTGATTCACGGTGACCAGAGCCAAAAAGGCATGGTGAATCCGATTATACAGAGTGGAGGGCCTGAGACCTGGGCGCCCACCGGCGCCACGTTCGTTACCGGAGGTCCCTGGGATGGTTCGCTACTATTTACCGGTTTACGCGGGCAGATATTATACCGCCTGGTGCTTGACGAAAACGATCCGACGAAAGTAATTACATTTGGCAAATATCTTGTGGAGCAGTACGGAAGATTACGTGACGTGGTGCAGGGTCCTGACGGCGCTTTGTATATTCTTACCAATAATACTGATGGGCGCGGCAATCCTCGTCCGGGCGATGACAGGATACTCCGGCTGACCTTTCAATCAGAATAATTGACTCACCGGTTAATTCCCAGGTATGGATTCAGGAGCTTGTGCCTGTTTGAAACCTCAGATTATTCGATGATGGACTTGTAAATCATGCTCTGCATTGTCTCCCGGTAAACCTTTCCCAGGGTTGGCGTACTCACCATAAAAACCGCAACCAGGTCTTCCTTGGGATCTACCCAGTAAATAGTCCCGGCAGCGCCGCCCTTACAGAACTCGCCTATATTTGATGGAAAGTCTGTGCCTTCGGTATCAACGCGAACGTAGAAATCGAAGCCTACGCCGTATCCGCTTTCCGGTACGTACGCGTTATCATCGCGGTTACCCAGCGGTCCTATTAGGTCCGAAGTTATGTAAGCCACGGTTTCCTGTTTCAACAGACGCTTACCTTCAAATTCGCCACCGTTTAGAAGCATTTGAGCAAAGCGTGTCCAATCCATAGTTGTCGAAATACTACCACCACTGCCGCTTAAAAATTTTCTGTTGGGATCGGTTACATCAATGAAAAGTGGCCATTGAGGATTCAGGTAAACCAAACGGTCTACGTCCTCACCTGTGACGCGGAATCCAGAATCGCTCATTCCCAATGGCTTATAGATACGTTCTTCAAAGAACTTGTCCAGCGTCATGCCCGAAGCAACCTCTACAATCCTTCCCAAGACATCGTATGACATTCCGTACCGGTAAAAGGTTCCAGGACTTTCAACCAGCGGCAACTTAGCCAGTTTGTCACAGACCTCGGCATTTGTTAATCCTGCGGTATTGTTCAAACCAGCTTGTACATACAGTTCCCTGATGCCTGGTGTAGGAAAGAGCATACTACTCAGTCCCGAAGTGTGGGTAGCAAGGTTCTGGATGGTCATAACGTTGCTGGGCGGCACCATGGTGACCACATTCTTGCCATTCTCGTCTTTCGAAATTTCTCCCACCTGGATATCCTTGAAAGACGATATGTATTTTTCAACCGGATCTGTAAACGCCAATTTACCCTCGTCCTTCAACATGGCGATCGCCACGGCGGTGAGTGATTTGGTCATCGAGTACTGGCGGAATATCGAGTCCTTTTCCATCGGCAAAGTTTTTTCATTGTCACGGTAGCCGTAACTCTTGAAGTAAGCGATTTTCCCATCTCGAGCTACCAGCAAAACAGCTCCGTTTATTTTGTTTGCTGCTATGTCGGACGCTAATACAGTGTCAATCGCATTCAGTTTTTCAGTTGAAAGACCGACATCTTCTGGCTGAACGGTCTGAAAACCTTTTGAAGTTTCGTCTGAGATGGTTGCAGGCTGGGCGCAAGCTGCAAAAACAGAAGAGAGCAACAAAGCCGAGAGCAATAGGAAAGAAAAAACCAATTGAATCTTGCCTTGATATGCCTTGCCAGTTTTCATGATAGCCTCCTTTTTTTATTAAAGATAACTATTTAAGGATTGCGAGGTCGAAATTGCACTTAAACGAACAACTATTAGGAAATAATCACCTTTACATCAACGAAGCTTGTTGATAAGGCATATTACGTGATGGGAAACTGCCCAATTATATCCTCCTAGCCCAAGTTGTTCAATATATAGTTCTTTTAGGGCGATATTTGCCTTTGCCTAATTCAGTTCGCATCCCCTAAGGTGGAGCTGAGATTACAATAGGTGGAACTTTCAGCTTAACCTTTTATCTCGAAAGCTAAAGCATATCTCTTGTTGCACTTTTCAGGACCGTCATTAAC
>Ga0299915_10002142_pt1 | contig 14420 bp, 13 predicted proteins | sample RVTome_13_FD_200263 | JGI IMG/M metagenome (GOLD analysis project Ga0299915, IMG submission 200263) | Soil microbial communities from uranium-contaminated site in the Upper Colorado River Basin, Wyoming, United States - RVT92D227 (version 2) ...
CGCGATCGCCTCCGACCGCGTTTTTTTTCGGCGGAGCATCTTGCTGACCATATCGCGCCAGCTTTTTTTCGAGAGATAAAAAACGTCGTCAAGAAAATTGCGTCCGGCCCGGAGGACGACGAAGTTGTTCGGACAGACGCCCGGTTTGAGGACGGCCGAAACGAACCGCCGGGAAGGAGGTTGCCCAGGCTCGGCCAGGTCCATCTCGATAAGACCCACGGCGCCTTTCTCCAGGGCGAGTTTGACTTTCCTTTCGAGCGTCCATTCCCGTCTTTCGGCTTCGTCAAAGTGATCCGGGGAATCGGGCACGATCACCAAGATCTTACCCTTGGCCTCGAGGCCGTCGTAATCGTTCCAGCGCTGTTTCTCGGACGCGATTCCGTATCCAGCGAAGGCCGGTTGACCCTTGGAAACGCCCGAACCCGTGCCGCTCAGGGGGGAAAAATCGCGACCTCGCCCGGGGAAATAGGTGCGTCGCTCCGGGGTCAGGATTTCGAGGCGAATCGGCTGGGTGAAGGCTGACCAATTTTTGAACGGCACTTCCTGAAGATACGTCCCATTGTCGCCGCCCGGTTTCAGCCCGAATTCCTTCATCCGGGCCGCGACGTATTCCGCGGCCCGCCGGTATTCGGGAGTGCCGGCCCGCCTCCCTTTAAAGTCGTCCCCGGCCAGGAAAGCGACGTGGGCGTAAGCCGCCCGGCCGTCGGGCTTGATGTCCCGGGCTGCTTTTTTCTGGGGGAGAAGGACGGCCGAAAGCGCCAGAAAGAGACAAAAAAAGAGGAGAAAGGTCTTTTTCATGAGTTGATTGCCTTGTCATGGCCGAATGTCGGAGAGAATAAAGTCATGCGAAGTTTCTCACTTTAATAAAATTACGGGGGAATTGCAAGATATTGAAAAGGCTTTTGGATTGTGGTATTTTAGGCGTCACTTTTGTCCCCGGGAAAGGCTGGACAGGCGTCCTCCGCCAACAGTGGCGTTTTCAGCCGAGGGACCGCGTCAGCGCTTCGCAGCGGGAAACCGGATCAAGTTCAAAGGAGTCAACATGGTGAACCACGACGTCAAGGATCTCAAGCTCGCCGAAAAAGGAAAGCGGCGGATGGAATGGGCAAGCCGGTTCATGCCCGTCCTGAACTTGATCAAGGCCAAGTTCGCTAAAGAGCGGCCGCTCAAGGGCGTCCGTCTTTCGGCCTGCCTCCATGTCACGACAGAGACCGGAAATCTCATGGAAACGCTCAAGCTCGGTGGCGCGGACGTTCGCCTCGCGGCGTCCAATCCGTTGAGCACCCAGGACGACCTGGCCGCGGCCCTGGTCAAATTCGGCGGCGTTCCCGTCTTCGCAATCAAGGGAGAAAATAACAAGACCTACTATGAGCATATCCACAGCGCCCTTGATCACAAGCCCCACATCACTATGGACGACGGCGCCGACCTGGTCAACACGATTCACACCAAACGGAAAGAGCTGCTTCCGGGCGTCATCGGCGGCACGGAGGAAACCACGACCGGGGTCATCCGCTTGAAATCTATGGCCAGGAACAACGTTCTTCTTTATCCCATCATCGCCGTCAACGACGCCAAAACCAAACACCTCTTCGACAACCGCTACGGGACGGGGCAGAGCACCCTTGACGGGATTCTCCGGGCGACGAACGTCCTGCTTGCCGGCTCGAAATTCGTCGTCGCCGGCTACGGATGGTGCGGCCGGGGCGTGGCCTTGCGCGCTCGCGGCGCGGGAGCCCGGGTCATCATCACCGAAGTCGATCCCCTGCGGGCCTTGGAAGCGGTCATGGACGGGTACGAAGTCCTGGCCATGAGCGAGGCGGCGAAGATCGGCGACGTTTTCGTAACCTTAACCGGAAATAAGACGATCATCGGACGCTCTCATTTCCTGACGATGAAGGACGGCGCGATCATCGCCAACGCCGGCCATTTCAACGTCGAAATCGACATACCGGCCCTGGAAAAAATGTCTAGCGGCAAAAGACGCGTCCGCGATTTTGTCGATGAGTACGTTCTGCCGGACGGCCGGCATCTTTTTCTTCTCGGCGAAGGCCGTCTGATCAACCTCGCCGCAGCGGAAGGCCATCCGGCTATGGTCATGGACATGAGCTTCGCCAATCAAGCCCTGAGCGTTTTGTACCTGACCAGAGAAGGGCGATCTTTGGCCAGGGCCGTTTACCCGGTGCCCGCGGACATCGACGAAGACATCGCCCGAATGAAGCTCGGGACAATGGGGATCGCCATCGATACACTGACCGCGGACCAAAAAAAATATCTCGCGGAGTGGGAAGAAGGGACTTAAGCGATTTTCTTGAGAAGTTCGCGAATCCGGATTTTGAGCTCTTCCGTTTTCGCCAGGGGGAGAATTTTTTCCAAAATATCCTTGGCCTTCGCGCTCTCTCCCGATTTGTAGTAGGCGAGGGCGAGGTTGTAGCTCACGTTTGTTTCGCCCGGAACGATTTTCAACGCCTGCTGAAAGCTGACTATCGCTTCACTTGTGTTGTCCCGGCTTTCATAAATCAGCCCTAGGAGATTCCAGGCCAGCACCGAACGGCCGTATTTCTGAAGAGATTGAAGAACGTAGTTAAGGGCGGGATCGAGCTTATTCTGGCCGAAATAGAGCTTGGCTAAGTTGTAGCTCGCGCTGGAATTCTGGTCGATCTCGATCGATTTGAGGTATGCGGCCTCGGCCTTGACCGCATCGCCTGATTCTTCGAGGGCCGTTCCCAGATTGTTCCGGGCTTCCGAAAAATTGGGATTGACCTCGATGCTTTTTTGGAATGATTGAACGGCGTTCGGGAGTTCCCTCTTGATCATGAAGGCCAGGCCCATGAGATTATGGGCGAGATAATGGCCCGGATCGAGGGCCAAGGCCTGGTTGAGATATTTGAAGGCCTCGTCCGTCATCCCGTATTGCATGCAGACCACGGCCTTTTCGTACTGGTATTGGGGATCCTTTTCGCGCTGCATTTCGATTTTTTTCTGAGAGCTCGCGCACGCTGCCAAACCCAAAACCACAACGGCCGCGCCAAGGATCATTCTTTTCATCGCAAACCTCGTTCTCAAGTTTCCTCTTTAAGCGACCTGGACATGAGATCGGCCAGGGCTTTCCGGGGATCTTTCTTATTGTAGAGAATCTGATAAATCTGTTCGAAGATGGGCATTTCGACGCCTTCCCGGCGGGCGAGCTCGCGGGCGGATAGGGTGGTCGCAATCCCCTCGGCCACCATCCGCATCCCGGCGATGATGCTCGCCAGGGATTTTCCTTTGCCCAGCTCCGAGCCGACGAAGCGGTTGCGGCTGAGTCGGCCGGTGCAGGTGAGGACCAGGTCGCCGATTCCGGCCAGGCCTGAAAATGTTTCTTTTTGAGCCCCGAGAGCCAGACCGAGCCTGGTCATCTCGGCCAATCCACGGGTCATAAGGGCCGCCCGGGCGTTGTCTCCGAAGCCAAGGGAGTCGCTGACCCCGGCGGCGATTGCGACGATATTTTTCAGAGCTCCGGCAATCTCGACTCCAACCACGTCCCGGCTCGTATAAACGCGAAGGGCTTGGCTCGAGAGGCGATGTTGAACATTTTTTGCCCAGGCTGTGTCTTTGGCCGCCAGGACCAGGGCCGTCGGATGACCTTCGGCAACTTCTCGGGAAAAACTCGGCCCGGAAAGAACGCCGCAGCGGACGTGACCGCGCGGGGCGAATGTTTCGGCTATGATCTGGGTCATGCGGCACAACGTCTTTTTTTCTATGCCCTTGGTCAGGCTGATGAGCGCTTGTCCCGGTCCGAGAAGGGAGCCGAGGCGGCCGTAGATCTTCCGGCAGAACTGCGCCGGCACCGCCGTGAAAATGAGCTCAACGGCATCCACGGCTTCTTCGATTTCGTGATGAAAGGTGACTTCGGGAGGGAATTTGAAACCGGGAAGGAAGACCTTGTTTTCCCGCTCCCGGAGCGCGGCGTCGTAAATCTCGGCCTCACGGATCCAGAGCCGCGTCCGAAGTCCGGCCCGGCCGAGGTAGAGGGCGAAAGCCGTTCCCCAGCTTCCGCCGCCTATGACGCTGACGTTCATGTTTCGATGTCGGCCTTTTGCCCGAATTTCCGTTCGGTTCCCCGAATCAAGCGCTCAATGTTTCCCGCGTGGCGGATGAGGACAATGACGAGAATAGGCAGGCTCAAGAGAAGAACCGAGAGCGGAATCCCGAATAATATCAGGAAGAAGGGAAAGAGAACCACGGCCAGGATCGATCCCAGGGAGACATACCGGGTCAGAACCACGGTCGCGATAAATACGACGACGCTGAGGAGCGCGGGGGAGAGGGCGATGGCAAACATGGCTCCGGCCGCGGTTGCGACTCCTTTCCCCCCTTTGAAACCGATGTAGACGGGAAAGCAATGCCCGATGACGGCCAGGCTGGCGCAGACGGCGGAAAGCTTCGGCTCCCCGTAAACTTTGAGGACGGCGAAGGCAGGAATGAATCCCTTGCCGATATCCAGGAGGGCAACCGGTATGGCGTATTTCCAACCTTTGAGGCGGAGGACATTGGTTGCGCCCGTGCTTCGGCTGCCGAAACGGCGAATGTCCCGTTTTTCACTCAGGCGAAAGAGAAGATAGCCGAAGGGGAGGGCCCCGATGAAATAAGACAAGATTCCGGCGACGATCCTCATTTGAGCCGACCCTCTTCGAGGATGGAATATTCGGCGCCCGTCGGTTTCAGAGTGCTCCTGAAGAGAGTGATTTTTCGGACGGTCATTTCGCCGAATTCGGTGGATGCGTTGCGCTCGAGCTCGGAGATGACATCCTGAAGCCCGCCGGGAGATTTGACCCGGCCGAGGGTTAAATGAGGATGAAAGGCCCGTTCCTCGCGAGGAAATCCCAAAGCGGCAAGGCGCGATTCCAGCTCTCTCTGGAGTTCCTGCAGAACGGGTTCGACCGACGTCCCAACCCAGAGAACTCGGGGATGCCGCGCGTTTTGGGGAAAGAACCCCGTTCCCCGGATTTTCAGGGGGAAGGCCGCGACCATTCCGGCGACGGACGCGACGCACTCTTTGACCCGGACGGCCTGGTCCTCATCGATTTCGCCCAGAAATTTAAGGGTGAGATGCATCCCGCTTTCTTTCGCCCAGCCGACCTTCGGCTCTCCCATTTTTTTCAACCGCTGAATGAAATCCAAGAGAACGGACTTGATCGCGGGGTCAAGGTCGACGGCGATAAACGTCCTCATCCTCCGTTCCTCTCGGGCTCGGCTTTTTCTGATTCGAGAAGGGCACGGCGGAGCATGTCCAGCCCCCTTTGAGATGACTGGAACTTGACCTGTTCGCGCTTCCCGAGAAATAGGTTTTTTTGGACCTCGACGCCGCCCTCTCTGGCAAGGGCGGTGTAAACCAAGCCGACGGGCTTTTCGAGCGTAGCGCCCGAAGGGCCCGCGATTCCGGTGATGGCCAGGGCATAATCCGCTCCGGTTATTTCCCGGCAGCCGGCGGCCATAGCTTCGGCAGTCTCGGAACTGACCGCGCCGAACGTGTTGAGCACATCCCAGGACACGCCAAGCCTGGAATTCTTCGCCCGATCGCCGTAGGTGATGAACCCTTCGAGATAATATTCCGAGCTCCCCGGGATTTTCGTTATGCGTTCGGCGAGAAGACCGCCGCTGCAGGATTCCGCCGTGGCCAGTGTTTGTTTCCTGGTACGCAAGCGTCTCCCGACAACGGTTTCCAGGTCTTCGCCCGAGGCGGAGAAGACATTGTCGCCGAGTCGGGCCCGGAGATCACGGGCGAGGCGCTCGACGGCTCTCTCGGCCTCCTCGGAATCCGACCGAGTAAACGCGCTGAGATGGAGCTCGATCTGTCCGGGAGAGGCGAGAACGGTCAGGCGGAGTTTTTTCTGATCGGGATACAGTCCGGAGATCCGGCTTTCGACATCGGATTCCGTCAGGCCCGTGATTTTTAGGATTTGGCGGACCATCGCTCCCTTATGGAGAAGTTCGAGCCTGGGCCAGACTGCCTCCTCGAACATCGGCCTGATCTCCCGCGGCGGGCCCGGGAGGAGAGCGACTTGGACGCCTCCGGCGGTTAGCCACATCCCGGGCGCTGTCCCATTCTGATTCTCAAGGACATCCGCATTTTCGATGACGAATGCTTGTTTCGTGTTCGACGCGGGCATCGTCCGTCCGCGGCGTCTGAAACGCTCTTCGATTTTGAGGAAAACCGTCTCGTCGAAGACGAGCTTCCGTCCTAAGACTTCGGCGCAGACTTCGCGGGTCAAATCGTCTTCGGTCGGCCCGAGGCCGCCCATGACCAGGAGTAGATCGGAGCGGCTGAGGGCGGTCCGGAGGCTGATCGCGAGGTCCTGACGATCATCGCCGACAACGGTTTTCCAGGAAACATCGAGCCCGAGGTCATTGAGACGCTCGGTCAGGTAGAGTGAATTGGTATCCTGAAAAAAAGGCGTGAGGAGTTCGGAGCCGACGGCGATGATTTCGATTTTCATTTGAGGAGGAGATACCCGTGGAGGATGACGGCGCTGATTACACCCGCCAGGACATCATCGGCCATGATGCCCCAACCCCGGGGAAGGCTCTCCACCTTCCTGATGGGAAAGGGCTTGACGACATCGAAGGCACGAAAAAGGAGGAAGCCGATGATGACATTCGTCCAGGTGGCGGGAACGAGAAAGAGGGCGATCCACTGTCCGCAGACTTCGTCAATGACGACCGGCCGCGGATCTTTATGCTCGAGCACCCGGGCTAACAGTCCGGAGGAGAGTGTTCCAAGGAAGAAAACCAAAACGAGGAAAAGGGCGAAGAGCGCTCCGCTTAAGCGAAAGAGGATCATTCTATAGAGAAGGGCGGCGGCCAGGCTGGCCCAAGTTCCGGGAATGAGCGGCAGATATCCGATCCCGAACGCGGTCGACCATAATGTCGCAATCTTTTTCACCCGACGATCTTCCCGCATAAATCATATATGTCCGAAGATGTAATTTCAACTTTCCGCAGCGGTCGATCGTGGGTCGCCTTCCGCCCGTCCGGCCGGATGAACACGACGCCGTCCACTTCGGGCGCCTGCCACCGTGTCCGCCCGATCAGGACATTGGGATTTTCCCGTTGAACCCCTTCGATCACAACGTCAAGGGTCCGTCCGACGTGAGCTTTCAAACGGCCCGCCGAGATCGCAGCTTGGATATTCATAATGCCTTCCCTGCGTTTTTGCTTGACGGCCGCGGGAACTGGGTCGCCCAGAGCGTGGGCTCCTGTCCCTTCTTCCGGAGAATAGGTGAAGACCCCGAGATGATCGAAGCGGGCCTCTCTGACGAATGTCTTGAGCTCATCGAATTCCCGGACTCCCTCTCCGGGGAACCCGACGATCAGTGAAGTCCGGATCGCGATATGCGGGATTTTCTTGCGGAGAGTGTCTACGAGATTTAAAGCTCGGACGCCGGTCATCGATCGCTTCATCGAGCGCAGAATCGAGGGGTTGGAATGCTGGAAGGGAATGTCGAGATAGGGGCAGATTTTAGTCTCTTGCATCATCTCGAGCAAGCCATCCGTGACTTCTTCCGGATAGCCGTACAGCAGCCGGATCCAGGAGATGCTGCGTACGGAAACAAGAGCTTTAAGGAGTTCATTCAAACCGTCGCCCTTGCCCCGGTCCCGTCCGAAATACGTCGTGTCCTGGGATACGAGGTTGATTTCTTTGATTCCACGAGCGGCCAGGTGCCGGGCTTCTGCGACGATGGAGGGAATCGGACGGGAGCGATACTCGCCCTTGATCAAGGGGATCGAACAAAAAGTACAGTGGTGAGAGCATCCTTCCGATATTTTGAGATAGGCCCAGGATGACGGGGTCGAAACAATCCGCGGCGAGCGATGATCATAAAGAAAAGTCCGGGCCGCGGGCTTGAACGGCCGGCCTTCGACAATGTCGAGGATCTTGTCGAAGTCCCGGACCCCCGTCCAGGCGTCGACGCCCGGATACCTTGTCCGGAGTTCGCCGCCGCTGCGTTCCGGATAGCAGCCGGTGACAATAACTTTTTTCCCTCTGTCCCGTTTTTTTAGGCGGAGTGCGTTCCGAATCCCGGCATCGGCTTCATCTCTCGCCGGCTGAACGAAACCGCACGTGTTGAGAATAATGATTTCGGCTCGACCGGGGTCGTCGACAAACGCGAAGCCGGCGGTTTTGAGGAACCCGGCCATGACCTCGCTGTCGACGAGGTTCTTGGCGCAGCCAAAGGTCACGAGAGCGATTTTTTTCATTCCGTCACAGCGCGGATAACCGCATCAAGGGATCGATCGGCGGCTGTCGGCATATTCTCAGGGATAAATTTTGTACAGCAGGCGGGGAAACGGGATCGTTTCCCGGATGTGTTTGATGCCGCATATCCAGGAGACGGTCCGTTCGACGCCCATGCCGAATCCCGCGTGCGGGCAGGAACCGAACTTCCGGAGGTCGAGGTACCAGGCGTAGGATTCCCGCGGCAGGTTCTGCTCGCGGATTCGCCGTTCGAGAAGCTCCAGGTCATGGACGCGCTGCCCGCCGCCGATGATTTCCCCGTAGCTTTCCGGGGCCATGAAGTCGACGCCCAGGGCGAGGTCCGGACGTTCGGCGTCCGGTTGCATATAGAACGCCTTGATCCGGGCCGGAAAGTGGGTCACGCAGACGGGATTCGGAGAGAGCGTGGAGATGAGCGTTTCTTCGGGGGCTCCAAAGTCATCGCCATAAGTCATGGACGACCCTTTCTCCCGGAGCTTGGGGACGATGTCGTCATAGCGCATTCTGAGGAACGGCTTGCTGATCTGCTCCAGCGGTTCGGAATCTCTTTCGAGCTCTTCCAGGTCGGCCCGCCTTCGCTTCAGAACACGATCGATGACAAAAAGAATGAGGTCGGTTCCGAGCTCGATCGTGTCCTCGAGGGTGGCGAAGGCGACTTCGGGTTCGACCATCCAAAATTCGATCAAATGGCGCCGGGTCTTGGATTTTTCGGCGCGGAAAGTTGGCCCGAAACAATAGACTTTCCCGAAAGCGGCCGCGGTGGCTTCATTGTACAGTTGCCCGCTCTGGCTGAGGTAGGCCAGCTGATCGAAATATTTCGTCTCGAACAAGGTCGTCGTCCCCTCGCAGGCGCTGGGGGTTAGGATGGGCGTATCCATCAGGCGAAAACCTCGCCCGTCGAAGAAATCCCGGATCGCTTTGATGACTTCAGCCCGGACCTGAAGGACGGCGTGTTGCTTTCGGGAGCGAAGCCAGAGATGACGATGCTCCATGAGAAATGGGGTTGAGTGTTCCTTGGGGGCGATGGGGTAATCTTTGGCTATCTGGACGATTTCAATATCCTGGAGAGTCAACTCGTAGCCGCCCGGGGCGCGTTTGTCTTCGCGGACCCGGCCGCGGACGATGAGCGATGACTCCTGGGTCAGCTCATCGAATATTTTGAAAAGAGGGTCGTTCTCGTCCGCGCTGAAGAGCGTCGTTTGAATGATGCCCGTCCCGTCCCGAACGAGGATGAAACGGACTTTCCCGCTCGAGCGCTTGTTGTAGACCCATCCGCGAATTTCGACATCCCGGCCGCCGTGGGCGGCGATGTCTTCGACGTAAACCCAAGCCATGATCATGTCCCTTCAAGAAAATCGACTTATTATAGGTTATCGAATCCGCAAAATCAATTTGAGGCCGGGACGATGAAATCCGCCGCGGATGGTTTCCCGGGATCGGCGAATCGTTATATAATTCACAAGGCGATGGCCGAGATAAAGATGTTTCACCCGGTCAAGTTGATCTGCGGCCTGATCGCCGCCAAAGCCGGCGTTTTTGAACGGGCCGAAGAGAGGCTGGCCGAGACGTTCGGTCCGGTAGACGGCCGCAGCGCGCAGTTCGCCTTCGACTTGACCGACTATTATGAAGCCGAAATGGGAAGCGGTCTCTTCCGCCGTTTTCTCAGCTTCGAACGCCTGATCGACCCGTCCCGTCTAAGCGACATCAAACACACGACGAACGGCCTGGAGAAGGAGGCCCAGGCCGAAGCCGGGGAAAGCGGTCGCAGCGTGAATATCGACCCCGGTTATCTCACCTCAGCCGCGCTGATTTTTGCCACGACTAAAGATTTTTCTCATCGTATCCCCCTGAACAAAGGGATCTATGCCCATCTGGAACTCTTATTCCAAAAAAACGGCGTCCAACACCTGGCCTGGACCTATCCCGATTTTCGAAACGACCGGTATGCATCCTTTTTTTTGGGCGTCCGCCAGGTCTACCTGGGGCAGTTGAGAGGGAGATGACGATCCGGAGCAGGGCGATAAAGCATCACGGGCGGATGAGGGCCGCAATCTGCCTGATGTGCTCGGGAGTCGTGCCGCAGCAGCCGCCGACGATATCGACGCCTGCGGCGAGGATCGTCACGATATCGCCGGCGAATTCCGCGGCCGGCTGCCGATAGATAAATTCTCCGCTTGGGCTCGCCTCCGGCTGACCGGCGTTCGGCTGGACGATCACCGGCAGGGACGTGTTCCGGCGCATCTCGCGGGCAAGGCCGATCATATCTCCGCTGGCAAGCGTGCAGTTCGCTCCGACTGCGTCCGCGCCCTGCGTTTCAAGTTCTTTGAAACACTGGGCGACGTTCTGGCCCATGATCGTGAAATAACCGCGAGGCGTTTTATTGAAAGTCATCGTGACGAATACCGGAAGCGAGGACGATAGGCGGGCCGCGCGCACCGCGGCCGCCGCCTCGCGGAGGTCGAACATCGTCTCGATGATGATCAGATCCGCGCCCCCGGCGGATAAGGCTTCGGCCTGGACGAGGAATGCCCTTTCGAATTCCTCCTCGGAATATCGTCCCTGGGGTTTCAGAAATTTGCCCGTCGGCCCCAAGCTGCCGGCGATGAATCGTCCGGCCGGACGGGCGTCGCGGGCGCACCGAACGGCGGCCTGATTCAGCTCCCGGCACCGTTCCTCGAGCCCATGAGGAGCTAGGTTGATGGGACTTCCGCCGAAGGAGTTGGACGAGACGGCGTCCGACCCGGCGGCGAAATAGCTCGCGTGGATATCCCGCACGACCTCCGGATGAGCGATGTTCCAAAGTTCGGGCGCGGTTCCCTGGGGCAGGCCGCGTTTCATGAGTTCCGTTCCCAGGGCTCCGTCGAAAAGCAGGGGACGGCTCCGGACAGATTCCAAAATCGGGTGTGGCCTCATGTCTGTTTTTTCCTATAGATTTTCGTCCGGATCGAACGCCGAAATTTTACGGAGTTTTTCAATTATTGGCGGAAGTTCGACGAGGACGCGGTCGATATCCTCCTCGGTATTGAATCGTCCGAGAGACATTCGGACGGTCGAGCGGGCGATCTCGGGCCGGAGACCGATCGCCAGCAGGACGTGAGACACCTCTTCGGATTCTTCGCTGCAGGCCGAGCCGGTGGAGACATAGATCTCCTTGGTGGCCAGGGCCAGGAGAACCGCTTCGGCCTCAAGGCCTAGAAACGAAAAGTTCAATGTGCCTTTGATCCGTTTTTCGGGATGGCCGTTGGCCCGGACTTTCGGAATTCTGTGCTTGATCCCTTGGCCCAAGCGCTCGGCCAGCCGCTCGATCCGGGGTATATCGGATTTCATCTTTTCCGGAAGGATCCGGGCGGCCTCGCCGAAGCCGATGATCCCGGCGGTATTTTCCGTCCCGGCCCTCATCCCGCGCTCCTGATGACCGCCGTGGATGAAAGGGCGGACATTCGTGCCGCGACGGACGTACAGGGCTCCGACGCCCTTCGGCCCGTAGATTTTATGGGAAGACACCGAAAGAAGGTCGACGCCAAGCTTATCCGCTTCCAATTCCAGCTTGCCGAAGGACTGGACCGCGTCGGTATGGACGAGAGCTCCGTGCTCCTTGGCGATGCGGACGATATCCTTGATCGGCTGGATCGTGCCGATTTCGTTGTTGGCGTGCATGATCGAGACCAATGCGGTCCGGGACGAAACGGCGCTGCGAAGCGCGTCCAGATCGACCAGGCCGTAGGTATCCACGGGGATCGAGATCACGTTGACGCCCTTGCCTTCAAGATAGATGGCCGCCTGCCGCACGGCCGGATGTTCGATCGCCGAGATCACGAGTTCTTTTTTATCGGGATGGGCGTCGAGCACGCCGAAGAGAGCATGGTTGTCGGCTTCGGTGCCGGACCCCGTGAAATAAATCTCGGATTTGGCCGCGCCGAGGGCTTGGGCAACGTATTCTCGGGCCTCGTTGATCATTTCCTTGACCTGGCGCCCGATGGGATAGAGCGAAGACGGATTTCCGAAATGTTCCTTCAGAAACGCGGACATTTTTTCGGCCACGGAAGGGTCGAGGGGTGTGGTCGCGTTGTTATCCAGATAAACCATCATGTTTCCTCGATCCGTCTCCGCTTAAAAATCAATGCTCTATTCTATTAAAAAACGACAAAAAATACCACGGAGACTTCAGGTCATTCCTGGTTGAGAGAGCGCCGAAAAGGGGACAGGGCCGGTCCCTCCCCCCCCGAATTCAGGCTAACTTTTCCTTAAGGATTTTGACGACCTCGAGCCCGGCCCTTTTCTGGCCTTCTTCCGCCTGAGCCCCGATATGGGGCGCGGCGAGGACGTTCGGATGGTCAACAAGAGTCCAATCCTCCGGAGGCTCTTTAGCGAAAACATCCAGGGCCGCCGCTTTGACCTTGCCGGAATTCAGGGCGTCCAGAAGCGCCTTTTCATCGACGATGCCGCCCCGGGCGGCGTTGACGATGATGACCCCTTTTTTCATCTTCTCGAACTCGGCCGGCCCAAGAATATATCCCGGCGTCTTCGGGACATGGAGAGAAATGATATCGGCCCGAAGGAGAAGCTCGTCCAGGGTGACCTGCTGCACGGCCAGGGAGGTCGCGAAGGGAATGACATCGCAGCCGATGACGGTCATGCCGAAGGCTAGAGCGCGTTCGGCGACGGCCAATCCGATCCGTCCGCAGCCGATGAGCCCCAGCGTCTTCCCGTAAAGCTCAGTGCCGTGGAGGACTTTCTTTTCCCACTTGTGCTGTTTCATCGTGTAATTGGCCAGACCGTGCTGCCGGACCGCGCCGAGCATGAGCCCAAAGGCATGTTCGGCGACAGAGATGGTCGTCGCGGCCGGGGTGTTCGCGACCTTGATCCCTTTGTCCTTGGCCGCGGCCGAATCTACGTTGTCCAGCCCGATGCCGGCCCTGACGATGATTTCGAGGTTCGTCGAGGCGGTGATGACCGGCTTGGTCACTTTTGTCGCGCCTCGAACAACGATAGCGTTATAACCCGGGATGGTCGCGACGAGGGCGGCTTCATCCATCCCCGTTTTCAGCGCAACCTCAAAACCCGCGACGGCCTTGAGCGCGTCCAAAGCCTCCTTGTCCAACGCGTCCGCAACGAGAATTTTTTTCATATCCAATTCTCCCTCAGAATCGGTTCGGCGGCCTTGACCGAAGCGCCGGCTTGGAAAGCGTAGCCGAGGTCGGTCAGGGTCATTTCCAGCGCGGTCAAGGCGGTGATGATATCGAATCCGCCCATATACCCCAGGTGCGCGATCCGGAAGAACTTGCCTTTGTAGGGATCCTGGGCTCCGGCGATATAAGCCATATATTTGGCTTGCATGGTTTTAACGATCTTAACGCCGTCGATCGCGGCCGGAGTCTTGACCGCGGTCAGGATATTGCCCGGACGCTCGGACAGAAGCTCCAGCCCCAGGGCTTTCACTCCGGCCCGGGTAGCGTCGGCCAAAGTCCGATGATGGGCGTAGAGTTTCTCCAAACCCATGGCCAGGATGATATCCAAGGCTTTCTTCTGTTGGATGATGAGCGACACGGCCGGAGTCCACGGTGTCGTTTTGTCGGCGAGATTTTTCTTTGCTTTTTTGGCGTCAAAATAGAATTTCGGGCACTTCGCCGTCTCGGCTAGCTTCCAGGCTTTCTGGCTGATGGCGATGTAAGCCAGGCCGGGCGGAATCATGAAAGACTTTTGTGATCCCGAAACCATGACGTCCACATGCCAGTCGTCCATCGGACAGGGGGTGGCGCCGGTTCCGGAAATGCCGTCGAGGACAAGGACGGCTTCCGTTTTGGAGATAACCTCCCCGAAGCCCTTGACATCGAAAATGGCGCCCGTCGAGGTTTCGGAGAGTTGGCAGAAGACGGCCTTGGTTCCGGGATTGGACTTGAGTTCGGCCTCGAGCTGCTCCTTCGTATAATCCTTGCCCCATTCGAAGACGATCTCTTTGTGCTGGATCCCAAAAGCTTTGCAGATATTGCCCCATCGTTCTCCGAATTTTCCGCCGTTGATGGTGAGAGCCTTATCGCCGGGCGAGAGCAGGTTGATGACGGCGGCTTCCATGGCGCCCGTGCCCGACGAGGTGAGGATGTAGACATCCTCTTTCGTCCCGAAGACGTATTTCAGGCCTTCGCTCACCTCCATGAAAATTTTT
>Ga0299915_10002143_pt1 | contig 14418 bp, 9 predicted proteins | sample RVTome_13_FD_200263 | JGI IMG/M metagenome (GOLD analysis project Ga0299915, IMG submission 200263) | Soil microbial communities from uranium-contaminated site in the Upper Colorado River Basin, Wyoming, United States - RVT92D227 (version 2) ...
CATGAAGGGATATTTCTCAAAGGAAGAGTCCATCTGGCCAAGCGGGAGTTCAATGAAGCGATCAATCTTTTTCAATCCTACCTAAAGGACAATGCGCAATCCTCCATGGGGCATTATTTTCTCGGAATGGCCCATCTGGGGAATAAAGATGTCCAGCAGGCTAAGACCGCACTTTCTGAGGCCGTCAAACTGAATCCAAAATGGGATGAGGCACGGTTGACCTTGGCGGACCTCAATCTCAAGACAGGATCCTTCGACATGGCGATTGAAGGCGCCAATGAGGTTTTGAAAGACCATCCCCAATCCATCCAAGCCTTTCTCATTGCCGGCGATGCCTCCCTTTTGAAGAGGGACATCCCGAAGGCCCAAAAAGCGTTCGAGGAGGTGACTAAAACAGCTCCTAATAATCCTGTAGGTTATTTTCAGATGGGACGGGTTTTTCTGGTTCAAAAAAAGGAGAAAGAGGCGCTGGTTCAGTTGGAGAAGGCCCTTACCCTTCAACCCAACTTTTTAGAGGCGCTCAATCTTGTGGTTGCGGTTCATATGAGCCATAAGGAAAATAAAAAGGCGATGGAGAGGGTGGAAGCTCAGATCAAAACTTCACCTCAAAACCCCTTCTTTTATAATATGCTTGCCCACCTGCATGAAATCAATAAAGATGTGCCAAAGGCTGAAAGCAATTACAAGAAGGCAATTGAGATAAATCCCAATGTGGCAGGTTTTCATAATGCTCTCGGAAACTTCTATGTCCGTCAGAATTTAACAGAGAAAGCCATAGAAGAATATAATACGGCGATCCAGAAAGCGCCGGATTCTATCTCACCCCATATGGGGCTCGGAATTATTTACGACACTCAGAAGAAGTACGATAAAGCGAAAGAGTATTATCAAAAGGTTCTTAAAATCAGTCCTAAATTTGTTCCCGCAGCGAACAACCTTGCCTATCTTTACGCAGAGAGGGGAGAAAACATCGATGAAGCTCTGAGTTTAGCCCAAGGCGCAAAGGAGCAGTTTCCGGATGATCCCCATATTTCCGATACTCTGGGCTGGGTTTATTATAAGAAGAATATCTTCAGCCGGGCAATCGTCTATTTGAAGGAGGCTGTCGAGAAGGTTCAGGACAATGCTGCTATGCACTATCACCTTGGCATGGCGTATTATCAAAACGGAGACAAGGAATTGGCCAAAAAGGAGTTAAAAAAGACCCTGGAACTGGATGCCAATTTTTCAGGAGCCCAAGAGATCAAAGGCATATTAGAGAAATTAAAGTAAGCCTTAATGTTGTATTGAAAAGGGAGGCGAGTGTGCTTCCAACCCTTTACAAATGCGGGTTTTTATATGTTTTATGGGTAAATAACGATGTCACTCGAGGTGATCTTTGTGATTTGCTTGAAAACTGGGGAGTAAAACGTTTAGAGGTGCCGCAGTAAAGGATTTACAGCACACCCACCTCCCTTTTCATATCATTTTATGCAACTGGGAGGTAAACCCCGTAAGAAAGGGCGAGGGTTTGACCCCGCCCTTAATACGGAACTGAAGCTTTCTATTTTTACCATCCCCGGCATAGCGGAGAAGGTCCTCTGGGCACTCCTGCGAAACAGATAACACCATCCTGCCTCCCCTGAACATAAGGGGAGATTACCCACCCAATATCTGGATGAACCTGAGCAGAAAATTACTTCTTTAGATCCCTCCACACCTATCCAAGCATGAAGACTTTGCCCCCCCGGGTCAGAGAGCAAAAGAGTGGGGAATTTCACTCCTTTTTTCAGCAGTGTGTAAACATTTACCCTTTTTGAGGGTAAATGTTTGGGAATTTTAGGAAAATATTTTCCATTTTTATACCTCTTCAATAGCCCTAATTTGCCTCATAGCATAATGATTTCAATTAGTTACAGCAATATTTAAAATGTGGTATCAAATTTGCTTATAAAATAGCTCAAGAAGAATAAGTGAATGAATATGAAAAACAATTCCATTTTTAACATTGACAATGATCTTTTCCAATCTATATTTCCTCAAGGAGATATGGGTTCGCTCGATTTAAAAAAGCTCATCATGTCAGATGAGAAGAATGGCTCATTCATCTTCTCACTTCTGATCGAGTTGATTCAACGTATTGAACATTCGATGGAATCCATCAAAAGTTTTACACAACTGTCACGAGGGAAGTTTAGCGATAAGACCTTTGGTGATCATTTTCAGCATATCATCAATGAGGAGATCGGGAAGGTCGACTTAGCCCTCGGTTGCGTTCTGAACTACCTTAAGGTCAATCAAACAATTAAAAAGGCGAATACGGTACATACGATCATCGAGGACGTACTTAAAAAGCACCAAACTCAAATGGGTGGGAAGAAGATTCGTGTATTTAAGAAGTTTGAAGATGACCTTCCAGAAGCCATCATTCCTGATGAACATCTGAGATATATTTTAGACTCTACCCTGAAGTATGCAATGGGGTTGATACCCCTGAATGGAGGCGTTGGTTTTATTACCCGGTCGTTTTTTCATCCAAAAGATTCAGGAGACATTAACCTCTCATCGAGCGGGGAAGGAAGATATGTTGAGGTCTCGGTCCTCTTTGATGGGTATAGAAAAACGATAGACTCCTTGGGGACAATCTTGAAGCCCCGTTCTCCCGAAAAGAAGGAAACGCTCGATTTTGAACTGAGACTGATCGACGAAATGGTCAAGAAAAATAAAGGGATGATGGAATTCGGGATAGATACCAAAAAGGGAAGGACCTTAATCTCTCTAAGATTTCCTATCGAGAGAAGGAATATCGTTTATTATCAATCGATCAATTAACAAGATACTGAAAAACGTTCATCGATGGCGCTAGGACGCCTCACTCTGAAGGATTTCTGGCGCCTCGCACTTGGGCATGTTTGAGCATCCTGTATAAAATAAACTTCTTCAACAACCTATTAGAGAATGGGAGAAACCGGGAAAATGTTAGCCTATGAATTTTACTATCATGATCATGTCGACAGACCCAAATTAATCGGAATCCTTCCCGAAAGAAGAAAAGACCTGCAACGAATCACCTCGGAATCGATCATGAATTGGGTAAAAAAGCTTTTAGGAAACGATTGGGTAATGGACCGAATTGTTTTTGTCGAAGTCACCATCGATAAGATGACCGGTGAAATCTTTGAATCCAAGTTCCATGTCAGAGGGTTTGAAGAAAAGAATAAAAATTGATCATTCTTCCATCGGATCAGCTACTGATTGCAGTGGTGATCTTCTTCCCTGGAAATTCTTCCAGATCCAATAACTCAGGGCTATTGGATAAAATTTCCTAAAAATATCCTTGACGAAATAATGCAAAAATCATATGGTAGGGGGCATATGCCCCTGTAGCTCAGGTGGATAGAGCAACGGATTCCTAATCCGTGTGCCGCCCGTTCGAGTCGGGCCAGGGGCGCTTATCGTAACATGGGTCTAATTAAACTTTCTCTTGGCATATTAATTGCTTAATTTTTTTTAATTGAGTTTGTCATTCCATAAAACCTGATTCGGGCGGGTAGAAAAAATGGAAACCTCACAAAATGGGCAATTAGAGAAAAGGGAATTTTCAAGAATTGATTTGGAAGCAAAGGTTACATTAAAAACTTCTGAAGCGGAACCTAAGATTCTCGGGTGGATTCAGAACATTTCTCATGGCGGATTCAGATTAAAAGCGGATATCCCCCTGATTTTAAAAAATATTTTTCATATAGGGGACGAAGTTCTTTTTGAAGCCTATGAAGACTTTTTTAAACTGAAAGGAAAGGGGCAAGTCAGATGGGCCTCTACCGATCTCAATGAGGTTGGCATTAAATTTGATGAACTTGATAATAGAGGCAAAGAGTCCCTTGAAGATTTTTTAGGGATGTTTTAATTTTTTCAGAGACTTTTTAAAACCCTCCTCCTCCCCTAACTTTTCTTTCGCAAATACAAACGCATTAATTTCTTTGATATGAGGCCCCCTCACCCTATCCCTCTCCCCCGAGGGGAGAGGGGAAGGGTGATTTCGCCAAATTTAACAACATTTAATGCGTTTGCATTACAAACCTCACAAATTTTTGCCAAGTTGGACCGAGAGTGTTAAGATACCAAGTAATTTCAAAAGATAGGTGCGAGAAACCCTATGAATGGTGAAATCATTGCGATTGGATCAGAACTCCTTTTAGGGCAAATCATCGACACAAACTCATCCTATATTGCAAAACGCCTTGCTGAAAATGGAATTGAACTTGTCAGAAATACAACGGTTGGGGATGACTTCGAACGAATGAAAGAGGCCATCCGAAATGCCGTTGATCGATCTCAGGTAGTTATCACCACCGGAGGTATTGGCCCGACCGAAGATGACCTGACGCGGGAAGCCGTTGCCGGGGTATTCGACCGTCCTCTCACCTTTTCACCCCATCTTATGAAACAGATCGAAGACATCTTCCAAAGAAGGGGTTTTCGAATGACTGAGAACAACAAAAAACAGGCCTTTGTCCCGGAAGGAGCCATTCCTATCGAGAATCCCAAAGGAACTGCTCCTGGATTTATCGTAGAATACCCCAACGGATCGATACTCTCCATCCCGGGCGTCCCCTCCGAGATGGAATATTTAATGGAACATACAGTCATTCCTTACCTTAGAAAACGATTCGACATCAAGAGGCAGGTGATTCAGTATAAGGTTTTACGGGCCTGCGGTCTCGGAGAGAGCGCCATTGGCCTACAAATCAAAGACCTGATGAAGGAAAGCCGAAATCCTACGGTGGGAACGCTTGCCTCTGTCGGGGATATCAGAATCCGTATTACAGCCAAAACCGAGTCCCCTGAAGAAGCGTCCGTCATGATCCAGAACATGGAGGAGGAGATCAGAAAACGCCTGGGCGTTCTGATTTATGGTATAAATGACGAAACCCTCCAGGGGAATGTCGTTAAAGAGCTGGAAAGATTGAATCTCACTTTGTCGGTTGTTGAGACTTTCACCGGTGGAATCATCTCTCATAAATTGGTGGGCACAGGAAATCGCTCTTTTATCCAGGGGCAGGTCCTTGCATCTGAGACCTCCCAGAAATCATTCCTGCACCTATCCGAAGACGAATTTGAATCTCTCAATAAGGATCCCCAAAAACTTACCGACCTGTTGGCAAGTCAGGCGAGAAATCTTTTTGGAACAAACCTCACGCTTGCCCTGTCTGCTAAAGTGGTGGAGGAACAAGGGAAAGAAACGTTCCGCGTCCAGACTTATTATTCCCTTTCAAATGCACTTGGGATAGAGAATCAGGAGTATCCATTGGGAGGTGAACTCCCGATGGTCCGCGAAAGAGCCGCCATTATTGGACTCGACATATTGAGAAAATACCTGATCAAATTACGATGAACATAAGGTGTTCGTTATACGGTAAAGGTTAAGATGCCCGTTTCGTTTAGGGGTTACGCCAATCGTCTTCAAATTCTTGCCTTAACCTTTTGACGGAAAACGATACGGGCTTCGTAGCCGCAACCTTAACCCTTACCCCAAGACTATTTTCATAAAAATATGCCAGGATACCCCCCAGCTCTGCTGGGGGGATGAATGGCCTTCCCTCTCCCCTAGGGGGAGAGGGTCAGGGTGAGGGGGAAATGATTCAGTAATCACCCCCACCTCAATCCTCCCCCCTCGGAGACTGTGTCGTAATTGCATTTTTGTCACCCTGAACTTGGTTCAGGGTCTCGTAACTTATTGAATTTATTAGATGCTGAAACAAGTTCAGCATGACATTTTTGCCATTTTCCCCATTACGACACAGCCTCTCGAGGGGGAGGAAGTTTTTTAAAGAATTGGATGCCCCGCAGCTCTGCTGCGGGGTACTTCACTGTTCGATGGTGACGAAACCATCATCAGGGATTCCTCGGTTAAAATGGAAAGGCTGGAATCGATGGTCCGCCGAATCATTCAATGCCCCAGTTGTAACCATGAGATTGAACTCTTTCAAAACCCTCTTCCCACAGTTGATATTATCATTGAGATTGAATCCAGGGAAATCGTCCTGATCAAAAGAAAGAACCCTCCCCATGGTTGGGCCATTCCAGGAGGTTTTGTCGACTATGGAGAATCATTAGAAGAAGCCGCCGTCAGAGAGGCAAAAGAGGAAACGAACTTAGATGTGGAATTGATCAAACAATTTCATACCTATTCTAACCCAAATCGAGATCCAAGACACCACAGCATTTCAACGGTTTACATTGCAAGAGCTAAAGGGAGCCCAAAAGCTAAAGATGATGCTTTAGAGATTGGGATCTTTACTGAATCGAACCTGCCCGACCAGTTAGCCTTCGATCACCGCTCCATCCTCAAGGACTATTTTAAGGGAGTTTTTTAAACGATACCTCTATTAGGCTTCAGAGTAAAAATTTTGTCACTAAAAATGTATGAAAAGAGACCAGTTAAACCAGTATTAGAGAAAATGTGAACAAGGATAGAATTTGATTGACATTGGTCTTGAATTGGATATTTAATATGCGAGTGACTGAGACGGCGTGTCAAATTTGGGTGAGGATCGAAAAAAGCGATTGAATTAACGCATTCATCTACAGCCAAAGTCATTGTCGTCTCCTGTGCAAGCAGACAAAATTTCGGGGGAGTCTGAAGAAATCCAACAAAAAGAGAGGGGGATAAAAATGAAACCTACAAAGTACATCCAAGCGGCCATTTTTATTTTGTTTGTCTTCTTGATCGTTTCGAATAACTATGCGAAACCAATTGGTGGCATTCCAGCTCGTGATATCTTCGTCGTAGAGGTGGTCTCCAGTGCCCCTGACCAGGTGACTGGTGGCAATGCACGCATCCACATCCAGGTGCCGCGCACAGTACCTCTGCATCAGGTGAAGGTGTTGGTTAATGGTGTTGACCAACATAGCCACTTCTCAAAAATACCCGGAAAACGTGCCTTGACTGGGGTCATTGATGGACTAGTCTTAGGCGCAAATACCCTTACGGTTAAACCCAACGGAAAAGGGAATGGCCGACCGGACCCTGTGACCCTTAAGCTCACCAATTACCCAATCACAGGACCCGTATTCTCTGGTCCGCATCAGCATCCCTTTGTCTGTACAGTAATGACCTCCGGCCTGGGTCAGCCGATCCCAGACCATCCCGGCATTGGCACTAAGGTTTTTGATGCCAGCAATAACGTCATCGGCTACAGCCAGGATTGTTCGGTTAATACCCAGGTAGTCTTTAAGTATAGGTCCACCGCTGACACATGGAACGATTATACCCAAGGCATGGACCGCCCGATTGACATGGCACAAACGACTACGATGGAGGGAAAAACTGTGGACTTCATCGTGCGATGGGAGCGAGGCACCATTAACCGATTCATTTATAGTATCGCCATGCTGGCTCCTTACGATCATGGTCCATGGACGCTGAATAAGAATGCGTGGAGTGGACGGCTGCTCTATGTCTTTGACGGCGGAGTGGCCATCGGGCATAGCCAGGGTAATCCGAGCACTTCCAGCATGCTGCCAGCTCTAGCGTTGGGGCGTGGCTATGCCGTCATTTATTCAACAGGGACACGCACTGCAACTCACTATAACCTGCAACTGGGTGGCGAGACAGCTCTGATGGTCAAGGAGCGATTTGTCGAACTCTATGATTTGCCGATTTATACGGTAGGCGTGGGTGGCTCCGGGGGCGCCATTCAGCAGTACATCTATGGACAGAACCATCCCGGCCTGCTTGATGCAGCCATCCCACAATACTCGTACCCGGACATGGTCACCCAGGCTGTACATGTCGGAGACTGTGAATTGCTTGAGTTTTATATGGATGTTTTGGACGGCGCAAACCCTCGGTGGCAGACCTGGACCAATCGAACTCTATTAGAAGGTCTTAATGCCAGCAATACATTGCCCAACCCATACAACCTGGGCAAGCCCGGACTGACCGAGTGCATCAATGGCTGGAGAGGTCTCTCTCCGTTGGCCATGAATCCGCTCTATGGCTCCGCTCCCAACCAGCAGCATTACCAGCCTCAATCAGAGATTGCTGCTATAGAGTGGACGCACTTTGCTGACATCGTTAATATCGTCGGAAGAGACTCAGACGGCTTTGCCCGCAACTACTGGGACAATGTCGGTGTACAATACGGTTTGGAAGCGGTGGCCACTGGAAAGATCACGCCCGATGAATTCCTCAAGATAAATGCAGTGGTCGGTGGTTGGAAGAACGAACCAAACATGGTTCAGGAAGGATCGCCCTTTTACCCACCGGGTGTGATCAACCTAGCCAACTGGGATCCATGGAGTCAGCGCAATCAGGTTTACAGCGTAAATCCACTTAGCCCTGCCCCACGCACTTTAGGTAACTTGGAAGCAATGCGCGCTGTCTATAAGGCTGGCCTGGTCTTTATGGGAGACATTAATATCCCAGTCATTGATTGGCGTAACTACTTGGAAGACGAGCTTGACATGCACAACTCACATCAATCTTTTGCAGCTCGCCAGCGCATCCGCGAAGGCCGAGGAAACTCAGACAACCAAGCGATCTGGTTTACGGATTTCGTAAGCGGCTCGCGATTTGACCAGACGCCCGAGGCGCTGGAAGTGATGGATGAATGGATGATGAACATCCTGTCTCATCCCTGGCAGGGTGTGGCAGGGAATAAGCCGGCACGAGCAGTCGACCGCTGTTTCTATGCCACCGGCGTAGAGATTGCCGCTGGCGCGAATGTCTGGGATGGCATCTTGAATGACCAACCTGACGGTGCCTGTACTCAACGCTTCCCGATTTATGGGACATCTCGCATTGTCGCTGGCGGTCCTTTCAAGGGCAGCATCTTCAAATGCCAGCCTAAATCCGTTGCTCAGGCGATCGCCGACGGCGATTATGGTGTGTGGGTTCCAACCCCTGCTCAGAAGATTATGCTTGAAATGATCTTTCCCCAGGGTGTGTGTGACTTTGAAAAACCAGATATGGGACTGCCTCCCGGCTGGTAAAAGGTAGGGCGTTACCTGCAGAGAATTGCTTATCCTTTAAGTGGTATTAAATGTAATGAGGGTAGGGAAAAGGCAGAGTCAATTATGGGCTCTGCCTTTTTTTATTTATATTTCATCAATGAATCCTGCCAAACTCTATCTTGCCATCTTGAAGTGTTGTTTGGCTTGACAGAGGGAATCCTCTTTCAGTATATTCAAATTACTACAGAGCAGATTCCCGAAACCGGATATTTTATCTTTTGGATAGGAGGTTTATCTATGGAACTTTTGGAAGGTATTAAAACGAGGAAGAGCACCCGGGCTTTCAAACCCGATCCCATCCCGAGAGAGGTGATAGAAAAGATATTGGAGGCGGTGAGCAATAGCCCCTCTTATACCAATACCCAGCCGTGGGAGGTGGTTGTGGTGAGTGGTCAAAAGAAGAATGAGCTGAGCAAGGTTATGATAGAATTGCTGAGAACCAAGGCGCCGACCAGTAGTGACCTACCGAAGCCCAAGGACTGGCCGCCCGCCTTAGAGAAGCGAGCCAGTGAGCATGGCGCCCGAAGGATCAGCACGCTTGGGGTATCGAGGGATGACCAGGGAGGAAGAGAAAGGTTATCCCAGATGAACTTTGAATTCTATGGTGCGCCTTGCGCTATCCTGCTCTTTATGGACGGGTTGCTCGGAGAATGGTCGATCTTTGACATGGGGCTTTTTGCCCAGAACCTGATTCTGGCAGCTCACTCGCTGGGAGTTGGAAGCTGCCTACAAGCCTCGGTGCCCGGATATAGCCGGGAGATAAAAAATATTTTGGGGATCGCAGAGAGTAAAAAGCTGATTATTTGTATATCGATGGGCTATCCGGATGAGAAGGCCGAATTAAATACCTACCGCAGCATCAAGCAAAAGTTAGATGAGTTTACGAAGTGGATTGAATAGAAAGTTAACGCCATGAACAAACTGTAAGTGAACAGGAAGAATAGGACTATTGAAGTACCGGACCCTTCAAAAGAAAATCAGATACTGATGGGTTCGTAATAAACGACCTTTCTTTTTTCAATCGGAAATCTCAATGTCATGATGGTTTTCGGCTTTTTGGGATCAGCCTCATAGGTCAGGCTTCCACGGTTCCGATCCAAAACATCTTTTACTAATTGTAAAATCAACTTGATGGTTTCATCTTTTTGATCGTCTATCTTTACCAATGGTTCTCTCGACGGATCGGTCTGCTTCTTGCCATCTACGAAACCAATTGCTGCCTCAATATAGCCTCCCATCCTTTCAGTGGAAGCTTTTCTATCTTCTCCTCCATTGTGAAAATCGAAAGATTTTATTAAGAAAGCAATGGTCCCATTTCCAGGAGAGGAAAGGATGGCATACTGGAGAACAGAATTTAGAATAAATCTCACCTGTTCATCGTGAATAAATGTTTCGGGAAGATCGTCTTCGTATTTCTTGAATACTTTTATATTCTTTTTCCTAATCTGTTTCTCATTGCCTTCTAACACTTCGTTGAGGATCATCGAAATGGTATTCGATTTTGCAATGGGGGTGTTGATATGGATATAATTTAATAGACTGTTTAACACGGAATCGATCTTTTTGATGTCTTCTTCAATGCTCTTGTGAGAATATTTTTTAAATTCTACGTCATTGAATTTTTCCATCGAGAGAAGAGATATGTTTTTAATCGATATTAGATTGGTCTTAATCGATTGAATGAATTCAGGGAGAAATGAGAGGAAGAAAGAATTATCTTTTCCATTGGACGAACCATTTCCCTTGGATTGGGAGGGGTTCGCTTCTCCTCTGTTTGAGAGAGATCCCAATGGATTTATTTCGCCCTCTGCGTTAAAAAGCTCATTTTCTATCTGGCCGAGGTCGGGTTGATTCATCAGATTTAAATAGGGCGGTTTGTTTTTGATTCCAGCACTCGAAATATTATTCTGCATCGGATCACTCCTTTTATACTCGATAGAAAATGAAGCGGTCTATTTTGTTATTTATTGCCTTAACCTCTGATGGTCTATATTCATACTTTCTCCCCAAATCCCTTAACGGGTGACCTCTCGCCAGTAAAGGAGTGTTTTCCCCTTTTCAGAAGTGAATGCCTCCTGTGAGAAAACTTGACTGCTCGTCGTCCCCACGATCAGGGATGTTTTCCCCAACATTTTTGTAGAGAGAACGGGATTTGAGGGAACCCCCACGCCGATCTTTTTGAAACGCTGGGTGGAGGGTGTTCCCTTGAGGTCGCTTAGATCATCGACGTTTAACGCTCCGCCTCCGGTGTCATATTTCAAAATATAGAGCCTTGCATCTCCCTCGATTGAGCAACCCGTGGCATTCCCTTTGTAGGCGAAGGTGGTGAAATAGACGATATTGTTAAATACTACCGGTCTGGCTAACACCTTCTCTACCATCTGGGCGGAATGTTCCAGAATCATATACCAGCCCTTTTTGGCAGGGTCCGGGGTAAAGGTATTGACCGAGCTGATTTCCTGCAACTCCTGATTCTCCCTCCGGGGATAGACACCCAAGCCATCGTCCTTCACAGCATAGAAAAACTCCGGAGGGTTGGTTGTGTCCGTAGGATCTTCACGGTCCCCTGTTCCAAAATAAACCCAGGGTTTCCTGTAATTATCAAAAGAGACAGCGGCCTGGTAATAGACAGGATGTTTTTCCGAATTGGAGGCCGGGGGCTGGGTCAGCCTATTCGCGCTCCAGAGGGTTTCACTTGTTTTATTGATGGAATCGAAGGAGATATTGAAAGCCCACATCTGGCCGGCCATATCGCCGATATAGGCCCTGTCCACATAGCCGTCCGCATTTGTATCGACTGCCGTGGGAGGAGCGGCCAAAGAAAAAGTCATGTATCTTCGCTGGTCGTCAACGGGATAAGTGATCGAATCATCCCTTGAATATTCCCAGAGGATGTTTCCGGTCTTAAGCTCGATAACAAAGAAGGCCCTTCCGATGATTGCATTGACCGTTTTTGTTTCATTGGGATCGAAGCCTCCTCCGATAAATGCGACCCACCTTTCGTAAAGTTCATTTCCAGTCCCAGGATTGTATTCAACTTTCACCTTTCCGATGGCGGGCTCGGACCAGCTCTGCCCGACTTTTGCAAGGGTGGCCGAATCGTTAGACCTCGGAAACTCCCAGAGGAATATGGGGTTCAGGGTATCGGTGATGTCGAGGGCGAAATACTGCTTCCCACCTTTCCTCAACCCGCAGACCAGGATGGTCTTCCACTCCCCTGTGCTCTTTGTTGTATCGGCAATGCTGCTGTGGATCCAGACGTCTGAAACTTTGGGAGAGGAATCGACATAGTAAGTATGAACCGTGTCCATCAGTTTCAGAGTTTGCAGCACGCCCGGCGGAATAAAAGCCCACTCCTCAACTCCCGTAGCGGCATTAAAAGCATGGAGCATCCCGTCATTTCCTCCCACAATGATGACCTTGGTTCGATTCTTTTGAGTTTCGTAGAATCCTCCTGATCCGCTATATCCCTCAGCTTCATAATACTGGTTCGGAGATCCGACCACGACCGCATTGGAATGGAAGATGTCCCCCAGTCGCCAGAGCCTTTCTTCGGTCGTGTTTCCATTCTGATTAATGTCAAAGGCGTCGATCCCACGGATGTGGTTGATAATGTTCGCCCGTGCTGTGTCCGATAAGACGTCCAGATCAGCGTTTGCCAAATTGCCATAAACAAACTCCGTCATCGCATTGTTTTTATAGGTGTAGATCCTGCGTGAGCTGGGAGAAATATTATTCAATTCCTCAACTGCATCCCAGACCAGGTTTGCATTGAGAGGATTCCCATCCGCATCAACCGGAAAGGTTCCGTCAGGGTTAAGAGTATAGCCTTTTAGATTTCCTCTCCAGAAGGGAGTCTCGTTCGGAATGAAGGAGGAGACATAGCCCATCTCCTGATCCATGATCCTGACCAGAGGGATCGTGGGGGCGGTAAAAGAATAAGACCTTTCCTGAATATATTTGAGGATGGTAGTCAGGGCTGTAGCAAGTTCAGAGGCGTCCTCTGCGAGGAAGGCATATCCCGAAAGGGGAGCCTCTCCGGGGTCGTTCGAATCTGCATAATAGTGTATTCCCTCTCCCAAATTGTGAGAGAGTTCAGTCGAGTCCTGGCAGCTTGTTACAAGAGATGGATTGTAGCCCTGCAGATTCCCTGAATTGGTAGCCTTCGGGTTATCTGTTCCCCCGAATTTGGCCGTCCAGTTCAGTGTGTTCTTCAGATAATGGGGCATCTCCCCGCCAAAGCCTACCACAAAGACGCTGTTTCCTGCTTCGACAAGTGCTTTTGCCTTGGCTACGGTTTCCCTTCTCCTCTTGTAATCGCCCGGTTGGTTGACATACCCTGTGCCTCCGCAAGCGATGGTGTCTTCCCCGTCGGTAACGAGAATCACAAATTTCTTCCGGCATGCGGCTGCTGTATCGCCTGATTTAGAAGCCTCGATATAGAGTTTTGCCTCACTCAAAGCATAAGCCAAGGCTGTTCCCCCACTGGCATTTTCACCTTGAACTGAGTTGTTGATTAGATTGTAAGCTGTGTTAAAGTCTTTAATCTTGCTATTGCAACCGTTATTGTAATCGGTTCCTGTGTCACTGCCGCATCCATAGAACCTCATATAGCCGAACCTGACGTTCAAGCTTGTTTCATCCTGAGAATTGATATTTCCGCTGTTGTTGTGATCGAAGACGTCGAAAATTACCCTTTTGGCGATTGCCAGGCGACTGCAATCCTTGGTATGGCCGGTTCCCGAGTTTTTATAGAAAGGCCCAATGCACGCAGAATCCCCATATTTGGGGCCGGAGTCTTGCGAAAGTCCATTGCAAGGTTTGGTGTGTCCGGGCCCTGATTTTGAGTGGAATGGACCGTCAATACTGCAACTTACAAGATTATCGTTACTGTCATCCCCGTCATCTGACCCAATGAATAGGGTTGATCCTGCCGGCGTCCAATCCATACTTCCGGAAAGGTCGAGGGTGATCAAGACATCCGGTGGAACCTGGATCATGAATAGGTCTGTATCGTCCGCATAGAGGCAAGGGGCCTCTAAGCCAATCACTGTCAGCGTCAATAGTATAAAAAAGAATCGTTTCATCTCTTTCCTCCATTTATTAACTACCTAAGAATTGAATTAATATTAGCTTTGGAAAATCTCCCCTCTCCCCTCTTTGCCAAAGAGGGGTATCCTCTCCCTTTAATAAGTCATTAATTGTTGTATGATGTTCCTGCGGCATAAGGCCCAAACAGAACCTGAGCCTCAACCTCCTTCCTGGCATCGAAGGATTGACCGGTTGCACAAACCTGGTAGCGTTTGAATTCCCAGGTTATTTCATATCCTGGCCTGAGCGCCAGGCCTAGATTGATAGAAGGTTGCGGAGAAGAATCAGTTATTCGTCCGCTCCGGTAAGTCTCATCCGGTCCAATATTCC
>Ga0299915_10002144_pt1 | contig 14415 bp, 14 predicted proteins | sample RVTome_13_FD_200263 | JGI IMG/M metagenome (GOLD analysis project Ga0299915, IMG submission 200263) | Soil microbial communities from uranium-contaminated site in the Upper Colorado River Basin, Wyoming, United States - RVT92D227 (version 2) ...
ACCCGTAGTAAGGAGTATGGAAATAAAAGAATGTACCTTTTATTTGCGGGATGTTGTGAACATATTCACAGAAATCAGATATCTCATCTTTGTTTTCAGCGTTTATAGTAAAGTTTATATAAAGAGATGGGTGAGAAGAACTTCTGATGTGCTGCATTATCTTTTCATAGGATTTTCCCCTTAAGTTATCATGCGTTTTCTGCAACCCGTCAACACTTACAAAAATTGTATCTGCATCCGACTCCAGAGGTCGCGTACCATTTGTATAGATGATAACAGTATGATATCCCCTTTTCTTTCCATAACCAACTATATCTTCTATGTTATGTGATTTATCCTTCCAGATGAATGGCTCCCCGCCTTCCAAATACAAGCACCGGCCTCCTTCCCTATAAAAAAAATCAATTACGTTAACAGCTTCATCAAATCTCATTAATGCTTCCGGACGATTTATAACACGGCAATAACGGCACTGGAGATTACATCTGTTGTGCAATACCAGTCCACAAATAAGGGGAGCACTCCTGTTTAATAACCAATATCTTAATAAGTATTTTATGCCAAAAAGTAACTGCTTCATCATTTATATACGATTATCTATTTGTAAACATATAGTCCAAATCCTGACTCAGGAACTTACCTTTTAATTGATTTTTTCAATCCTGAGATCATCGATCCAAAAACTCCCGGGCTGTAAAATGTTTACTTCAATTCGAATGGCAGACATGTGCTGCGGAATGGTATACCGATATTCATATAACTGCCATGATTTTATTGCTTCATGTGAATCTACCATGGTATCATATTCACCAGAGCTTGGGCTCACACCGCCAATTTTAACCGTGAAATGACATCCTTCATTCTTAACCCAGAAACTTACCCTGTAGGTCTCGCCGAGCCCGGCTCCGAATTCATTACAAAATCCCGGTGAATACCATCCGCCTACCGGAGAACATGCACGAACCAGAAATTTCAGAGATTGTTTCCCGTCTTTGAATTCCGCAGTGTCGATGATTATATCAAAATCTCCTTCAGGGACTGTATTGGGGGTATACAGGAGCCAGTTCACCGGCAATCCGGATTTTGAATATTCAAAACTTCCGTTCATCCCGGCAGAACTGTCCTCAATTATTTCACTCATTCGGGTACAACCATGTAAGGTGATGATTGCTATAATTATTATTAGTGTTGTGATCCGGACTGTAAAAGTTTTGAGCTTCATTATATCAGTATGTTAATTTTGATATTTGTTTGCCACATCAAACTTGCTTAGCACGATGACGACCTAGTACTGATCCTATGATCCCCCCTGACAGGGTAACTACCCAGCCAACTACATATAATATAAATGGCCCCCAGAAATCAGGTTCACTTACTGCTCCGTTTATACTCGTTGCGCTGCAAATGACAGGTGCATACCAAATGCTTTGGGAATCATTCCTGCAAATGAAAAAGCAGGCTGCAGCAATAAAAATATTATAGCTGCAATATGTTAATAACCGGACAACTAGTCCGCCTCCAAATAAAGCATGAAATAAGAATCCCAGTAAAAACAAAAGGATAAATGATACCAAAGCTGTCACAACTGATAGTGTTAAGCTTATTATCAATATCCTGGCTGATGCCTTTGTTTTTGCTCTCATAATGACTTATCAGTGATTAAAGATTCCGTTTCCTCATCCTATGGCTCACTATAAAAAGAATACCGATAATAACGAACGGAATAGTGATCGAGGCGATGATACTAAGGCTCATTCCCACTGAGTGGTTTCTGTTATAGTTAAACATGAATAACCATGGACTTAAACCTAGTCCAATAACTGCAAATACAATACCTCCGACAAATTCCCATTTCCAGGCAATGACAAGGATAGCAGTCAGGATGTAGGAAGGAACGAGATGAATGAGGAATGCAGCAATTTGTTGCCATATCGTACGTCCGGGACCAAAAGAATCCAGTGCGAACATACTTACAAAAAGAATTGCCAGGATACAGATAATCCGCGGTAACCAATAGAATAATCTGACAGACGTTTTCATTTTCATGATATTAGTTTATATCGGATTCGTTAATCTTGGATCTTAGATCTTAGATTTTGGATCTTGGATCTTGAATCTTTAGAACGGCATAAAGAAAGACCTGTATTGAATCGTCACATCCTCCGGCCGGCAGTAAAGCATATCCGGCGCCATGCCCATTGCCCTGGAATAGTAAGGATCGATGGCAGCTGCCTTTTCGCTGTATTCACTACTTCCATTGTTGTCTCCGCCGATCATCTTCAGGATTGACAATATGCCATAAGTATATGCCTTTAAAGGCGGAACAAGGTCGGGACAGGTTTCCATATATTTATTTACCAGTTCAGTTGCACTTTGAAGGTGGACGGTTTTGGCAGCAGGATCCTGCTGGGTTGCCATTAAATGATATCTTGCCAGCTGCATATACAGATAATTCTTTGAAGCATCTGCTTTCATGGCCTCTTCAAAATATTTGGTGCCATTCTCCGTGTCTGATTTCAACAGATAGGCTCTTCCGGTTTCTTCCAGTACCTGTGCACAGGTGCCGACATCTTTACCTGCATTTTGCCAGTATAATACAAAATCAGATGTATCGCCTAAAAGTTTGGCCCGAGCCATGGCTCCGAAAACCTTGTCTTTCTTATCCAGGTCTGCGGCGATAGACGAGGCCTTTTCTTTATTCCCTCCCATATTTTCGGGCAGTGAACCATAAATATCCACCAGGTAAAGCTGTGCGGCATAACAGGCAGGATGCCTGTCCAACACGGCCTGAAAGGCATCACATGCGCGGGTAATATTTTCATTCACATCTGATTCCTCCCTCATCATGCTGATAAATGCATTAAAGAAACAGGAATAGGCATAATAGAAGGCATAAGTCTCATTATCCGGAGCATATCTGACAGCTTGCTGTAAATTACTCATTACCTTCCCCCACTCTTCCGAAGAAAACTGAGTTCCACCAAGGAACACATGGTGTTTTGTCCGGGCCAGTTCAAAATTGGCAAGGGCGTTTGTGCTGTCTTTTTTAAGTATTTCCAAAAGTAATTCTTCCGCCTTGTCGGCTTTTCCGCTCATTCTTAATGCATATGCTTCCGATATGCCTGTTTCGGATTCTTTGGTTGCAGAATCATTAGCCCTGAGCGAGGGTAACGTAACAAGTACCAAAATACCAATAAGGTGAAACCTTAAAATACAATTCAGTTTATTCATGATCATGGGTTTTATAGTTTAGAAAAGTGCAGACTGTTACTTTTTTTATAAATTTGAATGTAAGGATTTTCAAATTAAAATTATTCACTATTCCTGAAAGGCTGTTGTAAAACTCCTGCATTGAATTTGTAAATTGTTTTACAGGCGTTTTCCAAATATCCTGACAAACAACCGGTTAAATTTGTGGAAGCATTTGACAGGCAATATTTTGAATTGATGAAGACAAAAATCGTCGAAGTCATGCAACAAACCAATTCCGGTATCAGCAGGAGTATTGAGGATTGGAGAGGCCAGGAAATTGCACAGTTCCAGGAAGACCTGCAACATAAGATAAATGAATATATCAGTGAAAAGTGGTTCTACAATCACTTTAAAACATACGGTAACAAACTTCCCCGAATTGATTTACTCAACATTCTCAGCAGGTATATTGGCTATATCGACTGGTCAGAATTCAAGCATAAAAACATTGGCCATGTTTCTGCAAGTATTATACCCAGGGATTCGAACAAAGTATTTTACCTGTTGCCGGTTATTGCCTTGATAATCTTTATTATAGCCTGGGTCATCATTAAAACCGGAAGTGTTGCTACCTACAGATTCTGCTTTGTGGACAAAGACAGCAAAGAACCCATCAGCGGCGAGGGGATTGAAGTGGCAGTGCTTTATGATAACGAATCCCCGTTACAGCAGAAATGCAATCCTGAAGGTTGCTTTACCTATAAAACCGGACAGCAAAAGATCAAGTTCCTGGTGAAGGCCCCTTACTATTTTCCGGATACCATTACACGTATCCTGAACAAGCACAGAAAAAACGAGGAGATACAGCTTACAGTGAACAATTATGCCATGATGATCTTTTATATCTCGAATTCAAAGGTGAATGACTGGAAAAGAAGAAGAGAACAACTGGAAAAAATAATTGCAGACAGTGCCTTTATTTATCAGGTACACCATAAAGGCATGATGGGTATGGAGCTATACAATAAAATGGAGTTCATCGATATGCTTACCATGCCTGCAGCCGGACTGAAGCATTTTGAAATTATTGACATGCTGTACAAGGATGAAAAAATAACCAGTTTAAGGTTTACCCAGGATTACTAGATACTATGACCCGGAAGATTATACATATTTTACTGATTATCAGCGGATACTTTATCCTGATTGCAAAATCCTGCGAACCGGATGTAAGCAATAATCTGGAAGTCAGGTTAATGGCTGAAAAGGATTCCATTCTGGAAGGATTAAGAGAGCAATTTGAATCGGATTATCTTTTGGATAACACACTCCAGGTATATCATGAAAAGGCTAGGCAGAAACTGCTTGATTTGGCGGATTATTTAAGTTTATATGCTGATAAGGAATTGGACTCCCTGTTTAAGCACCAGGTAAGATCAATGATCATCCGGCTTTTTTATTCCGGTGAAGTTGCTGTTCAGATACCCCTTACAGCCGCCTGGCCCGAAAACAAAGAAAGCCGTCTGAATAATTTATTGGAGCGCATCGATTCAGCCAAATATAAACTGGTAAGGTTTGAAATTACTGACCTTGCGATCCTTGAGCCCTTACAACTTGAAAATAGTGAACAGTACAAAGGATTACTGGGATGTAATTTCAGAATATCCGGAATGACAGAACACGACACAGTCCTGTTGGTTGAAACAAATACCCGGGTGAGAATAATGGCCACCCGTATAAGTAAACAGTTTGGTACTGAAGAAACTATGCGTATCTGGCAGGTCTATCTCGCCGATATAATTGCAGTTAATGAGTAAAAACCCGAAAATTCACTACAGCTTAATCTTGTAATGGTTTTGGTATCTCTGCCACGAAGTGGATAAATTGTTCCCCGGAATCCTGTAACCTGTTTTTTTTTAAATCGTATATTTAATTTAAGCTAAGCATCTTCACCATGAAAATTACAGTAATCGGAAGCACAAATACAGAAATGATTTTCGAGGCCCCGGCAATACCGGTCGCCGGAGAAACCATTTTAGGCAGTACATTCAGCATTTCTCCGGGTGGACGAGGCGTAAATCAGGCAATTGCTGCTGCCAGGGCTGGAGGGGAAGTCGTTTTTGTGGGCCGTACCGGAAACGACATTTTCGGGGAGCAGGTAATGAAAGTTCTTGAGCAGGATAAAATCAATATTACCCACGTTATCCGGGATACTGCTCTTGCATCTGGAATTTCCTCCATAGTTCTGAATGCCCAGGGTGAGACTGCCATTACAGTCACACCGGGAGCCAATCGCAATCTCTGTACAGACGATCTGATTCAGGCCAGGGAGTTCATATGTGCGGCAGATGTTGTACTGTTGCAACTGGATATTCCAGTTGAAACCGTAAGATTTGCCGCTGATCTTGCACGGTCGTCCGGTGCAAGGGTTATACTGAATCCTGCTCCTGCCTTGCCGGTTAGTGATGAACTGCTCAAATCGATATCGATACTTACCCCCAATGCTTCGCAGGCCGAAAGACTTACCGGAATAACGATCACTGATGAACGATCGGCTGAACTTGCAGGCCGCATTCTCCTTGAACGGGGTTTGAGCCGTGTAATCATCACACTCCAATCGAAAGGTGCCATGGTTATCGATAATGGAGGTGCCGAGCATGTACCTGGTTTTAAAATGAGCTCCATCGATACCTCTGTACAAAATGATGTCTTCAATGGTACACTGGCACTCGGTCTTGCTGAAGGGAAAAATTTCTACGAGGCTGTATTGTTTGCCAATGCAGCTGCCGCTATATCCGGTTCCAAATCTGGAGCTCTCACATCAATACCTTATCGGGGCGAAATATTTGATGTTTTAAGAACAGCGTTCAGATCGCATTAAGGTGATTGAATCAGCTGCCCAAACCTGAAAAAAGTAAGGTATATACTTGAAGTTTATCATAGTACAGTTTCTCTATTTTAACCACCTTTAGCTGTTCTTTAAAATTAATGTCATGGAAGTAAATCGTGTGCTTCAGGACCTTGAACGTAGAAATCCGGGAGAGGTGGAATATTTACAGGCTATACGGGAGGTACTGGAATCAATAGCCGAGATATACAACAGGAATCCGCAGTTTGAAAAAGCAGGTATAATTGAACGACTGGTTGAACCCGACAGAGTGCTTACCTTTAAAGTTCCCTGGGTGGATGATGAGGGAAATGTACAGGTTAACCGCGGATTCCGCGTTCAGTTTAACAATGCCCTTGGTCCGTATAAGGGAGGATTGCGTTTTCACCCGAGTGTAAACCTGAGTATTCTGAAGTTCCTGGGATTCGAACAGATTTTTAAGAATAGCCTGACAACCCTTCCCATCGGAGGCGGGAAAGGAGGATCCGACTTCCAGCCAAAGGGCAGGTCCAATGCTGAAATAATGCGCTTTTGCCAGGCATTTATGCTTGAATTATGGAATATTATCGGTCCGGAAACCGATGTACCTGCCGGGGATATTGGTGTAGGAGCCCGCGAAATAGGCTATTTATATGGCATGTATAAGAAACTGACCAATACATACACAGGTGTGCTGACAGGGAAAGGCATCAACTGGGGCGGCAGTCTGATCCGTCCGGAGGCCACGGGATTCGGTGCCGTTTACTTTGCCCAGGAGATGTTGTCTACCCGAAATGAAAAACTGGCAGGTAAAAATGTTGCTGTTTCCGGATTCGGAAATGTAGCCTGGGGAGCCGTCAGAAAGCTGAACGAGCTGGAAGCAAAAGTTATAACGCTGTCAGGCCCCGATGGATATATCTATGACGAAGCCGGTATTACAGGTGAGAAAGTAGATTACATGCTGGAGCTCAGAGCTTCGAACGAAGATATTGTTGAACCTTATGCCAGGCAATTCAGCAGCGCGGTATTTGTTAAGGACAGGCACCCCTGGGAAGTTAAATGCGATATTGCCATGCCCTGCGCCACACAAAATGAGCTCGATGAAAAAGACGCGCAGAAACTAATAAATAACGGTTGTATATGCGTATGTGAAGGCGCTAATATGCCGTCGGTCCCCGGGGCCGTCGAAATCATGCAGCATAACGGACTTTTATTTGCACCAGGTAAGGCTGCCAATGCGGGAGGCGTGGGGGTTTCCGGACTTGAAATGGCGCAAAATGCCATGAAACTGCGGTGGCCTGCCAATGAAGTAGATAAACGGCTTCATCAGATTATGAGCGCAATACATGATTCATGTATCATGTACGGTAAACGTCCGGATGGATATATTGATTATGTGAAAGGAGCCAATATAGCAGGTTTTCTTAAAGTCGCCAATTCCATGATCGACCATGGAGTCATCTGATTTTTGCGAACAATTTCATATTGCCTGTTGTTGGTTTGTAGTAAATTTGACTTAACAACAAAACCAACAGCTATGAAACGCCGAAAATTTATTGAAAATGCAGCGCTTGGTGGTCTGGCACTGGGACTATCATCATTTGACAATAAGAATAATATGCCCGGCACAGGTGTTCCCAGACGTGAACTCGGGAAAACCGGTGAAAAATTATCTGTAATAGGCTTTGGAGCCATTATGCTGAATGATAATACCCAGGAATATGCCAATGAATTAGTATCCAAGGCTTTTAATGCAGGCATTAATTATTACGATGTGGCACCATCTTATGGAAATGCCCAGAGTAAACTCGGACCCGCTTTGAAACCCTACCGGAAGGACTGTTTTCTGGCATGCAAGACCCTTGAACGAGATGCCACGGGAGCTGAAAAACAACTTCATGAATCATTCACCTTGTTGGGTACTGATTATTTTGATCTGTATCAGCTGCATGCACTGAGTTCAGTGGCTGAAGTAGAAAAGGCCTTCGGACCTGGCGGAGCCATGGAACTTTTTGTTAAGGCAAAACAACAGGGAAAGGTAAAACATCTCGGATTTTCGGCACATTCAGTTGATGCTGCCCTGCTGGCCATGCGTACCTATGATTTTGATTCCATATTATTCCCGATAAATTTCAATTGCTGGCGGAACGGTGATTTTGGGCCGCAGGTTTTTGAAATGGCCAGATCCAAAGGTATGGGAGTTCTCGCGTTAAAGGCTATGGCCCACACTTCATTAAAAGAAGGTGAGAAAAAGCTCTACAAGAATGTCTGGTACCGGCCGGTGCTTGACGAAGAAATGGTAAAGCTGGCTTTAAGGTATACCCTGTCAATGGAAGTTACTGCCGCCATACCTCCCGGCGATGCTGAATTCTTCTGGAAAGCAGTAAAAGTTGCTGGTGACTTCAAACCCGTAACTATTGCTGAAGTGGAGCTGCTAAACAATCTGTCCTCGGGAAATCCTCCGCTTTTCAAACATCCGGAAGTCTGATCACCCCTGGTGATAATTATCGGCATTGATCAGATCCTTAGCCGTGAAGGTGGTAAGTCGGGTGATTTTAGCCATGGAACGGAACACGGGCGGTAGTATAAACAGGGCATCATCCCGGTTATCGACATCTGCTACTATCCATGCCTTGTGTTCACCATCCAGGCATCCCCAGTCGGCATGAGTCAGAAAATGTGATCCGGTCTGTAAAAATACCTGTATCGCGTTGTCGCATGAAGCTTTATCAGCGCCGTGGGGAACTTCAATAAGAAATTTTGCCATTTTCTAATCCTCCAAATTATTTTTATTTATACTAATTAAAAATAAAGTTACAACATTTTAACGGATTAGTTTTCAGATCCGATAAAAATTTTCACCTGGGTATGGTTTTAATTCTATTATATTGGTAGCATTAAATGTGTCCCCTTGATGTTTAAGTCCCGTAGGGAAGCAATAAATAAAAGGATTCTATTGATTTCATCATTTTTTATCCGGACAGTAGTAAGAAAATTTTACCACTGATGTTAAGGATATTGTTACTTTTGAATTCATATCCATCGTCCTTCATCATGAAGAATTCCGGTAAATGCCTGCTGGCAGGTTTTTTATGGTTAACTGTAACAAATAGTCTACATACCCAGAACTTTGTGTATAAAATCGGCTATTTCGGCTTTCTTGATAACCGGGAGTATTTCAATGAATTTGCAAACGATCAGACCATTTTCGGTTCGAGGATTTATGGCGAAGCAGGTTATACCTTTAATGAAAGAAACCGGATCATGGCAGGTGCCAACTACCTGTATGAATTCGGAAGCAAAGGTGAATGGATTGCACCTGATATTACTGCCTATTTCAGCGGAAGATATAAACATCTTGATTTCCTGATCGGTGCTTTCCCCCGCGCCAATATGACAGCAATGCCCCTAGCTCTGATGACCGATACCTTAGGGTATTACAGGCCAAACATGGAAGGAATATTATTGGATTACGGGACACAAAATTTCCACCATAATCTTTGGATCGATTGGACAAGCAGACAGTCTTACCAGAAACGGGAAACTTTTTTACTCGGTTTCTCCGGTTATGCCAAAATAGGTATCTTTCTCTATCAGCATCATTTTATCATGACCCACCTGGCTCATTCCCTCGCTCATGGCAGTGATGAACTGATCAGAGACAACGCAGGTTTTTCATTGATGCCGGGGGTTGATTTATCGGCCATTTCCGGTTTGGATTCGCTCACCTTCTCAGCAGGCCTCCTGGGCTCTTACGACCGGATCAGGAGTAAATATGACTTCAGATTTCCCCTGGGCTTTTATGCAGAGCTGGAGGCCGCCCACAAGGGATTTGGTGTTCACGGGATTTTATATGCAGGTGAAAGTCAGGTGATCACTTCAGGTGATGGTTTCTATAAATCAGACTTTTACAGCAGGGCTGATGCTTTTTACCGGCTTTCTGCCTCCCACATAGAAGGCCGGCTGCAATTCTCTTTTCACTTTATTCCCGACATGATCGATCTCTCCATGTCACTGTTGGTCCGGGCCCAACTCGATGGAATGTTCAGGAGTCACCAGTCCACCTCCCCAAAATAACGTTTATGCCTGATAAAAAAGTCGAAGACTATGCTTCCGCGGTAAATTTCATGGATCTTTCCGGTGCGGATCTTCCCTTTCAGCTGTCTTCTCATATTAAAAAGCACAGGTATTCTCCGGTAAAAAGCCAGATGGGCCCTTATTACTGCAATAAAAAAGCCGCCCGATCCATTCAGCAGATACACCAGGGCCGACATCCCATCGAGCATCATACGGACTAAAACCACAGGTATAAGCTGAAATACAGGGAGGTTTTTAAAAAGCAGAAAGAGGTTATTCCTGTAATTCAGATACAGTTTACGTGGCGTATTATTGGGCAATGTGCCTCCACCCACGTGATAAACAACTGATGCAGGAACAACCACAACAGAATATCCTACCCGGTGCAAACGCCAGCAAAGGTCTATTTCCTCCATATGGGCAAAAAACTCTGCGTCGAGTCCGCCGGCCTTTTTATAAGCCGAGGCCCTGACAAACATACAGGCGCCTGATGCCCAAAAAACATTTCGGATATTATCATATTGCCCGTTATCATTTTCTATACTATCCAATATCCGGCCGCGGCAGAAAGGATATCCAAAACGATCAATAAATCCACCTGATGCCCCGGCGTATTCAAAACACTCCTTTTGATTATAAGCTAACATTTTGGGCATACAGGCCCCAATGGCTGAATTGTTTTCCAGCGTATCAAGCAATGGTGCAAGCCAGCCGTGAGTGACCTCCACATCTGAATTCAACAGCACGTAATAGGTTGCCTTTATCATCTCCAATGCCCGGGAATAACCCATGGCAAATCCGAGGTTTTTTTCGAACTCAATACACCTGACTGCAGGAAAGGTCTGTCGGATAAAATCCTTTGAATCATCCGTTGAACCGTTATCGACCACTATTACTTCCGTGCCTGCCAGATCAGAATATCTGCACACATCGGGAAGGAATTGCTGCAGGTGGTGCCTGCCGTTCCAATTGAGTATAACAACGGCAATCTTTGTCATGCAGTGATCAGATTTATATCTTCAGGTCGGGTATGTTTGAATCGCTTATGCGACCACAACCAGAATTCGGGTTTTCTTTTTATCTCCTCTTCCATTTCCCTGACAACTGAAAGCGTGATTTCATGTTCACGGGAAATGGCAGCATTATCAAATAATTTCTTCAGCGAAACCTCATAATGACCCCTCCTAACTTTTTGTACATCCATAAACACAATGGCCAGTCCGAGTTTTACCGATAACTTTTCAACTCCTTCGAAAAAAGGGGTTTCCTGATTAAGAAACCTGATCCAGAACCTGCTCGTTCTCGGGGGCCGCTGATCCGCGAGAAACCAGACGGAAAACAAACGTTTTTCTGCCTTGTGTTTCAAACCCTGCCGATAAATTCCGTCCATGGGGATCATCAGCGGATTGCGACGTTTTCGTATATAGTGGATTAACCGGTCTACCGGCCCGTTCTTGAGTGGCCGGTAAATCACCAATAATTCATGGTCCATTTTGAGCGGAATATTGAGCAGCCATTCCCAGTTATTGTAATGAGCCGAAATCAGAGCAAAATTCTTGTTCTCCCTGGCCAGTACATCAAAAACCTCCGGATTCAGGAACTTCATCCGCTTATCAAGCTGTTTAACAGAAATCCTGATGCATTTCAGCGATTCTACCAGGAAATCGCAGAAATGCCTGTAAAACGCTCTGGCAATGTGTTCAATCTCGCTATGTGATTTTTCCGGAAAGGAATTCCGCAGGTTACGAAAAACAGTTTTTTTTCTGTATCCTGCCAGGTAATAAGTAACCAGAAACAACAGATCGGAAATCCGGTAAATGATCCAGTAAGGAATCAGGGAAACTGTCCATGTGAAGGCAAATAACAAATAATACTGTAGTGAAATCATCTGAAACCGAAAATAAATTTTCATGATTTCATAAACCGTGCCACATCATGCAGGAAAGCTCCATGTAAATTGCTATTAGCCGCTACTATCTCCTTTCCGAACAAAAATCTGCCGCCTCCGCTGAAATCCGAGACCTTGCCGCCTGCCTGTGTGACGATCAAAGCACCTGCGGCAACATCCCACGGATTGAGGTTATATTCGTAAAAACCATCATAACGTCCGCACGCCACATAGGCAAGGTCGGTGGCAGCTGATCCCATTCGCCTGACTCCATGTGTATTGGTGAAAAAATAATCGATTGTACTCATATATTCCTGAATACGGTCGAAATTATGATAGGGAAAGCCGGTTGCAATTAAAGCATTCTTAACCTCTGAAATTTCGGATACCCTGATTTTTTTGCCATTGAGAAAGGCAGAACTTCCTTTCCAGGCATAGAATGACTCTTTCAGCCAGATCTCATATATAACCCCGACTACCGGAATACTATCCTCAACCAGGGCAATACTCACAGCAACAGGAGGAGCCCCGTGTATAAAATTGGTGGTTCCGTCAAGCGGATCAATAATCCAGTTGTATCTTTCACCCTTGGTCTGGTCCGTGCCTTCTTCTGCAATAAAACCGGCATCTTTTACCAGATCCCTTAGTTTGGCAATGATCATGACTTCTGCCTCTTTATCCACCTTTGTCACAAAATTGTGCATTCCTTTCACTTCGATTTCACTCAGGGAAATACTTTTGATTTTCCCATAAATGTACTTTCCTGCTTCAGAAGCAATCACTTGAGTTGCCTGACAAATCGCTTGATAATCCATTTTCCGGTGTTATTTATTGACTATCCCCGTTCAGGTAACTGCTATAATACTTGTATAATTCCACCTGTGACCTGATTTTTTCTGTCCCGTCTGTCTTAACATACAAATTATCCTGTACTGCATTGATAATCCTTGCCTTTACGTTATCCTTCATCTGTATTTCTATTATATCCCTTATTTGCCGCTGCACATCCTTATCATATATCGGACAGGCCACTTCAACACGGCGGTCGAGATTCCTTGTCATCCAGTCTGCCGAAGTGATATAATACAACTCATTCCCATTGTTACAGAATATTAACACTCTTGAATGTTCGAGGTATTTATCAACGATACTAACAGCCTCGACATGCTGACTTAAACCGGGTACGCCCGGGGTCAGCGAACAGGTGCCCCTTACAATGAGTTTAATCCTTACACCCGCATCGTTTGCCTGGTATAGTTTATAGATAATTTCATTATCAACCAGACTGTTCAGCTTGAGAATGATATATGCCTGCTTTCCGGCCCTGGCATTTTTTATTTCATTGTCGATTAAATGATACATCTTACGCCTCAGGTAAAGTGGCGATTTAATAAGGTGTCTGTATGCAAAATTCCTGTAAGTGCTATCGAAGAATTCGAATACCCGTCTTACTTCGGATGTGATTCTCTGATCGGCTGTAAACAGGAATAGATCCGAATAAACTGCGGCATTTATCTCATGAAAATTGCCTGTGCTTATACAAGCATAATTCACATTCTCCTTTCCTTCTTTCCGCACAATATTCAGCAATTTGGCATGTATCTTAAGTCCGGGAAAACCGAAAGTAACCTTTGCACCAACCTCCTCGAGCTTGCGTGACCAGTAAATATTTGCCTCTTCGTCAAACCGGGCCTGTAATTCTATCACCACAATAACCTTTTTACCGTTCCTGGCAGCATTTATCAGTGCATTGATCACTTTGGAGTTTTTGGATACCCTGTAAATGGTTATGGAGATCTCAGTTACTCTCGGATCGATTGAGGCTTCCTGCAACAGTCTTATAAATATGTTAAAATCCTGATAAGGCACATGTAAAATAAAGTCTTTCCTGGCCATTACGTCAATGATGCTTTTGTGCTTTTTCACCAATGGATGGTCCAATGGAACATCCCTGTCGTAAACAACCTCAGGCCCTCCGATTTTCGGGAAGTTCATGAAGTCTTTGAAATTGTGGTAACGGCCTCCGGGTATCAGATTATTATCTTCATCCAGGTTAAGCTTATTCACAATCAATTCAAGTAATTCACGGGAAATAGCGTTATCAAAGACAAGCCGGACAGGCTGACCGGTTTTGCGGCTGTTCAGTCCGCTTGTTATCATCTCGAGGAAGCTCTTGGAAATGTCATTGTCCATATCAAGCTCGGCATCACGTGTCAGCTTGATGATCCATGATTCAAAAATGTCGAATTTGAAAAGGGCAAACACATCATCAAAAGAATAACGGATGACATCCTCCAGTAAAATGATAAACTTCTTTTCGTTTTCTGACGGCAAAACAATAAACCGGGGAAGAACATTTGTGGGAATCTCGATCAAAGCGTAGTCGGTATGG
>Ga0299915_10002147_pt1 | contig 14405 bp, 14 predicted proteins | sample RVTome_13_FD_200263 | JGI IMG/M metagenome (GOLD analysis project Ga0299915, IMG submission 200263) | Soil microbial communities from uranium-contaminated site in the Upper Colorado River Basin, Wyoming, United States - RVT92D227 (version 2) ...
TCACCGTTCAGGTCAAGAACCACGCCGCCTGCATCGGTCTTGTGCACTATCTGAGGCGAAAGTATCTTCAGAACAACGGGATAGCCAACCTGTGAAGCAAGAGAAGCAGCCTCGTCTTCAGTCTTCGCAACCCGAGTCTTGACAACAGGTAGACCGTAATACTCCAGAAATGTCTTGGCCTCGGCCTCGTTCATAACCTCTCTGTTTTCAGCCGCCGCGTTCCTCATGATCACCATGAGCGGACGTTTCGGAGGAACCACGTTCACCGGAAGTTCTTCCGGCGTTTCATACTGCAGTTCCAGATTGCGCCGATACTGGTACATGTACTGGTACGTTTTAATGGCCTGTTCCGGCGTGGAATATGTTGGAATATTGTTCTGATTGAGAATGCGATTTGCTTCCTCAACGACTCCATAGCCCATGAAGGAAGTCAAGATTGTCTTGCCGGTAGAGCCTCTGTTCTTGCACAAATCTGCGATGCTTCGCGCGACCTCAACAGGTTCGGCCACAGCTTGAGCAGTGTAAATGACAACAATTCCATCGATATTTTCATCATCCAAACAAGCTTCCACAACTGCTCTGAACCTATCAGCCTTCGCGTCTCCAAGAATATCGATGGGATTTCCATGGCTCCAATAATGTGGTAAGACCTTGTTGAGCTTATCCATCGTCCTCTGACTGAGGCTAGCCAGCTTGCCACCCTGAGCGATCAAAGAATCTGTTGCCATCACTCCCGGCCCGCCGGCATTTGTTATTATTGCAAGATTCGGACCCTGCGGCAAGGGCTGCGTTCCCAGCACCTCAGCACAGTTGAAAAGGTCAGCGATCTCCTCGACTCGAACAATACCGGCTCGCTTGAAAGCCTTATCATAAATCATATCTTCACCAGTCAAAGAACCCGTGTGCGAGGCAGCTGCCTTCGCACTTTCACTGAACTTTCCAGCTTTAACTACGATGATCGGCTTGGTCCTGGCAAAATGTCTAGCCGCACTCATAAACTCCCGAGCTTCGGTTATCCCTTCAATATACATGAGAATGCTTCTTGTCTTTGGATCAGTGCCGAAATAATCAATCAGATCCCCAAAATCAACGTCAATCATGGACCCTAACGACACGAAATTGCTGAACCCTATGTTCTCGTGAATAGCCCAATCAAGAATAGCCGAACCAAGCGCACCGCTCTGAGAAATGAAACCTATGTTACCAGGCTTAGGCATCTTGCTTAAGAACGTCGCGTTGAGACGATTGCTTGGACGAATAACACCCAAACAGTTGGGACCTATAATCCGTATACCGTACTTCTTCTTTATCTCAACGATCCTCTCCTCCAAAGCCTTGCCCTCGATCCCAATTTCCTTGAACCCTGCCGAAATTATGATCACTCCTTTTATCCCCGCTCTTCCGCACTGCTCTAGCACGTCCGGCACGGTCTTGCTCGGAGTAGCGATCACAGCAAGGTCAATCGATTCGGGAATCTGATCCACACTGGGAAAGGCTTTGAGGCCCAAAACCTCCGATTTTCTGATGTTGACTGGAAAAATCTTCCCCTCAAACTTCGCATCCATGAAATTCTTCATCAGAGCGTATCCAACAGACCCGTCCTCATCACTAGCTCCGATAACAGCGATGCTTTTAGGATTGAAAATCTTGTCAAGGTTCAACGTAACCACGAGTACAACCTTCTAAGTGAATGGTCTTGATGATTCTAGAGCGATTAAAACTTTATGTCGCTGGACTACAGCTTTCATCGACAATGCTAGTTGCGTTTGAAGTGAAAGGCTTCGTCGATCAGCGGACAACCGACTCCAAGTGGTCATCGAAGCAAAAGCCAGACGATGAACGGCGCGAGACCGAAAGCTACTGAAAAAGGCAGACCAGGAAACATCCCTTTCTTCTCCAAGAGTTTGAAAGAAAGAAACGCCCCAGCGATTACACCTATGACAGATGCTCCGTAAAGAACCCAGCCAGCATTTATCAGAACGATGCTTGTCAACATCGAGTAAAACGTCAAATCGCCCAGCCCAATCTGTACGTCTCTAAAAGAAACGCTCAACCCTCTGAGCTGTTCAAGACCCTGACTAGCGATCTTGCCAACTGGACCCTTGTAAACAGCATACACATCGTACACTGCAAGAAAACTGAGGATCAGAACCGCACTCAAAGCAGGTATCGTCATCCCCAAGAAGGCGCCGAGCGACCCGCCGAGAAGCAATAACGTTGCAACGTTGCCCACGCCCTTTCTACGAAAAATCTCTATGTCTGCCACGACCGTTGTCACTATGGCAAAAACCAAAACCACTTCATTCTCGAAGGGAACGGTGAAAATCGACAGAAAAGCGTACAAATACACCGTTGAAACCAAGAAAACTGCAGCCGTCATTGCAAAACCCGTAATCACAGTGATGAGACGCAAGTTCTTGCGCCTAAGAAGCAAATACAATAAAGACGCACCGACCAGTGCGAGAATAACGAAATAAACCCCGTTCCCCAACGACCCGACCCCTTCAGGGAAGGGCACAACCGTGTAGAGATCCATTGACGAAAACATCATAAGAACAGTACAGAGGAACGCTGCGAGCAAACTTGCAAGAATCGGTGTCAGATGGACGGGTTCTGCCTTAAACTTTTCCTTCAAGGTTCGCACGCGTCTTTTCGATAGCGGCTTCAGCTTTGATGGAACACTGACCGCAGAATAAACTCTTCTTCACGTCGGTCTCGAGGATGGCGTTCGAAAAATGCATGACGCAAAACGGGTTGGCGCAATGGTCCAACCCCAACGTATGTCCAAGCTCATGAACTGACTCCTTCGCACTTCTCTCAAGAAGGAGTTCTCTCTTTGAATATTGCCCATAGAATTCTGGTTTAAGCCGCCACAAAGACACTAGAGCCGCCTTTCCAGGATGCTCTGCCACTCCGAAAACAAAGTTCAGTCTCGGAACAAAAATATCGACGTCGACAATTCCCAGAATGCGGTCGAATCGAATCTGCTTTTCGGCATAGTCTTCGATCTTCTGCAAGATAAAGTCAGAATCGTACTGTCCTCTAGCTTCATCGAAGGCTTTCTCAGGCAGCTGCAATTCTTCAGCAATTAATTCGGGTTCGGAATTCGCAAAATCTGAGCCCAGACGTTCACGAACTCCTTCAGTAACCTCAACATCTACTTTGCCGACACGCAAAATGCCAATCTTCATTGCTCATTTTCTCTCTAGACGTTGAACGTTTCACCGGTTCTCGGCGCAATAGCTTCTAACCCCAGTTCAGTCCTCGCCCATTTCGCCAAGAGTTCACAGTTGCCCTCAGCGCCGTGGACTACGTAGACTTTGGGTTTTCCACCAAGCCTCTTCAACGCTTCCTTCAGGTCACTTGCACCGCAATGCGATGAAAAATCGAAATGCTCAACGCGCGCCTTGATCTTCCTCATCTTCCCGTCGATAACACACATCCTTTTTTCAAGCAACTCCTTCCCAGGGGTCCCAGGAATCTGGTAGCTCACGAGGAAGACGGCGTTGTCCGACTTCTTCCCGATCTTGGAAGTGTAAAAGACCGCAGGTCCCCCCTTCAACATTCCCGCTGGCGAAATTATTACTCCTGGAGTCTTCGTTGCCCTTCTTCGGTCTCTCCATCCTTCAACCCAGTTAGTTGAGTGAATGGCGTCCGCGAAGGCCCTGGGGTCTTTGAGGAACTGCGGGTAACTCATCATTATCCTACTCACCTCACGGGCCATCCCGTCCAGGGTGACCTGATACTCAAAGTGGTGAGCCGACAGGACGCAGGCTAGTTCTTGGCTTCTGCCTACTCCGAAGGCCGGCACCAAGACCGTTCCGCCTTTTTCCACGACGTCCGTACACGCGTCCACAAAGCGTTTCTCAAGCTCTGCGCGCTCTGTGTGGTCTTCGTTAGCGTACGTGCTCTCGGTTATCACAGCGTCCAAGTCGCCGTAACTCATCTTTGCGCCGTCAAGCAGCCGCGTGGTTGCGATGTTGAAATCGCCCGTATACAGAATTCTCTTTCCCTCCGCTTGGATAAGCGGCTGCACACTTCCCGGGATGTGTCCCGCGTTCTTGAACTCAAAAGCCATGTCGCCGATTTTCTGTTCATCGTCGAAATCAACGTGCTTACTGTTCAGCATCATTGACTTGAGCTCCAAGAATTCAAAAGGCAAGTAATAGCTTGACAGATGAATGAAGTCTGCGATGAGCAGTTGGTTCATATCAGTCGTGAGCCTGTTGGTATACAACGGCTTTTTCCCTTGAATATAGTATATTGGGATCGCGCCTGAATGGTCCAGATGGCTGTGTGATAGGACTATCGCGTCAACTTCTTTTGGCGGCAGGTGCATTGGAAAACCTGGCTCATGGTCTAACATGGCACCGTAGTCGAGCAAAACTTGGGTTTTTTCAGTTTTAACTGCTATCGCGATCCTGCCAACCTCTCGTGTGCCGCCGAGAAACCTAAGCTGAAGCTGTCCCATTTACCTTTTCAACCGTTGTTTCACTAATCATGCATTCCGCTCTTTTAAAAAGATATTGACTTCCTTGCCGAAAAAACTCTAACGAAACCCTTCTTAATTGCTCCCAAAATCGCGTCAACGTCCAAAGAAGCCTGAATTTCATTGTAGACGACCCACAATTCGTCAACATTATGAGCATCGCTTCCAGCGACGCCGGGCAAGCCCAGTTCTTTCGCCAAGTCCTGCGCCAGTCGATTAACCTGAGGTGACGCGTTTCCGTTCAACGTTTCTATAGCATCAACAGCATAATGACGAGCTTCCGTTCCCAAACCGTATTCCCTGAAAGGATGCGGAACGACGACCACGCCGCCTCGTGCTTTCGCAAAATCAATCAACTCATCGACACCCAATGATCTGGGAGGTTTTTCCTCAACGCCCAACAGTATCAAATCTCCCAGCGGCGTGCCCACCTCGATGCCTGGGATCACTAGAACGTCGGGAAACGCAGAGGCCAACTCTCGAACTCGGGTGTACCCTTCAACGTTGTTGTGATCCGTCACAGCAACGACTTTGACCGTGGCGTGTGCACACAGTTGATCCACGAGTGACTTTGGACTTATCGTTGAATCCAGCGAATACTTCGTGTGAACGTGAAGGTCGGCTCGAATCAAACGTTCGTCCTCATTTTGAACTCAGAATCGAGCCTAAACGGCGTGATATTACGCGTGGCTGTTTTCCACTCACGCTTATGCAGCGAAACATGATGTTCTTCTCTGAACACGCCTTCTTGACTTTCTTCCTAACTGCATCTCCCCAGTTTTCAGGGTCATCGAGAAGGACCACGAGTTTGCAGTCAGTTCGGAAGATATACTTGAGTATTTGATCCGTAACGTAACTTGCAGTCTCAGAGTCAGGTGAAGAAACAGTCTCGTGCTGCGAAAGAGGGTAGACTTCATCAAGTTCGTATGGAATTATCCCGAAAGGCGCCGCGTAAAAGCACACGTGAACCTTGTCCAGAAGACCGTTTGATTTCTGCCTGAGGCACCCTGTCACCTGTTTGAATTCTCTCGATTTGTGAAAGGGTTTTGTCCTAGTTTGAGGCGCAAACAACAGGATCGGCGATTTCGGCGGAGCATACCTTCCTGCGAGTTTCTTTTCATGACGAGCAACTTCAGGGCGCATCAGATCCATGGAGTCAAAGCAGAAAAGCCCGCTGTTTTTCACGGTCACATCATGTTTCTCAATGAAATCTCTGTATTTTTTCAGTTTCCGGACCGCCTCGAGAAGAGACGGATGTGAATGGCTCTGCATCTGCAGGTGCTCCCAAAGCCTGCCATCTTTTATGGCCTGTTTTATTCTCTTGAGCTCGAACATGCTCACGTACAAGTTGTGTTCAGCAAGGAAAGTACGTACGACGTCGGGTGACATAGCGCGCAAGTCTTTGGGCGTTGTCGGGGCGCATCTTGGACAAGTGCATGGAAAATACTCAAGTTCGTCCAGTCGTGATGTTCCCGTTTCTGTCATGTAGCGACCTTCTTTCGCGTACAAAGCGTAAGCGGCGGAGTCGAAAAGGTCACATCCGAGAGCCACTGCCAAGGCAAACATGAACGGGTGTCCTGCTCCGAAAAGATGAAGCGGTCTCTGCACTGGCAGGTTCATCTTGGCAGCCATTATCATATCAACCAAGACGTCAAACCTGTAGCGTTCCATGACTTCCGTTGGGCTGCCCAAGGCGTGAATATCAAACGGAAGTTTTCCCATCTCCTGAGACGATTTGATTACAAGATCCAGGTATCTTCCACCCTGAACGGGACCGACCCACAGGATGTCATCTCGAGTCTTTTGCTCAAAAAAGGCTCTAGCTCGCTTCAACGTTTCGTCCACGGTTTGTGTTGCATGTTCTTGCGTCACTCTCCAGGCAGTCGGAATGTCCAGAATCGTGGCTATGTCGGAGCCTATGCTTTCCTGAAACGCGACGATCTCGGCGGGTTTCACTTCTACGTCCCCGTAAACGAGAATTTGGTAGGCGCCGGAATCAGTCATTATGGTTCCTTTGAAATCTAAGAAATCATGCAGGCCGTCCGGCTTCAGCTTCGCGCTCGCATGTTTCCTGAGTATGTACGCGTTTGTAATTAGAGCTTCAAAACCAAACTGTTCACGCATTTTTCTTGGAGACACTGTTTGCTTTACCGGGTTGACCACTGGGAAAAGCAAGGGGGTCTCAATCGTTCCGCTTTTTGTTCTAAGTCGGCCTATCCTTGCCAACAGGTCCTTTTCCTTGATCTCAAAAGACATTGTCGAGCCTTAAGCATCAATCACAGGCAAACACACATATAAAAAACATGTAGCAGATACAGTGTTCAGTCGGGCAGTGTGATTGGCGTGAGTCTAAGCAAAGTCGTTAAGGAAGAACTTTCTGGCAACGTGGCCAAGTCCTTTGTGGCACAAATCTCGCGTTACCACAGAATTCAGGCTTCAACGATGTTTCACGAAGCCGCAGAATACGTCAAGAGCGAACTCGTAAACATGGGTTTCGAAAACGCTTCCATCGAGCAGTTTCCTGCTGACGGTGCGAAGAAGTATTGGACGTATGTTTCGCCCGTCGGTTGGACAGTGACCAGTGCCGAACTGCGTTTGGTTGAACCTGAGGAGAAGTTGATTGCGACGTATGAAGATATCCCTCAGTGTCTGCACACCTACAGCAACGGAACAGGACCCGAAGGTGTAACGGCAGAACTGGTTGATGTCGGCTCTGGTTCCAAACCCGCTGATTACGAGGGAAAAGCCGTTGAAGGCAAGTTCGTTCTAGCGACTGGCAGAGCAAAACGAGTCCATGAAGAAGCCGTCTTCAAACGAGGTGCCGCAGGAGTAATAACAGACACGATAACTTTTGAAATGCCAAACGTCCGTGAAAGCATTGACATACCGGACGCTCATGCGTACCAGTCGATATGGCCCACAGCAGAGGAATTGTCAACGGTGAAGTTTGGCTTCTCTCTGAGCAAGAGACAGGGAAACCATCTTCGTGCCTTGTTGAAAGCTGGTAAACCGGTGAAACTGAATGCTAAGGTTGAGGCCAAGCTTTTCCCAGGTAACTTGGATGTTGTGACGGCAACGATTCCAGGAAACTCAAGAGCAGAACAAGAGATTTTTCTGATTGCCCACCTGTGTCATCCCAAGCCAAGCGCCAACGACAACGCTTCGGGCAGCGGTCTTCTTTTGGAAATCGCGAGGACCATCAGCAGCTTGATCACAAAGGGCAAGATTCAGAGACCAGCTAGGACAATACGTTTCTTGTGGGTTCCCGAAACGTTTGGTTCGATAGCATACCTTCATGGTCACGAAGATCTACCGGCGAAAATGATTGCAGGTTTGAACTTGGACATGGTTGGTCAAAACCAAGAGCTTTGCAGGTCAACGTTGAATCTTGACCGTACTCCGGATTCATTGCCTTCTTTCCTGAACGATCTTGTTTTCGGCATCATGGAGAAATCTGTCAAGGAGTTTGACGCTCCTTCGGCGTTCGGGTCCACTTCCACGTTTCGTTACGCAACAACCACTTTCAGCGGGGGAAGTGACCATGCTGAGTTCACCGATTCTACAATAGGCGTCCCCTGCGTAATGCTGCTACAGTGGCCGGATCTCTATTACCATACAAGCTTGGACACGATTGACAAGGTAAGCGAGGACAGCCTGAAACGAGTAGGCTGGATTGCTTCAGTTGCGGTCCTTACGCTTGCAAACGCCGGAGCGGAGGAAGCGTTCTTGCTCGCTGCTCAGACGGCGTCCAGAGGAATGTCAAGGATAGAAGATGCGATACGAGAAGCGGTTCTGGACCTTGTCGAAAAGAAAAAAGACGCCAAATTCGAAGGCAAGCTGGAAGAGTTGGCTGGAGAACTTGCGGAAACGAAGCGACGTCACGCTGCGAGGATTGAGCATATTATCTGGCGTGAACAGCGAGCTGTCAAGTCGGTTGTGAGTTTAGGAGAAAGCCCAGAATTGAACGCGTTTGTAAACGAATACTGTGAGGACATTGAGGATTTGGGTAAGCAGGAAATGGCAAGACTCAGAGACGTTTTGGGCTTTGTTGCGGAAACTCTGAGCTTGGAGCTCCCAGCCGAAGTGAAAGAGGCGCAGGTTGAGGATTTGGAGAAGATGATCCCTCGAAGATTGTTTAAGGGGACACTTAGCTTCGACTTTGTCAGAAAAGGCTTAGGTGCGGAGGAGTTTGAGTGGTACCGGAAAGTTGAGGAGGAGGACAAGGAGTTCGGCAAGAAGATGGCTGAGATGCTAAACTTTATGGACGGGGAGAGGAGTTTGTATGAGATTCTGAAGGCGATTTCGGCCGAGTATGGTGAGACGAAGCCTGAGGGTGCCGTGAAGATGGTTAGAGACCTAGAGAAACTGAAGCTCGTAGCCCTCGAATGATTTTTGCAGTTGGGCTAGATCAGAACACACTTATAACATGGTTTTCATCTACTACCGTTCATATTACTGGAAAAGGGGAGAGACCCTTTGGTATGTTTGGTCGAGATGTTTGAGAAGCCGAAGCTCAGGAATCCTGTGTTGATCGAGGGCTTGCCTGGGATAGGGTTCGTGGCCAATATTGCGACTCTTCATTTGATCCATGAACTGAGGGCTGAGCGTTTTGCGGAGATTCATTCTTCCGCTTTTCAGGATTTGGCGGTTACGACAGAGGATGGGGGGACTCGTTCTCCTTTGAACGAGCTCTATTATTCTAAGGGCAAGGAGGGTGAACGGGATTTTGTGATCTGGTATGGGAACACTCAGGCTTTGACGACAGGAGGGCAGTATGAGTTGTGCGGACGTGTCCTGGACATTGCCAAGGAGTTGGAGTGTAAGTACATTATTACTTTGGGGGGGTTCAGGCAGGAAGAGGTTAAGAATCCGCCTCAGATTTATTGTGCGGCTTCGGACCAGGAGACTCTTCAGCAGGTGTTGGCGCTGGGTCCAAAGATTATGGTGGGTCAGGTGTTTGGTATCGCTGGAATCATGGTTGGTTTGGCGAGGCTTAGGGGTGTGAAAAGTTTTTCGTTGTTGGTTGATACTTTGGGGACTTATCCCGATGTGGAGGCGACGCGGGCGGCGTTGTCGGTTTTGAACAGGTTTTTGGGTATGAACGTTGATTTGTCGAAGTTGGATTTGGCGGCGGAGGAGACGAAGAGGATTTTGGAGTCTTTTGGTTTGATTAGGAATGTTGGGGAAGAAAAGAAGAGAGAGGAGCAGCAGTTTCGCTGGTTTATTTAGGTTTTGCCTTTGACTTCGCCCATGAATTGTTCGTAGACTTTTTGGACGCGTTCGGCTGCAGGGCCTGAGCCTTCGACGACGCCTTTTTCTGTGATTTTGACTTTGTCCATGACCCAGATGAAGCCTTTGTCTTCGTAGAGTCGGACCATTGTGGGGAACACTTTTTCTAGGCGTTCTGAGAGTGCTTTAATGTCGAAGGGTTTTTCAACCGTGTATATGTGGGTCACGGTGTTTCCGTTGAGGAAGATGCGGTGCATGATTCTTCCTTCTTCATCTTTTGCTTCTGATAGACATAGGCTGAAGTTGTCGGGGTTGATGCCGATGAGCGTGCCGGTGAATTTTTGGGCGTTTGCGGTTGTGACGATGACGTGTTTGTCGGCTAGTGCGGCGATTTCTGTGAAGTATTTTCTTTGTGCTACTGACAATTCGGGTCCTCCATTCTTGCTTATTGAGTCTGCCAAACAACTATATACCAATTTCCTAAGCTGGTGGTTTAAACATAATCAGAGCATGGTAAAAAAGAAGATGCGCGCGTTGAGATGTTACTGAAGTCTCGTTAATAGTTCCTTCAATTTGTTCATATGCCGTTCGTCGTATGCTATTTCATCCTGCGCAACTGTAATAATGAGGTCGCGTACCCATTTAACTCTTCCAAGTCTCATAATTTTCTGTGCCTCATCTTCATGGGTAATATTCATGATTAGTTCTTGGATATCGTCTTCAACTCCGTCCCTTACGATCTGGTTAACTTCGCGCTGCTTTTTTCCTATGACAGTATCTTCGATAATTTCTCTAGCAACAAAAAACTGGTAGTCTTTCTTCACGGCTTCTAATTCACGGAAAAGATCAGAATTGTCAGCAACAACTCGATGTAGGCTCTTTCTATCCTCTTTGATTATGTATAGCATGAGTGTAGCTGCCAGAGTGGAGACATATATTGTCTCATCACGACTTCCTTTTTGACCGAGCAATTGTATCAGCCGCATCTCATGAAGCTTTTTTAGAATGCGTAAGACTGTCGGGTAATGTTTTAGACCTGAGGCTTTCCATATTGCATAGGCGTTACCACTTTTCATTTCGATGAGGGTTTCCAAGATTTTTCCTTCAATATTAGTCCACTTGCGATATTGGCCAGGTATGTGCCAAAGCATATCCTTCAGTGACATATATGCGATACACCTATGAAAAACTGTACACAAAATGCATATAAGTCTTTTTGTCCAATGTAATCAAGTGCTGCGTTACGGATATCAAAAGTCGGTAAAGGTCTTGGCAAGCGATGTCGCCAGGGTGCAGTTGGCCACTTGCATGTGAGGCGAATATTAACGCTTACCTCGGCCGCCGAGACCTGACTTGATATAAGAGAAATCTGATATATGTTCCTTTCTCTGTGATACTGCCGTACGGATTCTCGCTCATAGTTCGCCCTTTCTTCTCAAATCGCCAGCAAAGTCCTTCTGTACCATGTCTTTAACATCGCCACGTGGTCTTGGAAATTCTTTCTCACAATTTGGGCAAATCCACAATAGCTTCTTGCCTGCTACTCCTCCCTTGGCTTCTTCCAACTCTCTGTAGCATTTTGGACAGTAAGGGCCATCTGCCCATACTTGATTCTTCGTTCGTCTTGAACCATAAACATGCAGCCTCCACCTTACTCCATAGTCAGTTCCATCGAAGGATTCATGGATTTCGTAAGGTAGCGGTCTTTGTCGAATTAGAAAGACTTGTGGACCACGTCTTGCCGCACGCGCTCTTATTATTGCGACTGTGTAGGTTACAAGAAAAGCAGTTCCAAAAAGAATGAGGAGATAAAAGACCGTGGTTTCACTAACCAGAGAGTAAAGTCCTTGGAGGAGTCCGAGATTAAGAAGGTGTTCAGCTATCGCTAAGAGATACGAAACGACGGATAAGAATAAGAGAATATCTTTCTTTGTTAATCTGGACAACTCTGCATTCCAACAAGCGTAAGTACGGCTTCTCATAAATGCTTTCTGGATTCACGCGCGCTGCAAAAAAAAGAGATTATGCGTTTTTCTTCTTGAGGATGAGAACGCGCGCGCGGCGCAAAGTAACTTCGAAGATTTCGAAACAACTATTTAAAATCAGTAGAATTGCGTGTGCTTCGATTTTTCGGTTTTAGATGATAAATGAGGATGCTTGATGGCTGGAGGTGTAATTTGCGCCGGGTCGTTGTTGTTGGAAGGGTTCTTGCTGTTAATTGTCGTTTTTTTTGAGATTAACAGCCTACCCCCTCTCCCCTTTGCAATGTGAACACGGAGCTGTTTGAGGTGTTACGAGTGGTTCTCGGTGCGGTTGGTTCTGTGGGCTGTTAATTTCATACTTTGGGTTTGTCGATCAGATCCTTCATCTTCGCTTGCTTCAGGAGTTCGATGTGTCTGGCGAGCTCTTTCACGACAGCTTCAAAGTCCCTTTTCCCCTTTGCAAGAGAAGCTGTTGAGGTTTTTCCGAACGAGCCTGATGCTGTTTCGTCGGCCGTGCTTAAGGGCAATGTTACACCTTCTGCGAACAGCCTGTGCTTCTCGACCTTTTCATCGACAGCCTCTTTTACCCGGACGAGCTGGGGGTTCAGGACCATGTTCATCGAGGTCTCTTCAGCGGCTGCATGTCTTCTTTCTTCGTCCTCAAAGAGTTCGGGTAGGAGCTTTGCAGAAGCTGGCCACCATTGAAAGATCGATACGAAAATTGCTTCCTGTTCTCTCAGCTCTCTTGCCATTTCTGCGAGGGCTGCCAGATTGCCGCCGTGGCCGTTCACGATGACGATCTTGTGGACACCGTAGTACTTCAGTGAGAGACAAACGTCTTTTACGTATTTTTTCAAAGCTTTCGGGGAGACTGAAATGGTTCCCCAGAACTGCTTGTGGTGAGGGCTCACACCGAACGGAATCACCTGTAAACAGGCGACTCCTGTTCGTTTTGCGACTTCTTCAGCTATGCCTTTCGCGATCAAATGGTCTGTTCCAAGCGGGTTCGGTGGTCCGTGCTGTTCGTTCGAGCCCACGGGCAAGATAGCGAGGTCATTTTCTGCAAAATACTGTTTGGCTTCTTTCCAATTCATCTCGTGAAGCAACACTTTCAGGTGAATCATTCCTCCACGAAACGGTTTTATTGCAAGCTTACCGAATATAAGTTTACAACTTGAGACTCGGTGGTTGGACTTTGAAGGCGGTGATTTTGGCTGGAGGTTTCGCGACGAGACTGCGTCCTCTAAGCTGTACGCGCCCGAAGATCCTGTTTCCAATCGTGAACAAACCCCTGTTGCAATGGACTTTTGAAAGGCTCGTAAAAAACGATGTGAAAGACGTAGTTCTTGCGGTCTTTTACCAGACAGAAGTCTACATAAAACAGCACCGAGTTCCAAGATGCGGGTTGCACGTTACGTATTCACATGACCCACTGAGAAAGCCTCTGGGAACGGCGGGTTCAATCAAAAAGGCAGAAAAACGGGTCGGCCATGACTCTCCTTTCTTGACGTTGAACGGCGACACGTTTGCGGACATAGACTACAAGGGAATGTTGAAGCAACATGAAAAAAGCGGCTGCATAGCCACAATAGCTCTTCATCAAGTTCAGGATCCCAGCAGATATGGCGTTGCGAAGCTTTCAGCACACGACAGAATAGCAGGCTTCATTGAAAAACCGCCGGCTGGAACTGCTCCGAGCAATCTGATTAACGCTGGGGCCTACGTGCTCGACCCTAAGATCTTCCAGTATATCCCGCATGGGCAGACCATGTCGATCGAACGCGAAGTGTTCCCGAAGCTCGTAGAGGAAAACGAACTTTACGGTTATGTCCATCAGGGTTTGTGGACTGACATCGGCAAGCCGGAAGACTATCTTGAATTGAACAGGGTTATGCTGGATAGGAATGGAGAATGGACGAAAAGCAAGAGCGAGGAGAGCGCGGAAATCAAGGCACCTGTTGCTTTCGGCAAAGAAGTCTCGATAGGAAAACAATCAACGATCGGCCCGTACGCTGTGCTAGGACCCAGAGTCAAAGTTGGAAGAAACGTGGACATAGAACACTCGATAATCCTTACTGGGACAGAAATATCTGATTTCGCCGAGGTGCACAACGCTATAATCGGTGAAGGCGTCTACATCGGCAGGAAGGTACACATAAGAAAAGGGTGCATAGTTGGTGACCACGCTCGGATAAAAGATGGTGTCTCACTTGCCGCCGGAACCTCAATCTGTCCGGCAAGAGAGGTTGTTGAAGAAGAAGTACAAGGCACCCGTGAGTCACAATTTTGAGGAGGAAAAGGAGAATGACGACGGAAAAACGGTTGTTTGGAACGAACGGAATACGCGGGCTAGTCAACGTAGACCTGACATCTGAAATGGCGGTGGAAGTCGGATGCGCAGTGGGCACGTTCTTCAAGAGAGGAACCGTGATACTGGGATATGACGCCCGAACTAGTGGGCCGATGCTGGCACGAGCCGTCATCGCGGGGCTGAATGCAACAGGATGTACGGTGTTTCTCGCAGGAATGGCTCCGACGCCAGCTTTACAGTTTGCAGTCAAGAATCACAAGGTCGACGGCGGAGTCATAATAACGGCCTCCCACAACCCGCCCGAGTACAATGGAATAAAAGTCCTCTGGAACGACGGGGTCGAAATCTCCCACGAACAGGAAGTAGAAATTGAAAATATCTACTTCAAACGAAA
>Ga0299915_10002149_pt1 | contig 14402 bp, 21 predicted proteins | sample RVTome_13_FD_200263 | JGI IMG/M metagenome (GOLD analysis project Ga0299915, IMG submission 200263) | Soil microbial communities from uranium-contaminated site in the Upper Colorado River Basin, Wyoming, United States - RVT92D227 (version 2) ...
CATGTTACCCTCCTGACCGTGCTGGATCGCCTTCTTCTCAGCCGGTACGTGGCCTTGGCCTCGTTGATGATGGTATGGCGCAGCCATGCTGGAATGAGCCACGCGGGCCTGCGCACAAGCCTTCCCTTCGGCGTGTAGCATGGGTAGCTGGTCTTCTGAGAATGACCCGTGAAGTTGAATCCGAGGCTCTTGATAGCTTTGCGCACGTACTGCATAGGTACCGTGCAGGCATCAGCCAGGTCCCCTGTGGCCCACAGCTCGATGCACTCCGCCCCCTCCTCGGTGAGTAGGTCTTTGGGTATGAAGAAGACTGTTCCCTGCAATTCCGAGAGCATGGTGAATACCTCCTCCCCCAACTGTGTACCACCCACAAAGCAAAGAGGGCGCCCCGGGATCTCTCCCGAAGCGCCCTCTGTGGCCAACAGTCGGCGGCACTAGAATGGTGCCTGGTCTTCGTCCTCCACTGACTCCTCTGCGGCCGTGCCATTGTCGGCGAAACGTACTTCGCGACCGACGAGCTCCCAGGCCTGACGGGTGATACCATCAGGATCCTGGTATTGCCGAGTACGGATCCGACCATTGACCAGCACCAAACGTCCCTTCTTCAGGTACTGAGCGCAGGTGTCTGCCAGACCTTGCCAGGTTACTACCTTGAACCACGTTGTCTCTTCGTGAGCGTCACCCTCGGCGTCAGACCAGCGTCGGTTGACCGCCACGCTGAAGTTGCACACCGGGACGCCCCCCGGCGTGTACCTGAGGGCGGGATCCGTCCCCAGACGGCCTAGAATCGTTACATCCTGATACATCTCTTCACCTCCCATGTGTTTGGTAGACTCATAGTCAGCCTACAGCAGACTATTGACGGTAACCTTGCGTCCTAAACGCGCCTTTTTTGTACTAAATGGCCCCTTATGGGGGTGTTTTTTGCCGATATCCGAGGGATGATCTTGCTCATCTCTGCCGAGCCGTACCTGGAACAGTCGCTGTTCTGCCGATTAGGCTCCCTGTCAGGCTGCCACCTCAGCTGCCAGAAGGGCGCTCTGGCAGACCTCTCCTGTGATCTCGCCTATGAAGTCGAGGGGACCCTTGCCTTCGTTGTAGGCGCAAATGATGCACAGGCCCTCCCTATCTAACTGGCTTTCGGCACCGCAACATCTGCAGCCAGGCACCTTGTCGTCCAGGATGCCCACTAGCTCCTCTTCTGGCCAGGCCTCTGGATAGGCTCGCTTTCTGAGACACTCCTCGCAGTAGTCAGCCTCCGGATCGTCGAAAAACTCGCCGCAACCCTTGCAGTTGTCTACCCAATGCCTGGGAGCAGGAAGGAGCACCTCGCTGACAGAAGGAGCCGGGATCGCACGTCTGGACACCTCCCCGCCCAAGACGTAGGTCTGGATGATCTCTCCCTGCGCCACGGCACGTACCCTGGCCTTCACTATGGGGTAGAGAGCCTTGAACCAGTGCACAGCGCTCTCCCTGTCGGTATGGACATATTCGAAGCATCCCCTTCCATTCGTCAGATAGACTGTGAACACCTCGCACCTCCTTGCTTGTGTGGGGGGTAACCCAGAGGCTTTCACACGCACGCTGGCTACCCTTATTCTGACATTCAGTGAGAGAGATAAGCGCCGAAGGCGCACCAGACAACGACCTTCATGCACTTCACATGGTTGCCAGCAGCCCAACAACGAAAAGGGGCCAGCAACCACAGGAGCTGCTGGCCCGCAAGGCGGAAATCCAAGATGCTCATCTCACCTCCACCTCCAATTCTGGTCTCACCTTGCTGATGACCTCAGCGACGATGGACCTGTGACAGTGCTCGGGATCCCGCTCCCAACAACACAACGTCACATCATTGGGCAAGGCCATGATCTCTTCCTTGAGACCAAGCGACCATCTTGACCGGAGAAGAGCCAGATACCTCTCGCCGTACTCATCCCACGAGATCCGGCCTTTCTTCCAGTCCTGCACAAGTTGCCAGTCTGGATACAAGGACGGCATCAGCTTGTCATATTTGGCACCTTTCGGGACCGATAAGCTGATTCCCACGACACAACCAACCTTCTCGCCAAACCACGATGCTACTCTCATCACGCACCTACCTTTCCATTGTTGGAACATCGACCTTGGATTAGAAAATCATAGAGAGATTGACAGCGGTTCAAGGCCGCCGATAGGCGGCACTCATCAGGCGGAAAAGTGCACCCCACCAGAGATACAAGCAGGCGACTAGCGCGTACAGGGTGGGTGGGTGGGCACATTTCCGCCAACCCAAACAGAGGCTCATAAACGAAATAGGCGGGGTGCCATAGGGAGGGTGGGTGGGACACAACCAGGGTGGGTGGGTGGGAGCACCATGGCGCAACATCCTATTCGTTTCTCATCGCCCTACGACAGTCATCACACAGTACCCATCCCTTTGGCCACTCGTAAGCGACGGCTTCCGGGTCTTTGCAGCACTGGCAGACTGGAAGTTCCTCGTCTTCCAAGTCCTCTACCATCGCTCCTACATAGTCCAAGATCTCGCTACTCATGGTGTCTCCTTCCCAGTCACTAGAACTAAGTTCTCCCTGCACCAAGTCCTTGTCGCAAGATGCTCCTTGGCTTCTGCTATGCCCTGCTCGACAGTGCCGCAAGTAGAGCGTGACACTAATCGCCCTAGTCGCGTGTCCCACGTAATGTCGGCAAGGCGTAGTGTCCAGCCTCTATCCGGCTGCCAGTACGCTACTGGCTGCCCCTGATACGTGATTCGCGGAAACTGGTACTTCATTTCGCCCTCCTTAGAAAGGCAGATCATGTGCTGCCCTTATGATGTGGGCAGCAGGGATGTTGAACCCGTCCTGGCGCATGTGCAGTAGCGTCTGCGCCAGAACCATACCAGACAGCCCATCGAGCTTGCTGTCTGCATCAATGAGTGGCTCGTCCTGCTCATCGAGTACCTGGAAGAAGTACCCGATAGCGCTATCGAACCCATAGGCTATGGTCCCATGCTCAACACAATCGTCAAGCACAGGCTCATAGCACTTGCTTGGGATACAGAACCTAGACATCGTAAGCCTCCTTTGTGTATGTGCTACATGGCGTAGCATAACCAGCCCTAACATCAAGACACATCATGCTCTGATGATGCCCTTATGCTAGGGCTGGTCAGGTCCTAGCTATTCGGTTGTAGAGCCTACGGCCTACTGCGTGAGCTTCGCTATCTCGCGCTGGCAGTTGCGGACGGCGAACCGCGCCTGTGGTTGCCACCGCAGAAGCTCGTTGATGCGCTTGACGCACTTGGCGAGCTTCCCGCCGTAGAGTAGCTGGTCGATAAGGGCCAACTCGGCTTTGGTGGGTTTCACCGCTACCTCCTTTTCGTCTTCAACCTCAACCGCGAAGGCTTCCTGTCCACACATCACCCACGACATGTCACACCTCCCTGGCTTTCGCCATCTATTTCACCCTGTTCTTGAGCACGCAGTGCACATGCTTCATGTCTCTCCAAGAGACAGTCTCAGTAGTGCATGAGTGTCCATGCTTAGCGGTAGCAAAGTGGGTGAGGCCGCAGCCCTGAGATCATGCTAGAAAGAAGGCTGGCCGAGTAGGACAGCCATCAGTCATAGCTCAGGGCTGCGGCCGAAGCGACGTTCAAGAAGAAGGCTGGCTGCGCCAGCCATCCTTATCGTCTCCTCCAAAGACATGTGCCCCAGGCCCTCGGCGACCAAGCAAGCGCGAGGGTACTACCCACGTTCATTGCAGCACCATGACTATATGTGTGCGTTACCCTCTCACACACGGGAGGAGGTATGCCGCGGCATGTACTTGTCCTCGATTGCCTGTATTCGGGCCATGTGCACGGTGCGCGGGCACACTAGTGTTAGAGGAGCCGGCGTGACTTCTGACCGCAGACTTGGTATCATTCTCTGCGCAGACGCGACCGACTCCCCGGGGAAGCCGGGATACGAGGTCATTGTGCCGGGAGCTAGACACCGCCCAGGTGCTGCTACGATGAGCCGGGTGACAGTGCCTCTGGCTGAATGGAGAGGTTCCTCAGATGCGCACTGCGTCAACTGGTGCCGAGGTTCCAAAGGACTTCTCGACGGTGATTGCTGCATCCAGACCTGCGCGTCCAGCCACAGGCGAACTAGTTCTGACCTCTGCATCGTCGCGACAGCAGAGATCCACCGAATCCACAAGAGGTAGTTGTTGTGTCGACAAGCAAGCGCTTCTACCTCAACGACACCCTGTCATTGGTGTCTACCGTACTCGAGGATTGCGTGAACAGAACGATGGTAGGCGAGGCTTTCGGCGTTGACAGCGGCGACACATGGGAGCTGCAGTGTCGTACGAGCCATGAGGCTGAAGAGTACTCCAACCCCCGACGGTGGATGCTGGACGTCCAAGGCCGCGTCACTCATGTGTTGAAATCTGATGAGGGCGAACTGGCTGGAAGACCGTCAGTCCATGTTCTTGGCATCGAGGCAAACAAGATCAATGACGAGCGTACCGTGGCGGATGTAGATTTCAATGTGGATGATCTCCGAGAGTACTTCAATAGGCTTCTGGCCGAGATGGAGCGGTTCTGGCCCCAAATCCGGAGCGTGGGGACTGCGAGACCGCCGCGGCCAGGTGGACGTCCTGTCCTCGAACGTAAGGAAGTCGTTAACCGCGTCGCAAGGGCGCAGGACGCAGAAGAGATGAGGAAAGCCGATCCCATAGCGACATGGAAGGAGATTGCCCGAGCAATCGGCTGGGGCTTTGGGAGCGATGAGAGTGCTTTGGCGCTGTTGCGGGATGCGCGGCACCGACTCCATGTGCTAGAGGAGAAGGATCCAGATGGTCTGCTCGATGAAGTAGCTCAGTTAAGAGCAAACTCGGGCGCGAACCAAACGAAGAATACGTAGAAAACACCCTTTCGTTCGTCTTCTGGCCTGTTTAAGGGGCTTCAGGGCTGGCACACCTGAAGCCTTTTCTGTTAGTTTGTGGGTAGACCATCATGAGCATACAAGTGACCTTGGACGAATCAGAGGCTGACGCTCTGGCGCGATGGACTGCGTGGGAACTACGCGATCCTCGCGAGCATATACGGTTCGTGCTCCGACGTGAGCTAGAGCAACGTGGTCTCCTTCCGCGCACGAGCGAAGCAGCCCCCGATCAAGTGGGAGGGACTAATCAGAGTCAGTTGAGACCAACCACAAAGGAGAATCATGACACAGACTAGCGACGCCAACCTCATCGATAGGTTTCTGCGCGGGCTCAATCGGATTCGGCACTTCATTGGTGGACAGGCCAGGGGCATGGATGGTCTGGCTGCCTACGATCATGGTTTCCACGTGCTCTCACCGGTGCCCCTCCCGGCTCCACAACCTCCGATACCATTGCTGCTCGGTCTAGCCCCAGAGGGCAGCGCTCTCTCAGTATGCCCTCAGTCGCCACCACCAATCTGGCTGCCAGAGTACTGCAACCTCACAGACCTGGGCAATGCACGGCGTATGGCGAGGTTGTACGGCGCCGACCTGCGCTACGTAGGGGCCTCGAAGCACTGGCTGATTTGGGACGGGACCCGGTGGACCGTCGACGACACGGGAGCCGTGGAGCGGCTAGCTAAGGAGACGGTGAGGCAGATGTATCTCTATGCATCTGCCACAAAGGACGGTCGGGAACGCAGTGACCTTATCCGGTGGGCGCTCAACTCGGAGTCCCGTACTAGACTGCTTGCGATGATCGATCTCGCCAAGTCTGAGGAAGGAATAGCGATCTCGCCTGATCAGCCGGATCAAGGTCCCATGCTTCTCAACGTGGCAAACGGCACCATCGACCTCCGCAGCGGGAGGCTTCGTCCACACCGAAGGGAGGACTTGATCACCAAGCTAGCGCCAGTGACCTACGACGCGAACGCGACCTCACCCACCTGGGACCGTTTCTTAGCACAGATCATGTCTGGCAACGACGGACTCCTGCGGTTCTTGCAGAAGGCCGTGGGATATGCCCTTACCGGCGATACCTCCGAGCAGGTCATCTTCATCCTCCACGGTGAAGGAGCGAATGGGAAATCGACTTTCCTGAGCACCGTGGCAGCCGTTTTGGGTGACTACGCACGCCAGACCCCCGTAGACACGTTGCTTGCGTCCCACGGGACCAAGATCCCAAACGATCTGGCGCGGCTGAATGGAGCACGCTTCGTCACGGCGGCCGAGGCGGAGCACGGCCACCGAATGGCAGAGGGCCTGGTTAAGCAGATTACGGGAGGCGACAAGGTTGCCGCGCGGTTCCTCTATGCCGAGTTTTTCGAGTTTGAACCGACCTTCAAGGTCTTCCTGGCCACCAATCATAAGCCGTTGATAGAGGGAACAGACTATGCCATCTGGCGGAGAATCCGTCTTGTCCCGTTCACGGTCACGATCCCAGAGGACGAGCAGGACAAGGCATTGGCTAGCAAGCTGAGGCAGGAATTGCCAGGAATACTGCGGTGGGCGGTCGAGGGATGCCTAGCCTGGCAGCGAGAAGGCCTGGACGTCCCTCCCGAGGTGCAAGCCGCAACTGCGGCCTATCGTGCGGATACGGACCGTGTCGGCAGATTCCTGGAAGACTGCTGCGTGTTGGACCCCTCTGCCCAGACAAGGGCGGGTGAGCTGCATGATGCCTACCGGAGCTGGTGTGACGCCAATGGCGAAGACTGCGAGAGTGCGAAAGCTTTGCGAGCCAGGTTGGGAGAGCGAGGCTTTGAGAGGCACCGTGACAAGCACGGCCGTTTCTATCGGGGTCTGGCGTTGAAGGGCACTCGTGGCACAGGAGAGGATCGCTGATGCTCCGCGAGTGCCGGGGTGCAGGGTGGTGTATGTTCTACCTTCTTGTTGAAATCATGGCGTAGAACCCGGGAGAGAAGCTGCGAACATGCACCAGGCTGCACCCTGCACCGTGTCTGAGACTGCTCCCCGGTTGCGACTCGACGAGCCGATGTCTAGTCATTCCTTCCAGATCGAGGAGACCGGAACCGCGACCTATCCTTCGCTGGAGGACGCGCAGGAGGCCACTCTCCTGCCCCTCGCTGCGGCCTTAGCTCGGATCATCAGCGAACGTCTTGACAGCGGTGAGTACATCGTGGAGAATGGCGTCGTAACAAGAGCGACAGAGGTCTGCTATGAGTGAAGCGTGTCCACTCCCGGCTGGCTCGCGAGTGATAGGCTACCTGAGAGTTTCCGGGGAGACCCAGAAGGAGAAGGGCACTATCGCTGGACAGCTGCAGGAGCTGGAGAGATATGTGGACGAGCACGGCCTAATCCTTGCGCACCCTACGTTTGTGGATGAGGCTAAGCCTGGGTCATCCACAGCGCCTCGCGATGGCTTCAACTCCATGATCAGCTACGCACGTGAGGAGCCACGGCCTTGCGATGGTATCATCTTCTGGTCGTGGTCTCGGTTCTCCCGGGATCAAGACGATGCTCATTTCTTCAAGGCTGATCTCAGGCGTCGAGGCTACGTACTAGTGTCTCTTTCGGACGACATGCCCCACGCCGATGGCCTAGAGTACGTGCTTGAATCCCTTGTCCACTGGAAAGACCAGCAGTATCTGGAACAGCTCTCTCGAGATACAAAGCGCGGCCTTCACCTGCTCGCTCGTCGTGGCTACGCTCCGGGAGGCTTTCCTCCACGAGGCTACAAGTCCGAGCACCTGGAAGTAGAGATCGCGGGAAAGAAGCGCGGGGTCGCCCGGTGGATACCGGATCCAGACTGGGCACCTCAGGTGAGGGAGGCTTGGCGAATGAGGGCCAATGGTGCCAGCTATCAGGAGATCATTGACAAGACCGGCATCTACACGTCCCGCAACAGCCTCATCACTCACTTCCGGAACGGGACGTACCTTGGGTACCGAATCTGCGGCGAGATCGAGGCACCAGACGCCCATGAGCCGCTTGTATCCGCGGAGCTATGGGATGCCGTTCAGCAGACACTGTACGAACGACCAAGGCGAGGAGAAAACTGGAGCGCATCACGACACCCGCGCCGATACAACTCGCCACACCTGCTCAGCGGGTTTGTGCGCAGCGCCTACTGCGGGGCTGCGCTCATTGGACGAACCTGCAACACAGGACGGCACCAAGATTGGCGATACTACGTTTGCGGTACGAAGAACCGCAAAGGCTGGAAATCCTGTCCAAATCGCACGATACCCGCAGAGCACCTAGAGTCAGCAGTGGTTGGGGTGGTGATGGACACGGTCCTGACGTATGACTTTGTAACGTCGCTCGTGGACGAAGTAAACAACACACTCAACAGAGCTTCATCCAGTGCTCAGATCACACAGGTTCAGAATCGTGTCAAGACGCTTGACCGAACGATTATGAGGCTGGTAGACGTGGCCGAAGAAGTGGAAGACACCGCGGAAGTTGTGTCACGATTGAGGCAGCGAAAAGAGGAACGGGAGAGGCTGCGACAGGAACTACGCTTTCTGGAGAGTAGTCAGCAGACAATTGAGGTGCCCAGGCACATCGTGGAAGAAATCCTGGCCGAGATGCGAGAGCCCCTCACTAACGGTACGCTGGCTGCTCAACGCACCGTCCTCAAGAGCGCCGTGGATCATATCGCGGTAGAGAAGAACAGAGCCAAACTGTACTACCAGTTCCCCTGTGCTAACCTACATAAGGTACCCCCGGCGCGACTCGAACGCGCGCACACGGCTTCGGAGGCCGCTGCTCTATCCGCCTGAGCTACGGGGGCACGTTTGATCGTATTCTAGCACAGAACCGTTGCCCCGGCAACCCCACCCCGCCAGTGCGCGAGGGTCGAGACTCTGGGTTCTCGCCCGTTTGCGCAAAGCGCACATGAATCTCGTGGCGGACCTGGATGCCACGGTACCACGCACAGTCTTTGCAGAACGTGCACCGCACCTAGGAAACCACGCTCGCTGTTCCTGCCTCTTCGGCTGCGAGCGAATACAGGTACACATCCACTCGCGCAAAACTGCGGTTGCCGCGCAAAGCGCTGTTGCTTTCGAACCACCCCTGAACCAGCCCCCGGGAATCCCACAGTTCGGCCTCGGAGACAATCAGCCAGACCTCCTGGTACCCCTCCGTGACTTCCTCCATGGCGCGCGCGACCCCCATCGCCCCCATCGATCCATTCGTGTAGGGCGCATCCGCCCACGCGAACTGCTCCTTGTAGTAGTAGTCGAACACACTCCGGCCCTGGGGTATCAGAAAGACCATCAAATCCCCACGGCCATCCTCTTCCACGTACTGGGCCACGGACCGAAAGTCGGACTTGATCTTGGTGTGTCCCTGCAAGGCGACCACGTAGAGGTTCGAAACCAGGACCAGACCCAGGCACGCCATGGCCAGAGCGGACGATCTCTGCCTCACCGCAACCACGCCGCAGGACAGCAGCAGCAGGAAAGGTGGGACCACGGTGATCAGATACCGGTCGGTGAAGATGGGCATGCCCAGCGACACGAGGAACAGGCAAACCACGGGCACAAACAGATAGAGGCCCAGAATGGTGCTCTCCCGACGACCCCCCAGCAAGGCCTTCACAGAAGCACGAGCACCGGGCACGGTGTGGCGCACATAGAGCAGCAAGCCCCCCAACAGCAGAAAGACATACAGCGCTATCGCCGGTACGCTCTGACGGGGAGCCGCCTGCAGACTGAAGGAGAAAAGGAGGATGGTGAGCATCTCGGGCAGTGAGTAGAACTGGTGGCCCGTGGTGAAGGGGCGCAGCAGGAGCGGTATCTCCCAGCGCAACAATGGGAGACACGGCAGGACCAGGACAATGAACGTCGCCAGCCACCCTTTCCAGGCAGAGCGATACTGCGGCCAACCTGCGAGGAAAAGAAGGACGTGAAAGGGGAGGACCAGCACGGCCAGAAGATGGACGTACATCGATGCGGCCACCAGCAGAACGTACCCTGCCCACAGATAGGCTCGGTCCCGCTCCAAGGCCAGAAGGTAGACGTAGGTAGAGAGCGCGGACATCAACAGCAGGAGGGAGTACATCTTGCCCTCCTGCCCATACCAAACGAGATATGGAGAGGTGGCACAGAGCAAGGCGGCCACCAGGGCCCCTGTCTTCCCTGCCCAGCGCCGCCCTAGCAGGTAGACGACCGGAACGGCAAGGACACCACAGAAGAGGGAAAGGAACCTCACCGCGAACTCGCTGTCTCCCACTAGGCGAATCCAGAAGTGCAGAAGGACGTAGTACAGAGGTCCGTTGTGTCCGGGGGTCACAAGCAGGGGGAAAAGCCCGCCGAGGTCGCGATGGGCGAAGAGAATGGCATCCATCTCGTCGCGCCACAGGCTCTGGTAGTCGAGGTGATACAGCCGAAGCCCAAAGGCCAGGAGGATGAGCGAAAGAAGTATGGGTCTCCGAACGTAGATGCTCCCGGACGAGCCGGGTTTCATCACGTCACCCTAAGCAGGAAGGAGGCAACCACCAGGAGGAAGAAGATCACCAGGGCCAGGCCTCCACAGCACAGCCAGAGTGAGGACAGGCCGACCACCAAGGCGTCGATGAGCACGGCCAAGGAATCCTCACTCACCGGAGCAGCACCCTCCTCGCCCGAGGGAGGCTCTGTGGTCGCCACCTCTCCTGGCGAAGCCGCCGAAGGGGTGAGTCGAGGCTCCGCAGGTGCGCCGGGCGTCTCCCCCGGCTCCACAGCAGGAGGGGCTCCAGGGGTCTCACCAGGACGGACACCGGGCGTCTCACTGGGAAGCACCACAGGTGACTCTCCGGGGGACACCGGTGACTCCGCGGGAGGCACTGGCGACTCCGCGGGAGGTCTGGGGGTGGAAGCCGGTGTTTGCACAGGGGATACGGGCGACTGGAAGGAGGAGTGCGCGAGGGTCGCGCCGCTCTGGGTCATGAACACAGCGGCCAACAGGGAGAATATCACAAGCGGCACGAGAGACGAAACGGCACCCGACGCACCCCGCCGGGCGCCGCGCATGCGGCGGAGGTTTCTCACGCGCTACCTTCCCCCTTCCCCCTACGTCTGCTCCACGACATCGCTGCCCCGACTATGGCCGCAACCAGGAGAATGCCCACTAGCCAAGGGACAAAGTTGGGCGCTGCTGGCACTGCCACCAGCCCAGGCCCAGTCACCGTTCCCTCGGGAGCGCCTAGCGAACCCCCTGGCCCAGGGCCGATGGGACTGACAGGCGACTGGAACAGCCACTCCGTCGAGGAAGGACCAGCGGCCGCGACCAGAAGCGCGATCAAGACCGATCCCAGGAGCACAGGCACGAGTCCTCCAAGACGTCTTGACTCGCCAGCCGAAGCGAGGGCCGTTCCTATCCTGCTCAGGTTGTCCAAGTCGAGTATCCTCGCGGTGTCCAGCAAGGGTGGCAAACCAGGCAGATTCTACTGCAGCAGTGAGAGGGAAGGCAAATGGAGTTATCCTACGGCGCTGGGGAATCCGCTGCTGCCAGTCCATCTCGCGGTACGGCAGGAGCCACGTAGCCAATGAGCCCCTCACTTCTCGCTCAGTTCCCCGAGGTATTGCGATTTCTGGTACGCTGCCCAGATGGCCCTGGACAGCACGGTCCTGAATCCACCCTTCTCCAGCTGGTAGAGAGCCTCCGCTGACGTACCGCCAGGAGAGGTCACCATGTTGCGCAGCTCTGCCGGATGAGCCACCGACTGCCTGGCGAAATCGACAGACCCCCTCACTGTCTGCAAGACCAGTTGCTGAGCAATGCGCCGTGAGAAGCCCAGATGCACTCCGGCGTCGATCATCGCCTCCATGAACAGGAACACGTAGGCCGGCCCAGTGCCACTTAGCGCCGTAGCCATATCCAGGTACTCCTCGTCCTCAAGGTAGATCTCCTCGCCCAGGGCTTGAAGGATGCTCTGCGCTTGTTGCCGCTGCTCCTCGCTGACCGCGGCGGTGGCGGTCCATACGGACATGCCCTCGCCGATCTGAGCAGGGGTGTTGGGCATCGCTCTCACGATGGCCTGGTGATCCAGACCCGCTGCCATGACCCCGATGCGGGCACCGGCGACAATGGAGAGCACAAGCGCCTGGGGCGCTACCGCCCCCTGCAGCTCCTCCAGCACCGCAGGGAGGACCTGCGGCTTCACCGACAGAACCACGATCTGGGCAGCCTTGGCTGCCTCACGGTTGGCAGTCACAGCTTTCACGCCATAACGGCTGGCCAGTTCCTCGCCCCTCTCCTGCCGCGGATCGCTGGCGATCATGTGGTCCGGCGCCGTCAACCCCTCACTGAGGATGCCACTGATCATGGCCTCGGCCATCACTCCGCTACCGATGAAGCTCAGTGTCACGTCGTTCAACTCACTCATGTGCGCCCTCGCCGCCGTGTGTTTGAAGGCGGACTATACCACCATTGTCTTCTGTTGGCGAAACGCGCCAACACAGACACCGCCCCAGTTCTCTCCCAAGAAGGCTGGGGCGGCGGACTTCGTCTTGGCCTGCGGTGGCGAGAGAATCGACATTAGGTCCCTTGAGACCCCTCGTTCTTTCCCCGTGACCGGCCCCTCAGAGCGCTCAGTGGGTCAGCGCTTTGTCCGTGCCAATGACTTCCATGTGTTCCCTGTTGACGATGACCACATCTCCGGTGAAGGCCACCTCCGGGTAGAAAGTGTACACCGCCTTCGCACTCGTGAGGGGGATGAACTGCCCCACCCACCTGAGCAGCATGGTCCTCAAGTCACCGGTGCCCCGAACGTGGAACTTCCCCGTCAACTCGAAGGAGGGCAGGGTCAGGAAGACGTCCCACTCCGTGGTGTCCACGTGCTTGAAGAAGCGACGCTCGACCGCACTACCTCTCTGCTCCCCACTTATGGCAAACAGTATGCCCTTCTTGTAGAGGAGTGCAGCGACGTGGCTCTCTACTACCGCCCTTGGAGCGAGGAGTCTGAAGACCTGAACGTCCTTCAACTCCACCGCAGACGTCAGGTCGTCGTTCAGAACGTCGGTCAGACGCTGTCCGCCCACCCGTGCGGCACCCACGATGCGATACTGGTGAGTGAAGAACTCCGCCATCTCATGATCGTCGGTCATCTTCCTGTATCTCCTCTTCGCGATACCCTAGCTGGCGTGCGCTGCTGCCTCCTGGGTCGCCACGGAGTTGCCGCCCTCACTCAGGAACACCGGAACTAGGCCATTCAACAGTGCTTCTTCGGCAGTGACACGACACGTTCAAGCGTACACCTCCACTCCGCCGCTGGCCACCCTCTGCAGCAGCTCCCCGAAGTGCGGATCCGAGTCGTCATGTGGGCCGAAAACCGAGCATCGCCCCTCTGGATGACAAAGAAGACAACCGCCCGCCTCAACTCCCTCTGGTGGCGACAGCGGCGCCGAGTGACCGCGCCACGGAAATACCCCACACCATCCCGAACCAGGGTGACAGATTTCACCTCCGCGATGCAGGACTCTCCGCTAGAATCAGCCTCGAGCAGGAAGTCCAGACGGCTCTCGCCATGACGGAACTCCGGGGACGCAATCCTCAGCCCAGCGAACTCACGTAGAGTCCCGCTCTCCAGGGTATCGGCAAACAGTCTGTTGGGCAGGCGAGCATCAACCGAGACTAGAGTCTCCGGCAACTGCACCATCAGCAGGTCGTACTCCGTCACTCCGTGCGGCGCCCTCGCCTCTCCCACCAGCACCCGTCGTCCGGGCAACAGCAACTCGCTCAGACGCCCGGAATTCGGCAGATGTGCCGGCACTTCCTCACCCGCCAAGCTGACCCTGGCCCGAAATCTGTTCTCTCTCATCACGAATGACGCCTCCAGCAAGGGGCGACGAATCCTCATCGCCGGCTGCCGCTCGTGCCAACCCGGTAGCGCCATGCCCGAAGTCCCTCGATGAGCCACGACGCGATGGCACTGGCGAGACCAGACACAGACCGGGCTGCGCGTGTCACTCCTAGCTATCTGGAGAGGGCCAGTAGAGCTGGGCCTTGTCTCGGTTCACGAGTATCACATTTCCTTGCCAGACCGCTTTGGGATTCGGGGTGTAAACAATCCGTGCCTCGGTGAGGGGCATGAAGGTGCCAGCGAAGGACATCACTGCGCGCTGAAGATCGGCACTCCTGGCAATGTGCAGCTGTCCTCTGACAGCGAAGGGAGGCACGCTGACCACAATCTCGTGCTGCTCTTTCACCACGTACTCCAGAGGCCTCTGCTGGCGTTCTTCGCCTAAGGACACTATCGGTACGTCTCGAGGGATGACTGCCAGAATAGCCTCTCTGTTGACCACAGCGTACCTGAGATACACTTCCGGTCTCCCCAGGTCATGGAGCGACTTGAGAGCGAGGTTCTCCACTCTCATTGCTGGTGGGTCCTCCAGATTCAGCCAGGAGGAGAAGCGCCTGCCTCCCGTCTTCACGTAGCCCACGAGATGATGCTCTACGGTGACCATCTCCACCTTGGTCACGGAGTCACGCTCTCTCTCTTCCACCTTTCGG
>Ga0299915_10002150_pt1 | contig 14400 bp, 2 predicted proteins | sample RVTome_13_FD_200263 | JGI IMG/M metagenome (GOLD analysis project Ga0299915, IMG submission 200263) | Soil microbial communities from uranium-contaminated site in the Upper Colorado River Basin, Wyoming, United States - RVT92D227 (version 2) ...
CTCCAGGTACGTGCCAGGCGCCACAACAACCGTATCCATTTCGGATGCTGCGTCTATGGCGTCCTGGATACTCTGAATGGGCTTGGGGGAGGTGCTTTCGCTCGACGAGGCATGGCGAGAGTTGTCCACATACCATGTCGTTCCATAACCAGCGCGAATTCCCCAACACGCGAGAAGAAGGGCCGCCGCTGCCGCAGCCACTTCACGAACGCGTTGACTCCGCTGACGGAAAAGTGCCGTCCTCATCTCTGCTCTCCTTGGTCAAATGAGTTCAACAGAGAGAACACCCTTCTATTCGTGATGCGAGGTTTACTCGCCGAGAATCCGGTAGAACCGACTCGGCACGTCGGTTGTGTCGTCTCCGGTCCAGCTCGTCTCCGAGATGGGCCAGGACCCGGAGGCGTTTTGCCAGTCGCGGCTCGTCAAGTCACCCGTGTATTGCACCGTGTATCTTCCGCTCCCGAACGCTTCCCACGAAAGCGTAACGGTTGCGCCCGCTACGCCGATAGTCCGAATCGGCGGGCCGGGAGAGGGAGGCAGGGGGATCCCGGAGACTTTGATATCGTCCAGCGCAAACCAGTAGTCGTAGTAGGTGCTGTAGAAGCGCCAACGCAGGCGGACTTTCTTTCGGTCGGCGATGCTTGAGATTCTTATCTGCTCTGGAACGCTGTCATCGCCATTCGTTCGGTCATGGTGGAACACCCACGTCCACGCCCCCCACGTGGAGGTCTCTTCGTCGTAAACCTGAACGTCGGCTTCGCAGACCTGGAGATTCTGGTCCGGGTCCTCCTCGAAGATATTGATGTTTTTCGAGAAGCTCAGGTGCACGTTGACATGGCCTCGGCAGTCCACGACCGGGCTGACCAGTGTTTCGTCCAGGTCCACCATCCCTGCAAGGTCGCCGTCCGTAATTACGTACGTGCCGGTCATTCCCGGGATATGAGGATCCGTAAGGTTCAATGGCTCTCCCTCCGTGCTCCACAGTTGCCACATTCCCCTCGGGTCACCCGATCCGCTGATGACCTCCCAGCCCGCCGCCTCCATTTCCTCCTCGGCACCGTACGATTCAAAATCTTCTGAGAAAATGACCTGAGTGCCGGGTTCCGACCAGCCGAATGCGAACCCAATGGCGTCAAGGTTGCAACTCCCGTCCAGCATTCTCACCCGCAGGGTGTGGTCTCCGGCCTCTGACGGGAATGGCTCGAGAGGATAATCCATCCAGGCAGTCGGTTTCCCACTCATGGAAACGGTGACAAATCCCACATAGCCCTCGTCCCAAAAGAAATCCACCTTCGCCCCGGCTTCGCTGGCGGCCCTCAGGACAATCTTGACGTTCCCTTCAGGGACATCAGGGAAGCCGTATCGGAACCAGTCCGCCGGGGAGGTGTTCCGAACAGACCACCCGCTCGCTCCCTCTCCTTGAACAATCTCGACCGCATCAGCGGGCCGGTAGGGATTCGGGATCTTGGCTTCATGCCACGGGAATGTCGCGTTCTGGTAGAAGTAATCTGTGCTGGTGAGGTCGTCGCCTTCACGGGCAGCGACCCCGTCCTGGGATGGTCCTCCGGGGGATTGGCCGCCGCCGAAGTTATACTCCTCGCACTCCCTCACTGCCATGGTCGGACCGGAAGGCGCGGTAGCCTGAGAGAGTTCCAGAGGACTTTCTCCGCCGCTCGCTGTCTCGGCTGTGACCCTGTAGGAGTAAAAACGCCCCTGTTCGACGTTCATGTCGGTCCATAGCGTGTCGGAAATAAGATCAGCCACTTTCACCCATTCCCCGCCATTCTCGCTTCGATACACGTGATACCCGATGACGCCTTCCTCCGGCGGGTTCGGCATCCAGATCAGGTGCGCGGCCAGCAGCGTCTCTGCCGAGACCACCTGCGGCGGAGACGGGAGCATGTAAAGCTGACTGGCGCCGAGAATGAGCTCCCGCGTGGTCCCATACACGATGTCTCCGCTGAATTGAAGGGGCGAGAGCGCGCCCGAATCGGTGCCGACAGAATAGCAGATGCTCTTGTCTTTCACGTCTTCGCCGGAAAATCGCCAGGTGACGGTCCTCCCGGAAACCTGGCCGCCGGACATGTCGAGAGGTATCGCCCCTTCGGGAAGCGTCTCGACGAGACTAAGGACGGAGGGCCGGCGCGACGGATCAACCCTCACCGCCAGCTCGACGCTCACGGGTTCTCCCGGCACGAAGCTCGGCGGCAGCTTTCGGAAGCAGACCGCCGGAGGGCCGGGGGGGCCGACGATGACGAAATGGGAATACTTCGCCGTAGCGAGAGTTCCGGCCTGGTGGCTGGTTACGGCCACGCCCGCGAAGACGGGATCGGACACGGCGGGAACAACCATCGTCTGCGGTGAAAACGTGTACCATTCGCCGTCAGGGCGCCGGTAAAGCCCCGTGAACGTGTTCCCCTGCCTCTTGAGGCGCAGGTGAATGGGGAATTCGTACGCGCCCGCGTCAATGATCGCAGCAAACTGGTCGCTGGAATTGGGGACGTTGCGACCCTGCATTGAGAGCGCGGTCATGACCGTCGAGCAAACGTAGGAGTGAACCGAAGCCGGCGTAAGATCATCTCGAATCATGATGCCCAGTTTGCCCCAGGAGTGCGGCCCGTCGAGCGAAATCGCTTTTGCGATGACCTCGAAGTCGCCCGAAAGCTGACAATAATCGAACCGGAAACTGTCCGAAGAGTCCCAGATATCTTGTCCGTCCGCTCTCACGGTGACTTCCCCTGTTGCCGAATCGTACGTCGTGGACCCCCGCGCGGGACCTCCGATGTCCCGGGAGACAAGCTTGAGGTCGGCAAAACCGAACGACCCAATCGGCATCTCGATGCTGTCGACAGATCCTGCTGGATTCGCGGCGCGGACGGTGTAGAAGTGAACCCCAACGGCCGCGTCCTCGTCGAGGAACTCGGTGCTTGCCAGGTCTGATCCCACTGGCGTCTTCCGCCCACCGGGAATCTCGGACCTCAGGACACTGTATGCTTCGGCTCCGGCTGCTTGCTGCCAGGAGAGGTAGGCGGTCCTCAAGCCCGGCGCCACGAGAGACCAGACGGGCGCCGCCGGAGGAATGTTTCTCACGACCCGTACACGGACCCGGTCCTTTCCCGGACCACCGATGCCACCAGCGGTCAACTCGAAGGTCAGGACTGTTTCGGCCGGCACAGGGGGTGCATCAAATGTTGCGGGGGCGCGGTCGGGATCTAAAATCGTGACGGCTGGCTCGCCGCCCAACAACACCTGCCTCCAGAGATAGCTTTCTGCGCCGACGGTCCTCCCGCCATCCAGCGTTACCTCTTTTCCTTCCACGGAGGTCTGGTCTTCACCCGCATAGACATAAACGCCATCGACAAAAGGCGGCTCGTAAACTTCAAGCTCGGCGACCCCCGTGTAGTACGAGCTTCCGCCGGGGGCACCTATAATCCGAACGGCGTTCCCGCGAACGGGAGGAAAGACGAGCTCGTATCGGGCATAGTCTCTTCGTGCGGTTGGGACATTCCGGAAACAATACTCCGGAGAAAAGGCGACGAAGTCCGGCTGTTGCCACGTGGCGCCGCCGTTTCTGCTGTACTCCACTTTCAGGCTTTTCCACCATCCGCCGTCGGGACGGTTCTCAGCCGCGTAGTAGACGAGCCGGTCCATGACCAAGGGGACGCTCCAGACGTAGCCGTACCAATCTTGGTCGGCATAGTTGATCCCGTCATTGCTGTAGAAGGACGTGACAGTTTGTCCGTCGTGAATCGCCGTCAGGCTTGGAGCGGCCGACGTAATTCTTGAGAACGGTTGTGCGTCAGGCCTCAAGGCCAGATTGGGCAAGGCCGTCACGGAAAGCTCCTCGGATTCGGGGCCTTCCCCGTAGCTATTCGTCGCGCCTATCTTGTAGAAATACGTCCATCCCGGAAGAAGAGCTCCATGGTGGTACGATGTTCCGGTCTCCAGGGACCAGACATAGGGTCCCCTTGCCTCGCCTGGCGGCTGACTTGCGATACCGAGCAGATAGGCGTCCGCGTCAAGAATTGCATCCCAGGTCAGGGTCACCGAAAGGTGCCCGATGGCCACAGCGAAATTCGGCGGGAAGATCGCGGGCGGATTGGCAGCTCGCACCGTAACTCTTGTAGTTGCCATGTCGGTCCCCTTTTCTCCCGTGACGGTCAGTTGGAACGTCAGGACGATTCCCTGTTCGAGGGAGGGAGCGATGAAGCTCGCCACCGGTTGGTCGCTGTCGCTGATCTCGACAACGGGATCGCCCGGCTGCACGAGCTGAACCCAGGAGAAGGACATAGCTCCTTTCGAACGGGTTCCGTCGAGAAGGACCGCCTGGCTTTCGTAGGTGACCTGGTCCGGTCCGGCGTCTGCTCGGAAGCCCGCTTGAAGGGGCACATGCACGCCAAGCTTCGCACCGATATAGTCGAGCTGCATGGCGCCGATGTATGGGGACCTCGTGAGACCAAAGTAAACGTTGTCCACGCTTGCCCGGGAAGCGGTATTCCAGCCGGTCTGACTGAAGGTGGCAACAGGCGTCGTTTTTCCATCGAGGTAAACGGTGACCAAGAGATTGCTCCTGTTGGCAGGATCGTAGATGGCTGTCATCCACACCGCATGAAAGCTATTGGAGCTGTCTATGGCTATGGGATGCCCGCCGAGTTCTGGCGGGACGAACCCCATCTCTGTCCCCGAGGCGTAATAGGCGCCAACGCCCCAGTCCGGATCGTTCTGTGCGTCTTCCGCGACTCCCACATTGCCCGCGCCGTACTCATTGTTGTAGCTCGTTGTCGGCGGAAGGAGACGCCATCGCGCGATGAACGAGACGCCAACTTCAAAAAGACGCGGGGTCACCCCTTCCGGCCGGACCTCTTTGGTAAAAAGGAACTTCCGATTCTCCCCGGCCGTCTGCTTGTCGTCGAGGAGAAGGACGGTGGCATCCGCAGAAGGAACGCTGCCATTTTCGGTGTCCCCCTGGCCCGGCACGACCGCAACCTTAACCGCGTTAGGGTCCAGAGTAGAATCCCAGGCGTCGGAGTCGTTGTCGTGTGTGAAGCCCGCAACGTCCGGGAGAGCGTTCCCTTCGAAGATGTAATCCCAACCTCCCTGTGGGTCCTCCCACCCGCCCCTCGAGGCGAGACTCGCTCGCCCGGCAAAGGCGAGCGCTCCCAGAAGGGCGCCGACCGTCCATACTGTCTTTGTGGATGCAAGACGTTTCATCTTTAGCCCCTCCACGTGCATTGCAGACGTGCCGTTTTGCCCACGTGCTCTCCTCACGAATGGCTCATGCGCCGATGCCACAAGGCAACTCCCTGCAAGCTTAAGGCAGGCAGGAAAGGTCTCTCGCGTATCCCGCCTTCAGGGTCTTACCTCGACCCGGTAAGAGCTTCTTCCCGCCGTGCCCGACCCTGCGTCCACCAAGTAAAGTGACTTGTCGCTGGCTCCAGCCCGGCGAAGCTTCCCGATGGCGGACCATGCCCTCAAGTCCTCGGTGACGTAGACCTGGTATGTCCTTCCCGAAACCACCGACCATTCGACTCGCACGCCCGTATCCCCCCAGCTCACCGCGATGACTTCAAACAGCGACCGCGCATCGCGGGGGTCGGTTCCGGCGAGAACCTCAAACGAGTCGTCTTTACTGTCGCCATCGGTGTCGGGGTTCAGCGGGTCCGTGCCGTAAAGGAAGACCTCCCTCATGTCGTTCAATCCGTCGTCGTCGCTGTCGGCGTCGCGGGGGTCGGTAGAATTCTGGTACTCTTGGACGTTGCTCAGTCCGTCGCCATCCGGGTCGTTGGTCGCGTCCGGCTTAAGCGGGTCCAGTCCGTACTCAGCTTCCCAACCATCGGGAATTCTGTCATCATCGCTGTCTGGATTCGCGGGATTCGTCCCCCAGGTGTTGACTTCTTCGCCATCCTTCAAATTGTCGTCGTCGCAGTCGCCGTCTGAAGGGTCAAGGTGGTATGTTTTCAGTTCCTCATAATCGGTGAGTCCATCGTAGTCGGTGTCAGAATTGGCGGGGTCGGTTGACGCCAAGAGCTCCTCGCTATTCGTCAGCAGGTCCCCGTCGGGGTCGTCTGCGGGGCCGGATTCGAGCGTTCCGAGGCGTTCGATCTCCCAGCAATCGGCAAGACTATCGTGGTCGGAGTCCACATACTCATCCGCCCCCATGTCTATGGACGAGCCGAACGGGGCTGCCTCACCGTCAATGTCAGGCGACGGAAGAACAGCGACGTTTTCGCTCCCCGCGTCTATGCAGGGTGATACAGCCTGGAGGTGATAGTCGTTCTTCGCGGGACTGACAAACCGGGGGTCGGCGCTGATGTTGTACCGAGCCACGTCAGCCATACCCTCGATGCAGGAGTAGGTTGGCAAGCTGGTGTCCTGGGGATTCAGCTGCCCGGCGCTTGGAGCGGTGTTTCCCCAGATGATGCAGTTGACGATGGTCCCGCGACACTGGCGAAACCCGCCCCCAGAAGAGCCAGCGGAGTTTCCGAAAATGGTGTTGTTCTGGATTGTGGCCCCGCAGGAAGACAGCCCCCCGCCGTACCTTTGCGTGGAATTGTTGTAGATCAGGTTTCTCTGGACGGTCGTGTTGCAGTTATGCAGGCCGCCCCCCTCTTCGTTCGCTGAATTCCCGGCAATGACGTTGTTTTGAACCTCGCCGTCACAACCGGACAGGCCACCGCCACCGCGTGTTGCGGAGTTCCCGACAACCGTGTTTCTTTCAACCGTGCCGTCACATTGGTAAAGGCCGCCCCCATAACCAGTTGCTGAGTTACCCGAGATGACATTGTCTCTGACGCTCCCCGGGCAGTATGCCAGACCTCCTCCGCTGCCAGAACTACCCGTGGCGGAATTGTTGTTGATTGTGTTATTCTCGATCACGCCGCCGCAATAAGCTAACCCGCCGCCGCCCTGGGCTGAGTTTGCCGTAATGACGTTGTTCCGGATGCTCGCCCGGCTGAAGTTGCCCGGGATTCCTCCGCACACTCCGCCGCCTGTCTCTGCACCGCCGTTCCGAATTGTGAACCCGGTCAGAACGCAGAATTCGTCCTCTGGTCCCTCGAACGCCACGACGGAGCCTAACTTGTTGCCGTCAATGACCGTGCTGGCCACTGTAGCTGCATCGAGCGGGTCTTTACAGGTCAGCGTGATGCTCCTGCCTGGGAATCGGACGTTCTCCACGTACGTGCCTTCGGCAACGACGACATAATCCCCCTCGGCGGCCGCGTTGACTCCCTCCTGGATGGTCTTGAATGCGGTATCCCATCTTGCGCCGTCGCCGGATGCGGCCACCGAGCCATCCACGTGCCACGTCGTTGGGGGCGCCGCTGGATTCCAGCCCCGGTGGTACTCTTGATCGTTGGTCCTTTGGTCGTTGTCGGCATCGCCATTCTGTTCCTCAGCGAGACTCGCGAAGAAGTGGACTTCCCAGTCGTCGGGGAGATTATCCCCATCGGTATCCGAGGATTTCGAGGTGGCTTCGGGCATGTTGCCATAAGCCCCCATGTCAATGCGCCCGCCGGTTGGCAGGGGCTCATTAACGAAGGGGGAAGCCGGGTCGCCCGCATCTATGCACGGCGACCAGCTTACGAGGTGGCAATCCCAGATGCCGACATTCAGAAAATGGGGATAGTATGAGATGTTCCCCTCTCCGCCGCCAGTCCATCCTTCGATACAGGAATAAGCGGGGATGGAACAACCCGAAAGCTGGCTGCCTCCTCGGTTTCCCCACACGATGCAGTTCAGGATTGTCCCCTGACAGGAGCGAAGTCCTCCGCGGTTGTTTCCGGCGATGGTGTTGTTCTGAAGCACCCCATCGCATTCGTACAGTCCGCCGCCATAGGATGAAGTCAGGTTCCCTACGATGACGTTGTTCTCGACAATGCCGTCGCAGTAAGCCATTCCGCCCCCAAGGGTGGCTGAATTGGCGACGATGGCATTGTGTTGGATAGTGGCATGGGTGTGTGTGTTTTCCGTCCCGCCCGAAATGCCGCCGCCGGCGACGGCGCGCCCATTCCGGAGCGTGAACCCCGAAAGGATACACGTCTCGTTTTCCGCACCGGAGAACCTCACGGCGGCGAGGGTCTGTCCCGGATCAATTATCGTCCTTGACACAACGCTGGAGTCCAATGGGGCCGTGCTTTGCAGGACGACATTCTTGCCCCCGAACCACACGCTCTCCAGATACGTCCCCGGCTGCGCGACAAGCTGATCTCCGGCTACGGCCTCCACCAGGGCACTCTGAATGGTCTGATACCAAACGCCAGTCGTCTCGTTGCTCACGCGAGTCTGGGCCGGCGAAGTCGGGTTCCAGGCGTAGTGATAGTCTACAACATTGAGAATTCCGTCGCCATCGGGGTCGCCAATCGCTTCCTCTTGGAGGTTTTTGAACCAGAGCATCTCCCAATCGTCCGGAAGGCCGTCCGAATCCACGTCCAGCGACTTGCAGGTCGCCTCCGGGGTGTTTCCGTAGGCGCCCATATCCACTCGGCTGCCATTGGGTTGCGGCTCGTCTGCAAAGGGCGACGTCGGATCGCCTGCGTCGATGCATGGCGACCATGGTCTCAAACGGAAATCCCCATTCGCAGCATCCACAAAATACGGCACGAAAGCGATGTTGCCTTCCCCTCCGCCCATCCAGTCCTGAATGCACGAGTAGCTTGGCACGCCCGAGTCCTGCACCTGGGCCTCCCGAGGCGCCCTGTTCTCCCAGATGATGCAATTCCGCATCGTTCCCTTGCACTGGTACACGCCCCCACCCGACACGTCGGCGACGTTCCCAAAAATGGTGTTATTCTCAATAACCGCCTCACAGTTGACTAGACCGGCGCCGCTGCCGGTCGCTAAATTGCCGCTGATTATGTTGTTGCGCACCGCACCGCCGACATGCTTCATCCCGGGACCCGAATTCCCCCGGATCCAGTTCTTCTCGATGAGCGCGCTGCAATCCGCAATACCACCTCCTGTGTTTTCTGACACAAGGTTGTTGCGGATGGTCCCGTTGCAGCCCCGAAGCCCACCGTTCGAATTACCAGAAATTGCGTTACTCTCGATGATGCCGTGACAGCCGTACAAACCCCCACCCGAGGCATACTCCCCAGCGGCAAAGTTGCCGGAAATCCTGTTGCCTTCAATGACGCCGCCGCAATACGCCAACCCACCGCCGTAGCTGGCGGTGTTGCCCGTAATCACGTTGTTTTGAATCGTAGCATGCGTCTGGCTTTCCCATCTCCCGCCGTTGATCCCGCCGCCTTCGGAGCCCTTGCCGTTCCGGATGGTGAAGCCCGCAAGAAGGCACATTGCGTTTTCAGTGCCCGCGAACGTGATGACGGAACCGGCCTGGTTACCGTCAATGACAGTCCTGGCGATCACCCTTGCGCTATTGGGGCTCCTGCTGGTGAGAATGATGTTTCTCCCTGTCAACTGAAGCGTTTCGCGATAGACTCCTTCCGCGACGATGACGGAGTGGCCCTCGCCCGCCACGCTGACCCCCTGGCGGATTGTCTTGAAAGCTTTTGCCCAGGAAGTACCGTCCCCGGACACGGGGGCCGCCCCGTCCACATACCAGAATCCGACTTTGGTTCCGGGCACCGTCGGGCTCGACCCCAGGCAATACTCCTCGATATTTGAAATCAAGTCCTTGTCAGGGTCATCCGCGGCACCCTGCGCCAGATTCTTGAGGAACCTGATTTCCCAATCATCAGGAAGCCCGTCGCCATCGGTATCGGGGGATTTCGAAGTGGCCTCTGGCGTGTTGCCGTAAGCTCCCATGTCAATGCGTCCGCCGTTCGGCTCGGGCTCTTGTGAGAAAGGAGAGGTCGGATCGCCAGCATCCATGCAGGGAGAATACGTTTTCAGGTGGTAATCTCCCTTGAGAGCGTCAACGAAGTATGGATAGAAAGAGACATTTCCCCCAAGCGTGCCGCTCCATCCCTCAATGGAACAGTAACTCGGGGGGCTGCAGCTCGAGAGCTGGCTGCCGCCCTTGTTTCCCCAGATGATGCAGTTATGAATCGCCCCGGTGCAGAGGAAAAGCCCGCCGCCGTCTTCCCCGGCGGAGTTGTCCGCGATTGTGTTGCTTTCGACCGGGCCGGTGCAATCGTTCAGCCCACCGCCCTTGCGTGCCGCCGTGTTCCCAACGATTACGTTGTTCCAGATGGCATTCCGGCACCAATGAATCCCCCCGCCGGAGCCGTCCGCGGAGTTCCCGGAGATGACGTTGTTGCGAATGGTGCCCTCCTCGCAATACGCTATCCCCCCGCCATTCCCAAATTCTCCTTCCGCCGAGTTGCCGATGATCGTGTTGTATTCCACCGTACCGTCGCAGCCGCAAAGCCCGCCTCCTCCGAGCGCCGCGCCACCCCTGCAAGAGTTCTGGGAGATGAAGTTGTTCCGGACCGTTCCGCTGGCGCCGTCCAGTCCGCCGCCCGCTCCGTTCGTCCAGTTGCCGGTTATAACGTTGTTTTCGACCAGGCCGGAGCAAGCAATCAAGCCGCCCCCGCCGCCAAAGGAGGCCAAAGCCGAGTTGGCGCTGATGGTGTTGTTCTGGATTGTCGCGTCCGAATAGCCTACGGCGCCGCCTCCCCAACCAGCGGTGTTTTGGGAGACTACGTTCTTCTGGACCGTCCCGCCGCAATTTGCCAGCCCGCCCCCGATCCCATTGGCTCCCGCCGCCGTATTGTGTGTGATGATGTTGTCCTGGATGAATCCGTCACACCGGTACAGTCCGCCGCCGCGACCATATTCCTCCGTGGCTGAATTGCCCGTGATGGTGTTATTCTCGACCACGCCGTCGCAAAAAGCCATTCCGCCCCCGCCGTATTTGGCCGAATTCCCAGTAATCACATTGTTCTGGATCATGGCATCGGTGTGGTTGTCCTCTGTACCTCCGCAAATTCCGCCGCCGTACTCAGCAAATCCATTCCTGATCGTGAAGCCCGCCAGAGCACAGTTCTCCGTCTCGAACCCGGAAAAAGCGACGACGGGCGCCGTTCGGTTGCTGTCAAAAACGGTGTTTGCCACGATGCTGGGGTTGAGAGGGTCCATGCTGCTCAGCCTGACGTTCTTGCCGCCGAACTGGACAACCTGGACGTATGTTCCCTCTGCAACGATAATCGTATCACCATGGCGGGCCGCGTTGATCCCCTCCTGGATCGCCTTGAAAGCCTTTTCCCATGACGTCCCGTCACCGGAGCTTGTTACCGACCCATCCACATACCATCGAGGCTGCTCGGTTGTCGGGTTCAAGCCCCATTGATGTTCCCGCCCGTTCGAGACAGAGTCGCCGTCGGGGTCTCCGTCCGCTCCTTGAGCCAGACTTCCGAAGAATTCCATTTCCCAGTCATCAGGGAGTTGGTCGGAATCGCTGTCGCCGGATTTGGATGTGGATTGTGGGGTGTTGCCATAAGCCCCCATGTCAATACACCCGCCATTCGGTTCCGGCTCAATCGAGTAAGGGGAGGAGGGGTCACCCGCGTCTATGCATGGCGACCAACTCCTGAGATGAAAATCCCCGGCGGGGGCATTCACGAAATGAGGGTGGTCTGAGATGTTCCCCTCTCCCCCTTCGGTCCAATTCTCGAGGCAGCAATAAGACGGGAACTCCGAGCTGTAGAAGCTTTTGCCGCCTTCATTCCCCCAGATGATGAGGTTGCGGATGATCCCATGACAAAAGAAGACAACGCCGCTATAGTCCCGCGTCCAGTTTCCGTAAATGGTGTTGTTTTGGAGGACGCCATTGCACTCCCGCACCACCCCTTCTGGGCCCGAATTGCCAACGACCACGTTGTTTTGAATGACAGCGTGCGTGCCTCCCCCCGAAATGGCCCCACCGGCAAAGGCGTTCCCGTTCCGAAGAGTGAAACCCGAAAGCACGCAGGTCTCATTCTCTGTTCCTGCAAAGGCAACAACGGGCCCCTTCCCATTTCCGTCTATGACCGTTCCTGTCGCATTCCCCGCCTCCGCCCCAGTCGCACTCCTCAAGACAACGTTCCAGCCGGGAAATCTGAGGTTTTCGAGGTAAACGCCCGGATGGACGACCAGCTCATCTGCTTCGCTGCTTTCGAGGAGAGCGGCCTGTATCGTCTCGTACCATGTGTCCCTGGTCTGATTGTGAACACGCGTGGCCGCTGCTTCGAGGGGGTCCCATCCGTAGCGATACTCCAGGGCGTTCGGAATCACGTCACCGTCCGGGTCGCTGGAACCGTCGCTTCCGAGCTCCGCGAACCAGTGCATCTCCCAATCGTCGGGCAGGTCGTCAGAATCCGCGTCAGGAGACTTGCGGGTCGCCTCCGGCGTGTTTCCGTAGGCTCCCATGTCCACCCGGTTCCCGTTTGGCTCAGGCTCGTTGGAAAAAGCAGACGAAGGATCCCCTGCATCTATGCAGGGCGACCAGCTCTTGAGGTGAAAGTCACCGTTCTCCACGTCCACGAAATGCGGATTGAACCGAACATTCCCCTCGCCTCCTGCCGCCCAATTCTCTATGCACGAGTAGGTAGGCACGCTTGAATCCTCGAGTTGTGTCGTGCGGACGGACCGGTTTCCCCAGATGATGCAGTTGCGAATGGTAAAGCTGCACTCGAAAAGCCCCCCGCCAACGGAACCCGCGAGGTTACCGTAGATCGTGTTGTTTTGGATTGCCGTGCCGCAGCGAGCGAGCCCCCCGCCGATTCCCGTGGTGGAGTTCCCCCAGATTAGATTGTTCTCGATGGTCCCATTGCACCCATACAGGCCGGCTCCCATGCCTATAGCGGAGTTGTGGCAGATCGCGTTGCCCCTGATGCTGCCATCAAGGTGACTGAGGCCGCCACCATCCTGGCCAGCGGAGTTCCCAAAGACCCGATTGTTCTGAAACGTGCTCTTGCACAGGTCCACCCCACCCCCGTTGTACGTGGCCGAGTTGTTCGAGATAATGTTGTCCTCGATCGTCCCATTGCACAGACGGATTCCCCCGCCGCTCTCTCCATGATTCTCAATGATGACGTTGTGGCGGATCGTCGCGTATGTCCGATAGTCCCACGTTCCTCCGCAGATTCCCCCGCCGTCTGGACTGGCACCGTTGCGGATTGTGAAACCCGACAGCACGCACGTCGCTTTCTCCGTTCCCGCGAACGTCACGACCACGCCAGCCTGACCGGCGTCAATGACAGTGCCCGCGACGACCAGAGGGTCCAGCGGATTCGTACTGGTGAGCGCGATGTTTTTCCCCTTGAACTGCACCAACTCGACATAAACGCCCTCGGCCACAGTGACAGTATCCCCGTCTGAGGCGGCGTCTATCCCTTCCTGGATTGTCTTGAACGGAGTTTCCGGGGAGTGCCCATCGCCGGAAGCAGCCACTGACGCGTCCACATACCATGTTGCGGCTTCGGCGGATGCCGCCGAGTGGGTAAAGGGGAAGGCGGTGAGTGTGATTGCGATGAGACAGACTGGTGCGAGGATGGCGAGTGAGATGGGCGTTTCCCTGGCCATGGCTGGTTACCCCCTGTCCAATGGGTGAGACCTCGCAATATTGCTTTCCGCTTATTGCGGTTCCTACCACCGCCCTCCAAGGGAGTCAAGGCCAATTTTCAGAGATTTTTCAGCCAATGTGACGTGGGTCGGAAATGCTCTTTCATCGCTTAACACAGTGCGCTTTCGACGATCTTCATCGTGAGGATGTGTGAGCGCCTGGCAGACACAGGTGGGGTCTGGAATGAAAGGAAGTGCTCTCTTACCCAAGAAGTCCGTTTTCAGGGTCTTGCGCAAATCCGGTCTTCGCAAGTCGATGGCCCCCAGTACGACCTGTAAAGTGAAAGCTGAAAGACACCATAGCTCTCGACCCACCTGGCGTGTCTGTAGAAGACGCACGGTCTCAAGCACGACGAGGAAGGCGTGTCATCCGAAGAGGCCGCGGAATGCGAAACAGCGTTCCGAAACACTGGTCGAGTTAAGAAGCATTTCCGGCCATTCGTTCAGAGTACGCACGTACTGTGGCGGAAACGCTGGAAACGAAATTCAGGACATGTACAACGCCGAAAGCGAGAGCCATGAGCGTAGCGCTGGCTTGCTTCAGAATCGCCGTGTCGGCCCCTCGACTTGTTACTCGCGCACGAGAGTTTAGGTATATCGGGGGTGTCGTCCTTTTTGCCTTCAAAACCAGTCGTTGCACCCCGGTCGCGGTGCGCGTTAGGGTTTCTCGGATTCGAGGAGAGTCCTCGTTCGCATGCTTCCTTATGCGTCATCGCTAAACGACTCGCGGGCGTTGCTGTTCGTTCACCCGTGGCCATGCATCGTGCCGTCTCCGATGCAGAGGTGCCGGGCACCAGAGGTATGAGAAAACGAGAATTTGGCGTGAGTGACCTAAGAGGAGGTTGGTCTATGCGTAGCTCTCGGCGGTATTCAAGCGCTCGCTGCACAGTCGGTCTT
>Ga0299915_10002152_pt1 | contig 14396 bp, 10 predicted proteins | sample RVTome_13_FD_200263 | JGI IMG/M metagenome (GOLD analysis project Ga0299915, IMG submission 200263) | Soil microbial communities from uranium-contaminated site in the Upper Colorado River Basin, Wyoming, United States - RVT92D227 (version 2) ...
TTGGCCCACTTGAGCAGATCGCCGTAGTTGTACCACTCGGCGAGGACGCCGATGCCCCCGGTGACGGAGCCCGGGTTGGCGAAGATCTTATCCGCGGCGCAGGCGGCGTAATAGGCGCCGGAAGCGCCGACGGAGGATATGCTGGCGACGACCTTCTTGTTGGTTTCCGATCGGAAGCGGCGGATCGCCTCGTAGACCTCCTGCGAAGCGGCGACGCCCCCGCCGGGGCTGTTGATTCTGAGGACAACGACCTTCACCCCGGGCGCACGCCCGTAAGTCTTCAGCTGTTCGATGAAAGTCTTGGTTTCGAAGATGACTCCCTCCAGGTCCAGGACCGCCACCTGAGCGCCGCCGAGGGAAAAGGACGGCGTCCCGTCACCCGCAGTGTACACGGCGATGGCGGCCAGGGAGATGACAAAGAGCAGCAGCGCCGCGCCCCCCAGGACAATCCAGAGCAGCAGATCAGATCTTCTCGCCGGCATAGCGCGCTCCGCCAAAAATGTCAGTCGTTGTCCTTCTGCGATTTATCCGCGTCGCTGTCCGCTCTGCGGAGCCGCTGAAGCTGCTCGCCCAGGCGCTCGCCCATGGATGCATAGCCCGCATCGGCGGTCGCCTTGTAGGACGTGAATTCCAGCCGCGGTTCATCTTCCTTCATGGCCTTCAGGCTGAGGCCGATTTTCTTCTCCTGCAGGTTGAGCTTGATGATTCGCATTTCGACGTCCTGGCCCACGTTGAGAAACTCCATCGGTTTCTCCACGTGTCTTTCGTCGAGCTCCGAAACGTGACACAGTCCCTCGATCCCCTCAGCCAACTCGACGAATGCGCCGAAGTTGGTCATGCGCGCCACTTTTCCACGGACCACAGCGCCGACATTGTGGAGGTTGAACCATTCCTCCCAGCGGTCGGGTTCCAGCTGTTTGATGCCCAGGGAGAGTTTCTGATTAGCCGCGTCGATGCTTAGGACCACCGCCTGGATGTCATCGCCCTTCTTGAGGATCTCCGAGGGATGCTTGATGCGCTTGAGGCGCGAGATGTCCGAAACATGGACGAGGCCGTCGATGCCCTCCTCGACTTCGATGAAGGCGCCGAAATCCGTAATGTTGCGCACCTTGCCGGTGATGACCGTCCCGGGAGCGTAACGGGCTTCAATCAGGTCCCACGGGTTGGGCTCGGTCTGTTTCAGGCCGAGCGAGATGCGCCGGTTCTCGAGGTCGATGTCCAGCACGGCCACTTCCACGGAATCCCCGACGCTGACGATTTTCGACGGATGCTTCACGCGCTTGTTCCAGGTCATCTCGGAAATATGGATCAGCCCCTCGATGCCGGGCTCGAGCTCCACGAATGCGCCGTAGTCGGTGAGGCTGACGACCTTTCCCTGGACGCGGATGTTCTTGGGAAAGCGCATGTCCGCGTGCAGCCACGGGTCCTCGCTCAACTGCTTGTAGCCGAGAGACACGCGGCCGTCTTCCTTGTTGAACTTGATCACTTTTACCTTGAGCTTGTCGCCGACGCTGAAGACCTCGGACGGATGGTTGACGCGGCCCCAGGACATGTCGGTGATGTGAAGCAGGCCGTCGACGCCGCCCAGGTCGATGAATGCGCCGTATTCCGTGATGTTCTTGACCACCCCTTCCATGACCTTTCCTTCTTGCAGGACCTCCAGGGTGCGGGCCTTCTCCTCCTTGATCGATTCCTCGAGCACGGCCTTGCGGGAGAGGACGATGTTGCCCCGCTTCTTGTTGACCTTGATGACCTTCATCTCGAACTCTTCGCCGCGGAGGCTGTCCAGGTTGCGCACCGGACGAAGGTCGATCTGCGATCCCGGCAGGAATGCGCGCACGCCGATGTCGACCGCCAGGCCTCCCTTGATGCGCTCGATGACGCGGCCCTTGACCACCGAGCCTTCGCGGTAGGCGCGCTCGATGTCGTCCCAGATCTTCATCCGTTCCGCCTTCTCGCGCGAGAGGACGACATAACCGTGGGCGTCCTCCGTCTGCTCCAGAAACACATCCACTTCGTCGCCGACTTTGATGTTCGCCTTGCCCCGGTCGTCGATAAACTGCTCAATCGGGATGATCCCTTCGGACTTGAATCCCACGTCGACCACCACGCCGCCGCCTGAAATCGCGATCACCCTTCCCCGAATGACCTCGCCCTCGGAAAAGCTGTGGCCGCGCCCCTCGTAGGCGGCCAGAAGCGCTTCAAAGCTGCCGTCCTTCTCTGCCTCGTGCGCCTGCGGTTTTGCAATCTCGGGCGCGGGATCGTGCTGCGGAGCGTCGCCGTTCTTCGGTTGCGAATTGTCGAAATCTAAAGACATTCAATCCTCCTGTACTGCCCGCTGCGGTCCAAACGCCGCAGCGCGGGATTTATTCCTGATATGATGGCATCGTGGTCCGAGGAAAAGAGACGGACTAGGGGCGGGAAACCCGTGATGCGGTTGAAACAAGTTCAAATGTATACATTACCTCAGATCACTAAAAATAGGAACTTTTACTATAGGCCCGCACTTAGGGCCTGTCAATGAATAACGATTACACTTTGGCGCGAGCGCCGGGCGGGCAGATGCAAGGCGTCGCGACGCAGGCGATGCCGTTGTGCATCGTCGAGGAGCGGCAACGCAGCAGATGCCCGCCCGCCGCCACGCCCCTATGGGCTGCAGCCCGCAGCAAAGTGCAAATGTTATTCATTGACAGGCCCATAGGCATTGTCAAGTACAAGTAATCAAACCAGATACAGGATTTCATGACGCATGAGGCGCAAAACCCGCGTGCCGTTGAATCCGGCTTCCGATTGAGACGGTAGCAGAGAACAGCATCCGATCGCCGTCGGGCGGGTCTGGAGACCGACCCCCACCTGACGGGGCGTGCGTCAGTGCTGCTCTTTAAACCGTTGATTTGACTCGCGGACTGCGATATACGTAATCAAAAAACTTCAAGCGCGGCGGCCTTTGTTCCGATTGAGGTCGTTATTGTCTTTGAGCAGGCCGATCTCGCGTGCCCGCTGCCGCTTACCAGATGCCGGCCGGATGGATGAGGTTGTGAAAAAAAGCGCCAGCCCATTGGATTTGCAGTGCCTGGCGCATTTGAAGCCGTCCATCGGAATGGCGAAATAACCCGCGAGGCATTAGCTTGATTCGTTGCATGATGTACCTATGGGATCCAAACAATCCTTAGCCACCGATAAAAATTCGAAGCTCGCAGAGGAGGCTCGCCGGGCTGAGCTCCAGCCACATACGATCGCCGCGGGATTGAAGGTCGAGAGTCTGAGCAGCCGAAATCCGGCGATGCAGCGGTGCCTGAAGCACGGTCGCATTGCTGCGCAGGCGGACGTGCCGGTCCTCCTGTTGGGAGAAACGGGCACGGGGAAGACCCTGCTGGCCCGTGCTATTCACAACTCTTCCCGCCGGGCAGGAGCTTCCTTCATCTCCTTTAATGCCGCCGCCATGAGCGACACGCTCCTGGAGAGCCAGCTCTTCGGCCACGAAAAGGGGGCGTTTACCGGGGCTGACAGAGCATGTCGCGGGAAGTTCGAAATGGCGGATGGCGGTACCCTCTTCTTTGATGAGATGGCCGACATGAGCCCGCTCGCTCAGGCAAAAATCCTCAGGGCGATCGAATACGGCGAGTTTGAGCGACTCGGTTCCGAGAAAGTTCGTCGTGCAGATGTCCGCATCATGTCCGCCTCGAATGTCTCCCTCCGCGAAAAGATTCGCAAGGGTCTATTTCGCGAGGATCTTTACCAACGCCTCAACGGCTTGACCCTCTCCCTCCCGCCGCTCCGAGATCGGCGCGAGGATCTTGCGGCAGTCATCCTCTGGAAAATCAGCAGCTGGGCGGAGCGGCTCGGTAAAGATATCACGGATATAGATCAGCTGGCCTTCGACAAGCTCCTGCTCTATCCCTGGCCGGGAAATCTGCGTGAACTGGATCATGTGATTCAGACGGTGGCACTCCTGACCGAGGGCGCCACGATAATGCCCGACGACATCCAGCTGGATCCGGATGCCTCCTGGCAAACTCCATCAGAGGCGGCCCCCCTCCAGCGACTGGTTCCCAGCGCTCCGCAGGACCTCTCTCTGGCTGCCGTAGTGGGCCGACACGTCCGGTTTGTGTTTGAGCTGGCCGCCAAAAACCAGCACGAGGCGGCGCGCCTGCTGCGAATCTCTCGCAATACACTCCTGCGGCATTTACGCAAGCCGGTCCAAAACTGAACCTGCGTGGCACCGTTTCGGAACCGGTCCGGTATCGAAACGGCGCTGTCTGCTGCAGCCCCTGTGGCGCAAACACACCGGACTAACCATCTAAAACAAAGAATATTAGTTCGACCTTCTCAATTTCGGGCAATGCGGAACGCTTATTGCTACACAGTACGGCGGAACCTATCCACGGTTCGTTCCAGGTTGGCTGGTATCGGCCGGGCCGCCGGCACATGGGGAGATAATGTCAGATCTGATACTCGTCGCTTGCAGCTGGGGTTCCGGCCCTGACGGGCGACGCGAACATCTCGGTCTGGGATCCCTTTCATCCTTCCTGGCATCCCACGGCCTGTGCGTTCGTCTTCTCGATGCCAACTTCTATTACAGGAACCGGGATCAGATCATCCGGGATATAGAAAAGGATGGTTGCCGGCACGTGGGGTTTTCGGTCATGCGCACTAATCTCGCGGAGACTCTCCGCACAGCACAGCAGTTGCGCAGAAGGAATCCGGACTTGCACATTACCTTCGGGGGCCACGAAGCGACGCATGGCTATCGCGAAATTCTCACATCCTGCCCCGCGGTCGATTCCGTCGTTCTTGGGGAAGGAGAGCACACCCTGCTCGAGCTGAGCCGGAGCCTCTCGAAGGCGCAGGATTGGCGACAGCTGCCCGGAATTGCCCGCGCGGATGGGAGCGGCAGCGTTGTAAGCAACGCCCCGAGAACATCGATAGGCGATCTGGACTCTCTTCCGTTCCCGGATCGTGGGCTTTATTCCTCCTACCTTCATCGGAGACGCGAGGCTGTCATTTACTCGAGCCGGGGCTGTTGCGGCACGTGCAGTTTCTGCGGTATTCATTCTTTCTACGGTCTCCACGGAGGTCGGCGGTGGCGAGCCCGAAGTGCGCGCCATGTAGTCGACGAGATCGCAGCGCTGGTTGATAGGTACGGCGTCAACAGCATTGACTTTGTCGACGACGATTTCGTCGGCCCGGGACAAAGAGGGCGTTCGCGGGCCTTCGAGATAGGCAGTGAGATCCTTTCCAGGGGGATTGGCGTTTCCTATTCCATACTCTGCCGGCCGGACAACATCGACGGAGAATTACTCCGCCATTTGAAGATGAGCGGCCTCTACCGGGTAGACATCGGTATCGAATCCTGGATCCCAAGGCAGCTTGCCCTGTACTGCAAACACACCACGCCCGAACGGAACTGGCGTGCAATCAGGGCCCTCGAAGATGTCGGGCTGGATTACACCATTTACTTGATTCCTTTCGATCCATACCTGACCGCAGGGGAGCTCCTTGCCACGTATAAAATGTGCCGCAGGGTGGGCTTGGAGCATATACCCGTCAGCAGTCTATGCAACCGGCTGCGCGTGACCCAGGATTCCTGCCTTCATATGACTCTGGCGCGGGACGAATCCCTAAACTGGGTGAGACCACAAGGGCTGGAGCGCAGGATTCTTTATGGCTTCCGTCATCAGGAGGGCGCAATCACCTTTTCATACGCGGAGAGAATCAGGGATCTCTATACAGGGTATATCGGCCCCCTTTTCGACTCCATCGCTGGCGATGAACTGCTGCCGGTGAGGCGTTTTCTGCTATCGGTGGACGTAGCAATCAGGCATCTGGTCATCGAAGGCTGCGAGGCCGGTCTCAGGCAGCTGTCCGCCGGCTCGATCTCAGCCGGCGTAGAATCGTTCGGTCGGCTGCTTGAAGGGCTGGAGTCGGACCTCCAGACTCTAACGCAAGAGTTTCAGAAAGCCCGTCAGGGAGAATACCAAGAAATAGCAGTGGCGATCGGGAGCCATGCGCTGCGTTTCCACGGAAGCACGGCCGCGATCCTGTAATCCTGTCAAAAAGATACTGACCGCATTTATGGACAAACGAACTTAGGGCTCGCGCAAAAATAAATTCACATTTTGCTGCCGGCTCGCAGGTCTGCCGGCAGGGTGCGCAAGATGCAAAGGCTTAGTGGAAGGATGAGTAATGAAAACCACGGACCAGAAGGTTGCGGGCCTGCGAGCCGCAGCCCATGGGGCGCGGCGGCGGGCGGGCATCTGCGGCGTGCCGCTCCTCGACGATGCACACCGGCATCGCCTGCGTCGCGGTGCCTTGCATCTGCCCGCCCGGCGCTCGCGCCAAAATGTGAACTTATTTTTGCGCGAACCCTTAGTTGGGACGTTCAATCAAGACCGGTGGTTCCTAATCGTGGGAGCCATTTGTTAACCAGTAATACAGGAGGCGATAGAAATGAAGAGCAAAAACAGACCAAAGGAACAGAAAAAGCCCAAGAAAAAGAAAACCCCGAAGGCAAAAGAGATCAGCAGCACCGAGGCTGAAAAGATTCGTGGCGGCCTTATCAGGATCAGAAAGCCCGTGCAATCTAAAATCGACTGCTGGTGATTAAAGATTTCCCGGCGCGAGCAAGACCCTGCCGATAGGGACTGCGGTCCAAAGCGCGGGATTTCGCTTCTCGTTCCGGGAACCAGTAATTCGGCAAACGGGCGCCAGTCCGTGTGGTCGATCCTCTATCCATAAGCCCGTGTCCAGAACGCGGGCTTATGGAAACGGGGACCAGTGAGTCGCCCATCACCATCGAGCTCTTCAAGCTCTGGTCGTTAGCCCGCATCCGCCGCCGCAGTAGAAAACTGGTGAGAAATGCGGGCTGGAGGACTCTCTTTCCACGGCACTCTGCCGCGGTGGGGCAATACCCATGAGGCATCTGTCATTTCTGTCCAGAGCGCCGCAGCTTCTAGGCATCGACGAGGCTCGATGGATGCGCCGCCGCCCGCCTCCAATTGCAAAACCTCGCCATATCTGCGATTCCTCGAAACTGGATTTGGCCATCTTCGAGGAGAGCGGCGCCTTCCTCATATTCGATATCCAGTCCTGCATTCTCATGCAGGGGGATGCGCTGGTCCGAGACATCCTCACTCTTGCGTCATCCACACCTCCAGAGCATTTGCCCGCAGTTCTCAGCCGTCGCTACCCCGGTAAAAGGGTTCGTGAGGCTTTCCGGGAATTGGAATTTTGCGTGGAACACGGCCTGCTCCATGCGAAGCGCTCATCAGACCGCAACGAGGACTTCAGCGGGAGGGTGGACGAAGAGTTGCCGCTAAATCTGTTATCTTTGGACATCAGCGGCAGCTGCAACCTCGCTTGCTCCTATTGTTTTGAAAAGCAAGACAAAACCCGCGTGAAGAGGATGATGACCGGGGACGTTGGGCGGGCTGCGGTGGACTGGTTCCTGGAACACTCGGGCGATCTGCCCTCTGTGACCATCCGGTTCTTCGGCGGCGAGCCGCTGTTAAACCTGTCCGGCATGGAATACGTGGCTTCTTATGCCACTGCGAGCGCCCGGAGAATCGAGAAGGAAGTTCGATTCGTGCTCTCAACCAACGGCACCCTCCTGAGCAGGCAGGCTTGTGAATTCATCGGGCGATACCGGGTGGGGACCTGCATCAGCGTGGACGGGCCCAAGGGACATCATGATGCGTATCGCTGCAGCCGCTCGGGACGAGGCTCATTCGCGCAGGTGGCGAGGGGGGTGCGCAATCTGCTGGCCATGAAGCCGATCAGCATTTGGGCGCAAGGGGTTGTTACCAGGCGCAGCTATGGCGATCTTAAAACACTGGCCCGCTTTTTCCGTGAAATGGGCTTCACCGGGGTGTATCTCGGTTTGGTCGATGGAAATGGCCGCTCGGCCGATTATTCTCTGTCCGCGGAAGACCTCCGCAGGCTGCATGCGGATTACGTGTCGGTGCTCGAATCGTGCATGGTTGAAGCACAGCCCTGCCGGTTCGACTTATCCGGGCACGAGAAGATCCTGCGAAGGCTTTATGAGGGCGAGAGGGCTTTCTATGGCTGTCCGACCTATGCCGGGGTGTGTATGTTTCATGTAGATCCCGAGGGAACGGTATATCCGTGCTACCGCCTCAGGAGTTCGAAGGATCTCGTTGGGTATGTGGCCGAAGGCATCCGGGAGGACCGGTTGCGGCGGACACAAAAGTCGTTCCTGGCAGAAAACGTCCTACAGAACAGATGCCGGCGGTGCTGGGCCAGGTTTCTCTGCGGGGGGATGTGTCCGGCCAGGGAGAGGAGACAGGCCCCAGAGCCGGATAGTTGTCCTCTCTGCGAACGAATGGAGCTGAATTTGAGGCTGTATGCACGCCTGTGGGCGAAGCATCGACCCTTGCTGGATTCGTCCTTCGGAGCGTCAAGCGATTGGGCAGAAGCCGGTCGCATGCCGGATTGAAAATGATCGTGCGGCCGAAAAACCAAGCGCGCCCGGAACACGATAATAATGGCTCCCAACTCTTGTCGTTCACTGAACGCGCGCATGCAAATCCTCAGGATGGTGAGTTCGGGTTGTAAGGAAGGTGCGGTGCGCTGTTAATGACGAACCTCAGAATCTTTTTGACCACGAAGTGCAATATGCGATGCGCCTATTGCAGGGTGCGGAATGACGGACGCACAATCGAATGGGCACGTCTCGAGCGCTATCTCCAGTCGAACCGAAGCTTGATGATCCGGGATGTGTCCCGCATCGACATTGTAGGCGGTGAACCTTGTCTCGAGTATGAGCTTCTGAGGCGGTTTGCCGTTATCGTGCGCGACAAAATCGGCTTCGAGGGCGGGATATCCCTTTTTACCAACGCGACCGTCTTGGAGACGCGACACATCGCCTTGTTTGATGAGTACCGGATGCGGATCACGGTAAGCCTTGACGGAATCAAAGAAGTCAACGACCACGAGAGGCGGGTCAAGAAGTTGAACCAGTCCGGGTTCGAGCGTGTCATGCGCACGATCGAACGGATGGATCGGGACAAGCTCCACATTCATGTCACCCTCACGAAAAGCAACTACTTAGGCCTGCCTGAATATTTTTCCTTTCTGTCGGGCTTGGGTGTGAAGAGTGTGGGTTTGTTTCCGGCAGATTACTGCTACTGGGCAAAGGATGAGGCCCAAAGTCTGGAGACGGTCCTCAGGAATTCACTGTTCGATTACCACCGACATCTGCGGTTTGCCGGTCTCGATTGGCTTCGGAGTATTCAACCCCCGCATCGTCCACCATGTGATCGAGTCTATCTGGGTGCGGATGGGGCTTTTATCTGTGCAAGTATTTCTCGACCCGCTCTCCGCAGGAGGCTCAAGAGTTCCGGATCGGATCGCTCGAAGAAGGCATCGATGACGCAAAGCGCCGACATCTCTACGAAGACCTCTGCCGCCCGATAGGGGTGTTTGAAAGACGTTTCCAGGAGCCGGAGGTGCGGCGTCTCCTCCCGTACATCTATTGTCCGCTCAATGCGCTGCTTTGCGCGAAGAGCGGAGCGGGCGCTTTCGAGCGGCGGTTCGAGCGCTATTACAATGTGATGTTGGCCTTTACGCGGCCCTTTATGGAACTGCTGGAAGCGGGGCAGCAAAAGTCCGTGCCCGCTCGACCTATCCGGTGTAATCCGTGAAATCCGTGGCTTCTGTTTTTCTTCTCAATATTTCAATCTCTGTCTGCTCAGCGTCTCGGCAGTGAGGTTCTTTTTGGAGGACGCCCGTCAGAAGGCCCAGATGCGCCGCCGCAGTAGAAAGCCGGTGAGGAATGCGGGCCAGGGCCGCAAGGTCCGCGGCCATCGCCGACAGGCCGCTCTCGGTCAGCCACTGTCGGGACAGCCGGTGCCGGACAAAATGAAACGGTTGGGTGAAGGGGGAAGGGCTGCTATAATAACGAGTTTCGGCCGGCGGAGGATGGTTCCCGCTGCCACCGATGCAATGATACGGGACCGAGGTAGACTATGAAAGAAGGCGTTCATCCCAAGTACCACAAGGTGCTGGTCAGCTGCGCGTGCGGCAACCAGTTTGAAACCCGCTCCACCAAGGCGGAGATCCGGCTGGAAATCTGCTCCGCGTGCCATCCCTTTTTCACCGGCCGCCAGAAACTGGTGGACACGGCGGGACGCATCGAGCGCTTCCAGAGAAGATACGGGCTGCAGTAAACGCGCGCGGCGCGGCGGAGCGGCAGGCCATGGCGAACAGGAATGCAGGGCCCGAGGACATCCTCGTTGGCGGCCAGGCGGTGATCGAAGGCGTAATGATGCGCACGCCGCACGCCTACGCCGTCTCGGTGCGCCGGGCCGACGGATCGCTGTCGGTGAAGAAGGAGCCCGTGCGCCGCTTGGCGCACATCTGGAAACCCCTGGCCTGGCCGGTCGTGCGCGGCTTCGCGGTGCTCCTGCAGTCGCTGGTGCTGGGCATCCGCTGCCTGAACTACTCGTTCCTGATGGCTGCGGCGGACGCGGACTCGGGCGCTGCGCCCGCACCCGGGCAAGAGCAAAAGACCGGGAAGGGGGATTACCTGCTGATCTTCCTTTCCATCGGTGCAGCCGCACTCATGGCGGTATTCCTGTTCATTCTGGCCCCGCTGTGGATCACCAGCGGGCTGAAGGCATATGTCGCCGCGGTCAACAACTGGTTTGTTTTTAACCTGGTCGACGGGTTGATCCGGGTTGTTTTCTTTCTGGCCTATATTCTGCTCATCGGCCACATCAAGGACATCCGCCGCGTTTTCCAGTACCACGGCGCGGAGCACATGGTGGTCTACACGTGGGAGGCGGGCGAGGAACTGACCGCGGCCAACGCGCGCGCCAAGTCGCCGCTTCATCCGCGCTGCGGGACCAGCTTCCTGCTGTTCGTGATGGTCGTGAGCATCGTGGTCTTCTCGCTGGCGAAGCTGTCGGCTTTCTGGGCCATCTTCCTGTCGCGCGTGCTGCTGATCCCGCTCATCGCCGGACTGTCCTACGAGTTGATCCGCCTTTCGGCCCCGCGCTGCCGCAGGGGATTCTTCCGGCTCGTCGTCTGGCCTGGACTGATGCTTCAGCGGATCACGACCAGGATACCAGCCGACGATCAGCTCGAGGTCGCCATCTTCGCTCTCCGGGAGGCGCTCGAGCTTGACGGCATCAGGGCGCGGGAAGCCCAGGTTGCCGCGTAATCCCTTGCGGCACGGATATGGGCGGAACGAATGTTCCAAGCTTTCAGCATTCAGCTATCAGCTGTCAGCTCTCTTATAATGGAACACCACCCGTTCTCTATTCAAGCAGGCTGGTTGCTGACAGCTGATTGCTGACAGCTTTGTTGTGATTCGACATAGACCAGCATAAATTTAGTGTCTTCCGGCACACAATGCGTGCCGCCAGACACTAAGGGACGGGAGCAATGATCGACAAACTCAGTGTTTTGGAACAGAAGTACGAAGAGCTGAACGCACAGCTGGCCGACCCCGGTGTGTTTGCGGACCCCTCTGCCTACCAGAAACATGCCAAGGCTCATCGGGAGCTGGGCGAGATAGTGGAAAAGTTCAGGGAATACAAAGAAGTGCTGCGCGGAATAGAAGAGACCCGCGCGCTCCTGGAATCGGAGAGTGACGAGGAGATGGTGCGGCTGGCCGAGGAGGAGCTCGATGCCCTGCTGGCGCGCGCGCAGGCCGGCGCGCAGGACCTGCAGATGCTTCTTATGCCCCGGGACCCGAACGACGAAAAGAACGTCCTCCTGGAAATCCGCGCCGGCACCGGCGGGAATGAAGCCACGCTCTTCGCCGCGGAACTGTTTCGGATGTACTGCAGGTTTGCGGAACGGTCGGGCTGGCGGGTGGAGGTCATGGACGAGCACGAATCGGAAGTCGGCGGCTACAAGGAAGTCATCGCCATGGTCGAGGGGGAGAAGGTCTACAGCAGGCTCAAGTACGAAAGCGGTGTTCACCGGGTCCAGCGGGTGCCGGTTACCGAAGCCAGCGGCCGCATTCACACGTCTGCGGTCACCGTGGCCATTCTGCCGGAAGCCGGCGAAGTCGAAATCGCCATCGATCCCAGAGACCTGCGCATCGATACGTTTTGCTCGTCGGGGCCCGGCGGCCAATCGGTCAACACCACTTACTCCGCCGTGAGGATTACTCACATTCCGACCGGCCTCGTGGTCTCCTGCCAGGATGAAAAGTCGCAGATCAAGAACAAGGCCAAGGCGTTGCGTGTGCTGCGGTCCCGCCTGTACGACATTGCTCTTCAGGAACAGCAGAAGGCGATCGCCGCCGACCGGCGCAGCCAGGTGGGAACGGGCGATCGCAGCGAGAAAATACGCACCTACAATTTCCCGCAAAACCGGGTCACAGACCATCGGATCGGCTTCACTCTCTATAACCTGATCGACATTGTGGACGGCAACCTCGGTCAGGTGATCGATCCGCTGGCGACACACTATCAGGCCGAAAGACTGAAACAGGCGGTATAGGCGCTCGCGATTCAGGCATCAGCCCGCTCTCATGTCACCCAAGACCGGGACGGACAACTCAGGCGAAACAGTGAAGAGCACGATGGCCTGGGCCGTGCAGTTCCTCGCGGAAAAGCGGGCGGATGCGCCCCGGCTCACGGCCGAACTGCTGCTGGCGTACGTCCTTGGATGGGAGCGGATCCGGGTTATCAGCCATCCGGAGGAGTCCCTGGCGCCGGCGTTCGTCCGGGAATTCCGCCATCTGGTTCAGCGAAGGGCCCTCGGTGAACCGCTGCAGTACCTGACGGGTGAACGCGAGTTCTACGGCCTTTCCTTCCATGTGACGCCGGCGGTCCTGATCCCGCGACCGGAGACCGAGATTCTGGTCGAGCAGGCGGTGGAATCGGCGCACAGCCTGTGGAAGGGTGGCGCGATCAGCTTCGTCGATGTCGGCACCGGCTCCGGCTGCATCGCCATCGCTTTTGCCGTGAACGTGCCGCAGGCGCGCGGATGGGCGGTCGATCTCTCGGCGGAGGCACTGACCGTTGCGCGTTCCAACGCAAAGCGGCATGATGTGGCCGCGCGCGTCGAACTTGTCAGGGGAGATCTGCTGGACTGGGTTGCACCGCAGCGCAGGTTTGGGCTTATTCTGGCAAATGCGCCCTACGTGGCGCGCCGGGAGGCTTCCGCTCTTTCTGCTGCGGTGCTCGATCATGAGCCCGGGCTGGCGCTGTTCGGAGGGGAATCCGGACTCGAGATATACGCGCGCCTGATCCCGCGGGCTGCGCGCTGCCTGTCGGAGGGAGGGCGGCTGCTGCTGGAGATCGGGGCTGGACAAGCGGACGCCGTGCGGAGCATGCTGGGGGAGGCCGGCCTGGGCGTGGAGCAGATTGCCGGAGACCTGCAGGGGATTCCGCGCTGCATTGTTGCGGCGTTGGAGGGAGAGCTTTAGCCGATGGACAAGATCCGGGTGATGGGGGGCGTCGCGCTGAAGGGCCGCGTCGAAATCTCGGGAGCGAAGAACGCGGCCCTGCCGCTGATGGCGGCCTCGCTGCTGACGTCGCAGCCGCTTCACCTCTCCAACCTCCCGTGTGTGCGCGATATCCTCACGATCCGCCGCCTGCTCTCCGAGATGGGAGTGCAGTGCCGGCTGAACGAGTCCGGCGAGGCCATCCTCCAGGCATCCCGGCTCTCGTCCTGGGAGGCCCCTTACGATCTGGTCAAGACCATGCGCGCGTCCATCCTGGTGCTGGGTCCGCTGGTGGCGAGAGCAGGCCGTGCGCGCGTTTCCCTCCCTGGGGGCTGTGCCATCGGCGCGCGACCCGTCAACCTCCACCTCGCGGGGCTCGAGAAGATGGGCGCCCGGTGCGAGGTTGTGCACGGATATGTGGAAGCGAAGGCCGACCGGCTGCGCGGCGCCAGGATTTTCATGGACACCGTCACGGTCACCGGCACCGAAAATCTGATGATGGCCGCCGCCCTGGCACGCGGCGAGACCATCCTGGACAATGCCGCCTGCGAACCGGAAATCGGGGACCTGGCGGACCTGCTCCGCAGCATGGGGGCGCACATCGAAGGGGACGGCACGCGGACAATTCGGATCCAGGGCGTGGATGAGCTGCGCGGCTGCGAGCATCGGGTCATACCGGACAGAATTGAAGCGGGCACATTTGCGGTCGCAGCGGCCATCACACGCGGGCAGGTGGAGATCGCAGGCTGCCGGCCCGATCAAATGACCGCCACCCTCGGACAGCTGGAGCAGAGCGGCGCGCGCATCGAGGTCATGGGAGGCGACAGCGTCCGCGTGTCGGGCACGGGTCCCATCGTCTCGGCCGATGTGACCACGTGTCCCTATCCGGGGTTTGCGACCGATATGCAGGCCCAATACATGGCGCTGATGACGCAGGGCGACGGCGTGGCCGTCATCACCGAGACGATTTTCG
>Ga0299915_10002153_pt1 | contig 14393 bp, 14 predicted proteins | sample RVTome_13_FD_200263 | JGI IMG/M metagenome (GOLD analysis project Ga0299915, IMG submission 200263) | Soil microbial communities from uranium-contaminated site in the Upper Colorado River Basin, Wyoming, United States - RVT92D227 (version 2) ...
TTCCCCCAAAGGGCAAGAAACGTTAAAGCTGTTGCTCTATCGTACTGAGCTACTCGCCCACAGCACCAAACGGCGAATGGATAGTAGAAGGCACAATAGACAAAGAACGAGCCAAACAACTCCTCGCAGCAGACTTCACATATCAACTAACAACACCAGACGGAACAATGCTATTCAGAAAACCAAAATAGACACAAATCCACCTTTTTTTAGCGCGCGCTGTGCTCAGTAATAATACTTTATCGTAACGGTTTCTGTTGCCCCGTTGACTGTGTTATTGTTGCCAATTTGCACTTGTACCTGTCCTGCTGGCAAAACAGGGAATTGCGCTCCACCACCTGCAATTGTAACAATTTCCTGATCAAAATCCACGTATGAATGATACGTTAGCCGAACGTGGATACTAGAAGCGTTTGATGTGTGAATCAAAACTCCAACGTACCCTGCGTAAAATGCAGGGAAAGTCCACGAAGTGTATGTGCCTGCCGCTTGGCTTATCGTTTTATTATCGATCCAAACCGCTTCTTCCCGAAGCAAGAGAAGATTTTCGAATCTAGAATTCTCTTCAGCCAAGGAAGCATAATCTTCATCTGTGTGATGATGGTCATCGACATAACGGACATAGATACCTGACGTGAATAACACTCCGATAACACCAACTGCGATGATGACCAAAACTATTCTTGTTGCAACACTTCTTCTGACCATTCTCTCCGGCGCGCTGAGAAGTTGTGTTTTTCCTTGTTCCTCTGTTTTTGTTCCAGACTCCATCATGAACCATCCAATCAATATGAAGACAACGCTTCCCACAATTGGTGGAACAAATGTCTTCCAATAGATATCAAGTTGAGCTGGTTGATCAAACATGATTATGAACCATAGCAACCCAAAGAGAATTACTGAGGCTAGCCCCACTATAAGGAGACCAAACCAAAACACGGAAGTCTTCTTGCCCTTGAACATGGTAATCACAAATGGCTTAGATGACGAGACAATTTAAGGTTACCTAGCGCGTGCGTTGCCTTCATATCGCGCTCGCATAAAGCTCGCGCTCCTGCACGCGCACTGAAAACAACTCTTAATATCGCGCGCGCTTAAACCCACTTCTCAAGAACCCGAAAACCTTCAAAGCCGAATAGACTACTGCTACTATCAGCCCTGCGACCGATATGTACAAACCCGTCCATCCGTAGTGGAAGTACGGTTTCTCGAAGCTTTGCTCGACTAAGTCTGTTTCTAACGTTGCATTCAAATCGGTTGACGCAACGTTCCTGATCTCCACCGAGTAGAGCCCGCGCGTAGCATTGTAGTCGTACGCCGTAATAACGTCCATTCCAACTGCTCCATCAATCTCATAAGTCTCATTGTGCCCGTCAGGATAAATGGTAGTGGTCCAAACGTACATGCTCTGATTACGAGGCTCAGGATACAGGGTTACGTAAAAAGTGATGCCGTTCCAAGCCGTCTGGGTCCTGAACAGCGGGTCAACTGCCATGTAAAGCGTGTCGTTGTTGAAATCCTCCGTTGAGTTGTACTCCCATAAGTAGTAAATCATGAACTTCGACACACGAGTTTCGTTCGGAGGAATAAGAACTGGAACATTCCCTTTGATCGTCCAACGTGGGTAATCGGTCGAGGTGAAGTCGATAAAGTACACGCTCGCCACAAGGAGCGCACCGATCAGGACGAATACGTATATGCTTAAAACAATGCTAGCCGATCTTGAAACCTTACTCAAAACCGTCCGTCTGGATTCTTCAGATTCTAACTGTTCTGCTTTCTCCTTGTCCTCTGCCCTAATTGGTCTTTTCACTGCCATTCGCGGTGTATACGAAGAATACAACAAAACTCCCGTCTTCAAGTAGCGTTCGTGAAAATAAAAACTTTTCCATAGGAGTGACAAACGAGCCCGCACTGATTGACGCGTGCGCGCTCTCAACGTAAATTTGGCACGAACTACACAAGCGCTAACCAAACGGCGCAATAATACATGCAAAACAACAAAATAACGCTAAAATGAAATAGAAGCGCCGCGAAACCCAAAAAATTGCTAATTAGGGATGACCTCCTCTATCTCGGCAAAGGATAAAAAACAAGTGAAAAAGATCCTAGGGCTTCTTTTTCATCTCATGGCTTATCCACCAGATGACTCCTATAGCTATAGGAATTCCGAAGATGACTAGAATCCAGATTAGTATCAAAAGCATAGAATACACGAGATAGTCAAATGTCCAAGCGGCAAAAGCAACATTCCAGTTTCCATCAATGAAAACCTTGATGCAGAACGCAACAAAAAACAATAGCGATACTGCGCCTCCTCCTCCGCTTGTCGCACGTGAGCGCTTGCCAAAGAAATGATATTCCTTCTTTTCATCACTAGGTAATCTTCTCCACCATAGCCAACCTGCCACCGCTGCTAAAATTACAGGAACTCCGATTAAGAGAAGTTCCCAGAAAATCGCAAGTAAAATAAACGTCACTAAATGTCCCATTGTCCATAGACCCAAAGCCGTTGGCACCATAGCTGTTGATTGAGCATTGCCTACGAACCACAAAAAGACATAAATTGCACCGACCGATGCCAAAATAACTGCCACTACAAATAAAGCAACCATGTTCAAATGCTTTCGCAGGAATTTCTTCCAGCCCTCGGAACCATTTTCTGACCCGGTTTCCGTCATCATAAATTTCCTCTTTCTCTTAAAACTACAGCAATAGTGGTACCTGACATTTGTTTTACCATATATAACAATTTGTATTGCGCGCTAAGAAAGTCTATCTTCTTCTTTCACTCTGAAGTGAAAAATGACCGCAGACGAAACTAGGCACGCCCCAACGATTAAGAGAAAAACGTCCCACCCATTATAGGCCAGCACGCGCGCGCGAACCGTGCCCCCCCCCACGCAACGTAAATCTCGCCACTAAGCAGTATTATGCCAAATATCAAAAGTAGATTTCGGAGCATTCGCCAGTCTTGAATCTCCATGTCACCCAGATTATTATGACCAAGGTAATAAGGATTTCACCTGCCAACACATCCGCCGTGAACCTGACGTCAGAAAAGAAAGGGTGTACGTTCCCGTTCTAGTGCAATGCTGTTAGCGCATGCGCCCCACGAAGTCATGCTTATCCATCATTTCGCGCTCGCTTCATGTTGTTCAAATACTTGAACAGACTGTTCAAAAGCATTGTCTTAAATCTTGCTACTCCTTGAAGCATTCAGGCGACTAAACATGAACGGAAAAGGAAAAATCATAACATACGCCACAGCAGGAGTCCTCATCTCTCTCGTGGTCATCGCGGCTTTGTTCTTCTCTGGAGTACAATTCCCTGGATTCAATAGCACACGCACAGGAACACTCATGGTCCTCGTTACAGATGCTCCCGTGAACCTCACGCATCTCAACGTGACAATCGACAGCTTCTCCCTCCTTGGCAACGACAACGAAACAATTCTACCTTTCAGCGGCAACAGAAGCGAAATAAGCTTTGATCTACTCGCCTTGCAGAACGTCACCGAAACAATCACCAACACGCAAGTACCCGCTGGAAACTATACCAAGATGAGAATGACCGTGAAGCAGGCCAACGCCACGTTTCAAGATGGCAGCTGGATGGACCTTCAAGTCCCACCAGGGAAAATAGACATCATAGCCCACTTCGAGATCAATGACGGTAGCACGACAGTAATATTGATCGACATGCAAGCCGACTGGGTAGCGATCAGTGAAAGCGGCAACCTTAGACCAGTACTCAAAGTTGTGTCCATAACAACAACAGGCTAGAAGTGTTCGTCATGGTATTGACCATGAAGCGGGCACTGCAGGCACATCCGAGAACACCAAGTCGTCCAAACCCATATTTTTCCATTTTTTTATTCGTAACATCCAAAGTTCAGCGCTTGAACCAAATGAGACAGCAGCATGAAATTCGAAATTAGAAAGGCGCTGAAAAAAGCGGGATACAGCGATAAAGTCATAAGAGAAATCAAGAAATTTTACGAGATGCCAAGCAAGAACTGATCTTGCCGCGTTCAGATTTCGACTTAATGCCCCTCCTCTGCGGAAAACTTAAACTGTATACACACATCAACGTTAATTGCCACCTAGCGGGGGTTCCCGAGCCAGGTCTAAATAGGCAAAAAGAGGGCCAGACAAAAGCCTAAGACAAGGGGGAGGACTTAAGATCCTCTGGCGAAGGCCTTCGTGGGTTCAAGTCCCACCCCCCGCACCTTTATAAGTAAATTGACGGGGGGTGGTAAATGGCGACGTTTTTGGTTTGCCTTGTTACTTTCTTTTCCTGAACACTTTGTGACCTTGGAAGTCGCAGACAAACTCCCCGTCTTCGATTAGTTTGCAGACTTCATTTTCGGTTTTGGCGACTCTTGAGATAAAGTCGACGGCGCCTTGGAACAAGGCTTCCTCGAGCGCGCGCGCCGCAGGCAGAAAAAGGAGATTGTGCTGGCGAAATCTCCAAGCGCGCGCTACACTAGCCATAGTCATCGCGCACTTAGCGTAAACAAAGCCCTAATGTAATCTAACCGAGCGAACAATCTTGTAAGCGTATTTTGCCACTAATGGTATGATTCCTAATAACGCACCGCCAAATCTGTCTTCTATTATGGGATAAAGAGACCTCAAATTGGCTGAACTCCACACTATGTAAGTGTCAAAATCATTTGACGGTGGCGGCGCAGTCCTGAACCACGGTTTTAACGGAATTTCGAGCGAATGAGTGGTAGGAATACTAATCTCCCAACGGCTATGTTCTGTCCAAGACCCTTTTGTCGTCAATCCTTGTTCAGCAAGGTCCGCCAGGTGAGGAGTCGCATAGTAAAGGTTGTCCGCTACTCCATAGGCTATCAGATAGACAATCGCAAACACTTCTGGAACGTAGCTGACTAGCTTGCGAAGCTTTTTCCTGCGTCTTTTCTCCAAGTCTCTGAGCCAAAACTGCAATTTCACCTGCAACTATTTAATTCTACACAATAGAACAGAAGGCGCCCTTTTCGACCTCGTTTGGTTTTTCATATTCCTTTACACCCACTTCTTCTTTCGTCCTCGTTTTGTCATCTGAGACTTTTCAAGGTCTTCATACCAACTATTGGCGTATGTCCTGAGCGCGCGCCAGTTTCTCTTCAGCACTTTCGACATATTGTTTGCAAGTCAGTTTTTGGTTTTGCGGAAAATTTAAACCTGAACCACTTCTATCCGCTTAGTGGTGATGCTAATTGCTTGAAGGCAAGAATGTGAATCTGAGGATTATGGAGAAAGAGGATTTGCCACTTTTTGCAGAATGGTTAAACAAGCCCGAAGTTTTTGGTGAATACAATCCTCTACATCAAATGTCCAGAACAGAAGTTGAAAAAATCTCTGAGAACTACCATGAAGAGAAGTTGTTCATAATAGAGAAAAAGGACGGTAGCAGAATCGGTTTCATAGCTCATTTTTATGTTCTACACGTTGCAGGTAGACAGCTAGAAATCGGCTACAGTTTGTTGCCAAATGAGAGGGGGAAAGGATACTGCTCTGAAGCTATCAAGATTATGGCGGACTACTTGTTCCTCTCTAAAGACACAGGACGTATTCAGGCTCAGACTGACCCAAGAAACATAGCCTCTCAGAAAGTCCTAGAAAAGGCTGGGTTCAAGAATGAAGGAACACTTCGCAAAAGCTTTTTCATGAGAGGAGAATGGAGAGACGCCTACATCTACAGTATCCTCAGAGAAGAATGGAAAGAACCAAAGATACTGACAAAAACCATTTGAAACAAGCCAGTTTTTGGTTTTGCGGAAAAGTTGTAGCCGAACCGAAGTAGACTACGCTATTTGGTGTCAAGAATGGATGATTTGACGGAGATTTCTGCAATGGTGGCAGCAGCTGGTGTGCTGGTTGGAGTCATCTATTATATTTTGGATATTCGTAATCAAGCCAAGAAAAGACAGACAGATTTGACTATGAGAATGTACACGAGCTGGGTCAGCGAAGAAATGACTAAACCATTTTTGAAAGTGTGGAACCTTGAATTCACAGACTACAATGACTTCAAGAAGAAGTACGGCACATACCTTTCTGACAACCCTGAAAACGCAGCACTTCTATCTGTAATAAACAGTTTCACAATCGTAGGCTTGCTTCTCCAAAAGAAACTTGTAGACCCTGAAATTTTGAGCCATCTCCCCGTCTCCATGACGTGGAACAAAGTGAAACCAATTGTAGAGGGAGTTAGAAGAGAAACCAACGACCAAAATTGGTATGAAGAGTTCGAATATCTCTACAATGAAGTGAAGAAAAGAGAGCAGAAGCTTCAGCAATCAAAAGCCTAAACCTTCGAAGGTTTCAGAAGGTCCGTACAGCGCGCCAGTCGCGAAACGACCTTTCATGAAAATGGAGAGACCTGAGTGGAAAATGAAGGCTTTCTTATGCTACTCGTCGCCATAGGTGCAGAGTGCAAAAGCCATTTTTGACGATTCTTCTTTCCACTTTACCTTCTCGTCTTGCTTGCACAAGAAAAGCACGTGTCGAACCTATGCTAAACCGTGAACTTTTGGAAATGGTCCTCACGTCAAGCCATGAACCCAAAGGCAGTTTCTCAATTGCCTTCTCGGCTCTTGCGGTGTTACTAGGTCTAGTCATGGACATTCAACCCATCAGATATTTGCCAAAATGTTTTCCAGATGCTAGGAGTGTTCTAGAGGATTTTTCCCAACACGCACTCCACAAGGCAGGTTGAAAAAAAGAAAAAGGAAGAAGTTCGACGGCGTCAGTGCGAGTCTCCTACAGGAGTTTGTGGGCTTCCTCTCTTGTGACAGCCACCATCGTCTCGGTGGCTACAATGTCTGATACTTCGATGGATAATTCCATGGCTACTTTCTCATTGGGAGCTTCAAATATGACAACAGTGTCATAACGCCCAAGAGTCCAGTAGAACCCCAGAATCTTGTTCCCATGTTCTTTGAATTCCTCCATTATCTTGGTGACGCTGGCAGTCATTTCCTTAGTCGGCTTCTTCCTTAGTTTGCCAAAACTTACGAAAATCATTTCACCATCTCGTTTTGTCATAGATTTGACCAAGGTGTATTTTCTCTTAAGTCTTTGTGACTGTTGAACAACAGCAACAGAACGAGCGCGCTAGTGGTTTGGGATAAGCTTTAGGCGCAACCTAAACAAAGAGAAAAAAGGGGATTGTGCGGGAGACAGTGGCGACATCGCCACCTAGCGCAGGGTTCATGGCGATACTCGGTTCAATTTCAAGTAGGGTTTGGTGGCAATCCCTTAGCGCGGGTTACGGTCTCCGTAAAGTATCCCCTGATTCCCAAAGTTCAATTGTTCCAACGCACGGAACATATACCTTGTCAAATTCATCGGGATTACTAATCGTCCGCATGGCTGCGAAGGCACGGATGCGAGTTTGTGGGAAAACTTCTGCCAACCGATTCGCAGCGCCGAGAAGAGTTGCGCCACGCGTTACTACATCATCGACCAACAAAATCTCAGCTGGTCTGGAGAGACGCTCTTGGACAGTCATTGACTCATAGTGTTCAAGGGTAGTTGGTCTCTCATTTGGCATGCTTAATGCAGCCTTGCGAACAGGTTTATCCCGAATAAGGTACGGGGCAACCTCTTTTCCGAGCCCCATTCCGACTAGAGCGGCTGCAATTCGCAGCGGTACCCATAGCGTGTTTGGTTGCATCAAAGAACTCTTTGGAGTGGGAACTAAAGTTGTGTTAGGTTGGAAAAATGAAGCAAATTGGAGCGTCGTTCTATTCTGTTGTATTGTCTGCGCTACCCATTGTGACATTAGAATTGGTGGGTCTCCCACAAATCCGTCCTTCTTGAGCGCATACATAACATCCCTAGAGTGCCGTATTCCAGGCGAGTCCCCCCGAGGCGCATATGATAAAAGCGAACCAAACTCAAGTCGAGGTAAATTCATGGCTCATGTAGCTACCTCGAGAATTCTTTCGCGGAAGGGTAAAACATCCAGCACTTCTTCTGGGTCTGTGAGTTCCATCGCACCATACATTGCCATTTTCTTTGGCCAACTCAATGAAGAGTTATTCATAGTGGAACTCCATATGAAGAGCGGTCGTCCGAGCCTGAGAGCCTCCCATCCTTGGTGCAGAGAACCGCTGGCATCCCCAGCCTCAACAATGATTGAGGCGTTAGAGATTAGTGCCATTGTTCGATTCCGAAGAACGAAATTTTTCGGCTGAATTGGATACCCAATTGGAAATTGGGAAATGGCCAGGTGATTGTGCATGATTACATCTTGAAGTTGGAAGTTTTCTTTCGGGTAAACGCGGTCTAGAGGCGTTCCAAGAACCGCGATGGTACGTCCTCCCTCTTCAATCGTGGCTTTGTGTGCCGAAGTGTCAATTCCCTCAGCAAGCCCACTAACAATTATTACTCCACGTCTTGCCAGGGTTCTTGCGATGTCACTAGCCGCTTTAAGACCTTCCGAAGAAGCTTTTCGCGAGCCTATTACTGCAGACCTTGGACTTGGCAGCGGAATCGATAGCTTCCCTGCAATATAGAGTTCCTTCGGAGCATATTTTTTTTCCACATCATTCAGCGGACCTAGAAGTTCTTCGAGGGTGCAAGTGTAAGTTTTTGTCCCGCTTGACGCCAACATCGCTCTTTCCTCAGAAAACACAGCAAACAAATAGTCTTTCACAGAATGTTATAATACTATCGGTAGCGCTCGCTGGAAACAGAAAAAAAGAGGGAGTTGCGGGAGACGTCGCCACTGAGATGAGGGTTCAAGTCCCACCCCCCGCACTACTATGGCAAAAAAGGCGGGGGGTTTGTCCACGGATGGCGATTCTAACATTTTTGCTTCTCATATCCTGGGTTCAAATCCCAGTCTTCTAAAGAGGTTGACGACGTCGGCGACTTCCAAAGTCAGGAACTATGACGTAAAGGAGAAAGACTCCGACTCCCTCATCGAAGGCTGAAGAAACACGCGCTGAAAGTCAACGAAGGAGTTACTTTGATTTCCAGAAAGCTGCTGTCGTGAAGTGAACACAGCAGGATTCGCAGTCCCCTTCCACGCACATTCTCCATCGGGTACTTCTTTTCACTTTTGTTTCAGTTGCGCACTTTGGGCATTTCGCAAAGAGTTGGGTCATGTGAATGTTTTTGTTGGCTCCATTATTTAAGGGATTTTGAATCGAACAACTGACAGAAGAAGTTTGAGGTTTATGCCAAACCATAAAGCGACAATGAGAAGTTCTAAAAGAAAAGCGCGTGCTATTATTTTATTATTGATTGTACTCTGCCGACTTTGCCGTCTACCAGTCGTACCTTGATTCCGTGGGGGTGAGTTGAGCTGTTGGTGAGGATATTCTTGACGATACCCTCGGTTAATTTGCCGTTCCGTTGGTCCTGCTTCAAGACGATTTTTACGCGGATACCAGGATTGATCTGGCTCCTCTCCTGATTTGGTTGCATTTCCAATAATGGGTGCTTCGCGGCTTATAGTGTATTCGCACTGCTCATCCAAAACGATGAATTGGTGCCTAGGGCAAAGCTTGAACGTGCACGGCGGACGTTTTCCTCACACGATAAAAGGCATTAAAACTATCATCATTAGAACAAAAACCACAGCAGCAGTCACTGCTATAGTTATCGCAGAAATCAACCTCTCGTGCTCGGTTTACGTTGAAGGCAGCACTCAACCTGAATGGAATAGCGCGCGTGCACAGAATCGCTCGATTTGATAACAAAAAATAGAAGAGCAAACAACCCAAATATAGCATGTTTGAATCCTCGGTGATTGTGTTTGGCGTTGGACTGCTATTTTTCTGGGAACGAGATTCTAGTCGACGCCGCAGGATGGGGCGACCTATTGTTAGGTGTGGTAGTGGGAGCGCTTAAACCTCCAAACCCAATGCTCATGGAACGCAGAATCCCAATCTCGTCCTTTCAGCCGCCAGAATTCCAGAACAAGAAATACTTGGATGACGCTGTGAAAATTACCGACGAGATAATCCAGGTAATGCAGCCCGAAGTCGGAAGTAGTTTCAAAGTCTGTTCAGAATACGTTCTGTCCAGCGCTCGGAAACACCTGCAAAACAGAGGGTTCAACGTTCAAACGGTAGAAAACACAGGCGAGCTTAAGGAAATGGTTGAGAGAAGTTACGTAAGATGGTGCGTTGAAGAAGGAGTCTCAGAAGAAATGCTCAGAGATAAGAGACGCTTCTGGACGTTACTGGAGTGGGTTGCTGAAAGACCCAACATAAGAGAAAGCCTTGTTAAGACGGGATGGACAAGCTGGGAACGAAAATGGCGAGAAGAGATATACAAAAAGCCTCCAAGATTACGAGACTAAGTCCTGGCGCGCGCTGAGTGCAAGTAAGTGTACGAGCTAGAGAGTGGATGGTTGATAATGTAGTTGGGTTTGGGTTTAGGGGCAAAGTTTTATCCCACGCACACAGTTCAATCTTATATCTGTTGAATCGCAATTATAGTTATGAGGTTATGAGGTCTGCTGCATGGTAGTCATTGAAAAGAAATGTTCAATTTGCGGAAGAGTCTTTACGACGTTAGATAACAAAAGTAAATATTGCAGTACCCGTTGCGCTGGAAAAGCCAACAAGAATAAATAAAGGCGTCTCAAAAAAACCACCATTCTCCGATAAATTTCTGAGAAGAAATAGCCATAATTGCCTATAGCAGCATAAAGCAGTCCGTCCTTGGGTAGCGAGCTTTAACTCGACGGTTTCTCATAAGACTTAGCTGGTGAAAGTCGAAATAATCATGACGCCTATGATGATATCACGTCAGTATGAAGGGATTTAAGTTCGGTTCTTTTTTCCCAAGATGATTTGACATTAAATTGATTCTGAGGCGCCACAACACTATAGCGCGCGCCTTACGGAACCGCGAGCGCGATGGGAAGCTGTGGTACAATAGGCATCATTTCTACTTCATTGCTTCTTTCTTCTTTTTTCTTCTTTCATCCTTTCTCTCTTTCTTTTGGTTGTCATCGCATCACGTTCTATTTACCATATATCTCTAACAATTTCGTAGACTTGTTGTAAAGAATATCTATTTCTATCTTTCCTTAGAACAAGGTATAGGGGGTAGTATACGAATCGAGCATACGCCCTTTCAGGTGCAGACAAAAGGACAACGCTTTAGAATGCGTAACGCTTCTACTGCCAGTCAAGGTTGATGCGGTTTTGTCAAGAAAAGAAAAGAAAGCTGCAGGTTTAGAGCAGCATAAAAAACTACAGAGAGAGAAAGAACTGAAAAGAAAAGAGAAAAAACAGGTTTCGCTTCCTGCAAAACATTCGAAAGGTACGAAATAGTTGTGTTTGGGATAAAACTTTACCCCAAAATCCAAACAAAGAGAAAAGAGGGGATTGTGCGGGAGACGTCGCCACTCGCCATAGGGTTCGAGTCCCACCCCCCGCACTACACGTTGAAAAAGGCACTTGAGACGGTTACGAAGGTTGATGACTTTTCGATAGTGGTCCGGAGAGTCTGCGCAGGTCTCTTTCAGCATCTTCTTGCTTCGGTGCCAAAATTCTAAGCGACTTGTTCATTTCTTTCTTACCGTATTTTACTGACACGCATCCTTGTTTTTTGTCTGAGTAGTAAGCTGTAAGCATGGCCGCCTTCTCGATTGCTTTCCTCGTCTTGGGTCCTTGGAGTAACGTGACTGGGCTTCCAGTGTCTTGGGCTTCAAAGCAATAATCGCCAGATGTTTTCAGTTTAGACAAGAGGTTATTCTCAGCTTCGTTCCTGCCTACTATGATTTTGTTCTCTCCATACCTGAAGTGCCGTCCGATCTTCAGTAGCTGCACGTCTTTTAGAGAGATTCTTTTCTTGTGGTCGAACAGGTCCTTGAGTTTGCTTGCGAATTCCCTGTAGGTCAGCAAGCAGCCCCCGCTTGGGCAAGAATAATCGGTTACGCTCAGTTCCCGGGCAAGCCTCAACTGCGTCTTCCTTGCTCTTCCTTCGATTTCGAGAAACTTATCTCGTCTAATCAATCCTTTTTTCTCAGCTTCAGTCGGGGGCAATAGTTTTGCAGAAAGGGGACGCACTATCTTGCCTTTTAGCCTTGCTTTTTCTTCTATGATACCCAAGGTGTGCAATTGTTGGGACATCGGTCTCTGCCCTAAGACTTCACCCGTGAAAATAAACGATGCGCCCGTTTCTTTCGCGTATTTCTTGGCTTTCTTCAGCATGAAGATTCTGCAGTCAATGCAGGGATTCATGTTTTTGCCGTAGCCAAATCGCGGTTTCCTCACAATCTTCAGGTATTCTTCGCCCACGCTAATCGTTTTCAATGGTACGTGAAGATTCTTCGCTACCTGCGCCGCGCCACAGCCGCCTTTTCCACAGAGACAGAATGGGCTCACAAAATTGAGTGCCTCAACATCCAAACCCTGATCCAGAATCAGCTTCACGGCTAGCGAACTGTCCAGCCCACCAGAAAGAAGACCCAGAGCCCTTGGCTTTCTGCCCTCTGAAACCATGTCCTTCACGTTTTTGACGTGTTAAGACTTCATTTCGTCTTATTAATCGGTTGCCTATGAGAACCCTCTCTTGCGTGCTTGAATGTCGTTGGTCAAAACCAAATATCTAAGTTGATCAATATGGATTTGAGGGACTATGTTGCCGGAATGGATTGTTGAAAAAGTAGTCCACTTCGGACCTGGAGACCTGGTGAAGAACGGGCTACCACACTTTGGCTTCCACGACAGAACCGGAAAACATTATGCCATATTCCATCAAAAGCACTTTCTGGGTCTAATGGGGGAAGATGATCGCCTCGAGTGGACAGTTGCTGCTCATCAAGTTTTCCAAGGAACGCCCAACATCGTTGCGAAGTTGAACTATCCCATGTACGTAGACAATCTGAGCGACAAGACCCTTTTGGTTTCAAACTTTGGTGACGCCCGCATCTACCATATTGACGTTAGAAAAATGAAAGCCGAATTGTTCGTTGAAGGTTCTAAGATAGGGATGAAAGACGCTGGGAACTGCGTGGTGGACGACGAAGGCTCCTTCTGGGTGAACGAGGTTGAAGGCTGCAGGATTTGGAAGTTTGACAGCAAAGGCAATCCGGTATTGACACTTGGCGACGGGACACCCGGCTTCCAACAAGGCACAGTGAATTTTGGCGAAGCGAAATTCAGCTGGATCTACGACATAAGAAGAGGACCAGACGGCAACATCTACATGTTAGACAGCAGGAATTTCGCGGTAAGGCTGATTGACCTAAAAAACCGTAAAGTCAAGACGATAACAGGAACCGGAAAACCCGGCTACGAAGGAGACGGCGGAAACGCCCTGACCGCAACCTTCGGTAGCGATCCTACTGCGCGATTCGACGGACCCATATCATTGTCGCTCGACGAGGAAGGAAACATCTTCGTAGGCGACCGGCAGAATCACGTCGTTCGAATGATTCAAAAGAAGTCGCATACCATAACAACTATTGCGGGAAATCACCATAGCGTCAAGGGCAAGGACAACAACCTGGAAGAGCAAGATCCACTTAGGCTCAATTTGCCCGAAATAAGCAGCATGGATTATTACGATGGACACTTGTTTGTTCCCACCGACCTCTCACCAGAGACGGGCGACTTAGCAGTGCTCAGAAAGACAAAGTATTAGTTGTTACACAGACCCCAGTACCCTTCTTTCGTGGATTTCTCAAGAAAGAATTCTGATGAGCGCGGAAGAACACAAGAGTCTCCATTGGAAGACACGCGCTGTTACTGGCAAAGGTTTATAGAAGCTTTCTGCTTCTGCTCAAGAAGAAAATGCCAATCCAAGTAATAGAATTCGCCGAAGGATACCTGTCAACTGTCGTCCAATTGCTGAATGATGAGTACAGGGACTCACGCGAGTTCATCCCTTTTGACGAAGAAAGAGTCCTATCGCAAATCCGCAGGCGCCATCTGAAGATACTGGTGGCAGAAGAAAACGGCAGAGTGCTGGGCCTCGTTGCAACTCATTCTCATGAAAACGCGGAGGAAGACGTAACGTGGCTTACGGCACGCAAGGGAATCGACCAAAAGATCGTTGAAAATACGCTCATGGGCGAGCTTGAAAAGAAAGCAGACATCAACACCTTATCGATGATGGTTGATGAAAAAAGTCCCAGAATACCCGACTGGATCAATCGAGGCTACACGTTGGAACCTGGCTATCAACGATTGTCTGCCAGACTTGACGGGCTGAGACCCATCCCAAAAATCGAGGAAGGCATCAAGCTTCGAAGCTTGGCAGGTGACGAGGAAGGACAGTTCGTGGAAGCCGTGAACGCGGGGTTCGGACGGAAAAGACTGGAAATAGGAGACCTTGAAACTTGGAAATCTGAAGACCCGCCGTTCAGTGAGGACTGGGTTCAAGTAGCCGACGTTGAAGGAAGAA
>Ga0299915_10002154_pt1 | contig 14391 bp, 24 predicted proteins | sample RVTome_13_FD_200263 | JGI IMG/M metagenome (GOLD analysis project Ga0299915, IMG submission 200263) | Soil microbial communities from uranium-contaminated site in the Upper Colorado River Basin, Wyoming, United States - RVT92D227 (version 2) ...
AACTTGCAAATGGTTGGCCGGAGTTTGATCGAATGAAACAAGAGACGCCGTGCAATGACACTCCTGGATGAAATAGCCCAGACGCGCGCAGATTTGCAGCGGGCCGAATTGAGTCTGACGGCAGCGCTTGATATTATTTTCCACGTGCGCGATGACCTGGAATCGTGGGAGCGCGGATTGACACAACCGCTCAGCCGCTGGCTGCGTTATCCATTGCCAATCGTCTACCCTATCACCTCATATTTCCACGATGCGCCGATACCAGGCGTGCGCGAAACAATCCACGAGGGCGTGGACTTCGGATGTCCAGCCGGCGTAGCAGTTCTGGCGGCTGCATCTGGCATAGTCGTCTCGGCTCATTTCAACGCGGCCTATGGGTATCGCGCCCAAGTTGAACATGAGCACATGGGCGAGACGTGGCAAACGTGGTACTGCCACCTGTCGCAATTGCGAGTCGTGCCGACTCAGGCCGTGATTACAGGGCAGTGCGTCGGGCTGAGCGGCGCAACCGGGAACACAACGGGCGCGCATCTGCATTGGAATGTGGTTCGTAAATCCAACATGGAGAAAATTGACGGGCTTGTTGAGATTCTGCGCGGGTGCGTTGACCCGATGGCGTGGGTGATTTTGCCTGCTTGAGTTTATGGGGTCTGTCGGGTCGCTGCTGGGGGCGGCGGCTTGGCTCATTTCTCCTTGAGTGTGGCGGTCATGGGCTTTTCTCCTTTCCCCATGACCGCCACACGAGGAAAACAACATGAATGACTTTGTAATTGAGCGCCTGTCTGGTTATGCTCATTCGGCGTGGTCTGGCTGGATGAAATACATGTTTTCAAAATCGATGAGGGGCGCAAACGGCAGCTTGATAATTCCAGCGCCTCTTGTTGCGCGATGGGAGAGACAATCGCAAACATCATATAGCGACCTACCTGAGCAAGAGAAGGCGAGTGACCGCGCGGAGGCGTACAGAATTATTGAGATTCTTGATGCAAGCGGGGCATGAATGACTAATTTTATCATCGGGCTTTTGATCGGCTTATGGATTGGCGGCATGATTGGATTTTTCACAGCGGCGCTCATGTCGGCGGCGGGGTGCTCTGCCGAGGATTACATGAGGCTATACGTTCGCAAAGCCGAGTCTGCTGAGTTTCATTTTGTGGATGGATGATCATGCAGATTATGATTCTGACTACCATCACATTTGCCGTGTGGGTATTTGCGTGTGAAGTCATGGCGCAACATGAGCCGGGTAAGTTCACCGTCAGGGACCGCATCGTGTATTATCCGCTGACATTTGCGCTGTTGCTTGCGGCGATGTGGATCGGGGCGCGAACATGAGTGATTTATTAAGATTATTGTGCCCCGAACATGGAGAACAATCTATGAAATCATCTGGATTCTCCAAACTCTCATGGCGCACATTTGAAATTGTGCTGATGTGCGGATGTGTGTTTCAGTGTTGGGATAGAGGATTTATCAGGATAGTTGAACTGTCCAGACTGCCTGCAGCCATTACGCCGCGCCATTGAGGATATTGATAAAATGAGCGCGGAGGAAATTGTTTCAATCCTTGAGGATGCGAGTTGAACCGCCGCGCTGCTACAGGCCAATGATATGAGCGCATTCGATTTGTTCACACGAATAGACGATTACCACTGCGAGTGTGGCTCGCCTCTATATCGTCTGTCGGATGATTCTACCACCAGCATGATGAGTAGCCTGTTTATGTGCGTGAAGTGCGGCGCACTCCATTCGATGGTTGACGAACTGTCCAGCCTGCCCGCAATCGTCGTGTTGCCGGGCCAGGCTGATTGTTAGGCTCTGCCCTGCCTTGAGTGGGCTTGTCGGGTGCGGAAACGGACGTTGAAAGTTGCCGCCGGAGGGCCGCTAACCCAAACCGGCGGCAAAACCTAATGTGAGGCAATGTCAGATTTAGAATGGTCACCCGTCAAAGTGAAGTTGGGGGACTTGGCGCACTGGGCAGAGAATCCCGTCACGTTGACGAAAGCGCAGGCCAAGAAGCTTCTCAGGTCCACCGAGAAACTTGGCCGGATGCAAACGCTTGCCATTGGGCCTGCGAATGGTGACGGCAAATTTCCGCTTTACGATGGACACCAGAGATGCAATGTGTGGGCGGGCGCATTCGGGATGGCGCTTGAAGTGCAAGCCTTGCAATCGAATCGCCCGCTTGACGACGACGAACGCCACGCCGTGCCCATCATGCTGCGCTCGGCGGTGGGGTCGCTGGATTGGGATGCGCTATCTTCATGGCCTGCCGACATACTGGTAAAGAGCGGGTTTGACGCTGACTTGCTAGGCGACTGGAAGCGCGACATTGCGGCGTTGGGGAATTTGATTGAGAGTGAGACGCCAGAGGCGGCGGATGCAGAGCCGCAGATTGACAGGGCCGCAGAGTTGCAAGAGATTTGGCAGGTCAAAACGGGTGACTTGTGGCGCATCGGGGAGCATCGGTTGTTGTGCGGGGATTCTACACGATGCGAGGATGTCGAGAGGGTGATGCAAGGGGTGATGGCAGACACGACGGTCACTGACCCGCCGTATGGAATCGGTTACAAATATCTGGACCATGACGACAGTAACAGTACTAACAATCTAAAACTTGTTCAATCTGTTTTCGCACTTGGTGCGGACTCCAAGGTATGGACTTGTGGCTTGATGAATCTTGCACGTGACTTGGCGTGGAATCCTGATGCAAAAGTTCTGGTGTGGCATAAGGGATTTTCGCAGGCTGGAAACGGCAATGGCGGGGCAAGTACTTGGGAACCCGTGTTAGTGATCGGTGTAAAGCACGGCACTCTTCCAAATGACCACCTTGAGTTTTCGACAGACAGAGTTACCGGCTTGCGAGAATTGCATCCATGTCCAAAACCAGTTGCGCTATTCTCGCATTTAATTAAACACCTTGCGGGTCAAGTAATTTATGAGCCATTTTGTGGCTCTGGCACTACCCTTGTCGCCTGCCAGAACTTAGGCCGCAAGGGACGCGGGATTGAAATTTCACCAGCGTACTGCGCCGTGACTTTGCGGAGGATGCAAGACGCATTTCCTGGTATCTCAATCGAACGCATAGGCAGCAATGCTCCCGCATAGGCACACTCTAGGCAGAGGATAGGCAGCAATGCCAAGCAAAAAAGGCAGAGCGCCCACGCGAGGCGCATTCAAGAAGGGCGACGATCCACGCCGGAGTATGGCTGGGCAGATTAGCAAGCCAGTGCTACAGTTTCGGCGGGCGATTCGGCAACTGCTTGTAGATGAGGGCAACAAACTTCATTCAGTCAAGAATCAAGCTGGCGAAACCGTCACCCTGTCGAAAATTGAATGGGTAGTCGTGGCGGCCTACAATGCCGCCGTGACTGGGGATGCGAAGGCGCGTGATTTTATCGTGGAGCGTGTCGAGGGCAAGGTGGCACAGCCGCTTGCGCTCGATAACATGAGCGAGGAACAACGCAATGAGTATGTACGCGGATTACTCGCCCAGTCTGGTTGGACACTTGAGGAGCCTGAAGGCGAAGGGCTACAAGATCAAGCCGATAACGGCAGCGATAAGCCAGGTATGGCAATCGAAAGCCAGACCTGAGCAAATCGCGCCGCTTGGCAACTGGCGCGTATGGCTCATTTTGGCTGGACGCGGATTCGGGAAAACGCGAGCCATAAACGAATGGGCGTTGACTCAAGCGCAACCTGGAACACGTGGGGCAATCGTCGGTGCAACAGCGGCGGACGTGCGAGATATTGTAGTCGAGGGCGAATCTGGATTGCATACCATCATGCCGAGTTTGAATTATGAGCCAAGTAAACGCAGAATCACATGGCCGAACGGCGCGCAGGCGGCGCTATTCTCTGCCGACGAGCCGGATCGATTACGCGGCCCACAATTCCACTGGGCAATCTGTGATGAGGTGGCGGCATGGCGGCGTGGCTCTGAGGCATTGGCTATGCTCATGTTGGGGTTGCGTTTGGGTAGTGACCCGCGATGCGCGATTGCAACTACGCCGAGACCCACGGCGGTTATTCGTGACCTTGTTGCGAGCCAGACAACGCATGTAACGCGCGGCTCGACATACGATAATCGCGCCAACCTAGCACCCGCATTTTTCGAGCAAATCGTCACGCGATACGAAGGGACGCGACTCGGCAGGCAGGAGATCAATGCTGAGATTCTTGAGGATGTGCCGGGCGCACTATGGACGCGAACGATGCTTGACGATGGGCGCGTAACTCAGGCACCGCAGTTGACGCGAATCATCGTTGCGGTTGACCCAGAGGCGACGGCGACAGAGACATCGGCGGAAACGGGTATCATCGTGGCTGGACTTGGCGTTGACAAACATGGCTACATCCTGGACGACAGGACCATCAAGGGCAGTCCGCACACGTGGGCGAGTCAGGCTGTTGCGGCGTATCATTCGCATCATGCCGATAGAATTGTGTACGAGACGAATCAGGGCGGTGATATGGTTGCCCATACGTTGCACAGCATAGACCCGAATGTGCCATTGACCGGCGTACATGCCAGTCATGGAAAATTTGCAAGGGCCGAGCCGTTGCAGCCATACTACGAAAAACACGAAATCCATCACGTCGGCGTGTTCACAGAACTTGAGGACCAGCTTTGCAACTGGACACCAAATGGCAAAGACCCGTCACCAGATCGGCTTGATGCGCTAGTGTGGGCACTAACGGACTTGATGCTAGGCGCGCAAACGTGGGTACGCGAGCCGTTATCACGTCGGCAGGAATTGAGGCAGAAATGAAGATGGACCTGATACAAACCACAGGCGATATGGACATCGTTTGTCTGACCATTCCGTCTGAGAAAGTTGGCGCCGATTGGAAAAAGGTTGGCGTATGGAGCGATGATTTTGTAAAGCTAATGAGATATTCGCCATCATTTGAATCGGGTAGAACAATGCACGATTACATGAGAATGCAACCACGTTTTGCATTGAATGGTGATAAAATCATAGATGAAACATGGTATGCAGTTGCAATCACCGCAGATGTTTTGGTGCATGACTTATTGAATTGGATGAAAAGGAATCCATCTGGTAGATACGAGTATTTTGATTGCCGAAATGAGATAGGACCAGAGCACGAATATTCAGACGGCGGGTTGTTCGGCATGAAAATTGTGACCGACATGATGGATTGGCAACTACATCTGTGGATGTCAGTAAGGGCGGCAAAATGAGCAAACGAAGAGCACAACGTCATAGGCAGGAACGCCGTGAGCGAGAGGGGGAGAAGCGACTCGATGGAATGAGTTCAAAAACAATTGATAACCTTGTTTCTGATATGGTGATGGCCAAGTCGCGCCTAGAACCGATGGAAGTCAAAGCGCTTGACGCTGTGAGTGAAATTGTCGAACGGCAAACGAAAGCGGGCGAATCAAAGCAGCCGAGATTCACCGAACCCACCAGCATATTTACGAGCGTGTATCGTTGGGCGCTTTCGTCAATGGCGAATGAACCCGGCTCGCGCGCGACGATGCGCCAATGGGATGCGTGGTATCGAGAGTCCGTCAAGCGCGAGCCGTTTCTGTCTGGGCTATTCAATTCCGTAGTTCAGATTGACGTGAACCGCGGCTGGACGCTTGAGGGCGGCCACAACCAAGTTGCCCGATACACCAAAGTCCTGAAAGATTTTGACCGCTACATCAAGATCGGCAAACAATATTTGCCTGGCAACACGGGCGGCTGGCGCGCATACTCGGCATGGCAAGCGCAATCGTACTATGCTACTCGCATGGGTTTCGTATCCGAGATCGGGCGACAAGGACGCGGCGGGCCGCTGTTCACGATGTGGTCAGTTGACCCGTGTCGTTGTGAGTTGACGGGCAATCCAGCTACACCGCTGAAATATTATCCCACGACAAGCGGCGCGCAGGATTGGGATTACGAGGCGTACATTCGCAAGTGTTCGCTTATTTCGACGGATGAAAGCGCGCTCGGCTATGGCTTCCCCGCCGTCGCCAGGTGTTATGAGTTGGCTAAAATCATGGTTGGCGTGCTATCGCATTACCAGCAAAAGCTTGGCACGCGGACACCCGATGCAATTCTGACCGGCAAGTACATCAGCCAATCGCAATGGGAAGAAGCAATCAGGGCGCGTAATGAGAATCTGCAAGCCGACCCTGACGCATACCTCAACTCAATCGCCACCATCATGTCATCGGGCGGCGACATGCCCGAATTCGTTTTGACGACCCTCTCAAGCCTGCCTGACAAATGGGACATTGACCTGTGGACTAAAATACTCATGCGCGGCTATGAAAGCGCATTTGGCTACAAGGGCGAATTCACATACGAGAACGCGGGTGTGATCGGGCGTGGTAACGAAGTCCAGACCATGCACCGAAACGCCACCGCGATGGGCGGCAAGGATTTCATTTTGGCGCATCAAGGCGAGTTGCAGAATTGGCTACCCCCGACGCTGGAATTTCTGTATGATGAGCGGGATGTCGAGGGTGACAAAGACGAGGCCGCATTGCAACTGGCGAAAGCCCAGGTCATCACAGAACTGTCGAATTTGATCGAGGTATCGGGTGGCATTCAACAAAGCCGGATACCGACTAACCAATTATTGAAACTTGCGGCCGAACAGGGCGTAGTGCCAGAGGATTGGGCGCCTGGCGAAGAGGATGTCACATCCACAGACGAGGAGGCCGCCGAGGAACAAGATGAACCACTGCCGGAGCGTGTCTTCCGCGCCTGTCAATGCTTCCCGAACGAGCCAATCGTGCGCTACTCATGGCCTGCGAATAAAACGCGCATCATTCACCGATACGGTGCGGATGCGTTTATCAAGCGATTCACAATTCGACTACCCTGGAAGCATGATGTATCAGGTAGCGCGATTCATAGAATAGCAACCCTGTGAATTACACGGTTCGACTCGATTACGCAGAGCGCACGATAGGCGAAGTGGTTGGCGTATATAACGACCAACTGACGAACTTTGTGTATGAAACTTTGAATGGTTCATCGGACGCGATTGACCTATCACGGGCGCATCGTGCATTACTCAGGCAACTTGGGCCGCAATCGTATCTTGAGGGAATGCGTGAGGGCGGCGTACCACCAGAGGAGGCTGATGAATCCGATAGGGCTACGATTTCAAAATGGGTACAAGATCAAATCGGATTCGAGAAAAGCTTTGCCGCTGATGTCGTAGCGGCTCGCGGCGACGATGGAAAGCGGGCCGCGATTCTGGCGCGCGTTGGCTTGTGGGTAGCGGCAATGTCGGCGCTGGGCGCACAGGGCATTGCATCGGCAAAGGGAAACCAGATGGGACGATTCAACCTCGGGCCGACCAAGGAACACTGCCGAACATGCGCGGGCTTGCATGGCAAGCGGCACAGATTGTCATGGTTTCAGTCGCGCAACCTATTGCCTCGACAGATGGGCAACGAGAACTTTGTCTGCAAGGGGTATCGGTGTGAATGCAATATCAAATTCGATGACGGCACATGGTTGTATTAAGGGGGAGCATGTCAACACCATTCCTGTATGATGACGGCGAGGAGAACTGGTTGCAAAAATATCACCTCGGATGCGGCGGGATATACCTTGAGGGTTACTGCAATTTGGACATCATGGGAGTATCGGCGCTTGAACATCCCGAACTCGTGGCGCAGAACAAAACTACCATAACAGATTACTACGCGCGTCTGAACGGCGACATGCACAAGTTGCCCAAGCGCCGAGAGACTGTGTATGATGTGATTGGGGACGCTTCCCATTTTATGGGGATGCGCGAGACTGTTGACAAGATCATTGCCATTCAGTTGTTCGAGCACTTTACGCCCATCAACGCGATTATGGCATTACGCCGTTGGCGTACCGCGCTCAAACATGGCGCTCCTCTCATTATCAGCGTGCCTGATATGATGGGCACGCTTGATCTAATCGAGCGCGATGATGATGTTTTCTTTGCGATTCGTCATCTGCGCGGGCGCACGGGCGACAAATGGAATTCACACTGGGCGTGGTACACAGCAAACACACTGATTGAGTTGCTGGAGTTTGTGGAGTTTGAGACGGTGTACCAATTACCCAATTTTCATTTTCACCCATCAATTGTAGTCAAGGCGATAAAGGCATAAAATCATGAACAAGAAAACGAGGAAACGAATGACCGAACCTAAACCAAGCGAACAGTACGGCGTCATCCCCCACATTGACGTGTTGACACAGACTGCCGAGGGCGGCAATGGACAGACGCCCGCCGAGCCGACTATTGACGAACAATCCAGGCAAACGGCAATGGCGCGGGCGATGATCGAGAATGAAAATCGGACGCGTGTGCAAGCCTGCGGTGCGGAGATTGAAGCGGCGATTACGGCGATTCTGAAACGGCACAAATGCTCCGCTAAATTTATGGAGCTACGCGAGGGCGGGCAGACAACGCGCATTTGGCTGCAGCCGGTTGCGGTGGATGAACCTACGGGGCAATAGATACCATGAATCCATTCGCTGCGATTTGTACTATTGCCCAATTGTCCTCTGATTGCACAGAGTGGGCGGTGTACTGGTACTCGTGGATGGTACTCGGCGTGTGGGGCTTTCTGTGGTGCAATCTTGTCATCATTGCGCTATTCGGCAAGAGAAAGGTTAAACCCGTCACATGAAACACAAAAATGGTGGTATCGCATTACTTGGACGCAATGACGGCGTGATAGAAGTGCACAATCAACCTAATCAGGTGTATATCCGAATGCGCACTCCTGATGGCGAAAAACCAGAAATGGCATTCAATGATCGTGTTGCACTTGTATACAACATGCCGGTTGCTGTCGGATATGATCCCATTGCAGACAATCAACTATTTCAAGTTCTAAAAGTTGCGCCATTTATTGCCGAACTTTCTAAGAATGTATGAAACTCTCAATCGTCACGGGCACATTGAATCGCCTTCCCTATCTGCAAAAGTGTATCGAGTCCATCGGCCCATCATGCGGCGGGCTTGATTTCGAGGTGATCGTGGTAGACGGCGGATCCCGAGATGGCACACTCGAATGGTTGCGAAGCCAGCGCGACATTATCACGATTGAGCAAGGCGCGGCTTATGGGGCAGTCTGGGCGTACAACGCAGGTTTTGCGGCGGCTGAGGGTGACTATGTGGTAGCCCTGAACGACGACTGTACCTTGATCGGCGACACGCTGGCGCTGGCGGCAAACTATCTCGACACGCATCCACGATGTGGACAGTTGGCGATACCGTGGGCAGAGCGCAGTCACCCGCAAGATAAGTCGCTGCCGATGGTGCAATACGTTCGAATCGGCAAACAGGGCCTGCTCGTGGTATATGCCAATTTCTCAGTGACGCGGCGCTGGCTCGGCGACAAGGTTGGATGGTGGTCAAACTATCTTGAGCATTATGGCGGTGACTGTGAGCTATCCTTCATGGTTTATAGCGCAGGCTACACCGTTGACGAATTGCGGGGCGGCTTGATCGAGCACTATCGGGTACAGGATAAGACGCGGCGCACGTGCTATTTCAATCAGGCATTCGCAACGCGCTGGTATATGCGCGATGTGTCCAGCATCGTCAACCTATTTCGGGCAGAGGGTAGACCGATTGACACGCGAGATGGGCAAGGCGGCGAATCAAAGCCGGTTGAAATTAGGGGGAGAGTGACGGCATGAAAGTCACCAAAGATGAAATAATCATTGAGTTTATGACAAAGTTTCAAGGACGCGCATACGACAATAAGTTCGGTGTATGCTTTTTGTGCGGCGGTGGGCGCGAGATTGTTGAGGGTGAAATATTCAAACCTAGACATCTTGATACATGCTTATTTTCAAGGGCGGAAAAACTTGTACTCAAACAAGAGGGGGAGCCTATAAAATGCGCGTGTCATTCGTCCTAATCGCTTTCAACTCTGACTATGTGCTAGAGCCATGCCTGCGCTCTGTATTGCCATTCGGAAATGTGTACGCCGCCGAGGGGCCTGTACAGTTCTGGCGCAATAAGGGCTTCACGAAAAGCACCGACCGCACGACTGAAATCCTTGACGCCTACAACATCCCGACGATTCACGGCATGTGGCAAGAGAAGGATGACGAATCAAACGCGGCGTTATCGCTCGTGCCCAGTGATGCGGATTTCGTGTTCTGCCTCGATGCAGATGAAATTTGGAAACCGGAGGACTTGGAGAATATATTCAAAATTCTGAAAAGGGGCAGAACAGATTCTATGTCATTCAAAGCCGTTTCATTTTACGGCGGATTCGATAGAATAATGACGGGCTTTGAGGCAAACTTTGAGGTATTTCGTGTTCAGCGATTCTATCCGGGTGCGCGATTTTCGATGCACAGACCGCCGACAATTAATGCGCCAGATGGCAAGCCCTGGCGCTATCATGTCAACATGCAGTGCGGATTATTTTACCATTACTCCTACGTATTCCCCTCGCAGATGGAAATGAAGGCGAAATACTACGCGGCGATGGGCGGCAACATCCCAGATTATCACAATCGAGTTTATACGCCGTGGGTACTGGGCGATGACGCAGAAAAGGCACGTATTGAGGATGAATTTGATGGCGTGCATAATTGGCTACCAGAACGACGCGGCCCATGTCGCACAATGGAATGGCTAGGGATTCATCCGCCAGAGATCATGCGTGTGTTGCCAGAGTTGCGGCAGCGATTCGAGTTTGAACTGGGGGCAACGAATGAGTGTTGACGTTGTAGTGTTCACCTGTGCCAAATATGCCCACCTAATCCCGAAGTGGCTCACCTATTTTGAGCGCACATTCCCACTGCCATACCAATTGACCTATGTCGTAGCTGGTGTAGCCCGTGTGCAAGTGCCACACAATTTCAATCATGCGGCTACTCGATTTGTTTTAATGCTACGCGATTTCAGCATGGCGGCTAACATGCTAGATTATCTCGCGGACAAGAGCGAGCCGTTTCTCATGCTCATGGATGATTTCATGCTATTTGAGGCGGACAAAGGTTTGTTGCTCAGGGCGTGGGAAATTATCCACGATCCATATCATGGTTGCGTCCGCCTCGTGCCGTGGCCCGGCCCTACAATCAAATGGGATTGGCCTGAATTTGGCGAAATAGACAAATCCCTCGAATACGCCGTCTCGTTGCAAGCCTCATTCTGGAAGCCTCAGACATTCCGCGATTTGCTTGATCGTTCGTGGAATCCCTGGCAGATCGAGCTTGAGGGCAGCAAGCGGGCGCGTGACTATGACAAGCGGTTCATCGGGTGCAAGACCTGCGCTGTCAATTACAAGGATTACATGATGCGGGGCAACAGACGACCCGAACATGCGGACTGGGTGGATGCGAATCTATGAACACAATATCAGTCTGGTATGATTGGAAATATGAATACCGCATTGATCCAATGGGCGGAAAAAACGTATTCAATGTTCCTCAAGGCGTAACGAACTTTGAAAACAGAGAGGGCGTCAAGCCATTTCTGCAACAACATGAGGACGCTATTGTGGCGTTCGATTTGTCAAGAAGCGGCGTTATATGGACTAGGGAATATATGTGATGGGCGCAATCTATAGTAGAATACCGGAGGCTCAAGAGGTTGCATATTGGATGCGTGAATTTGTGGAATATTCAAAAGCAATCAAGGCCAGGAATTAGAATGAGCACCGAGGGCTTTTTCAGTGACACCCATCTGCAAGCATTCGCCAAGTCACTTGCCAACCGCGTCTCTGCCTTTGTCGAGACTGGCGCAGAGGAAGGCAAGACGACCCGATGGGCTTCCGAGAATTTCTTGCATGTGTTCACCTGCGAGATTGACGAACAGTATTTGTCGCGTCTACATTGGGAAATGCTACCTGCAAACGTATACCTGTACGCAATGAATTCGCCACAGTTCATCGCAGAGGTTACGTTACTCGTTGGCAACATGCCGCTGTTTTTCCTTGATGCGCACTGGGGTAACTATTGGCCGCTCTTGGATGAATTGAGGCAGATACGGGCGCACTACAACAAGGCCATTATCATCGTGCACGATTGCGCCGTGCCAGGTCGCCCGAACTTCTGGGCATGTCGCGGCGGCGGGGCAGATCACGATGGGCCAGTTTGCAATTGGGAGTACATTCGGCAAGGGATAGAGCCGGATGCGCTGCATGTAGTGCGATTATTCTATCCGGCGTACACCGGAGAGACGCCAGGGTACTGCGTTCTGTTTTTCAATTGCGAGCCATGCGGGGACTTGGCGTATTTGCAAGAGGGGAAGAAATGATTGACGATTATCTTATGCTTTTGATTCTGATAGATAGCGTCAGGGTATTCGAGAAATATCCAGACAATACCAGAATGAAGGCGGAGCAAATTCAGCTCTTGATAAAACGAGCGAATGAATGGCTGCATTCGCCAATTAGGGAATCATGCGGCTGTTGGGATTCGCAAGACGGCAAATCGCATTTGATTTGTAATAAGCACGCAGACTAACATGCTAAAGAGGGAAAATGATAGATGAGGTGTTGCTACAAGAATATTCGGAAAAGTTATCGAAACTCAAGCAAGAAGAACATCACGGAAATGCGGACGTGAAACATGAGGAGGCTGATGTTTTATTGTGCGAGCTTCTTGATAAACTGGGCTACAATGAAATCACTACCAAGTTTCAAAAACTTGAGAAGTGGTATGGATGATGCTAAAGGCATACGTTTACTCTGACAAAGAGATTGCCATAGTTTCTGGCTTCACGCAAGCGCAGATAGACAAGGCGCGTGTCAAATGCCCGTTTGATAGTCCGCATGGGAATAGCCCAGAGGCGGCGGCAACGGCTGATGTGTTTTGGATTCCGATTGACCTGGGGCATTGGGAAGCGTATCATGGCGGGGCGCGGTCAATCGCTGCCGGACTGCCCAAACTATCGCACTGGGCTGGCAGAGAGCGCCGTCATGTTGCCTATTTTTGCTCAGACGGCGCAGAACCTACGGGCTTACCCTGTATCATGTTTCGGCAATCATTCAATAGGCAGCGCCAAGATGAAAACGCTGTGGCATGGCCCTATGCCGTAGAGGATTTTGGCTATCTATATACGGATGACTTTAGCACATTACCCTATGATGTCTCATTCGTCGGCAGCAAGGCAAGCCACAAATGCCGCACTGAATCGTTTGATTCAGTTGCCCGAACGCCGGAACTAAAGTCATTCCTTGACGACTCAAAAATGCACTGGGGCAGCATCGAACATACGACGATAGGCGACCTACGCAAGCAATTGTTTATTGACTCCATGCAGGATAGTGCGCTTGTGCTGGCGGCGCGCGGTGGTGGCCTATCATGTTACAGATTCTTTGAGGCAATGAGTGCCGGGCGCGTGCCCGTGTTGCTGGCGGATGACTGGGTATTGCCTAATTCGGATTTGATCGAGTGGGAGAATATCATCATTCAAATTCCAGAATGTAGGGCGCGTGAAACGGGCAGCATCCTGCTAGAATTTCTGCGCCGAATCTCAGATGAGGAACTTGCATGGATGGGCAAATGTTGTAGAACGGCATGGCGGGAATATCTCGCGCCTGCCCAATGGCCTAAAATGATGGAGCGATGTGTGAAGGAGAGATTGAAATGAATCAAGATGAATTGCAAGATTTAGAACGGGAATATTTTATAAATATCGCACACGCAAGGCAGGATTATCAAAGATTAATGATGGATTTTGAAAAAGACTATTCCGACCAATTAGAGCAGGTACGGAAAGATTGGTATGATGTTGACATGCCTGCTTTCATTGCGGAATATGTCCAAGTGGTAAGGGCTAGTCCGTTTTATGTGCCATTATGATTTGCGCCTACCCAATGGCCTGAAATTATTGAGCGATGCGTAAAGGCGAGACTATGACAAGAACATTGTGCACATTATTTGATTGGGCCTACCACGCGAAGGGCCTATCACTCATTGCATCCCTTCGCCGTCACGTTCCCGACCTTGCGCTATACGTGCTGACGCTTGACGACAAGACGCGGGACTATTTCGAGGACGTGACAATCACCGGCGTTGTGCCCATCGCGTTGTCAGAGATCGAGACGCCCGAATTGTTGACGGCAAAGGCGAATCGAACGCGAGTAGAGTACATCTGGACATTGGCGAGTTGCTTCACGCATTACTGCGCGCGAATGTTCAACCTATCAAGCGTCACATACATTGACGCAGACTGCTATCTATTTGGGGACTTGTCGCCGTTGTATGATGAGGTTGCCGGTTGCCCAGTTGCAATCACGCCGCACAGGTACACGCCGTATCAAGCGGATCGGCTCAAGGGCGCTGGCGTGTACAATGTCGGTTGGACATATTTTGAGCGCGCGGGGTACGAGTGCTTGGTGAACTGGCGTAATCAATGCCTGCAATGGTGCTATCACCAGATCATGCCGGATGGGAGAAT